>Ga0315274_10009476_pt1 | contig 14062 bp, 13 predicted proteins | sample YL17G02_20_MG_FD_203700 | JGI IMG/M metagenome (GOLD analysis project Ga0315274, IMG submission 203700) | Sediment microbial communities from Yellowstone Lake, YNP, Wyoming, USA - YL17G02_20 | ecosystem: Environmental > Aquatic > Freshwater > Lake > Sediment | place: USA: Wyoming | collected...
ACAAAGTTATAATACAATATAGACACCATAATATCAAGGTTTGTTGGAAACCTACAGGATATTTTTATTTCCAATAATGTCTATTATATCAGAAGGAGTTCCTTTTTCTTACATCGAACTCACGTTATTGTTAATACAAAAACGTCTAGCACGATCATCATCAGTAAAAAACGACCAATTCCTTTCCATTGCCACAGAAATACAGGAAGCTTCTCCTTTCCCCATTATTTGTGCCAATTGTCTGAAAGTTTTGTCCTCTTCTTGCTTCAATCCTGTCACCAAAAACCAATCATAATATTCGACAATATCTTTTGCTCTACTCATAAAAACATAACCTTCGTTAATACCTTCTTCTATTTCTTCTAACACTTCTGGTGTTATGTACGCTGTTCCAAGATTCTTTTTTAGCAAATCAAATCTATCAACCAATGCCAAATTTACTATTACTGTGTTATTTATGATTGAACTCATCAACAATTTCCTTTATGTAAATATGTTCTTGCCTTGCTTGCTCAAAAGTTTTTGGGCCCAATTCTGGTTCAATCCCGCTATCAATAAGAATACTTTTCATAGTTATTAAACTCACGCCGGCTATTTCTGCTGCTTTTGCAAGAGTTATCTCTTCATTTTTATACCTATAAATAGCAAGTTTTTTTCTTATTTCAGGATTTTCCTTTAATAATAACTTCAAGGCTTCATATATTGCCTTTTCTTCGGACTCGTAAAGACCTGCGGCAACTAAGCTTTTTAAGTCAATTTCAACTTCTTCTTGTATCATTTTTTTCTCCTCCATCTTGGGTTAGTATAAAAAGTAAAAAGGTATTAAAAACTCTCATAAAAGGCGATAGCACGACGATACAAAGATTCTACTTCCTCTCTATGTACATTAGTCGTATATCTATTCTTATCTGCAACGGACATCTCTAAAAGTTCTTTGCACCAATCTGCGTAATATAAAGCAGACTCTTTACGGGGTTTCATAGGTAACGACCCGATCTGGACGTATATAGGGCTTGTATGCGCAAACTTGATCGTTTTGCCTTGCTTCTCATAAGCTCGTGCCACTATCCATCCGCTTTCAGTAAGTGAAACGTCAAACTCCTGAGAAAATTCTTGCGAATCATTTACGCTGAATTCCTGTATAATCTCACCATTATAGATGATCTGGATATTATCCAACGGATTAACTGACATAACTTTTATAGAAGCCTTTGCTTCCAGTGGTTCACCAACAGCACCTGTAAGCGTATCTCCCGGTTCACTCTCATTTATGGTGAAAAATAGCATTGGTCCGTTAGTAGCAAACGAACGTCCTGCTTTCATTACCTGAAACCAATTGCTGTAATCGTAACCTTCTGCAAGATGCACGTATAAGCGATTGAAACCAATAGGATTCCTCAGAACACCTGACGCCGAACCAGCAGAAATCGGTAATCTCAATCCTAGATTCAGGTAATGATAGTAAAGATCAAGCACATTCTGGACAAAACCCATGTAGCCCGGATAGCGATCTAAATCACGAGGTTTTCCCCATGCCTCGTTATCCATTATTTCCGTCCTTTGTATGTGGTTATTCAGGATACCGATTGTGTCAACTCCACCAAGAGCGACGTTTACAGGTGCTTCCCACCAGAATGGTTTTTCCTGATCTACCATAAATCCTCTCTCATGGGCGATTCGACAATATGCAAAACCTGCGGGATGCCAATCCGTCGTAAGACCAGGATCTATTGACGAATCGAGGTTTAGAAGCATAACAGCACCGCCTTTACGCTCATCTTCCTGCGTACGGATGCTGAAAGCGTGTGTACTATCAATATGTGCTACCCCGTCTTTAGGAATAATCTTAACATCTTCGTTTGTATATCTCCAGTCGTTCCAGATTGTAATATTCGGAGCGATATTCAAGTCTTCCGCCAGAACAAGGCTTTTCAACTCAGTAATTGTACGGTGAATATGAAGATCACCTGAATACCAACCGAGTTCAGCCATATTGATCCAGTGCTGCAACTCACAGTCAATGTGGTAATCCTGTCCCTTCTCTATAAACAATTCGCCTTCAACAGGTTTGTATTCCTTCCCCTTCTCGATGAGTATCCATAATTTCCCAAGCGGAACTTGAAGTTTGAAGCTTCCATTTGTTGTGAAGTGGTTATCTCTTTCATAAGGGATACAACCATCAGGATAAAAAGATTTCTTCTCGTTCCAAATATGCACCCGTGCAGATATAAGATGGGGTTTATCTAATTCACTGATTTGTACTTTTAATAATGGCATAAAATTACTCCCTAAAAAGTTATGTTAATGCTGACGGATTACTAGATTAAGATCGCTTATAGCGAATTGAATAGAGTGAGGATAGCTATATGTCAAATTATGTATTTTTATTATATACCTTTGATGTGAAATGATCTTGTAAACCCGCATAAAATGGACATCCATCTTTTAAAAAAGTGAAAAAACACTTTGTAAAAGCTCATTTTACCTTGTTTAGTTTAATTTCACATCAAAGATTATATTCATTAATTTCCTATTAACACACTTTAATGTAGTGCTACCAATCTAACATAGTTAACCATGTTCAGCAGTTTCAGAGTAGCTCCAGTTCCTCTTTCAATTACCACATTAGCGACTAATAATCTTGTTGTCATGGACTTACTATCCACGAGCTTGATTAATTCATCATTCGAGATAGAGCCAATATTGTATTCTGAGCTTGACTCTTCCATCTTTTTTCCGCAGGAAGATATGGTAATCAATAAAACTAAAATCAGACAGATAGACACTTTGCAAGTCATTCTAAATACACCTATGAATTGCATCAGCAGAAAAAGGCTTTCCATGTCCCGGATAGATTGTCTTTACACCTTGATCCAATAGCAATCTAAAACTTTCCTTTACCTTCTGTAAGTCTTCAGCAAAGATAGGAAATCCTGGTCCAAAACGCATGGGTAGACCATTCATCGCTAAGTCACCGACAAAAGCATCTCCGTTGTCTAGTAAAACACTGATGGATCCGGGAGTATGTCCGGGTGTATGAATAATTCTACCCGAAATTCCATATTTGTCTAAGAAAAGCCCTTCATCTCTTATGACTACATCAACATTGGTTGTAGAAATAGTGGTTTTAGACATAAATCCTGACAATACTTTATGTAAAATACGACCCCATTTTGTCACTCCCGGAGGTGGAGATTGATGCTGTGACTTTTCAAGCCCGTCCTTATCCTGATAGTGCATGGCAATTTCTGCCCCAGTGAAATCTTTGATGTCTTTGGCTAAAGAGATGTGATCATAATGTTTATGAGTTATTATGATTAGCTGAATATCTTTGGGATTTACGGAAAGTTCTTTGATAGCTTTCTTGAAGTGATTTATTTGCTTTGTCGATCCAGTATCAATCATTATAGTTCCTTTATACTGTATGACATAGCAACGGCACATACCCAAAGAAATTGAGTGAATCTTGGCATTCATATTCACACCTCTGTTGTTATTACAAACCTAATTTTCATGAAATTTTATCACGAATTTCACTAATGAGACTAATTATTTTATGTTCATCAACGTGCTTCCACAAACCTTTGAATGTACAATAATCTATGGAAAATGGTATTATCTGGAAACCAGCATCCTGCGTATTGCCGAAAACTTGCCAGCTCTTATATGATAGAAGTATATCCCGCTGGCAACTTTTTCTCCAGATCCATTATAGCCATCCCAATAGGCTGACTTTTCCTGATTCAAGTAAGTTCCCGGAGATTTATATCCTAGCTCCAGCATACGAACCACACGTCCACCGATGTCATAAATTGTTATTGTAACTTCCCCGCCATCTGCCAGAGCATACGGTATCCATGTTCCGGGATTGCATGGGTTTGGATAGTTCTGCATCAGAGTATTGCTGTAATTCACATAACTGGGACATGCTGGCGGTTGACCCTCACTGTATCCACCAATAAATGCGATACTTCCACCTGCTAAGACAGTTTTTGTTTCAGGCAGTGGTTTTTGATAGCCAGTAACGTCATCATATTCTATAGTATATTCACCCGGTAGGGCGTCATTCACCTCAAAATACATATTTCCTCCCTCGTATCTGTAAGGTTTTGGACCTGTCAATGTAAAACCAGCCGACTCTAGATTGGTACGCACAATTATCGTAGCCTTGAGAGAGTTGTAAGTGGCGCTAAAGGTTATTGTGCAACCTCCATTCAAGACTTTTGTCTCTGATAACGGGGTTGTATAACCAGATACATCACTGTAGGTTATGGTATACTCACCGATTAGCGCCTGTGTATACTCCCACTCTTTTCCCGTACCATTATAGTTGTCGGGGCCGGAAATTTCGAAGGATGATCCTTCTACATTTGTAGACACTTTTATAGTACCATGAGTGATTTTATATCCACCAATGAATGCTATAGATCCGCCTGGACCCAATGTCTTTGTTTCCGATGATGGGGTTTCATAACCATCTAAATTCTCGTAGGTTATAGTATATTGCCCCGGTTGTGCATCGTTTTGTATCCACGATTCACCGCCGCCGGTGTATTCACCTGCACCAGTTATCATAAACTTAGCTGATTCCAAATTGGTGCGAACCTTTATTATACCGGGTATTAGAACGTAACTGGCATTGAAAGCCAATGTTCCTCCTAATTCCAGAACTCCAGTCTGAAATGTCGGTGTTATATAACCGGGGACATCACCAAAAGTTACTTTATATTCACCCGGGTCCACGCCTGACCATTTCCACAATAAACCACTGCCATTACTACTGACATTGGTTGCAATCTGAGTGACAACAAACGTCGCTTCAGGTATGTTCGTACTCACGTTTACAGTACCAGCTTCACCCATTATAGTGATTATGGTATCAGAATTGCTGTCAAGGTTCCCAACTGCGTCCATAAGTTTTATCTCTACAGGGAAACTGCCTTTTGACATATTATTTGATACAATAAATCCACCCAGATACGTTCCGGGAGAACTCTTATCCTCTATCATTTGGCTCTGTATAACCCCTTTGATAGAGAAACTGACAAAACTATCAGGGTCACCAGTTACTTTTATTCCCACAGGTTCGTTGACGGTTGGTTTTTCGTTAGACAGAAACACTGACAATATCTTAGCCAATGTGTTTATGGTTACATTCTTCGTGGAGTCACTGGCTTCCAGTCCTAAAGGATTCTTGACTTTTACAATCACAGGAGCATTTTTCACGTCAAATCCTATCGGGGGCTTGAAGCTGGTTATATAGGTACCATTACCCGAAAGCTCAGACAATTCACCAGCGGTAACGCCTTCTATGGAAAAAGTTACTGTACATTTTGGATCAGTGATTACTGTGATTCCCAGCGTGCTATTCATATTTGCTGGCGATCCGCTTACAGTCACATTATGAATTTTCGGCGGAGCAGGATTATATGTTCCAGTAAACGTTGTTTCGGTGTCATGCCCCACTTCTTTTGTTTCTGATAACGGCTTGTCGTAATAGAGAACATCATTGTAGGTAATGGTATACGTACCTATTGGAACGCCTGTCTTTGTCCAAGACTTTCCATTCCCATTATAGGAACCATTTACACCAGAAATTTCGAAGCTGGCTTCATCAAGATTCGTGTTTACAACTAACGTTCCTGTGTGGATTTTGTATTCTCCCCTGAATATTACTGAACCATTGGACAGCATAATTTTCGTTTCAGGTATAGGTGTATCGTAGTCAGGCACATCCTCGTAAGTTATGGTATATTCACCAGTAGGAACGTCAGCCTGCACCCAGGAGAAACCAGCACCCTGATAGTTTACTGGACCTGATATGGTGTATTTGGCTAGTTCAAGGTTAGTTCTAACCTCGATAGTTCCGGGCATAAGTTTCACGTATTCAGCAGTAAAGAGTATTACGCTGCCAGAATTCAGCTTTTGGGTGGCTGAAGGCGGGGTTTCGTAATCAGGAATATCATTGAACATTATCTTATATTCTCCAACAGGAGCATTACTTTCTGTCCACTCTGTACCATTACCGTTATAATCAGCCTTACCTGACAGCTTAAAAGTTGCCTGCGGCATATTAGTGCGAACCATAATCGTACCAATGTAAGGTTTATATTCAGCATTGAAGATTATAGTACCGCCCGAAGTCATTTTCTTCGTTTCAGACGGAGGAGTATTGTAATCAGGTACAGCGCTGTAGATTATAGTATAAAACCCCAGCGGAACCTCTGCCTGAGACCAGTTTTTACCATCCCCGCTGTAATCTATAGCACCTTTGATGTCATACTTCGCTTCATCCAGATTAGTATGCACTTCGATCGTTCCGGGGATGATCTTATTATATTCACCGGTAAAGCTTATACTTCCACCGGAGGGTAGTGTTTTTGTTTCTGACGGAGGTGTTTCATAACCAGGTACGTCCTCATAAGTAATTTTATAACTACCGGGGGTTGCCTCCGTCGCAGTCCAGAGCATTCCGGTTCCATTATAATTGCCAGGTCCGGTTAGATTAAAGACAGCCTCGTTGAGGTTTGTTTGGACTTCGATTGTTCCGGGTATCAGCTTATTATATTGGCCATTGAATGTTATCGTACCATTAACAGATAATGTCTTTGTTTCGCTTGTTGGTTTTTCATAACCAGCAACATCACCATAAGATATAATATACTGACCTACGAGAGCATTAGAAGATTTCCAGGACGTGCCGCTTCCGTTGTAAACTATCCCCCCAGGGCCGTACAGAGTGAATGTAGCTTGAGGCAGATTTGTTGTTACCTCTACAGTTCCAAACAAAGGGGTATAATTACCGTTAAAAGTAAGCTTACTACCAAGGCTTAAAGTTCCTTTTTGTGGTGGCGGAGCCGAATATCCAGGTGCAATGTTGAATGTTATCGTATATTCACCTGTCGGGGCTTCTGTTTGTACCCACAAGGTGCCGCTTCCACTGTAATTGGCTGGTCCCGTTATACTGAACGTAGCATTAGCTCGATTAGTTTGAACTTCTATCGTGCCTGTTGGCGGGGCTGATGTGATCGAGGAGTTAACAGACCACATAGCTGAAAGTTTAGCAGAAACTGACGTACCTTTCTTTATTACATCAGTGGTTGTGATAGTCGCACTTGTGGGCAGAGAATTTCCAGCAAGTGATACACTGATAGGTCCAGTGATTTGCCCGACAGAGATACCACTGACACTGCTGGAAGCACTGAATTTCCCGCTTGAAGGGGTTGTGTTATCGTATGTCCACGTATTTGAACCATTCTGGATTGATTCCTGATTTCCAAGCATCGAACTGCCTACAATCTTTACGGTGTAGCTTTCCGAAACCTGATAAGGACCTACCTCATTAAGTGTAATACTCGTTGAGTAAGTCCCGCTTACTCCTGAAAAGCTTATGGATTTTGTTTGACCAGTCGGGCTTTTGATATTCACCGTACCAGAAAAAGTGGATGAAACACTTACTGACGTACTCATACCAGCAGGAATATCCATCACGTTGTTCGTGAAACTTATGGAACTATTCACTGCCTTAGACAACGAGGCATTAACAGGTGTCGAGATAATAAATGCGATCAAAACAAACGCAAGTATCACGAAACTGGAAGTGATGATTCTGCATGAGAAGCGATTTGATATTTTTACTCTAAGCATTGCAAGACTCCTTTCAAAATTATAAATAGCTTTTAGTTTTTAGCTGAAAAAACTGTAACTAGAAACTAAAAACTAATCATCTCGCATTCGGGTTACTAATGCTTCTGTCGTTTTTCAATCAGACTTTTGGTCTAATTTTCCAGTTAAAGGTAGTTTGGTTCTGCCGTAAACAAAATTTGAGAAAAAATCTGTGAAATCCTGATTTGTTATGGCATTCAACGCTTTTAGAATATCATCAGATGAATACTCCCTATCATGGAACTCAAGGAACATATAACGCATCAGATCATCAAGGTTTTTTTTACCATTAGTAGACTCTCTAATCTTGTCATCTACCAAAAAGGCGACCAATGCACCCTTTCTATACATAACCCAACTCCTTATACTTTCTTCCTGCTCGTGTCCTTCTATACGAGCTTTTCCTTCGTTAACCCTTGCCAAAGCAATGTCTTCCCCTGTCTTGTATTTATTCAAATATTCCTTATAATCACTTCTCAGGTAGTAAAGAAACTGCTCTTTACTGTAAAGACCAGTTCGATACGGTGTAAGATAACCATAATACTGAGTAAATCCTTCCTTGAACCAGACTTCGTATTGCGATTTTTGTGTGATCACACGGCCATTCCAGACGTGGAAAAGCTCGTGTGCAATAAACTGTGTAGTGAATGAAAGTGGCATATCTATCGGGCCGGCGAACCCCACACCATGAGCAGACCCATGTACGTATTTTCCATCCGCAGTTCGCTCTGCAAATATGGCAATGTATTTTTTGAACGGGAAATCACCGAACCTGCTGATGTAATCCTTAAATATTTCTGTAACTGTATCAGCTTTGCGTTCCAGTTCGGAGCCAATATTTTTTGATCCACAGTGAACCGCATAAACTTCTTTTTCGCCAATGTTTCTTTTCACAGATTGAAACTGCCCGATACAAAACACTGAGTCAGTCACGTCCTGTATATAGTTAGCACTAAACGATAATGGGGCTTCCTCCTCCCATGGAGTGATTGCTTTCAATCCGTCTGGTAAATTCAGTTGCACTCTGATTTTACCATTCACGTGGAAATCCTGTGGTAACAGGAATAACCCATGACCATCGAGGATACCGTATTCATCACCAACGTAGCTTATGTATGCGGGAGTGAAATCCATGCTGGATAGAACATTCAGGTTCACCTCGTATTGTATAGTAGCTGTCTTCATCAAAGGAGTATTGAAATCCATCTGCCACACGCCATCACCAATCTCTTTCAAGTCTGGACGATCTCCGGTACTATTATATGAAATACTGGATGGCTTGTTACTTCTTTCTTGCAGATATAGCACGAGTGATTTTTGTCGTATGTTTTTGAAAATGCACTTTACGGTAGCTTTTTGTTTATCAGAACCGATCTGGACGCTGTAATCAACTTCCGCAGGTATTAGAGCCTTTTCAAGCACGCTTGCGAAAGACGACGCAGATTTGTAACTGACAACCCTATCATACTCCCCCCCTTGTGAATCAGTAAACACTACCGTTGGAAATTCACCAACTTTATATCTCTTCGTCAGATCGTTTTGATCTGATCCCAGTTTCATGCACACGAATTCCTGTGCCAGTTTTATCACGTTTGGAGAAGAAAACACGTTTTCGTCCAAACGTTTGCTGGAAACACCATAAAACACAAGCATCATCGGCTTATTTTTTGCCTTTGCGATCTCTGACGCATCTTTGAATGACGCCTGCCATTCGATTTTGTCAGGCTTTTTTATACCAGTCGTATTACTTTTTTCAACTTGCGAAATCGCTGCGCAACCGAAAAACAAAACACAAAGAAAAAAGTATATGAATGTGTATTTAGATAAAAAGGGAATTAAATCTCCCCATTTACTAAAAGGGAAAAGAGGGGATTTAAAAACCTTCATAACTATATATAGCATTTTATTCATTACCTTTTTCATTTGAATCCATAAAGTTCGATCTCTCTTATCTCTGGCTCAAGGAGCGTACGGGTTCTCATAACTCCACCCAAAACCCTAACGCTTTTAGTTGATTCAAGAGGGAGTTTTCCTTTAGCTCTGATGAGTATTTTATCGGTCTGAATAGAAGTTTTTATCACAATCTCTTTCTGTTTATTGTTCGTAAATTCATTTATTAGTTTCCAGTCGTCTATCCCACCAACCGTGCCGGCATAAGCCAGAACCTTAAAATCCGGCAGATCATCACTATGGATCACTATTTTATTTATAGTTTTCTTTTCTGGCAATGTTATTACAACTTCTGCATTACGAGATGGTTCACCAGTACCTTCTCTCACCGGAAAAGAAGCCTTGCCTATGGTATTCAGGTCTCCGTCTATCATTTCAGGCGAGGTAGATTGGACCCCGTCAGCAAGGGCGTAGTTTTCACTCCATTGCTGTTCCTTAAACAGTTTCTGGGAATTAAGTCCTGCACACGAACTCATGAAAATCACCAGTAATAAGATTACTATGAAAGATTTTTGCATTTATTCTTCACATCCTTTTAAAATTAGGGATCAACTAAAACTATTTATTCATTCTATAATATTTGATTACTATTTTTACACACAAACTCAATATTGTCAACCGTTGTTTGATCTCCTGTGAAATTGTCAAATTTTCAACGGAACACTGTTGAATTTTCAACTTTTTCATTGACATAAGTATTATTTTACATTACAATATATTCGGATATTCGAATATATAGGAGGGATAAATTGCAAGAGCTAATAAAAGTATTTAAGGCACTTGGGGATGAGACCCGTATAAGATTGTTGAAGCCGTTGGAACAGCGTGAGCTATGCGTATGTGAATTGATGCAGGCATTGAATATGACACAATCCAGAGTATCAAGGAATCTGGGTATACTCAAAAACGCAGGTCTCGTTAAAGACAGGCGTGATGGGCTTTGGGTGCATTACTCGCTAAATGACGAAGCCAGATCTCAGATACAAAAATTATTGAGTGTTCTAAAAGACTCCTGTAATGATGATAAAACCATAGTCAAAGATATAAATGAATTGAGAAGAGCTAAAAAATTAAGCCAATGTAATTGATGTTTTTTTATGTTATATATATTTGGATATTCGCATATACTATTACATAAAAGGTTCAGATCAACTGTGGTTATGGGAGATAGAAAATGAAAACTGAGTGGCGTAAATTCTTGCTCATTGTTGCTGTTTTCTTAGCGGCATATTACATTCCGTTCGGACACATCAGGGTACAGGGAGCTATTATTGAGGCATTTAACATGCTTCAGGATTATGCTCAAAAGCACGTACTTTTCTGCCTTGTGCCTGCATTCTTTATCGCTGGCGGTATCTCGGTGTTTGTGAATCAGGCATCCGTTATGAGATACTTCGGTGCGCAGGCAAATAAGGTACTATCTTATGGTGTCGCCTCAATATCTGGAACGATACTAGCTGTGTGCTCATGCACAGTGTTGCCTTTGTTTGCGGGGATATATAAGCGTGGTGCAGGTATAGGACCGGCAACTGCATTCCTTTATTCAGGTCCAGCTATTAACGTGCTTGCCATAATACTGACAGCACGAGTTCTTGGTTGGCAATTAGGGCTGGCAAGGGCATTAGGGGCTATTATATTCTCTATTATAATTGGGCTTTTGATGGCTTTGTTTTTCAGAAAAGAGGAGAGCGAGAAAGCCAACGCTGTTATACCTGAAATGGAAGAAGGTGAACGTCCTCTGTGGAAAATGGGTTTATACTTTTTGAGCATGATGTTTATTCTGATATTCGCCGCATGGGGAAAACCGTCACAGCCTGTTGGTTTTTGGGATGCCGTTTACAATATTCACTGGTATCTGACAGGTGGTTTTTTGATACTTTTGGCATTGATGCTGATATATTGGTTCAAAAAAGATGAAATAAAAGAATGGGTTTCATCAACGTGGATTTTTGCTAAGATGATTCTGCCATTGCTTTTCGGCGGGGTGCTTGTTGCAGGATTATTGATGGGAAGTCCAGGGAATGATACTGGATTGATCCCATCAAGCCATATTTCCTCTCTTGTTGGTGGAAATTCATTGTTTGCTAATTTTTTTGCTTCCATCGTAGGTGCGTTAATGTATTTCGCTACACTGACAGAAGTGCCGATCTTACAGGGTTTGATAGGCTCTGGAATGGGACAAGGACCTGCTTTGGCTTTATTGCTGGCTGGTCCTGCTTTGAGTCTGCCAAGCATGATTGTCATTAGAAGCATAATGGGAACAAAAAAGACTTTAGTTTTTATAACCTTTGTCGTTGTTTTGTCTACTCTCACAGGAATGATGTTTGGTGCGATAATGGGAGGTGCATAATATGAAGATCGAAATACTGGGAACTGGATGCCCAAAGTGCAAGCAAACGCTTGCAAACGTTGAAAAGGCTGTCAAGGATCTGGGAGTTGACGCAGAGATCGTCAAAGTAGAGAAGATTCAGGACATTATGAATTACGGCGTTATGATAACGCCTGCTTTGGCGATCAATGGAGAAGTAAAAGTCGCAGGGAAAATTCCCTCTCCCGAACAGATCGCTGAATGGATTAAACAAGTAAGTTAAACATGGAGGATAAAAATCATGCCAGATGAAAAAAACGATAAAAATGCTGATAGTACTTGTAGTACTTGCTGTGGTGGCGGAGTCCGACTCGTATTTCCATGCTCTGGCGCCGCAGATGTTGGCGCCATTGCTGATCAAGTCGGCAGAAAGATGACAAGAGAAGGACTTGGCAGCATGTATTGCCTTGCAGGTATCGGTGGCCACGTCAGCGGGATCGTTGAAACAACCAAAGCGGCTGACGAGGTAATCACAATAGATGGATGCCCAATCGCCTGTGCTACAAAAACTCTGGAGCATATCGGCATTACACCAAAAACCTTTGAGGTTACAAAAATGGGCTTTCAAAAAGGCAAATCACCTGTAAATGAAGAAGCGATTAATAAGGTCTTTTCAGAGATTAAAGCTGTGCTAGAGAATCGGTGAAAACACATAAACTGTGCTATTAAAAATGAATTAGCAGATTAACTAAATTTTGCTAGGTAAATCATCGTAAATTTGTTTTATGCTAACTCACGTTAATCTGCTAAATTCAAAAAGCTAGCTAAATCTGGTTCTGCTTCTACTGCTAGGTGCTGTCAAAAAAGGAATGAAAAGATGAAAAAGGAAAAGATATAAGGTAGGTAAGGAGATATCATAATGAAAAGAGAGATTAATAGACGTGAATTTATAAAGGAAGCATCTCTTGCGGGTTTGGGAATTGCTGTCGGCGCTTCTCTGATCGACAAGATAGGGCGAAAAGCACCTGCACAGGAAAAAAGCAAGATAGTTATCGCTAGTCATCCGGAAGCGACAAGCGATATGAAAATTAATTCAGAAATTGTCAAAAATATTTTTGACACTGGTTTAATGCAATACACTGGTCAAAAAACAATAGAATCCGCGTGGGCGAAAATTCTCCCATCTCTTTTCCCAAATGACATTGTAACTATAAAGGTCAATTGCATAAACCGTTCCCTTTCAACACATCCGGAATTAATTGACGCCATCGTAGCGGGATTAATTTCTGCGGGTATCAAAGAGAGCAACATCATAATTTGGGATAGAACCAATCGTGAGCTTGCAAATGCAGGTTATAAATGTAACACGAATGATACAGGAGTCCGCTGTTTTGGGACTGATGAGAACGGTTGGGGATATGATAAAGAAGTCCAAGTGTCCGATAAAACAGTCAAGTTAAGCAAAATATTGATGAACACAACGCACTTGATAAACACTCCTGTATTGAAAAATCATGGAACGTCTGGTGTAACTCTCAGTATGAAAAACCATTATGGTTCGGTTGACAATCCCGGTTCTCTCCATGGTGGACAATGCAATCCGTATATAGCAATGCTAAATGAAGTCCCAGAGATAAAAGATAAGACACGGATTATAATTACCGATGCTTTATTGGGCATATTCAGGGGAGGACCTGGAGGTGCACCACAATTTACATACAACAGCGTTATTTTTGGTCAAGATACAGTTGCATTGGATTATACAGGATGGACGATTATAAGTGAAGAAAGCCAAAAGAATGGATGGGAACTTCCCATGCCTGCACATATAAAAACGGCTAATGAAATTGGTCTCGGAACATACGATCCAAACAATATCATTACTGAAAAGATTAGTGTTTAATTGGATACAAGATTCAGGATATAGGATATAGACAATAGGGTATAGATTATAGGACGTGGGGTATGGGGTGCAAGAGCAACTCCAAAACCTGAAGTCTCGAGTCTCATGTCTCAAGTCTGATGTCTGTTCTTTGTGGTTATTTTTTACAATGCCTACTGCTAACATGGGGAGGACTAATTATGTTTTCGAGAATTCTTATAGCAACAGATCTAACACCGGCTTCTCAGGAAGTAGTT
>Ga0315274_10009478_pt1 | contig 14061 bp, 11 predicted proteins | sample YL17G02_20_MG_FD_203700 | JGI IMG/M metagenome (GOLD analysis project Ga0315274, IMG submission 203700) | Sediment microbial communities from Yellowstone Lake, YNP, Wyoming, USA - YL17G02_20 | ecosystem: Environmental > Aquatic > Freshwater > Lake > Sediment | place: USA: Wyoming | collected...
GCGATCCCGTCTCCACGCGCCCCATCACCTGCAGGCGTCTTCTCTCTTTTCGGCTCATCCGCTGTTCTCCTTCGTTCATGTCGGCCTCCTTTCTCGGAGACCTTTCTCGCTCAATCGAAGGGGACATTTCTAATGTGCATGAAAAGGGACATTATCATTGTGGCGCCACAAAGAAAGAGAAAAGGCTTGATTCTCGCAGGGGAGGTCGGATACAAGTGCCGCAAGGCGCGCCTCGGCCGCCTGTCCTTGTTCCACGTGAAACGCAGCCGCCCTGCGATTCTGTCCAGTTTCACGTGAAGCACACCTCACGCGCCGCTTGGCGGCCCCGATTCGCATGGCACACGTGATTGCGGTGACAAACCAAAAGGGTGGCGTTGGAAAGACAACCACTGCCGTCAGTCTTGCGGCCTGCCTCGCGACTGGGGGCAAAAAAACCCTCCTCATTGATATGGACCCGCAAGGAAACGCCTCGAGCGGTCTCGGAATCGATCGGGCCCGCCTTTCATCGAGCATTTACCCAGTCCTCATTGGCGCCGCCGAGGCGAAGGATGCCGTTTTCCCGACCTTGATCGACAGACTCCACATCCTGCCGTCGACCCGAGACCTAGTCGGCGCCGAAATGGAATTAGCCGGTTTCCCTGACCGCGCCTACCGCTTATCGGGAGCCGTGAGCTCTCTGCCGGACGGGTACGATTTTGTCCTCGTTGACTCCCCGCCCTCCCTCGGTCTGCTCACGTTGAACGCACTCGCATTTGCGAGATTCGTCCTTGTCCCGGTCCAGAGCGAGTATTATGCTCTTGAAGGCCTTGCGGCTCTGGTAGACACGATTGAGAAAGTCCGGCGGAACTTCAACGAGCAGTTGTCGATTCTCGGACTGGCGATCACGATGTATGATGGGCGCACGAATCTTGCCCAGCAAGTCCTGGAGGAAGTGCGCCGCGTTTTCTCCGACCGCGTGTTTCGAACAGTCGTCCATCGATCCGTCAAATTCAGTGAGGCTTCCAGTTTCGGCAAGCCCATCATTCTCTACGACTTGCGTTCCAGAGGGGCCTCGGACTATATCGAACTCTGCCAGGAGGTCGTGAATGCCTGCGAAAAAGCAAGCCTTGGGTCGCGGACTTGACTCCCTGATCGGTTCCGTGACGGACATCGGTGCACTCTCCTCGCCTCCCCCAACCGCCCAGGTCGTGGAGATCGCCGTCTCCAACATTCGGCCGAGTCCCCACCAGCCTCGTCTCCAGTTCCCGGAAGAACAGATTGCCGAGCTGGCGAGCTCCATTCGCGAAAAGGGCATTCTGCAGCCTCTCCTGGTGCGCCGACGAGCCGATGTCCACGAGCTGATAGCGGGCGAGCGACGATTGCGGGCGGCGCGTTCCTTGGAGATGAAGACGGTGCCATGCCTTGTCTTGCAGGTGTCCGACGAAGAATCTCTCGAGATGGCCATGATAGAGAACCTCCAGAGGGAAGATCTCAACCCCCTGGAAGAGGCCCGCGCTTACCAATGCTTGACGGATCGGTTCGCTCTCACCCAGGAAGAAGTGGCGCGCCGCGTGGGCAAAGCTCGAGCAACGGTAGCCAATAGCCTGCGTCTCCTGAACCTCCCCCTGGATATCCAAGAGGACATTCTCGAGAACCGTTTGACCGCGGGCCACGCCCGGGCCATCCTCTCCGTTTCCGAGCCCGCGAAACAGCGCCAACTTCGCAACGTCATTCTTGCCAGGGGGCTTTCCGTGCGTCAGGCCGAAAGTCAGGCCCGACTGATGACCCGGGAGAAAAAGCCGCGGCCTCCGCGCCCCCAGATCGTCGAGGCCGAGATGCGTTCTCTCCAGGAGGAGCTCTCCATGAAGATCGGTTTGCCGGTCTTCATAAAGGCCGTAACGGAACAATCGGGAAAACTTGAGATTCATTACCATTCACTCGATGATTTTGTGGTTATCTCCGACTTCTTTGGAATCGAAAGACGATGAAACCCATCCCTCTCTCCATGCATTCCCTCCCCCAACGCGCTGGCGCCCATGGACCTGAACCCCGGGAAAACCGGATTCTCCGGCCACGCGGGCCCCTCGCGATCCGTCTGTTCCCCCTCCTCCTTGCCTGCCTTTTTTCGGCAGGATGCGGTCGCGGTCTGTCAGGGGCCGGCGCTTCCTCTTGGCTCGGAGTGGACGTCGTGGCAATGATCACGCGCTCCGACCCGGTCGGCAAGATCTGTCTCGCCGTCACTTTTCTTTTCTCCGTTGCCACGTGGGCCATCATCATCTACAAGTTCCTCCACATTCGCACGGCCATGCGTCAGACCAACCGCTTCGTCAGTGAGTGTATGGCGGGCACGGGCAGCCTTGAGGACTCCTACCGCAACGCGGCGGCTTATCCCGATAGTCCTCTTGCCCAGATTCTGCGCGAGGCCTACCTCGAGCTCGAGATCGAGGACTGGTACCGGGTTGGGTATAGCCTCTCAGACGAACAGCGCGTCGAGGTTGCCAAGGTCGGGGTGGATCGCGTTCTGGAACGCACCATCTCCAATGAGATGGCTCACTTGGAAAGCAATCTCATCGTCCTTGCTGTGGCGTCGAACGCCTGCCCCTTTATCGGGCTTTTTGGCACCGTTTGGGGCATCATGGCAACCTTCCAAGCGTTAGGCGTGGACGAGGCCGCCGCCCTCAGCGCCTTGGCCCCGGGAATCGCCACTGCTCTCAGCACCACGGTCGCCGGCTTGGCCGTGGCGATCCCCGCGTCCATCATGTACAACTACTTCACGGCGCAAGTTCAGCTTCTGACCAGTCGCATGGACTCTTTTTCGCTCGAGCTCTCGAACGTCATCCAGAAACAGTTGTTGAAGCAGGATGTCTGAGAATCAGATCCCTTTTTGAGGCCCTGGCCGCGAGGCCTTGAGAAAGGGCCTCTCCGGAAGCGAAGAAAATGACCATAAAGCGCCATCGACAACCTCTTGAAGTGACGGCATCGATGAACGTCACCAATCTTCTCGACACGGCCTTCATCCTTCTGATCACGTTCATGCTCGTCGCGCCTAGGCTCAACCACGGCCTGGAACTGAAGCTTCCCGAGGTGAAGGAAGCCCCGGCCATGCCGCAGGACCCGAACACCGCCCTGCTTATCGCGATCGCCAAGCGCCGCGAGGGAGAGGCCGAAGACTGGATCTATCTTAACGGCAAGAGAGTCACCCTCGACGAGGTTTTCGAGAAGGTGAGCGCGGAACGAGAGCGGCGACCGGACGCAGCCGTCATTATCGCCTCCGACGAAGACTGTCCGTCTGGTCGCCTCATTCAGGTCATCGGCGCCGTCAAACGCGCGCGGGTCGATAACATCGGGCTTCAGACCGATATCGAGCGAGAGGCGTCACCCTGAGCAAGCCGGAGCCCGCAAACAAGAAACCGTCCCGAAGCGGCGCGAGATCCTTTCATGGTTCTGTTTCCGAAGAAGCATTTCGGTTACCCCATCAGCCGTTCGCTCTACTATTCCACCGTGGGACACGTCTGTGCCGTTCTCCTAATCGCGATCCTGAGCCTCCTCTCACCCCCCTTGCCGCTTCCCAAACGCCTCATCCTCCTCCCAGCCTCCCTCGTTGTGCACACGCCCCAGATCTCGAGAGAGCAAGAGCAGCCGAAGGCAGAGCAAGCGCCGAAGATCGAGACGGCCAAACCAACCCCCGCTACATCTCCCCCTCCCGTGAAGCCCGTTGCCCAAGAAGACGTTGTCATCAAGCCTCTGCCGACCCCGAAAAGCGTCGTCAAAACCGTTGCCGTCGCCAAGGAGAAGATGCCGACACCCAGACCCTCGCCAAAACCAGCCCCGACGCCCCAACCGAAACCCACTGCCGGGCCGAAGAAGGAGGCGCGCCAACCCGAAAGCAGCGCCACCCCGGCGCCTGCGCCCCGAGCGCCAGGAACCGCGCAAGGAGCCCCCTCTCCCCCAAAGACCTCTTCTCCTGGCGTTTCGCAAGGCGCCCCGAGTCTGCCGTCTATCCCCGGCGCCGGCCAGCCGCCCACGTTGCAGACGGAGGAGAACGTCATGCTCCCGCCCGAATACCTGGCCGACGCCCATGAGAAGCTTCAGAGGTGCTTCCTGGTTCCCCGACATCTGCTGAGCCCAACGTCGTGCGTCATCCGCTTCCGGGTCAAGCGCGACGGTGCGATCCTCGACGTGGAGATCAAGGAATCATCCGGCAGCGCAGCCCGCGACGCGCGGGCCGTCCAGGCCGTCAAGGACGCGGCGGCCTTTCTCCCGCTCCCTGACGATGTGCCTTTGCCTTTCATAACCGTCTTGGCGCCTTTCGCCTTTGGCGGCGAATAGCGCCGACCCGTCCCCGGCGGCGGAGCGCCAACACGCGGAAGCGCGGACACCGGGAACGCCTGCGCGCGGCGGAGGGGTTCCGCTGTCCCTCTCGGCTACGACTCCGCGCCCGGCGTCGCATTCGGGAGCGAAGAGGGATCCGCAGGCGCTTCTTCGCGCTTGATCTGCCTGAGGACATCGTAGATTTGGAAAGCCCTCTTGACCGAGCTGTCCAACCTGAAATGCGGATCGGGGAGGCGTTTCAGAGCGAGACGTTCGGCCAGGAGACACTTGATGTAACCGCGGGCGGCTTGGAGAGCCGAGAGCGCCTCGCTGGCCTGAGCCGGATCGTCTTCAAGAAAGCTGACAAGGACAACGGCATCGCTGAGATCCTTGCTCACTCTGACGCGGGTCACGGTGGCGAGTCCCACGCGCGGATCGTCGATCTCGTAGGCGATGATCTCCGCCAGGTGCTGTCGGTATTCCTCTTCCACCCGCTTGATTCTGGAATGAAGCATAAGGCGAGGCGCCTTTCTGAGAGGTGAGGCTGAGCCGCCATAAGGGCTGATGACCGGGCTTTCCTGCCCATCGCGGCAATCGTCAAAGGATCTCGATCTGCGCTTCGACGACTTCGAGGTCGGGGCGGCTGCATAAGTAGCGCTCGGCGTGGGCAAGGGTCTGCTCCACGAGATCCTTGTCTCCCGAAACGGTGACCAGAGCCAGGACGGCGCTCCGTCGGAGGTCCTGGTTGCCCGTTTCGGAAACGGCGAGATTCATCTGCCGCCGCAAATAGTGAATGCAAGGCTTGATCGCGCTTCTTTTCTCCTTGAGCGACCGGCAAAGAGGCAGGCGCAACGCCACGTGCATGAGGCCCACGATCGTTGTCGGGGGTTCGAGCATGATGTTTGGCCCGGTGGTCTGGGGTGCGAGATAGCTCGTCCGGAGCGGCGGAGGAGTAGACTGGGGGCCGGGGTAGGCGCACAGCGAGGCCGAGAAATCCCGTTCGCCGGCCGATCTCCTTAGAGGGTCTGCTCGACTTCCACAAGATGGTAGGTCTCGATGACGTCGCCCTCCTTGATGTCCTGGAAGTCCAGCAGTGTCAGGCCGCACTCGAAGCCGCTCTGCACCGACGCAACGTCCTCCTTGACGCGGCGCAGGGTGTTGAGCGTTCCTTCGTAAACGGTGACGCTGTCGCGAACCAGGCGAGCGCGGTCGCTGCGCAGAATCTCGCCGCTGGTGACATAGCAGCCCGCGACACTGCCGAGGCGCGTGATCTTGAAGACTTGCCGCACCTCGGCCGCGCCTCGCGCCACCTCCCGGTACTTCTTGTCGAGCATGCCGACCATGGCGGAATGCAGATCATCGAGCAACTCGTAGATCACGCGGTACGTCCTGATGTCGATCCCTTCCTCGGCCGCAAGGTCGGAAGCGGCCGCGTCGGGACGCACGTTGAAGCCGATAATGACGGCGTCGGACGCGGCGGCCAGGTACACGTCGGATTCGCTGATGCCGCCGACGCCGCTGTGAAGAGTCGCGACGTTCACCTTCTCCGTGCTCAGCCGCGCAATCGCCTCGGCGACCGCCTCGACGGAGCCCTGAACGTCGGCCTTGAGGATCAGGTTGAGAGTTTTCGGTTTGCCGTCCCGCCTCAGGTACTCCGACAAGCCCTCCAGGGTGACGTGGGGACGCGCGGCTTCGCTCTGGATCTTCCGCCGTCGGCGCTCCTCGCGAACCTCGGCGATCTGACGGGCCTGGCGCTCATTGTCGAGGACCACGAACATCTCACCGACTTGCGGGCAGCCGTCCAGCCCGAGGATTTCGACGGGAAAAGCCGGAAGGGCCTCTTCGACGGGGCGGCCCAGGTCATCGAGCATGAGGCGCACGCGGCCGCTGACGTCCCCGCAGACGAACGGATCCCCGACTCTCAGGACGCCCTCCTCGACAAGGACCGTGGCGGCGCTGCCGCGCTGCCGATCGATCTCGGACTCGATAACGACTCCCGTCGGACGAGCATTGTGGTCGGCTTGCAGTTCCATGATCTCGGCCTGAAGGAGAATCATCTCCAAGAGGCTGTCAATGCCCTGGCCGGTCTTGGCCGAGATTTCACAGATGATGGTGTCCCCTCCCAGATCCTCGCCGACCAGGGAGTGCTGCATGAGGTCGTTGCGGACCTTCTGAACGTTGGCGGAGGGCAGATCGACTTTGTTGATCGCGACGATGATGGGGACCCCGGCCGCCCTGGCGTGGTTGATGGCTTCCGCCGTTTGCGGCATGAGCCCATCATCGGCCGCCACGACCAGAACGACGATGTCGGTGACGCTCGCGCCACGGGCGCGCATGGCCGTGAAGGCGGCGTGGCCGGGCGTGTCGAGGAAGACGACCTCGCCGCGCTCGGTCTCCACATGATAGGCCCCGATGTGCTGCGTGATGCCGCCGAACTCCGCTTCGGCCACATTGGTTTTGCGGATGGTGTCGAGGAGCCTCGTCTTGCCGTGATCGACGTGGCCCATGACGGTGACCACCGGAGGCCGGGGTTTCATCTCTGCGAGGGTGTCTTTGGGCTTCTCGACCAGGCGCTCGATGTCCAGATCGTCTCCTTCGGGAATGATCTCAACTTCCACGCCGAATTCCGAGGCAAGCAACTCGCAAAGCGCCGAGCCGACGAGCTTGTTCATGGTCAGCATCTCGCCCAGAGTGATCGCCTTGGCGATGATATCCGACGCGGGAACGCCGATTTTCTCCGCGAGATTGGCGACGGTCATGTCGCCGTAAAGCTTGACCGCTTTCGGTTCGGCCACGGCGGCCGAGGAGCGGGACCGCGCTCTCTGGGGCGTTTCCACCGACCCCGACAAGACGGACGAACGCGGCCGCACCGGGCGCTTGCCGCTAACGGGGACTCCCTGCACGGTTTCCTCAAGGGTGTCGATGCTGAGGAACCGACCTGGGCGGATCCGTTTCTCGCCGACGGGGACATGCTTCGCAAGCGACCTGCGCCTTCTCGCTTCTTCGCCCGCCGTCTCGCCCGGGAGGCGTTTGGGGGCGACCCCCCGGCGGGGGGGACGGAGCTTCATCACCTCAATGGAGGGGGGCACGGTGAGGTCGGGAAGGCTTTCAGCAGATTCGTCTCGCCGGTGCTGGGGGGGGCGTCTCCTGGGCAGCGAAGGCAACTGCTGGAGCTCAACCGCCCGGCGCTCAATGACGGGGCGAGACGGCTCCCGCCGATCACGGGGACGCGCAGGTTCCGGCGGGGCCGTTGCCGCGGGAGCCGAAGGGAAACCTTGCTGGGATGTGCCCGCGACTCCAGCGCCCGCGTCCGGGCCGGGGCTCTTCATCGGCTGCGCGGATGGCGCCGGCTTGGGCGCCGGCTTCCTGCCGGCGAGGTCGACTTTCTGGTGCTCTGGCGCAGCGACCGCCGGCGGGGGCGCCGGCACATGCGCCTCGCCGACTTGCTGGTGCTGTTGCATCCGCCGGACTTTCGCGCGCGCAATGGCTTCCAGGGCAAGCGCGCGAGCGTCTTTCTTCGGCGGCGTCGGCTCGATTTCCTCGGCCCTTCTCTCGGTCTTCTCGGCTCTTTTCGGTTTCACCTCGGGTTTGGCTTTGGGGGCGCTCTTGGGCTTCGTTGGGGTCGTCTTTCTTGCGGAGGGGCCCGGTTGTTCTCCTTCCGTCGAGTCCTTCTGGGCTTTGGGGCTCCCTGGTTCCGCCTTCCCCAGGTGTTCCAGAAGTCGCCGCACGGACTTGTCGTCTATGGACGAAGAGTGACTCTTGACCTCCACGCCCAAAGCGAGCAAGTGGGCTACGAGTTCCTTGTTGGGCACACCGGTCTGTCTGGCGAGATCATACACTCGCATACGATTTTCTCCGCGGTCTCAGTTCATGACCCACTTGGCCGACCGTCGAACCGCCCGATCGGAGGAGCCACTGAGCTATATTCTACCCATTAAAGCGAGAACTCCACCCAAATGTCAAGCACGGAAATGCCTCTTTCGATCGTCGCGCAAGTGCCCGCCCCGCGGCAAGATCGACCCCCAAGAGACCCTCAGGCGGGTGCGCGATGGAACGAGCCGCAGACCGCTCGACGCCCGCTCCCCAGAGGCCCTTTCCGTCACCCGGTGCCCTCGCTCCATGGATCAGAGCAGGTCCAGCGGATCCATATCCAACTTCAAGGAAACGCCCGTCCTTCCTTTCTCCCTCTCGTAGACGGCGAGAGCGTCGAACAGCAATCGCCGCATGAGGGCGGGGCTGCTGCCCCGCAAGACGATTTGCCAGCGCGTGCGGTCCTGGAGGCGTTCTATCGGCGCCGGGACGGGACCGAGGACCGTGAGGGAGCGGTAATCGTTGACGCGCGCCGTCCGCTCGCGCAGGAGTTGGCCCAAGCGCCGCGCCCGGACCTCCACCCGGTCAGCCTTCAAGCTGCTTGCGAGCACGCGCAACAGGCGCTGGTGGGGGGGAAAGCGAAGCATTTCGCGAATGTGCAACTCCTGCCGCCAGAAGCCCTCGCAGTCGTGGGCCACGGCGCGCTGGATTGCGTAATGGTGGGGGACGAAGGTCTGGACGATCACCTCGCCGCGGCGCGCCATGCGCCCGGCGCGGCCGGCCACTTGGGTCAGTTGGGCGAAGGCGCGTTCGGCGGCGCGGAAGTCCGGCAAGAAGAGCGTGTGGTCGACCGAGATCACGCCAACCAGAGTCACGCGCTCCAGATGCAGGCCCTTGGCGATCATCTGGGTGCCGAGAAGAATGTCCGCCCCGCCCCCTTCGATGGCGTCCCACATCCGGAGAAAACCGTGCTTGCCGCGGGTCGTGTCGAGATCGATCCGGAGAACTCGCGCTTGAGGAAAAAGGCGCCTGACCTCCTCCTCGATCCGCTCCGTTCCCGCGCCGATCGGCGAGGGCGCGGGTTCGCCGCACTCGGGACAGTGACTGGGCCGGGGCTGTTCATCGCCGCAGAAGTGGCATATCACCCTCCGAACGGACTTATGCCACGTCATGACGACGTCGCAGTGCCCGCACCGCACGACCGTTCGGCACGCCATGCAGAGCAGGAAACTCGAGAACCCGCGGCGGTTGAGAAAGAGGATGACCTGCTCCTTCGCTTCGAGCCGCCGCGCGATCGCCTCGACCAGAGGGTCCGAGATCAAGCGGGTTTGACGCTCCTCGCGAACCAGGGCGCCCATGTCGATGAGACGCACGTCGGGGAGGACGGCCTCTCCGACGCGCCGGGTCAGTTCGAGGAGCGTGAACCTTCCTTGCTGGGCGTTGAAGAAACTCTCCAGAGAGGGAGTGGCGCTGCCGAGAATCGCCGGGACCCCCGCAAAACGCGCGCGCCAGATCGCAACGTCCCGCGCGTGGTAGCGCGGCGCCGGGTCGCTCTGCTTGTAGGAATGCTCGTGCTCCTCGTCCACGACCACAAGCCCCAGGTTCGCAAAAGGAGCAAAGACGGCGGATCGCGCCCCGACCAGGACCTGGACCCGTCCCGACGCAATGCGTCGCCACAGATCGTACTTCTGTCCCCGGCTGAGTTGGGAATGATAGACGCCGACGCGCGAACCGAAACGGGCGCGAAAGCGGGCGACGGCCTGGGGCGTCAGGGAGATCTCGGGCGCCAAGACGATGGCCTGACGCTCCTCCGCGAGGACCCGCGCGACGGCCTGAAGGTAGATCTCCGTCTTGCCGCTGCCCGTGATGCCGTAGAGAAGGAACGTCTCGAAACGTCCGGCGTCCATCGCGCCGCGAATGCGCGCAAACGCTTTGTCCTGCTCGGGAGTCAAGACATGGGGCGCCTCGGCGGGCGGTCCCTGCTCGGGGGGCCGTTCCTGCTCGGCGGGCAGTCCCTGCTCCGCGGGCCGTCCCTGCCCCGCAGGCCGTTGCCCTGAGAGGATTTCGCAGCCTGGGGCGGCTGCGCCGGAAGATTCCTCTAACGGCTGCCACTCCGGCGCTCTCGCCGCGGCGGACGGCGCGCCGGGCGCTTCGCCATAACCATCTCGGCGCTCGACCGCGCCGTAGCCGTCTCCGCGCTCGACCGACTCGGTCTGCTCCCGTAGCGCCCCCTTCCGGATAAGCGCGTCGATCACGCCCGCGGAGCAGGGACGGCCGGTCGAACACCGCACGCGCCGCATGAGCTCAGCTCGAGTGATGGGTTCGTTCAGGTTATCGACAAAGAACCGCACCACTTCGCTCTGACGTTGCGTAAGAGCGAGCGTTTTCGGGCTCTCCGAAGGGCCCGCGCCCCCCTCTTGCGCGCACCTGCCTGCGTCGCGCCCGGCGCGGCGGACAGGGAGGAACCCCTGATCCAGGTTGAGGCCTTCGTTCAGGCTCTCGCTCAGGATAAGCTGCCGCTCCGTGCGCGGCTTCTCGTCGGAGAGACCGAAAAACGCGATCGCGCCCAGCGTCTCGCCCGGCCCGCTCAGATAGTACTCCGAGATCCACTCGCCCAGCGCCATCAGGTCCGGCGGAATGGCGTACTCCGGCGTCAGGATCTTGTCGATCGACTTGAGCCGCTTCTTGGGCGCTCGAGTGAAAAGACTGAGCCGCGCAATCACCCCGGAAGCCGCCCGGCCGCGCACGGGCACGCGCACCATCGCCCCGACCCGCACAAACTCCCGCAACCCGGCCGGGACGCGGTACGTGTACGTGTGGCGGACCGGCAACGCGACCGCCACGTCGGCGTAAAGGGTCTTGGCGCGCGAGAAGAACAGCGATTCCAGGCGCGTCCGACTCAGGCCGTGCAGCGACTCGACGGTGTGGTCCGCAATCGCCGAAATGTCCGCCTCGCAGGAGGGCGCCGGGGCTTCCTTCCCGCCGTCTCCCGCCCGTGCGCCTGCCTGCGCGATGCGGGCGGGCGGGCAAGGCGCAGACGGGCCGGCGACGGCCAGGGCCTGGCACGCCGCTCGCCGGGCGGCCCGCAACAGGTCCGCCGCGGCCGAGACCACAATGCACCGCCACGGCTCAACGCCGAGACGCCGCGCCGTTTCAATGAAGAGGTCGGGCGCCGGGGGGCGGCGCGCCACGGCCTCGGCGCTCACGCGGATGGGGAATTGCCCGGCCAAGCCTGATTTCAGGAGGGCTGCGTCGATCTCGTCGGGGGTCTGGGATCCGGCAAACGCCGGCGGCTGCGCCGGCCCGCGCGCCTGCCCGGGCGTAGCGCCCAGAGGGATGGCGCCGAGGCGGGCCGGCTTGTTCTCGCCGGCGATCTTGTGGAGCAGTCGGTCCAAGCCCAGCTCGGCCGAGCGCCGCAGGAGTTCCTCGCCGGCGACCACCAGGGCGAAGGGCCGAGCGATCTCGCGCTGCGAGATCGGCGCTTCCCGAACGCTGGAAAACAGGTCCGTCTCAGCCATAACAAGGGAGAATCATACCCCTTTCTCCCGGGGCGATCCATGCCAAAAACCCGTCGCCTGCTCATGCTGCATCGACGTTGTCCCGGCGCGACTCTTCCCTGGGCGGGAAGAAAACCCCGGAACGCAGGACTATTTCAAAGTCGGCGCTTCCGCCTCGAAGGGGCGGTCTTGGGAGTGCGCAGGCTTGCCTGCGCTTTCTCGGCGCGGTGGCTTGCCACCGCGCCAAACCTCGTTCGGATAGGGGCGAGACCCCCGCCTGTCCGCCAAGCCGGGCGGGCCAAAGCGACGGCAAGCCGTCGCAATCCAAAGACTTTGAGATTGTCCTGCCCCCGAAACGGGAAAAAAGCGGAAAAAGGCTTGACTTGGCGCCGGACTTTGCTACATTCCGCTCATAGTCTTCACTGACGTTCCTCAAGAGAATGCCATGAATGACGAGGATCTCACGTTCTCAAGAACCGGCGGGATGCCCGGTGATGGGCAAACCGACCGCGCACAAACTGGCGCCCGAAAACCGCATCCCGGCCCACAAGGCCGGGCGCGAATGCCGTCTCGATCTCAGGAAAACCGCTGGAAGAACCCGCAGACCGGCGAAGAGGGGCGGCATCACGTTCACGAATCCATCATCGGGAACGCAGTTGCCGGCGCGGGGGCGCGGCTGATCACAACCGTTGGGTTTCAGGAAGGAGAGGAAAGAAAAATGAAGGCAGCCTTCTCACTCATACTTGTGTTGCTGCTCTTAGCAGGATGCACCCGCTCGCCACAAGAGTTATTCTTGGAGGGAACGTGGGTCTGTGAACGTGTCTGGGAGGGAGGGAGGAGTGGTTCTTGGGACAACGCGAAGGAGCTCAGCCTGAGATTCGCCGGAAACCGAATCGAATGCCTGCAAGAAGGATCGGTTTACGCAGCTGGCACATTCACGATACGACACGATGCCGATCCCAAGCAGATCAACATTGTCTGCAAACGGGGAGATGAGGAGATCCGGGTCCCAGGAATTATCGCAGTGTCCGGGAACGTCTTGACGCTCTGTCATCCGAATGGAAGAGAAGGTGAGCGTCCAAGCGACTTCACGCCAACGAACGAGGTTTCTCTTGGAATCTATAGGAGAACCGGAAAGCAGACAACCCAACCAGAAGATCCAGGCGACAGGCAATAGCCGCACGGACTCGGCCATTGCTTGCACCTGATCTTGGTCGTTCGGTGAGGAGGACATAAGAATGTCATGGTTTCTCAAGGGTCCTCCCGACTTCAGCAGGCACAATGCGGAAGTCGCTGCGGTCTGGAGTTCCTATCACGAAGGTCGACCGCACCGTGTGCCCGTCTCGGTTCAGGGGAGCATTCGCAACCTGATCCAGAACCCGGACCTGAACAAAACCGGGTACACCTTTGAGGATTTTTTCACCGACCCGGCGGCACAGATCCAATGTCAACTGGCCTACCAGAAGTGGAGCCGGCATCACGTTCTCTGCGACCAGGAAATGGGTCCGCCAAAGGACGGCTGGACGCTCAGCGTTGATTTTCAGAACTCCTATGACGCGGGGTGGTTCGGCTGCCCGCTGCACTACGACGGCAACGCCGTGCCCGATACGATTGAAATCCTGAAGGAAAACAAGCATAAGTTCCATGAAATGCAGTGCCCGGATCCGCTGCGCGGGGGGCTCATGGGCCGAGCGGTGGAGTTCTATGAGTACATGCATGAACGCTGTCGAAACCTGGAGTTCGAAGGGCGGCCGGTGTTTCCACCGCGTACCATTCCTGGCGAGGGCTGCGACGGACCTCTGGACGCCGCCTACAAACTGCGCGGGGCGGCCGAGGTCTGCATGGACATGTTGTCCGACCCGGACTACTACCATGACCTGATGGGGTTCATCACCGACTGTCTCATCCGCCGCATGAAGGCGATCCGCGAGTGGCGGTGGGAACATGATCCTGCTTCTCCAGACAAGGGAGAATTCCGACGGCCTGGTTTTTCCTTCGCCGATGACGCCGTGGTGTTGCTCTCTCTGGACCAATACCGGGAATTCGTCTTCCCCTACCACAAGCGTTTCGTGGACGAGTTCAGCGACGGGGGACGGGTCAGCGTCCATCTCTGCGGCGATGCCACACGTTTTTTCCGCTTCCTTCGCGATCATCTCAACGTCTACAGTTTCGACACCGGTTTTCCCGTGGATCACGGGTGGCTGCGGAAAGAACTCGGGCCAGAGGTTCAGATTTCCGGCGGTCCGTCGGTCATGCTGATCAAGGACGGGCCGATTTCAGCGATTGCGGACAAGGTGCGGGCCATCTGTGGATCGGGCGTCATGGAAGGCGGCAGATTCATCCTCATTGCCGCCAACAACATGGCGCCCTGCACGCCGGTGGAGCATGTAGCGGCCTTTTATGAAGCGGCGAAGAAGTTTGGCTGCTTTGAATCAGCGTAACCGAGGAGAAGAAATCATGCTGG
>Ga0315274_10009479_pt1 | contig 14061 bp, 8 predicted proteins | sample YL17G02_20_MG_FD_203700 | JGI IMG/M metagenome (GOLD analysis project Ga0315274, IMG submission 203700) | Sediment microbial communities from Yellowstone Lake, YNP, Wyoming, USA - YL17G02_20 | ecosystem: Environmental > Aquatic > Freshwater > Lake > Sediment | place: USA: Wyoming | collected...
AGGGCGTTGACATTGTAATCCCTGACCAGTTTCGCGAAGTCTCCTCTATCCAGTACGAATGTCTCTCCGCGTCTGGTTGTGATTGGCTGATCAAACGCCCTGTCCGGGAGCCTGCCGTGGGTCAACGGACGGAACCCCTCCCTCAGGCAGTAGCACCGCTCGAGCATGTAGTCCCTTAGGGCTATTGTGTTGATGTCATCCAGGGTCAAGTTCCACCCGCACACGGCGTTGACGTACTGCCTTATGCCCTCCTCGAGTGAGCCCCAGACTCTCGCCGCTGGCTCCGCGGTAAAGGTACACACGGTCGCGGATTCGGCGAGTCCGCCCCTTATACCGGTGCCCATCCTCGCGCCGTTGTGGCTGCAGACGTAGTCGACGGCGTGGTCCGGCATCCGCCTTAGATCGTATGTGGCGCAGGAGCACCAGTGAACCTGCCAAGCATACTTCTCGCATCCTTTTCCGATGGCGGGAATTGCGAATTTGTATCCGTCGGCGAGAATGTTACCCAAGTCTTGTCTATGGGCGATCTTTCGGAGCAGCCTGTCCACTGCCTCCACTGAGCCCCATTTGAGGTCGATGCCTCCCAGCTCCTCTTTAGTGACCAAGCCCCGTTCATACAGTTCCATGACCCAGGCGACGATTCCACCGGCCTCTTCTCCGTCCATCCCAAGCTCGTCGAGCAGGACTGTGAGGTAGGTCATCTCCTCGTAGCTGAGGAGGACATTTGCGTTGAAGCAACCAGTGTTGTCGTGTCTGAACTCACCGGCCACCGGCCCGTTAGGGGGTGTCGGATTGTAGAATGGCACAAAGCAGGGATTTGCGCAGCCGGGGCACCCGTCGGTCCATAGGTAGTACTCGAGCTCATGTTTGTAGGCGTTGCTCTTTCCGCATACCTCATGCCACCCAAGGTTGTTGTTCTTGACGCCATCCCCGCCCGCGTAGTAAAGGTCGGGTATGGAGGTCATGTGGCCGAAGCGGCGTTCCCTATAGTTGTGGGCCTTCACGGCTGGGTGCTCACTGTAGTGCCGGAATATTTCCCACACCTTGGACGGCTCGGCGTAATCAGGCCCCTTCTTCCCGCGGATGGCAACGGCCTTGAGGTTCTTGCTGCCCATGACAGCTCCCACACCCCATTTGGAGGCACTGTGGAACCATTCGTGAGTCACGTTTGCGTATCTCACCTTGTTCTCGCCAGCCGGTCCGATGACTGCGACGGCGAACTCCTCTCCTGTCTCTTGTCTGAGGTCACGTCTTATCGCGTACTCCGACCGCTGCTTGTAGCTGCCCCAGTATGGTGAAGCGTCCCTGACCTCTATGTTGTCGTCGAGGACGTAGAGGTAGACTGGGTGGTCCGCCTTGCCCGTGACCAGGATTCCTCCGTTGAAGGGCGAATTGACGATTTCCCGCCCGAAGTAGCCTGACATGGCGGCCCTCCCCTTCCATCCGAAGAGGGGTGACTTGAAACTGAATATCGTCTTGTCCCCTATGAGAGAGGTTACCGGACCAACGCCGATGTGGAGCATGTTCTCTGGTCCAAGCGGGTCACATCCCACCGGCATCATTTCCCAGAAGACCTTCGAGGCGAGTCCCCTCGCGCCGAGATGCTTCTTCACCTCCTCTGTGACATCGACCGTGTGAGCCTTCCCTTGGGTGAGATCTACCTCGAGCATCCTGAACCTCGTCTCAGTCAAGCCTCTTCGCCCTCCTGCTGCCCTCGGAGAATGGCTTATCCGTGACGCCTAACGAGTCCCAGCCCAGCGGATATGTCCTCTTGTGGATGAGTTCAGCCTTCTCGTCGGCACCGATCCTCCACAGGTGCTGGGCATCTTTGAGGAAGGGGTACGTCCTCGCGGACATATACTCCAATGCCTGCCTTGGACACGCGTCCACGCAGTGAGGGCGCCGAGTACCTGCCTTCTCGCAGAGGTCACAGACCAGAGCGTAGTCGTGTTCGGGTGGGTAGAAGTGTATGGCGTCTCCTCCACAGGCTTCTGCGCACCTACCACAATCATGGCCCAGGCAGCGTTCAGTATCCACGTCCATGTGTTTCTTCTCGGAGTCGAAGTGTATCACAGGTGGATCCAGTGGGCAGGCCTTCTGGCACTCACGTTCATCTGGTCCGCACTGTACGCAGACCGACTGAATGGACTTGGACACGGGAGTCATCCGCTTCTGTATCTTGATTCGGCTGAGTTCCCTGTTGAGCAGGCCATAGTGGTGGAACGAGCAGGCTAGCTCACAGATCCCGCATCCCACACAGAGCAGGTCCCTCGTACATACTAGTGAAGATCCCTCAGGATAGGGGACATTGTCGACGCCCCAGCCCCCCTTCTCCTCCTTCACCTCGTCGGCCCCTTCATCCAGTCTATTCTTAGGCGTGTGGCACAACCCCTCTTCTGGAGGGTGAGTGTCTGTCTACGCTACTTATTCCTTTGTTAAGCGCTAAGAATCAAGGATGCCCTCATGTTGAAGGCTAAGCTATAAACGGGGACGGTAAATGAGACTTCTCTTATGGCTGGGACAGGCGCGGGGAACCGGGGAACGAAAACCAGCACGTTCGGCACTTCCAAGAGGGAAAGCCATGACTCCACACCATTCTATGCGGGCAGGCTGTACCGTGACCTCAAACTTGAAGACGATGTTCTTGAGATAGAGAACCCGATCCCCCCGGAGGTCCTAGATAAAATCCTGCTCCAGGATAGCAGAGACATTAGCAACATCCCGGACTCAAGCCTACACCTCATGGTGACCTCTCCCCCTTACAACGTGGGCAAGGAATATGATCAGGACCTCAGCTTGGATGATTACATCAGGGTGCTGAGGTCCGTCTTCGCGGAGACTTACCGGGTGCTCATAAACGGTGGCAGAGCGTGCATAAACATCGCGAATGTGGGCAGGAAGCCCTACATCCCATACCACAAGTTCGTAATGGACGTGATGCTCGATGCTGGCTTCCTGATGAGAGGAGAGGTTATCTGGGACAAGGGTGCTGGGGCAGGGGTGTCCACGGCGTGGGGCAGTTGGCGCAAAGCGTCCAATCCGACTCTAAGAGATATTCACGAATACATCTTGGTCTTCTCCAAGGGCAAAATGAAAAGAGATAGCAGAGGCAGAGAGAGCACTATAACCCGAGACGAGTTCCTACAGTTCACCAAGAGCATATGGTCCTTCCCACCGGAATCAGCGAACAAGGTCGGTCACCCTGCACCTTTTCCGAAGGAGCTGCCTCACAGGTGTATCCAACTGTACTCCTTTCGGGGAGACGTTGTTTTGGATCCTTTCTGCGGCGTTGGGAGTACTGCGGTGGCCGCATCGGACTTAGGCAGACACTTCGTATGTCTTGACAACAACCCCGAATACGTTGGAAGGGCAAGAAAGAGGATCGATGAACACCTGTCACGCATCAGGAGCGTGGATAGTGACTCCTGTCATCGGCATGGGGCCTAAGGCTACACATGTTATATCTCTAGAGGCCCCGATTCTTTTTGTGGAGTGGAAAGCTTGCCTGAAGGGTCTGAGCCGGTATACGATACCATCGTCGCGAGAGACGTCATGGTCGAGGCGCGTGACGGGATTCGTTTATCAACAGATATCTACTTTCCCGCTAGCAATGGTGAGAGGGTCCCCGAACACTTCCCCACCATCCTGATAAGGACCCCCTATGATAAGAGCAGCAGGAGCCACCCATCGGGGTTCCCGAGGACTGGCGAGTATTTCTCCCAGAGAGGTTACGCTGTCGCAATACAGGACTGTAGAGGCAGATACAGGTCAGAGGGAGAGTTCTACGTCTTCATAAACGAGGGCCCGGATGGATACGATACAGTGGAGTGGATCGCCCGGCAACCCTGGAGCAACGGCAAAGTTGGGACGATGGGAACCAGCTACATGTCATGGACCCAGACATCCCTCGCAGTACAGAACCCGCCCCACCTATCTGCCATGTTTCCCAACCAGGGGAACTGGAATGCCCATACAAGCAGTGTAAGACAAGGTGGAGCCTTTGAGATGAGATGGCTCGCATGGGCCTTCTGGGGAGGCGCCAGCGGCAAGGAGGCCGCTACCGACCCACTGGTGGCCTCGGTCCTTTCGCACGTGAGGCTCAGAGAGTGGCTCACCCGAATGCCACTAAAGAAAGGCCATTCGCCCCTCAGGTATGCGCCAAGCTACGAGAGATGGGGCCTCGACCTCCTGACCCATGGAGACTACGACGATTTCTGGAAGAGACCTGGAGTCGCCTTCGAGGAGCACCTCGAGCAACACTCCGACGTTCCTGTCTACTGCTCCGGCAGTTGGTACGACTCCTACGCCCGGTCCACAGTCGAGATGTACGAGGCTCTATCCAAAGCGAAGAAAGGACCGGTCAAACTCATCATGGGGCCGTGGACCCATGGTATGACCGAGCGCGCCTACTCCGGCAATGTTGACTTCGGACCTGAAGCTGCGGCTGACTGGCACATGCTCCACCTGAAATGGTTCGACCAATGTCTGAAGGGACTGAACACAGGCATCATGAAAGAGCCTCCTATCCGTATATTCGTGATGGGAGGCGGAGACGGAAGGAGAAACCCAGATGGCCGCCTCAGTCACAGCGGCAAATGGAGGACAGAGAATGAATGGCCCCTGGCCCGGATCAAGTATGTGCTTCACTACCTACATGGAGATGGCAGCTTAAACGAGGAGGCCCCATCCGAAGGGGAGCCGCAGAGGTGCTACCAATATGACCCGAAGAACCCGGTCCCCTCCATTGGGGGGAATATATCAGCACTATCAGAGATCAGCCCTCCCGCATTTGACACTGATAACCAAGGGCCAATGTTCCGCCTCAAACTGATCGTTGAGCCAGGGGCCTTCGACCAGAGGGAAGGCCCCGGAATGTTCGGTTGTGGCCCGCCCTACCTACCTTTGTCTTCACGACTCGATGTACTCGTCTATGAGTCACAGCCCCTCAAGGAGGATGTTGAGGTGACGGGGACGGCCACTATGAAGCTCTGGGCGTCATCCACGGCTCCGGACACTGATTTCACTGGGAAGCTGATAGACGTGTACCCTCCCAACCCGGATTACCCCGAGGGTTACGCGATGAACCTCACAGACAGCATCATCAGAGCCCGCTACAGGAAGTCAAGAGAAAAGGCCGAGTTGTTGACGTCGGGAGAGGTGGCCGAGTTCACGATAGTGTTCTATCCGATCAGCAACCTGTTTAAGAAGGGTCACATGATCCGCCTTGACGTGAGCAGCAGCAACTTCCCGAGATTCGACCTGAACTCGAACACGGGGGAGCCCCTCGGACTAAACACAAGAACAAGAATAGCGGAGAACACTGTTTACAGCGGGCCTATCCACTCGTCCCATATAGTCCTCCCCATAATTCCATAGGAATCCCAGTATCACCTGAATCGAAGCCCGTCGTTCACTAGCGCTATCTGGGAACAGTCGTAGAGGAGACCGACATTGCAGTGTAGCGCGGTGCGCGCTAAATTCCGAACGAAGTCGGATCCCTAGTACGTGACGCAGAGAGAGGTCAGGCCTAAGCACCAGGTCATATTTGATGATGGATATGAGGAGATCTCAACTGCTGAACCATGAACTCCTCTGTGAAGCGTACGAATCATACCATGTTTCCAAATATGCAGTGTGTGCGAGCGGACATTTAGAAGCAGACTCTCAAGTTAAGATCGACGAATGATCTGGTATAGCATGTGCCGTGTCGGAGAGCACTCGGGTTATCTCATGGATACTAGCCTGGCTAGCACAAAATGTCAGTCAGTCTATTACCATGTCTGAGCCGCCTTGTTCTGTAATGAGTACAGGATGAGCAGGCAAGATTCGTCATCTGGAACCTGGTCTACACCTTTGATAGGTAACTATTCCATATCGGTGTGTCTGAGACTATCCTGAGCTTGTCAACGTATCGATTAGTAGTCCAGCTGACGTCGAGTCTGGTTTGATTTGCAGGTTTAGTTTGAGGATCAGACACAAAATCATAGAGCCGTGGCTCTCTGGTTTGATTGAGGATCCTTATCCTTCTCAGAATCAGGCATTGAACGTGGGTTCAGGTCTGAGATTAAGGATAGGCGCAAGCTTCCTTAGCCCCGGGCATCTAGTCACTCATGAAGGCGCTGTTAATATTGGAGTCAAGCCTCATGATATGTCTAGTGAGCGCGAAAGGTTTTCGAACCTTTTCTAATGTACCGTGTCCAAGATTAAAATAGGGATACTAGTTTAAATATCGGTGTACGTTACTATGCTCTAAGAAAAAAGGAGGTTAGAATATGTCTAAGAGGAAATCAGAAAAGAAACCGTATCAACTGGTTAAGGAGGATCTTCCAGTCCTAGAGAGAGCAGTCAGAACATCAGAGTACGACGAATTACTCGACGAGTTCACTAAGAGCGACTTAAAGACAGCTAGAGTAGACTACCCAGACAAGTCAATGAAGGCGTTGATGGCAGCTCTAAGGTCTAGGATCAAGAAACGAAACCTCGATGTAAAGGTAGCCCTCAGAAAAGGCAATCTTTACCTGACGAAGTAGAAAATGCAGCCTTAACCCTCATTTTCATTCTTTTCTTCTCGCAACGGTTCATGGTGGAGTTCGGAGAAATGGACAAGTTGTTCTTACCTGTGACGCCAAGAGAACCCATGATGGATATACCATGTCTCACTGGATCGATGGGTAAGATCATGCGCATGAGTCTTGTTCACCTCTTTAGTATAGAGAAGAGCCATATCTATTCGGAAGCAGGGATAGGCCCAGAGTAGTAGTTCTCAACGGCGAAGCGCCCTCGTCGGTCACTCATGCTATGAAGCGATCCATGAGCGACACGGATGCGCTCACTGCAGGGTCGTAATGTTCTCGCCTACAAAGCGTAGAGAATGAGTAGGGCCAGGTGGGGAAGGCAACGACCCAGATTACCGTCGTGGACGAGTAGACTGAACAATTTGCTTCAGACTGTAGAAGTTGAGATGTGACAAGTGCGACTTAGATGCATCGGCACAGAGCAACAAAAAATAGGCAAGGTAATATATCCATAAGATACGCATTTTCGATATCATTGGCTAAGGACTTTCATCAGTATGACAAGGAAGCTGTCGATTGGTGTCATAGGTGACTTCAATCCCCGTTCGGAGACTCATGCAGCAACAACCCTAGCCATTCACCACTCAGCAAATCATTTGGACCTTTCAGCGGACGTTGAATGGATCTCCCCACTGGTCTTGAAGGAACATGCAGAGGATAGGTTGAACCGATTCGATGCATTCCTCTGCGCCCCTGGAAGCCCCTACAAGAGTATGAACGGAGCACTAAATGGCATAAAATTGGCTAGGGATGGTGACAGACCATTCCTTGGGACTTGTGGAGGGTTCCAGCACATGGTCCTAGAATACGCTCGTAACGTGATGGACATTCGTGATGCAGAACACGCCGAAGAGCATCCTGAGGCGCCGAATCTCTTGATCACTCCGTTGGAGTGTTCTCTTGTAGGGAAGGAGGAGGAAGTAAGAATCAGACCCGGCTCCCGAGCATTCGATATCTACAAGAATGAGCTAACGCTGAAACGGTTCTACTGCAACTATGGCCTCAATCCTGCTTACAGGACTGAATTGCAGAGAGCGGGTCTACACCCATCGGGCTTTGACAGTAATGGGTCAGTCAGAATCCTGGAGCTCCCAAAGGCTCGTCTCTTCATGGCAACGCTCTTTGTGCCCCAAGCGAGTTCCTCAGCAGACCGACCACACCCCATGTTCAATTCACTACTCGAGGCCGCAAGGGAAATCTAGGTTACCCTTGGGACTTAGTTCGGTGGAAATTGGCGCTTTGCATGCGCCATAGTAGTTCAACCAGTACATGGAGCCAGAATCGCCATGCCTCGCGTGATCTTCGTTAACTGGGCCGAGATCACCATCCTAGAGACGCCGAGCCGCTGCATGATGGCTGCTACTGGGACGAAGTGATCTGCTATTCTGCTTTGTTTGGACTTTCTCATAAAAGGAGAGAAGGGAGTGTTATCCCTATTCAGGCACTTCTACAACTGCTTGGTCGCCATAGACCGTTGTACGAGCACAGTCATACAACTCTGACAGACCGAACTGTAGCACCGAAGCCCCTCCGAAAACACTCGTATTCTTGGTCGCAGAGACAACAACAACGCCATTCACCGTAAGCTCTGCCATGCCAGTTCTCCCCATCAGCCAATGTAGCTCTACATCATACCATCTGCCAGTAGTAGGACTAGAGGTAGAGAATACGTCTGTGTAGATTGTACCGTCCCGCAAAGTTACAGTCCATCGGACCACACCATTTGTTCTCTTCCATCCAGCGTATGCCAGTCCATTATTTCCTGAGCGGAGCATCATGAAGTAGAACCTGTCGTTATCAGAGTGTATTCCAGACTCCGACACATAGAAACTGCCACTGACACGCACATTGTTCAATGACGCCAAGTTCTCATAGCAGTATGCGTTTTCGTAACTTCGACCGCCATTAGACCTGAATTTTGCAGAGTATGAACCCACTGCTACCATTGTCTCAGAAACGGTTACTGCTTCACCAGAGGTGACTATTGTCCCATCCCATCTAGCGAAGCTACCAGATTCAAATCCATCAGAGAGTAAAGTTGGGTATGGCTCAGGATCTGGTTCTGGTTCGGGCTCTGGCTCTGGCATCGGAGGAGATTGAACATCATTGACCAGTTCATAGAAAGCAGGATTTGGAGTGTATCCGTTGAAGATGTTGTAGTTTTCGCCATTGCCACTTTCTGGCTGGCTGACCCAGCAGAATATGGCGTCTACGCCCTTGCTTTTTGACCAGGAAACAAACGCCTCAACGTAGGACCTTTGTGATTCGAGGTTGCTCTTGCTTTTGCCGAATTCCGTTATCCATAGGCTCTTGTCTTGGCTGTGTGCTGTGCTGATAGCTGTGTTCAGCTTGGCTTCAGTAGTGCCATAGACGGACGCGGATGGGTTTCTTGGGTCCCAGTATGTGTTTCTGCATAGGAAGTCGCTAGCCTTGTCTATCTCTGAACTGTAATGCCCAGTGGTTGGCGAGTATCCACCCATGAACCTGACACTTACAGGTCTGCTAGTTACTTCCTTGGCGGCGCTTATGACATCTAGGATGAAGTTGTTTTCGGATGATGTTGCTTTTCTAGCCTGCGGTTCATTCATCACCATGAAAGCGTATACGTTTGATCCTGAAAAAACGCTCAACACGTTCTTGACATATTTTATGTATTGACTTCTATAGGTTGCATATTTGGTGGCACTGTCTCTGAAGTAATTATCCCATGTAGTAAACCATGTGTGGAGGTCTATGCAGACTTGTATTCCGAGACTGTTAGCTTGTTGGATTACTTCCTTTGCTTTGTTTATTCCGGAGCTTGATCCGGATTGGAACTCGTACATGGCGTTTAGTCTAAGTGTCAACATTGACATTCCCTGGTCATCTATAGTCTGCACAAAAGTTCGGACTTCAGTTGAGGTCATACTGTAGAAGTTGATGAGTTCAGTGGAAACTATAGTATATGATGATAGTGCTGATACATCATAGGGCATTGGGATAGCACTGAGAAGTAAGATTGATATCAGTGTCGTAAACAGTATTGGAGTTGTTCTTTTCGATAGATGCATCTTGTTTTCTCCTGAATATCTGGAGGGCCAGGCATTATGCCACGGCCATATTAAGTCCTTTCTGAGAAGCCATCTTCGTCATATTGTCAATTACTGTCGAGAAGGCAGTGTCAATTTGCGAATTCGTCTTTGCAATTAAGCACAGTCTGGTTCGCAGAATGGCTAGCACACGCTGCCCGCAGACTATCGCAAATGTGATACCTGACCCATCCTTTTGGGAGAGCCAATGCAGTAAGAGTACATTTGTATGACAGGTATGAAGGATTCTTCTTGGACCAAATAAAGAAGGGGTTTCCGGGCGCGCTGAAGCGCGCCCGGAAACGGTCTTTGCCTTTGCTTCACTATACTGACTACGATCTCTTTGCTCTTCTTCGCTTGACCATGAGCACAGATGCTAGGGATGCAGTGGCCACGCCAGCTATGATCAGTGGGACGCCCCATGTCGGAAGACCTGCGACGGAGGACTGCGTCAGCATTATTGACTTGGAGTATATTGACGAGAGCTGCCCGGCCATGTCCCTGACCTGATAGAGGACAGTCTTGTTTCCATTGCCAGAGCCCAGATCAAACGTCACTGTGGAGGATGTATCCACCCATGACCCCCACGTTGGGCTCCCGTTCCCTGCTATCAGTCCTATGCGTATCTTGTCGACTCCGGAGCCGCTGTCGCTGTAGTTCAGGTGTAGGATCACATTAGGTGTGTCCGTGGATGCCTGGGTCCCGTTGCCTATGATCAGTGAGCCTTCTGGCGGGGAGAGATCTAGGAATATCGGCGCCTGATAGCTCTTCGTGTTGTTGGCGTTGTCCCTGATCTGGTAGTAGACTGTGTGGTTGCCAGTCCATGTGCCAAGGGTCCAGGCTCTGGTGGGCGAGTAGCTTTCCCAAGCCTCAGATCCCCACACCCAATGACTGCTGTATCTGACCTGAGCTACGCCGGATAGGGAGTCGGAAGCATTCAGGCCTAGAACAACAGAGGTCGAGTTAGTGTAGGCAACACCACTGTTGATTCTGATCCAGCCAGTTGGATCAATCTTGTCAAGTTTGATACCGATCAGAATGTTGTGGGCCTCCACGTTTCCGGCTCTATCAACACTCCAGTACTCAAGTGTGTTGTTGGCACCTCCCACGGTAATTAGTGGTTCACCATCCTCTTTGACGCTCATCTGAGTGCCGTTGTTGATCCTGTAATAGGTGTCTGCAGCACCGGTTCTGATGTCTGAGGCGTTCATGTTTATCGCGAAGTCCGCTTTGTGCCACTGGCCGTCGTAATCATTCGTTGTAGTTGGCGGAGTCTTATCCTGATGGAGAACTACGTCGAGGTAGCCGTCGTTGGGTATGACTTCGCATCTCCAGCCGATACCGCCCTGAATCTCTTGTGAGACAATGGTGGAGCTGCTGCTCAGACCATTCTTGGACTGCTCGTAGTCCTGAACAATCTGCTCTGGGGACAAGCTTCTCGGGAGTATTCTGACCTCGTCCATTGATCCCCTGAAAGAGTTGAACCAGCCGATTATGAGTGGTTGCGTGCTTCTCTGGATGGGTCCAGAGTGATAGGTTGAGGCGACGAGCTGGCCATCTATGTAGAGGCTGAGAGCGTCGTCACTCCTGTAAGTGAAGGTCACGTGGTGCCACGTGCCCTTGCTTATCCACGCCCTCGTCGATTCGTAGACTGCAACCGTCGCGTTAAGCTCGTCATCGGTAACCACCCTCTTGTATGTCCAGACACCCGCGAAGAGGTTCCCGCCTGAGTCGATGCCGAGCTCGTAGACCGGCTGCTTGAACAGTATCCTCGTCGAGTACCCTCCCTGGCTCGGGGACACGTTGACCCACGCCTCAGCGCTCATCTCGGTCCAAGAATTGCTCCCGTCGAGCGAGTTGGCGTCGGGAACCCTTATGTAACCCCCGCTGAACTGGTAGGCCCCTCCGACCACCCCGTTTCTCAACCATGAGACATCTTCGAAAATGGTTCCATCGTTCCCATAGCCGGAATAGTCCTTCACGGTTGTCTGGCTCATGGTGTCAAAAGACATGAGCAGGTTCGTCGCTTTCACATCATTCCGGTACCATCGGTAAGTGTTGACCACGGGATCCCCGTCGGCGTCGAAGGTTGACTGGTTTCTAGCCACCAGGTTACCGCCTGACCACCTGATGATGGGAGCGCCCTGGGTGGGGAGTCTGTTGAGCCTATCTGCGAACTCCGTCTCGAAGAAGAATGTCCTGTTCGTCCAGGTAGTACCATCTGTGACCTTCACTTGCCAAGTGTAGGCCTCTGAGTAGTCAAGATCTGCCACGTTGATCGAGTGGGTACCGTCGCTGATCCCCGTTGCAGAGCCCCCTCCGATGTTAGGAGACGTGGTGACGTAGTAATTCATCAAACGTCCCTGAGGAGCCTTCAGGCTGAAGAACAACTGAGTAATGTCTATCGGCACTAGTCTTTCCCAATTGCTGGGCCACTGACCCGAGATTATAGGCGATGATTCGGACAACTCCCAAGGAGGAGGAACATACTCGGCTGCTCCAAGCCTTAGCTCACTGTAGAATTGGACCTCACCTCGGGGCGTCGAGTGTTCAACCCCCTGGGTGCCGAAGCAGTAGACAAATCCCCCTTGAGTCGCAACTATGATTTCAACATAGTCGTCACCGTCGATGTCCTTCATGACCGGGTACAGTAACGCGTTCCCCCGCGCTGCCTCTGGTGGGTACATATCCGATAGATTCCCACTCATCCACACAATGGGATAGGTGCCGTCGCTGCTCGGGTCGTGCGTTCCGTCGAAGACGAATAGGTGCGTATAGTTTGTGGCGACGATGTCCATGGACCCGTAGCTCGTTACAGGCCCGACCTGAGGCCCGAAGATCATCTGGCCCACACCAGTGAAGCCAGGATAGTAGTAACTGTACGAGCTATTGTTCACGTTGCCAGGTATCCTGGCCACTTCTCGCCAATCAACGAGGTCCCACACGACTAGGTCGTGGGTGATATCGTGGTCGCCGTCGGCCATCAGGATGTCGAGGTTCCCGTCGCGGTTTACATCGTAGACCGAGGACTGGTAGTGTCCGGATACTGGATTACCATCATTAATACCTGCAAGGTTCTGAGTCTTCCTGATAGGGTGTCCGTCTTTGGAGTCTAGCACGGCTAGGCCTCCCCTCTGAAGGGTGACTATTACATCGAGCCTCCCATCGCCGTTCACGTCGGCGAGCATCGGCTTGTGGCTGCTAACGAGGAGGTCCGGAGAGCGCCAAATCTCCTTCAGGTTGCTGGCCCAGAAGGCGATGACTCCTCCGCCATAGCCCCTATCTGTGCTGACGCTTAGGTACATGTCCCTGTCGCCCATGTAGAGCTCGAACTGACCGTCATGATCCGCGTCCGCGAGGCTGAGGCCACCCGAGCACGGGTGCCAAAGCTTCGTGCGAGCCCTCTCAGTATAGTTGCCGCTGGCCACATCATACTTGTAGCTGACGAGCCTCCCAGTGGTGTTCGAGTCATCCGTCACCTCAACGTACGTCATGCTCGCAAAGAAGATGGTGGGGAAACCGCTCCCATCTATGTCACCGATGATCGGACCGTTGTCACTTCGGCCACCCCACGTGTTTGGGATTATCTTGTCCACAACTGTACCGTCATGGGAGAGAATGTAGAAGCCTGCTGGCGAATCGAGTATGGGGACGACGATCTCTAGGTAGCCATCGCCGTCGAGGTCCGCCATCTGGGGCTGGTTCGTGCTAGACACACCTGGAGTCTGTACATCCCACAGGATACGTTCCTCATTACTCAGATGGACACTAGTCCCATTGAGTGCAACTGTCCGACCATTCCCGGCCTTGACGATAGCGTCCACGCCGGTGTGGTAAAGGTCACCGACCACAAAGCCCATGCCTCCACCAGGGGCGCTCCACTCCTTCCACTTCAGATAGAAAGCATCTGAAGGCGCCGCCTCAGTCTTGGGCGCTAGTGTTGCGAGCCCTAGAGTGAAGGGCAAGCTCAATGCAACAAAGACAAGAACTGCTAGATTGCGCGAATTCCTATGCATGGGAGCTGCATTCACCTTTCTTTCACGAGTCGGAGTGCGGTTGACCCGCTAATAAGAAGCGCGAAATAAACGTATGGAAGACCAATCTAGTCTAGTGCTCCATCATCAAATCACTAGAATAGCGTCAGACACAGGTTTGTGGACCCGTCTGAGGGAGAAGAGGGAAGGATAAGGAGGCCGAGATGCCCTGTTCTGGTCAGCCCGAATTATCTTAGCCATTAATGGTAGGTATTCCGACCTACCAAGGGTCGAATATCTTCATCGAGCCTTGAGACCAGTTCGTCGCGCGCACTGTAGCAGTGTCTGCACACTATTACGTGTCGACCGGGCCGAGGTCATTCCATAATGTACCCGAACGTCTCCAATACATCTCAAGGGGAATAGCGCGCGCTCAAAGGTGAA
>Ga0315274_10009481_pt1 | contig 14058 bp, 11 predicted proteins | sample YL17G02_20_MG_FD_203700 | JGI IMG/M metagenome (GOLD analysis project Ga0315274, IMG submission 203700) | Sediment microbial communities from Yellowstone Lake, YNP, Wyoming, USA - YL17G02_20 | ecosystem: Environmental > Aquatic > Freshwater > Lake > Sediment | place: USA: Wyoming | collected...
TCCTGAGGATCTGGAGGGCTTCGTGGACGCTGCCAGCCTCTGCGTGGACGGCAAGATCGCCCTGGGCATCAATCAGTTGCTTAAGCCCTTGTCGAACGACGGGATGGTCGTCCACAACCAGAACCCTGGCTCGCCCCACGCTCCTCGCTGCCGACTCCGTGTCCGCCATGGCTCACTCCTCTCGCCGCTTAGGTGTTGAGCCTGTTGGGCATCTGTTGGCAAAGGCGGTCACCGCCGACGGACGGGGCTTGTAGGCTTCGGCTTGCTCTCGAAGCGCTTCCACGGGGACTTGGTAGCTGCCCCCCCGTCAGCATGATATGGCCCATCGGAGCAGCAAAGCTATGGGGGATGGACCTGAACTGGGGCCGGGAAGGACCCTATTCCCGACGGGATTCTACACAGGTGTGTTGAGTCCGGTGGGTTGCAGCGGTCTCATCCGCTGAGGCTGATGATTCCCCTGCGGATGGCGTACCGGGTCAGGTCGGCCGTGGCATGGAGGTCAAGCTTGCTCATGAGGTTGGCCCGGTGGGTCTCGACCGTCTTCTCGCTGATGTGCAATCGCCGGGCAATCTGCCGGTTCCTACGGCCTTCGGCGATCAGTTGGAGGACCTCTCGCTCGCGCTCCGTCAGCTTCTCGTGGGGCTCTTCGGTGGCTGTGATTTCGGCGTGGCGCACGTACTCATCGATGACCTTGCGGGAGATCGAGGGGCTGAGGAATGCCTCGCCCCGCGAAACGGCCCGAATCCCCGAGGCCAGTTCCGCCGGGAGCGTTTCCTTGACCAGATAGCCCGATGCGCCGCACCGCAGGACCTGGACGACGTAGTCCTCGTTGCTGTGCATGCTGAGCATGAGCACTTTGACCCTGGGGAAGCGCCGCCTGATCTGGCAGGTGGCCTCAATGCCGTTGAGCTCCGGCATGGTGATATCCATCACGACGACGTCCGGGGCGAGCTCCTGGACCCGCTCCACGGCGACCCGGCCATTCTCGGCTTCCCCCACCACCTCGATGTCGGCCTCGGCGGCGAGAAGGGCGCGAATGCCTTTGCGGACAATCGTGTGGTCCTCGGCCAAGAGCACCTTGATCTTCTCCATGTGCCCTTCCTGTGTCGGCCCCTCGCGGGCAGTGGCTGCCCACAGGTCCCGCCGTTTGGTAACACTTCAGCCGTCTGAAGTGTCCGCACTGCAAACCGAAGTGGCCCCCACCGACCTTGCGTCGGTGGAGCCGAGGACTGGCAACTAATAGGGCGACCCACACATTCCCTCCTCCCTCCGCCCACCCGCCCGCCACAGGCGGGCGGGCGGAGGGAGGAGGGGTCGGGGCCGCGCGGGTAGTAGCCAATCATCGCTCCACCGAGGCAAGCTCGGTGGGGGCGGAACTTCAGACGGCTGAAGTGTTACGCCGTTTGTAGTGCGGGCTTTAGCCCGTACTCTTGGATACGGCCTGAAGGCCGCACTACAAGCGTCGGGACCTGCATCACCCTTGCGGACATCCATGAGCATGCGGGAGCATTCTACACCGGCATGGGGGGCTCTGCAAGCCTCTCGGCGCCTCAGTACACCGCCACGCAAGAAAGGACATCGTAAGGCCCACGGGCCTTGCGTTCAGTCCCGAAGGGACAGCAGGACTTAGCCGGCCCTCCCTTCGGGAGTGAAGGCCCAGGACACACGGGGGTTGTGTCCCTTTTTCTGTGGGGGCGTACTCAGGGGGCGGAGCCCACGGCGACGGGGGACGCGCCGGCGTCGGTTGGAGTGGCATTGTCGCTGAGCACGAGGGCGATGTCCCGGATATGGTCGGCAAGGCCGAGGAAGACGCCGAGGACGTGGGGGTCGAAGTGCTTGCCCGCTTCGGCGGACATGATGTTGAGGGAGTCCTCGAACGAATAGGGCTCTTTGTAGGGCCGGCGGGAGATGAGCGCGTCGAAGACGTCGGCGACGGCGACGATGCGGCCCGACAGGGGGATCTCGGTGCCGCGGATGCCCCGAGGGTAGCCGGTGCCATCGTAGCGCTCGTGGTGCGTCAGGGCGATGTCACGGGCCATGGCCAGGAAGGGGATCCCCTCCAGAACGCGCGCTCCATTGACGGCGTGCTGCTTCATGATCTCGAACTCGTCTGGGGTCAGCTTCCCTGGCTTGCTGAGGATCTTGGAGGGGACCGAGACCTTGCCGATGTCGTGCATGGGGCTGGAGTAGGCGATCTGCTCGATGAACTGGGCATCGCAGCCGACGCCGCGCGCCACCTCCTGGCAGTAGCAACTGACACGCCGGATGTGGTTCCCCGTATACTCGTCGTTCAATTCGGTCACGCGGGAGAGGACGAAGATGGACTCGATCTGGGCCTGGTGGGTTTCCCGGAAGGACTTCTCGAGGCGCTCCATGGCCTCGCAGAGCTGGCGGGTGCGCTCCTCGACCTTGGCCTCGAGCTCCTGCTGATGCGCGCGCCGGTCGATGACGAGCGCCCGGCGCTCGGCGGCGCGCGCGACGCTGAGGAGCACGTCGTCGATGTCGAACGGCTTGGCGATGTAGTCGTAGGCCCCCAGGCGGATGGCCTCCCGCGCCGACTCGACGTTCGCGTGGGCCGTCATGAGGATAACGGGGAGCTCCGGATCGATCGCGCGGAGGGACCGCGAGAGCTCGATGCCGTCCATGCCGGGCATCTTGATGTCCACGATGGCCGCGTCGAATGCCTCCGTGCGGCTGAGCGCGATGGCGCGCGGGCCGTCGGGAAGAGTTCGCACGGTGTAGCCGTTGGCGCTCAGCGCCGCATCGAGCAGGCTGCGGATGGCCTCCTCGTCCTCGACGACGAGGACCCGGCGCAGGGGAGTTCCCATGGCGGAGCGTCTCCTCTCAGGCGACCGGCGACGGGGTCGGCGCCTCGGTCGAGGCCGGGGTGGGCGGCTCCCGGAGCGCGCCGTTCACGCAGGCCACAAGGGCCTCCAGCGAGGCCGGCTTCTCGAAGGTCCCCACGATCTGCTCCCGGGCGTTCCAGACGGCGTAGTCGCGGAAGAGGCTGCGGAGGCCCGAGCAGAGGACGACGGGCAGGCGCGGGTATATCGAGTGCATGTGGGTGAGCAGGTCGAGCCCGTGGGTGCCGGGCATGCGGATGTCGAGGATGGCCAGATCGACGTGCTCCGTCTCGAGGATCGCGAGGGCGGCCTCCGCCCCCTCTGCCTCGACGACGCGGTAGCCTTCTTCCTCGAAGGTGTCGCGGTAGAGAAGCCGCAGGTGCGGCTCGTCGTCCACAATCAGGATCGTCTTCACGGTGTGCCTCCTGTTCGCGGCTGGGACGCCGCGGTACTCTCGCCAGGACCCGGCGGGAGGGTGAAGCAGAAGCTGCTGCCTCCGCCGGGCGCGCCCTGGACCCAGATCCTCCCGCCGTGGGCCTCCACGGCCATCCTGCAAAACGCGAGGCCGATCCCCAGTCCTCCTCTCCTGTCGTTCGTTTCGAGCTGGAAGAACTTGTCGAAGATGCGCTCCCTGTGCTCAGGGGGGACTCCCTTGCCGTTGTCGGAGACGGAGATCTGGACAAGGCCATTCCCTCCGGGCTGCGCGCAGAGGCGCACGCGGCTGCCCGGCGGGGTGTGCCTGGCCGCGTTGGCCAGCAGGTTGCCGAGGATGCGGCGGACGATCTCGTCGTCGCCGAATGCATACAGGGCGCCGGGGTGGCACTCCGTCTCGAGCCCGTGGGCCGAGGCATCCAGCAGGGGCGTCATCTCCGTTGCGAGGTCGCGGAAGAGGGCCGGCAACTCGATCTGCCGGCAGTGGAGCTTGAGGGCGCCCTGCTCGAGGCGCGCGGTGTCGAGCATCGTGGCCGTCATCCGGAGCACGTCCTTGCAGCTCGCGTAGGCATGCTGGAGATAGTGGAGCTGGCGTTCGGAGAAGGTCGCGTCCGCCTTGCGCTCCAGGAGCTCCATGTAGCCCATCGCGCTCGCCAGCGGCGTCTTGAGGTCGTGGACGAGCATCTGCACCAGGTTGTCCTTGACGTCGGCCATCTGCTGGAGCTGCGCGTAGCTCTCCTGGAGCCTCTCCTGAGCGCGCCGGCGTTCGAGGACGTGGCGGCGCGTCTCCATCGCGGAGCTCACGCGCAGGACGACGTCGCCTGGAGAGACGGGCTTGACGAGGTAGTCGTAAGCGCCGAGGCGCATCGCGCGCATCGCCGTCTCGATGTCGGACACGCCGGTGACGACCAGGATCGCCACGTCGGGCGCCTCCAGGCGGGCCTTCACCATGAGCTCGATGCCGCTCATCTCGGGCATCAGGAGGTCGCAGAGCATGAGGTCTACCGGGCGCGACCGCAGATGGGCGATCGCTTCGGCTGCCGAAGTCGTGCCTGTGCCGCCATAGCCCACAACGGCCAGATACTCCAGGAGAAGCTGCACGGTCCCCGGCTCATCATCCACCACGAGGATCTCGCCTCGCGTGGGCGCCACGACGCCGGGAGGCGCGGAGCAGACGCCAGGCTGGGGCTCGCGGCTCCCCGTGGCCGCGCCGGTGGGCATCGTGTGGTGCGTCCCTTCCATGCGTTCCTGACCCCTCATGCTGCCGGGTGTGCCAACATCAATGGTCTCAAGCAATCGCTGTGCCACGGGAGAGGGAACGTAGCGCCCGCGTCCCAAGGGGCAACGGAGCCTGAGCTTAGGTCGAGTGCAGCGTTGGGGGTGGGAGGCGGACGAAGGCGGGCTTATGGTGCCGCGACTATAGAAGGCTAGCCCGACGGAACACCGGGGGCATCCCTGTTTGTAGTGCGGCCTTCAGGCCGCAACCAAGAGTACGGGCTAAGGCCCGCACTACAAACGGCGTTTCTGGCGCCCTCAGTAGCCGAGCTCTTTGGCCTTGTAGTAGAGGGTCTTGTAGTCCACGTTGAGGATGCGCGCCGCCCTGCTCTTGTTGCCGTGGGTCTGCCCGAGGATGGTGCCAATGACTTTCTGCTCGATCTGGCGCACGCACTCGCGCGTGATGTCCTTGAGGGACCACTCGCCGTTCCCCAACGCCCGGTCGAGGTCGGGCGTCTGGACTTCGAGCGAGGTGGATGGGACGCAGCTCACGCTGGCCGCGCGAAGGTCCTCGGGCCGGATGACGCCGTCGCAGAGGAGGACGGCTCGCTTGATGACGTTGCGGAGCTCGCGAGCGTTGCCGGGCCAGCCGTACTCGATCAGGCTCCGCATGGTCTCCTGGGACGGGCCGCGGACGTTCTTGTCGAACTCGGCGTTGGCAAGGTTGACGAAGCGCTCGACGAGGAACGGGATGTCATCCCGGCGCTTGCGGAGCGGGGGGATTTCGATGACGAACTCGTTGAGGCGGTGGAAGAGGTCGCGGCGGAAGCGTCCCTGCTCGACGAGTTGCTCGAGGTTCTGATTGCTGGCCGCGACGACGCGGATATCCACGTCAATGGGCTCCTTGCCGCCCACGCGATAGATGCGACGGTCCTCCAGGGCGCACAGGAGCTTCCGCATCATCGCCTCGGAGAGGTTGGCGATCTCGTCGAGGAACAGCGTGCCCCCGTTCGCCAGCTCGAAATAGCCCTCGTTGCGCCGGAAGGCTCCCGTGAACGCGCCGCGCTCGTGGCCGAAGAGCTCGCTTTCGATGAGGGTGTCGGGGATCGCACCGCAGTCCACGCGGACGAAGCGCTGCCCCGCCCGGCGACTGCCGCCGTGGATGGCCCCGGCCACGAGGCTCTTCCCGGCGCCCGTCTCCCCGTAGACGATCACCGTGAGGTCCGTCCGGGCCACCTGCCCGACCAGTCCGTAGACCCTGCTGATCTCGGGGCCGCGCCCCATGAGGTCTTCGATGGACAATGGCGGCGCCGGGCCCGGCAAAGCCCCGGCGGCGCCGCTCTCGGCCCCCCGGATGGCTATGGCGTTTTCGACGGCCCGCAGGAGCTCGGGGAGCCGGATCGGCTTGGCAATGTAGTCCAGAGCTCCCAGCTTCATCGCGGCCACCGCCGAGTCCACCGTCGCATAGCCCGTCATGAGGAGCACCGGCAGCCTCTCATCAAGCTTCTTGATCCGCTTGAGGGCGTCCAGGCCGTTCATCCCCGGCAGACGGATGTCGAGGATCACCAACTGGGGGGGGGTCTGGCTGATGAGGTCCAGGGCCTCCTCGGCCCCGCCTGCTGCCCGCGCGCGGTAGCCTTTGGTCTCGAAGAAGCACACCAGCATCTCGCGAAGCGGCGCTTCATCGTCCACGACGAGCACCGTCCTGGTCGCTTCCGCCGCTGCCATGTGCTGTCGTCCTCCTCGGGAACCCGGCTGGAATGCCCTTCCTGTCAGCACGGCTCACAGTCAGCAAACCCCGTGCCGCCGAGCTGGATCAGTGGATGGCGCTCCATAGGTCCAGGAGCCGCCGAGGCATTCGAAGAATGGAGCGGACCCCACAGCCTCAGTGGCTTCCCGGACTTTGGGGACAAGGACGTATGGAGCGGACTCCATAATTGCGGGACGGCGCCCCACATGGGCTCCCAATTCTCGGAACAGCATACAAGCACAAGCACGGAAGTCATGCCATCGGATGCCGCCCGCTTCCGGTGGTAGGAGATCGCCGTCAGTTGCCATAGGGGATTCCCTGACGCAGCCATCAGGATTACCCGGCGGCCGCGTATGGCCCCTGATTGTGGTAACCAGCTCGTTTCGCCTATCGTCCTCGTCCCTCGTCCTCGTCGTCGTCCTCGACTCTTCCTGCTCTCAGCCCACGAGGAATCGATTACGAGGACGAGGGACGAGGACGATTGAAGAGAGGAGGCAAAGCTACCATAACTGGGGGCCATACTCCCGGCGGCCGCGACCGGTGCCCTGCCCTGCTGTCGGCGAGCGCGGGATGTGTCCGCCCCCACCGCTTCTTCCCCGCCGTACGGCGGATTGCGGGATGCTGCTCTATGCAGTGATTGCCCCGCCGGTTTCCGTGCCCCCAGTCCAGGCCGGCAGATGCACCTTGAAGCGTGAGCCAAGCCCCGGCTTGCTGGAGACGTCTGCAATCGGTGTTCTTCCGCTTCGTTCTTAAGAGCACTTAAGAGCAAATCCCTTGCCAGAGCGGCTGAGGTATCTCGCGATTGCGGAACACGAGGCACACCATGGGCAGAGACGTAGGGGCGAACCTTGTGTTCGCCCTCATAACGGGCGAGGGGCCCGGTGAAGAGCCGCGACCGTCAGGGAGCGGTTCCCCCCGGCGGACTGGCCGCTCCGTAACCGTCGCGGCTCGGATGCTGCTGGCATCGCACCCGCGCCCCTTGCATCCGATGCCCCTTTGTGGAGCCGGCACCATAGTCTGGTTTCCCGAATCAGGGCATCCAAGGGCGACCGCCGGTCCGCCAGCCGCTGGGCCGGCAGCGCCATCATAGGCCATAAGTGGAGCGGGCGAAGCCGCATGGGGCGACCGGCGAGGCCCTTCGGGCGTCCGGGCACGCGGCCGGCACGCCTGTTGCTCCCAGAGCGTAGGGCGTGCAAGTATGCACGCCCTACTGTGGCACAATGGAGATGAGGGCATGATCGCGGAAGAACTGCGGGAAAGCTCCGGGGCAACCAGCATCCGAGACGTCATCGGCGAGGAGACGCTGGCCCGGGCTCAGGACACGTACCTGAACCCCCTGGGCGGCTCGGCGGCAACCTTTGAGATTGATGGGACCCAGGCCTACGCGGAGCTCCGGTCGGAATACTGCTCGCTCATCCGCCGCGCGTCGCGCCAGCTCGCCCACAGCTTGGGCAGGGAGAACCCTGCCCCCGGCTCCTGGTGTGCCGAGTGTTGCGAGGCCGCGCGCGATGCGATGGCCACCGGAAAGCCAGCGTTCGCCGAATGCCCGGCCGGCCTCACGCTCTACGCCGTGCCCATCGTCGCGTGCGGGACATTGGTCGGCGCCCTGGGAGCTGCGCTCGGCTCGCCGCCGCAGGACGACGTACGATTGCGGGTCGTGGCCGAGAAGTTCCGCCTTCCAGTTCCCCTGGTCCGTGCGGTGGCCGAGAGCTATAGCCCGCGGCCTGCTCGCGTCATCGACGGGGCGAAGAGGCAAATGGAAGGAGTGGCCGCTCTGCTCGGAAGTCTCTACGCGGCCCGTTCCGAATCGCTATCCGCCGATCGCCAGGGCGTGACACGCGGAGGATCCGAGCCGCGACGGTTACGGAGCGGCCAGTGCGCGGGGGGAACCGCTCCCTCACGGTCGCGGCTCGGATGTTCCGACTTCCCCCACCTCGGCGACGAGGCGTGGCGCCTCGTCGAAGCCGCGTCTCAGGAGCCCGTCTGGGAGTTGCAGCTTGGAGCTCTGCCGGGCATGTCGATCACGTCATGGGCACGGCAGATGCCCGGCGTGAGCTCGCTCGGCGCTGGGCATGGCCCGCCAATCGCCAGGGCGTGACACGCGGAGGATCCGAGCCGCGACGGTTACGGAGCGGCCAGTCCGCCGGGGGAACCGCTCCCTGACGGTCGCGGCTCGGATGTTCCGACTCCCCCCACCTCGGCCCGGGGCCGGGTCACGCTGCCCTTCCCGCCCGCCGTGCCCCCCGAGGCCACCTCATCACCTGATGGGTGCGGGAACGCCACGCGGAAGATCACTCCTCCCAAGGTATTCGCGGCGTGGATGAGGCCCCTGTGGTCCTGCATGATTCGATGGCAGATGCTCAGGCCGAGTCCTGTCCCCTTGCCCGCCGGCTTTGTCGTGTGGAAAGGGAGGAAGATCTTCTCGGGCTCCGTGAGTGGCGGCCCGTCGTTCTCGAACTCCATCACGACCCGTCCGCCCTCGCGGAGAGTCCGTGCGAAGAGGTTGCCGCCGCGCCTGACCTCCAGGATCGCGTCCAAGGCGTTGCTCACGATGTTCTGGACCACCTGGTGGATCTGGCACCGGTCGGCGACGACGGGCAGTTCGGAAGGGAAGTAGTCCTCGTGGACTTGGACGCCGTTCGCCACGAGTTGGTAGCGCTGGAAGTCCAAGGCTTCTCGGACGACGTGGTTCAGGTCCACAAGGGCCTTGCCTTCAGCCTTCTGCCGGGCGAACCGCAGCAAGCTGCTCACGATCTTCACGCAACGTCGTGCCTCGTTGTGCACGAGTCCGATCTGTGCCCTGGCGTCGTCGGGGAGATCGGTTCGCCGGTGGAGCAACTGCACGAAGCCGGCGATGCCCGTGAGCGGGTTCTTCAGCTCGTGCGCCACGCTCGCGGTCATCATCCCAATGGTCGCCAGCCTGTGCAAGTCCAGCAACTGGCGTTGGAGCGCACGCTCGGTCGTCGTGTCCGTGATCATCAAGACCGCGCCGAGCACTCCCCCGGAGCGATCCCTCATGGGCGATGCGACGACGCTGATCAAGCGGTCGCGCAGGGGCTGCTCGAACCGCTGGGCCACGCCGGTCCGCATGCACTCCTCGACCCAGCAGAACGAGCAGGAGCTCCCCGCCGCCCCTTCCTCCGCGCCGGGGGGGCGCTCTCCGAGCACCTCACAACAGGGTCGGCCCAACAGCTCCCCCGCCATCCGCTGGCACAACATGGCGAACTCGCCGTTCGCTCGCATCAGCCGCCGGTCGGGCGACACGTACGCGATGGCGAGCGGCGAATCCTCGAAGAGCGCCCGCCATTCTGCAAGGGGCACATCCTGCGCAACACGCCACCCAGGTTCCGGCATCACTCTCTGTGGCACGCTGTCGCCTCCGTTGCCGGCATCGGAAAACGGGACAGGTGCGTTTTGCCTGAAAGGCCCGAAGGGGGCTTCGCCCAAAACGCACCTGTCCCCTTTTCCGATGCCGGGGGATCACGGGTTCTGCCAGAGTCAACCAGAAGGACGTGCAAAAACCGCGCCAGCCCCTTCAGCCCTCCCGCGCGGCGGCGGGGCGCGTCCCAAGTGTCCAGCAGGAAGATAGCTGCGACGCCCGGACGGTTTCCTTCGAGCGGGGGCCCGCTCCGGCAGTCGGGCTGGCACGCCATAGCGCGGGCGCCACAATCCCCCGATCCCAGGTCGTTCCAGCCGAAGCCCGGCGCGGGCCGTAACCGGTTGACGGCTCGCTCCTTGCAGTGAGCCGGCGCATTGCAGTCCCCGCATCCCGTTCCCGGCATACGGTTTGCACCGCAGAAGCGGGAAAAGGACACCAGGAGTCGTTTGTGCGAAGCACCCGCAGGGCCGTTCCGGCAAACGACTCCTGGTGTCGTTTTCCCGCTTTGAGTGGGAGGCCCGCGAGTGCCACGGTTGGCTCGCCAACCGTGGCCACGGCTGGGCAAGCCAGCCGTGGCACTTTGCAAGCCAGCCGTGGCGCTCTGCGGTCGTCGGCAGCACTGCGGGACATGTGTTCTCCGGTGAGATCGCCTGGAGGTCACAGGAGAATGGGCACGAGAGCATCGAGGTGGCCCCGCTTCGTGCCCGGCGTCCGCCTCCTCCTCGTCGTCGTTCTTGGAGATGCCATGCGGTGGCCTGCTGCCGGCGCCGAAGGCTCCCAGCCAGGATGCTCGATGCGCAAGGAGCAAGCCGACCCCGATGTGGCGACAAGCGGCCCGCTTGTCGCACATGGTGCAAGCGGGCCGCTTGCACCCACATCCGCGCGCGGCACGCTCGACTGGTTCGGGGCATGGAAGAGGCTCAAGGCCATGGCGCAGGAGGCCACGGGAACGGCGGTGAGCGTGTACGCCGAGAGCCAGGCTCAGACGATCCTCGACGGCCCGGGAGAGCACAGGAGCCGTGGGGTCTTCTGGTGGAACCTGAACATCACCCAGAAGCTCTGGACCGACGCGGACCTGATCCTGAACACCCGCGGTGGCAGCGGGCATGGCCTCGATCCCCTCCTGGCGGACCGGGCCAACACCGACTGGATGGCCGGGGAGCCCCGCCTGGCCTACATCTCGGACGTCTACCTCAGGCAGAAGCTTCTCGACGGGAGGCTGACCCTGGCGGTGGGCAAGTTCGACGTGACCGACTACTTCGACCGGAACGAGATCGCGAGCTGGAACTTCCTCTCCTATTCACTGGCGAGGAACCCGACCATCCCCTTCGCGTATCACGCCATCGCGGGGGTCGTTCGCTACGAGCCGACGGAATGGTTCTACGCTCAGGCCGGCGTGGCCGATGCGCGGGGCTCCCCGACCGAGTCGGGCATCAACACGGCGTTCCGCCACGGCGAGCCATTCGTGAGGCTCTGCGAGCTCGGATTCCGGCCGAGAGTCCAAAGGCTCAGGGGCAACTACCGCATCATCTTGTGGCACGACCCCCGCTCCCGGACACGGATTGACGGCAGCGGCGTGCGCCACGGCGACGCCGGCATTGGCCTGAGCTTCGACCAACAACTCAGCGACAAGATCGGCGTCTTCTTCCGCTCCGGCTGCGCCCGCGGCGAAGTCAGGCCGACCGAACAGTTCTGGTCGCTCGGCGCGAAGTGGGCGGGGCCGATCCCAGGCCGGAGCCAGGACGAGCTGGTCATCGGCGTGGCCCAGCATCGGATGGGCGGTGCCTATAGGCGCGCCAACGACTCGGCGAAGGCGGAGACGCTCGTCGAGCTCTACTACACGGCAAAGGCATCGGAATGGCTCTCCGTCGCGCCGTATCTCCAGCTCATCCTCGACCCCGGGGCGCGCCGTCATGAGGACGCCGCCATCGCCGCTGGGTTGCGACTTCAGATGCGCTTCTGACCCCGGGGTCATGACCGTCCCAGGAGGACCGTCTCAAAGGGGGCAGCCATGCGAGCAAGGGCGATCGTTGTTGCGGCGGGGGCGTTCCTCGTCGCCGGTGCCGTCAGCTGTCTTCTTCTGCTGCGGGCCGGCCCGCCGCGCGCGGCGAGCACGACGGCGCCGCCACCCAACTCCGGGGGGCGCTCCCACAAGCTCATCGGCGGGTTCTCAGGCTATGGATGGTCCACGCAGGAAGAGACGAAGGCAGCGGTGGACCAGGCCATGGCCCAAGCCACGGCCGAGGCCATGGGCGAGCCGGACGTCACCTTCGTCTTCTATTCGCACCAGCATGCGCCCGCCCGAGTCGTCGAGGCCCTGGGCAGCCCCAAGGGCTCACCGCGCCGAGTCTGCGGCTGGTCCTCGTACCATGGAGTCCTCACCCCCGACGGATACCATGCGTCTCCCCAGGGGGTGATCGGGGTCATGCCCTTGCGTCTGCCCGATGTGACCGTCGGGGTGGGCGCGGCAACCTTCGGCGAGGCCGAATCGCCGGAGGCCACCGCCAGGCTGGCGCTCCGCCGCGCCACGGAAGACGCCGGGCCGCTGCCGCCCGGGCGACGCCTCTCGATGATCGTCATGTCCGCCACGTATGATGGCAACGAGGAGAGAGTCCTCGAGTCGCTCCGTGCGGCGACGGACGGCCCGGTGCCCGTTCTCGGCGGCACCGCGGCGGGGAGCCCGCAGGCCGGCAGCTCCGACTGGTCCGTGATCGCCAATGGCCAGGTGATTCGCAGCGGGCTCGCCCTCTGCGTCTTCTACTCGGCGTCGCCCTTCGCCTGGTCCTTCCAGGGAGGCTTCCATCGCACGGGGAAGTCGGGCGTCGTCACCGCGAGCGACGGCCGCGTCATCCGGGAGATCGACGGCCGGCCCGCCCTCGACGTCTACGACGAGTGGTCGGGCGGCCGCGTCGGCGAGGCCATGCGGGCAGGGAGGGACATGAACACGTTCGCTGCCTTGTACCCCCTGTGCAAGACCCTCACCTCGGGCACGGCCACACACAACCTGTTCGTGCACGCCTGGCCCCCGGAGGATGGTGCGGCGACGAAGCGCCTGGTCACTTCGGCGAATCTCTGGAAAGGCGAGAGGGTCTTCTTCAGCGAGGGGAGCTGGAACATCCTGCTGAATCGCCTCGGCGCCCTGCCGCGGCTGGCCAGGGAGGAGGCGCCCGACGTCCACCCCGCCGCAGCGCTTCTCATCTGCTGCGAAGCCGTCCTCAAGAACATCCCTCCAGGCCAGCGGGACCAGATGGCGTTCCTCGTGAGCAAGTCCCTCGGCGACGTTCCCTGGATCGGCGTGTTCACCTGGGGCGAGCAGGGCAACTTCCGCGGAGTCGGCAACTACCACGGCAATCTCCTGACGAGCGTGGTCCTGCTGCCGCAAGCCGCTTCGGACGGAGAATAGGTGTGCGGTTCTTCTGGAAAGTCTACCTCCTGTCGCTGGGCTTCTTGCTGCTTTCCGTGGCGCTCCTTGCCTCCGTGGTGAGCCTGCGTGAAGCTCAACGCTCGTTCGATCTCCTGCGGAACGAGCAGCGGCTCTATGCCGTCATCGCCGCTTCCCAGGTGGAGGCCGGCTACCACGAGCAGACCTGGCCGTTCGAGATGCTGTCGGCCCTGTCCCAGAGTGAGAGCTTCCTGTCCTGGGCGATTGTGGATGGCGAGGGCCACGCGATCCTCTCGAACAAGCCATCCGAGGCCGGCTCCGAGAAGGAGCCGAACCCTACGCCGCCCAACCCCGTGCGTCTCGATCCGCTCCTGGTTTCCGGCCCCGTCTCTGATGCAGAGACCTGGATCGTCCCCCTGCGCATGCGCACCGGCTCCAGGCCGTGGACCTTCCAGCTTGCGTTCTCCACCCGAAGGGTCCTGCAACAGGCATGGAGCATCATCCTCCTCAATGTGCTCGCCGGCCTGGCGGTTGCCGTCCTGCTGGTCCCCGTTTCCCTGGGGGTGACCCGGCGGGTTCTGCGCCCCCTCGAGCTGCTGACCCGGGCCGCCGGCGAGATGGAGCGCGGGAACCGGAGTGTGTCTCTGCCTCCTCCGACCCCGGACGAGATCGGGCGGCTGATGGGCGCCTTCGACGCGATGGTCAAGGGAATCGAGGCGCGCGACGCCCAGATCCACGACCAGGTCGAGGCACTCCAGAAGGCGCGCGGCGAGCTGGAGTTCCGCGTCGAGCAGCGCACCGCCGAGCTCCAGGAGGCCAATCTCGGCCTCAAGCAGGAGATCGCCGAGCGGGAGCGAGCCCAGGACGCCCTCCAGCAGAGCATCGCCACGCTCGAGCACTTCAACCGGATCGCCGTGGGCCGCGAGCTGCGGATGATCGAGCTCAAGCGCGAGGTCAACGAGATGGCCCGCAAGGCCGGCCTGCCACCGCCCTACGACCTGGCCCTGGTGCAACAGACACAGGGGAGAAGCGATGAGAAGCACTAGTAGGGCGTGCA
>Ga0315274_10009484_pt1 | contig 14055 bp, 12 predicted proteins | sample YL17G02_20_MG_FD_203700 | JGI IMG/M metagenome (GOLD analysis project Ga0315274, IMG submission 203700) | Sediment microbial communities from Yellowstone Lake, YNP, Wyoming, USA - YL17G02_20 | ecosystem: Environmental > Aquatic > Freshwater > Lake > Sediment | place: USA: Wyoming | collected...
AAGCTAAGTTGGCGCGTACTTAGAGAGTTCCAAGATTTCGCCTTGAATAGAAAATATGTAGAGAATACATTGGAGTCTCTAACCTCAAAAGAACTCCAAGTGTTGAAGCTCATCTGTGAGGGCAACTCAAACAAGCAGATCGGAGACATACTGGGCACCAGTGAACAGACAATTAAAAATCAGGTCAGCTCGATCCTGCGCAAGTTGAATGCAAACGATCGGGCGCACGCTGTGTTCATAGCAGCACGTGAGGGCTGGATCCCCGCTAAGACCGATGACAATGCAAACGAGCGTGATTCCTACTCAAGGCCAATGATTAAGATTGAATCGTCACCTTAGACAAAGTTGCCCGGGATGCCCCGGAAATCAAGAGAACAGGACGCTGGTTACTCAGCGACACAACGGAGGGATTTGATCATGAAAATAGACGAACTACTCCGCCTAATGGTAGATAAAGGAGCTTCCGACCTACATCTGAGGGTCATGAGACCGCCCATTCTCCGTATAGACGGTGTTCTCAAAGTAATGGAAGGCATGCCCCATGTCACGCCACCTGATCTGAAAGAAGCTTTTGAACATGTAACCAATGAGAACCAGAAACAGAGCTTCCGCAACGAACTGGAACTGGATTTGGCGTACAGCATCCGAGGCTTGGCTCGCTTCAGAATCAACGCGTTTGTACAGCGCGGTACCATCAGTCTAGCCATTCGGCGGGTTCCGTTCGAAGTGCCGACTATAGACGAATTAGGTCTTCCTGCGATCTGTAAATCACTGGCACTGAAGCCAAGAGGCTTGGTCCTAGTAACCGGCAGGACTGGAACTGGCAAATCCACCACGTTAGCTGCGATGATCAACCACCTGAATAAGAGCGAAGCACGGAACATAATAACCATCGAGGACCCTATTGAGTACATATTCCAAGATGAGAAGTGCGTGATCGCGCAGCGAGACCTCGGGTCTGACACTAAGTCTTTCGCTGGTGCTCTAAGGCGTGTGCTCCGTCAGGACCCTGATGTGATCCTAGTCGGGGAAATGCGTGATTTGGAGACAATAGCAACAGCGATCACTGCTGCTGAGACGGGGCACTTAGTGTTGAGTACCCTGCACACCCAAAGCGCACCCCAGGCCATTGACCGTATGATCGATGTTTTCCCACCTTACCAACAGGAGCAGATAAGATTGCAGCTATCACTGGTGTTGGAAGGCATACTCTCGCAGGTTCTATTGCGAAGGACATCGGGGAGAGGACGAGTAGCAGCAGTTGAAATTATGCTCGGCACCGATGCTGTACGGAATATCATTCGCGAGGGCAAGATAGAGCAGATGCCTACCTATATACAGACTGGCAGTCAATTTGGGATGCAGACTATGGATCAGGCTCTGCAAACCCTCGTCAGATCGCGCGTAGTTACGGCTGAGGAAGCATTACCTTTTTGCAGCAAACCCGACGAACTGCTAGGCAGACCGGTTCCTTGTCGCTGATGCCGGAATGAATCCGGTTAAGCCGACAGACCCCATCGAGACCTGGCTTGGAGTTCAGACCTTTCCAATCAAATGATCTGACACAGCGATATTGCCACTTGATAATTCTTGGGAGAGCCAGGAGCAGATAACCGGCAGGGGCCCAGACTCCTCATAGCTAGTTAGTCTGTTATGAAGTGGCGTAATTGATATCCTATTCCGACTAAGAGCCCAGATATCTGTTCCCTGCTCTTCTTCTAAATCTGTTGCACCGGGAATAATCCAGCAATACAATCTCTTGGTGTCGTAAGTGTGAGCCACCCTTCTCACTTCGAAACCCTGTGTAAAGCCGCTGTTGCCAAGTCGCGTGATGTCGATGCCCTCAATTTGTGCCAGACCAAGGTTAGGTACATTGACATTGAGCAAAGTGGTCTGCGGCAGTTTGCCAACGGAAATTTGCCTGGCCAAAAGGGCAGCCAGTCTGGCCGCAACTTCGAAATTCATGTCCTCAATAGCTGCAACAGATATCGCTAATGCAGGTAAATGGCAATTGTGCGCTTGGAGTGCAGCTCCTATTGTCCCGGAGACCAGCACGTCTCTGCCCAGGTTTGGGCCTTCATTGATGCCGGAGACAACAAGGTCCACCTTGCCCTCCCATAACATAAGGGCCCCCACAATAACACTGTCTACTGGAGTTCCTTCTATTGAATAAGCCTCAACTCCGTCGACTTGTGTCTTGACCCTTTTTACTCTTAGAGGCTGGTGTAATGTTATCGAAGTGCCGACCCCTGTTTGTTCCCTATCCGGAGCGACGACCAAAACATCTGCTATTTGCTTAAGCTCCTCTGCGAGTGCCCACAGGCCTGGCGCTGTTATTCCATCGTCATTAACGACTAAGACGTTCATGCCAATTATACCTTCCTTGATAATATTGTTGCTATCATCGATGCTGGCGGAAAGATGCGCAATACTGTCTAAGCCACAATCACGACCGATTCCAGGATACCGTAGCCTACATCCTTGCCGCATTTGAACTCACATAGAGTATCGTCTACACCTCTGCTCAGTTCCTTGAGCACCCTCTTATCTCTGAGGTCCAGTTTCTCGCCATCGATATCATAGGGGCCTCTCCACTTTCCATGGAGCCAACCCTTGTAACCGCCCAGATAGCCTGCCGTCAGTAAGTGATAGGTATTGCCCAGCGGCCTGCACGAAATTTTCCTCTTTACACCGTCTGCAGTGGTGACGATGAGATCAAGTGCCTTGACCCTGTTTGTCTTAGGGTGGGATTCAATCTGGTACCGTAGATCGGTAACGGGAAGTGGGAACCTATCATCCCCAAAGGGATAGACTGTTTTACCTTGAACGCTAGCCGCCTTCCCTTCCCCGCCTTCGTAGAACATAAAGATTAGCCCGTAGTCTGCAAATTGTATGGTTAACCAATGAGAGGCCAATTTCCCTATTTGCGGGAAAGGCTGTAGCCCCGATTCCGGTTGTCCAGAGTCCGGCCGAGCCCAGTAAGCTCCCGGCGGTGGTACACCAATCGGCCTGATCCCCCAGGAGTGGTCTCTCTCAGCCCACCAGGTATTTTTGTTAATATCATAAATTTTACCCTCCACAACCACCTTGCCGCTTGCCTGCCCCAACTGAAAATAGCGGCAGGCGTGGTGCATCACGGCGCCATAGAGACGGGTGAAGCTTAGATCTGATTCGTGCGGCTGCATCCTCCCCTCAAACTCGACATCAAAGCTTATCCCATAGTCATTCTCTTTTAAGCAGACATGTACCTTCTTGAGTGGTTCCACTACTTCGTATGATAGAGGTCCGACCGCTATGATATCCGTGTCAGGCCGCAGTTCCCGCGAAGCACGTACTGTGTATTGTGCCATACCTTTCACAGCTACTCCACCAAATGCATCCATCACATTCCTATTGGTATACTTGCCAAACCCGGTATCAATCATGATCTCCCCGGAATTAGCATGTGCAACAAGCCATGCCCTCTCATACCATTGCCGATCGCTGGAATCAACGTGGTCGAAGGTCGACACGATTTGGTGACACAGCGATTCATCATACCTTGTTAACATGCTCCCCTCCTAACTGGATGAAATGTCCTATGGTGAAGACGATAGGCACTAAAGGCTGTAGTCTATGCCTAGCATGTTCCCCAGCTTCTCCAGAGGCGGGTTATCAGGAGCAAAATCAGGAGGGACTCCCGGCATGGTTTTAATGACCCTCCAGAAGATTATACCCAATTTCAGCAAGGCAAAGGCCTCATGGTAAGAAAAGTTTTCCAGCTTTCTTCCAGTTGCGCTCTCGTATAGATGGATTATCTCCTCTCTCTCCGGTATGCCCTCCCAGCGAGGACCTCGGAGTCCGCTTTCGCTATTCAACCAATCTACAGCGAGGAGCCAGGCCAGGTCATCTTCAGCAGCACCGATATGTGTCATGTCCCAGTCAATAGCAGCCGTCACCTCCCCATTGTGGTACATTATGTTGCCCAGCCGGGCGTCTCCCCAACATAAGGATACGTGCTTGGGCTCAAATATGTTCTTCTTGAACCAGGCAAAGGCGCTGTCCAGAAATGGTTTGGGCCTCACCCCTGCCCACTCCGCCATTCTCTCATAAAAAGCTATCTGACGGTCAAGGGCATCGGTGCCCTTTTTCTTAACCCCGAAAAAGGAGAGACCCAGGCGTTCCCAGTCTACATTATTTATATTTGCGATTACTTCGATAGCCTGGCGCCATATTTTGCCTCTTCCTTCAGGAGTCGCCTTCCACAGCGGGCCTTGGGGCTCTTCTCCAATTTGTTGGGGGTCAATAATCTCACCCTCGACCTTACCCATGACGAAAAAGGGAGCACCCAGTACCTTGTCGTCCAGCTCAAGCCAGTGCATCTTAGGCACAGGGACAGCGCTACCCTGCAGGCACCTCATGGTATGGAACTCCTTACCCATGTCATAAACGGGGAAGACCCGCAGCACCATGGGCTCCTCCCGTATCACCAGCTTGTCTATATGCTTTCGGCCAGCCTCCCGCCAGTGGAGGTCGAAGAAGTGAATCTCGCTCCCGTACCCCGATTTTGCTTTAACCAGAGGGCTGATGGAAAGGCTCTGCGCCGAAGGCAGTTTGAAAGTCAGCCAGGTTTGCAGCTTGTCTCGCTTCGCTTCTGCATCAGTTCTCTGTACCATGAGATTCCTCCTTATCTTAAACGAGACGGAAATAGAACCTCTGTGTACTTTAAATGTCGCGTCTTTGTGGGTCTAGACCCAGGCAGGAGCAGTGCCCAAAATGGCGCGACCGAAAGCAGCATAGTTCGGGAAGCTCGCGCTCTACCAACTTATATCACCGCCTAGCTGAAGTGTCAATACTATGGTCTCTGACGGTGTATTCTCGATTGTGGTTGGTTGAGGAGAACCAATTTCAGGAGCTTCTTGTATGAACTATTGACAAGTGGTATTATAATATGGAGTCTGCAGAACGATTACTAGGTTGTAATGGTTATGGGTGTGGAGAAACGTAGTGTAGTCAGGGGCTATCCAGTAACAGATGCAAATTGGAATAATGATTGGACCAGGCTAAGGGGAGACTGCAAGTATCTGACCGATTGGGGTACAAACCTACTCAAGAATGGATTAAAAGGAAGCATCAAAAGCATACTCCTCGAGCCGCATTATGTGTGCAAAGACCACCGCAACCTCTTTAGTAATTTCTACTCCAAGAAATTTGAAGAGAGTTCACCTTTCACTGAGAGGTTGCACTTCTTTTCAGAATCTATCCCTGACGCCCTCGAAGTCGTAATCAATCCAGACAAATATCGAGACTCGTACGTTGGATATAGTGTAATTCGTCCAGTCAAAGACCGCTGTATTGGTAGGACTGTGATAGACCCTACTAAACTCGCGAGTATCAATCAAGACAATTTCTATTGTCTCCGAACTAATTTTCATGCTCACATAGGAGGTAGGCATTTCACGGTTAAAGGGTACCCCTATGTATCGCAGGATGGTGATGTGACTGTATGTGCTCATTCAGCGCTGTGGAGCGTCTGTCGTTATTTGTCAGAGAGGTATACGATATATGCGGAAACTTATCCTTTCGACCTCATAAGATTGATGCAACCTATTCGTGGAAGGACGTTCCCTTACAGAGGAATGACTTATGAAGACTACTGCATAATATTGTCCGAATTTGGATGTTATCCGATACTAATGCGCTTGAAAGAGAGCCGTCATTCCGCTTGCTATGACAATAAGGAGTACGAAAACCTATATTCCTATATCGAATCTGGATTCCCTGTACTTGCCAGTTATCAAGGTCACGTAGTTACAGTAATCGGTCATACGATTGATTATTCAAAAAACGTGAAGCCAGACGCAGATGGATTCTTAAGTAGTTTGGCATTCTTAAAGCAATTTGTAGTTGTCGATGATAATTTCTTTCCCTACCAACTACTGGGTGAGAAAGATGACCTAGACAATTATGGAGCTCGCTATCCTGACCCCCAATATGACATTTACAGTATCGTAGTAGCTGTATGTCCTTTGCCTGAAAAGGTTTTTCTACCTGCCGACAAAGCTAGAGAAGTATGTCTGAAGTATTTCAAAGAATTGAAGCCAGAACTAGAAACGATAGGGAGGGGGTCATATGTAACAAGGTTATTTGTTACCACAAATACAGCATTCAAAAGAAGAAAATTGGAGACAAATGTATTTACCGATAAGTCTGGTAAAATTGACGTATTATCCTATTATGTGTCAGAATTCAACCTACCACATTTCGTTTGGGTTATGGAATTAAGCCCGATAGACTTATACAAGAAGGGTATTTGTACGGCTGAGATTGTACTAGATGCCACTTCCAATATACATGAATCTGTTGTAATATATATGAGGATTGGAAATACATTGGTAGTCGATGGTCTGCAGAGAAAATATGATGGCAATCCCAAACAGTTTCGTCAATATACTCACAATTTGGGGGAGAAATGAATACAAAAAATAATAAGGATTTTAGGAAACTAGTAGAACAGCTTGCAGACTTTCGGGAAGGAGCAACAGAGGCCAAGTCTTTCAACAAGGTCACCAAACTCATTATCAAAGAGCAGAATGAAAAGCTAATTGACGAAATAGATGCGAAGCGAAACGAGAATTGGAGTGTTCTCGCCAACCAAGTTGTAGGTTCTGAAAACTTCGGAGGTTGATTCCCGAACTCTCGACACTTAGCTCCGAAGTTCCCTCAGCTTCGTGTTGAGTTGTGCCGCCGGGGAGCAGATTCGCAAGAAATCCATCCACGGCGACACATTGAGCCAAGCCAAGTCGAAAAGTCTAAAGAAGCCAATTGGCTGTCAATCCGCACCGGAATTTCTTTAACCTCCCCTACCAACCACAACCGAGAAGAGCCGTCTCTGACGGTCTATTCTGATTCGAGTCCGCGATTTTTGGCGCGCGATGGGCAGACAGAAACCCTATAATCAGAAGATACAAGAGGCTTGTACCTGAGAGTAATAACCAGTAATCGTTGATACCTTATTATACGAGAATTAGCTTGAGGTGGTACTTAGTAGTACCACCTTGTTTATTATGGTGATGGAGACTGATACACAATAGACAAAAGATGGTAGCACGGTAGTTGAATAAGAGGTAAATTTCGGAAGAGTAACATTTTTGTTTGATTTCAACAAAATTTTGAGGGAAAGTATTCATACGTTGACTTACATTATTGTTACTGTCAAAATATGACCAGTATGCTCATACAGGAATAATAAATGAATGCTGTTGTATATACATTGGGCGCATTAGCCACTTTATTTTACTTTCTAGCGGGTTTGTTTCATAGGTTGCACCATATAAAACGATTTTGGATATGTCTTGTTTTGGCACTTTTGATTTCTCTTTCAGCAATATTGGTGTTTTGGCTAGCGAATGGTTCGCGCGAAACTGAGGTTAAGGCCTTGCCTGACACAGGAGTATATATTGTAGGTCAAGAGTTCTCATATCCACCAGAGGAGATTTCAGATGGCGTATTAGCTGCTGAGCTTGTGCCAATTCATGTGCCAGCAAAATCCACACAAGGTTCTGCAGAGTTAACGATAGCGGCTTTTCTCTGGGACTATCCAGAAAATACAAAATTTTACAATGTGGATATTGAAAATCGGGGTAGCGTGATTGACAGTAATATTCAAGTAAGTATTGATTTCACGCCAGACTTTATATTTGAATTGAGAATTTTGCAAGAAGAAAGGATAACGTTAATCAGTGGAGGTATTGGTTCTACAAAAGTTGTGTTTGAAATCGAGAAAGTCCTTGCTTACACGAACCAACCAGCTATTCAACTAGCGGTATACGGTAAGAAAGTCCCAGAGGTCAGAGCTTGGTCTGAAAATAGCAAAGAAATTCAAAGGGTTTATATCTATGACGCAATTGTGAAGCTAAAATTAGGATGGGGCGAATATATTGACAGAGATAACAGTTTCGCTATTAATTATCCTGGTAACTGGAAGTTGGTATCTAGGGAACTATGGGGCGATGCCCTGGTTTTTATATCAACGCCAGAGGAGTGTAGTGGATATAACGCACGATTTCAGGTTTGGAATAAACAGCTGCCAGAATCAATGAGTGCAAAGGAGGCGATGGAAAAAAGTAGAAGTAGCCTTCCTCTCGAGGTTCAAGGCTATACTCGAATCTCAGAAGAGCAATTAAAGATTGGTAACTTAAGCGTTGTTAAAGATATTAACACACGTATGGTCGGAAATACAACTTATCAGGCCATGTTAATATATGGGGTGGAAAACAAAGTAGAATGGTTTCTTTCATTCACAACAGTACCTAGTTGCTGGTTACAATATAGGGATAGTTTTAACGATATAGCTAATAGTTTCCGAACCAGACTATTAAGCTACTGGATTCAAAGATACGAGCGATAGCGAAATTGAAAGTTTGCTCAAATCTTTAGAACATTGGCTCTCAAAGCTTGCCTAGTATTCCAAAACCAAGTAGTTTAGGTAGGGTGGGTGGAATGAAATGTAACCCACCAACCCAAGCCGAGTGAATGGTGGGTTTCTGATTCTAAGGCATCACCTAATAAGGCCTTCCCTCTTCAGCGTTTGGGAAATGTCATTCAGGCCCAGCTCCTCCAGCTTGGCCCTTTTCTGGAGGCCGGAGGGCACGTCCCAGCCCCTGATGCGGTAGAAATCACCTTTTAGCTTCTCGAAATCGCTGCGGTTAAGGACTATGTCTTTTCGGGAGAAGAGCTCGCCGTCTTTTCCCGGTACTATGCAGTCGGTGTTGCCGAAGTCACCCTTCAAGGGCGTGGTGAAGTTGTATTCATCTATGACGTCATATTCCCTGCCCCTGTGCCCTTCCCGGGCCAGGATAGCCCTCTGCAGGTTGCAAATCCTCTCACCGATCTTGTACAGACCTGTTTCATCTATCTCCCTACCCGTTACGGCAGCACAAATCTGGCTCTCTAATGAGGGGTCTCCTACCCCGTCCGGTGCGGACTCTGAAAAGTAGATAGGCCAGAACAGGTCGCAGAGAATCAGGCTCTCTTTGGCGTACTCGCGGTCTTGAATCCTGGCTGCGGCCAGCGCCTTCCCATCGTACGTGGAGAAGTCCACCGCCAACTCGCTACCGAAGAACCGCCTGGCCATGGCACGAAATATCTCGGTGGTGACCGGCACCTCTTTCAGTCCCTTCTGCCGCGCACCCCACAGCATCACCGGCACACTCACCTCGTGAAGCTGCTGGATGGGCAATCTCGGCTCCATAGCCCAGAAAATGCCTGTGGTGATGTATAAACGGGGGCCGTATAGCTCATTGTCTCCCGATTTGACCATGTAGTCTTTGATTAAAGCCTGAGCCTCTTTTCCCAGGCTTGCGGCTGCTTTATGGGTGCCCCGCGCCAGCGTATCGCCGAATCCCTCGCGATTAGCTATCTTCCTCAGCAGTGTCTCGATGAATTCATAGCTCCCTATTTTGGATAGCGGTATCCCGGTCCCCTCGTCGGTCAATATCCCCGACTTTTGGCACCTGCTTAGCCACATAATCATGGTCTCAGTAGAGCGGGTATCCAGCCCGTAATCATCGCAGAGCTCGGTGGCCTTGAGGGCAGCATCGGTGTTCCCATAGTAGCGCTGGGCTCGAGTCTCATAGAACATGGCCGCCTGGCACATGAACTTCCTCTCAGAGCCATCGGCATTGCGGTGGGTAGCACGCACGCATCCCGTGGGGCAGCCCTGGCAGAAGCTCTTCTTCAGCCTGTCCCGGGACGTCAACATCCCCAGGGTCAGCAGCGACTCAGCATAGCCCGAGCTCAACTGGCGTATCCTGCTCCTGAGCTGGGAAAGCTTATCTGCATGAGCTACCTTGAACTTTTTATCTCCCCTTACGGCGATGGCTTTGAGATTCTTGGAGCCCATCACCCCCGCCAGCCCGCCTGCGCCCACCGAATCATCAGACGCCAGGAATGTGGCAAAGCTTACCATATTGTCGCCCGCCGGGCCCACGGTGAGCACGCGGACAGACTCTCCCAGCTCCTCTTTTATCGTCTTTTCGCGTTGAAAGGCGGTCTTACCCATGAGATGAACTGCGTCCCTTATCTCTACCTTATCGCCGTCAATCCAGAGATACACAGGCTTGTCCGCCTTGCCGAAAACCACCACGCCGTCATAACCGGCTGATTTTAAATAAGCACCCCAGGAGCCCCCCATATTGCAGAAAGAGAACTGGTTGGTGGCAACGGATTTCCCGCAAACCTGGAACCGGCTGGCAAATCCGGGCACGCCGCAGAGCGGGCCGGTCATGAAAATCAGCCTGTTCTCAGGGTGCGAAGCTTCGATCTTCGGGGGCACCTCGTCCCAGTATATTTTAGCGGCTACTCCCCTTCCACCGAGGAAGAGGTCAGTGTAATTGCTCGTTGGCATGTGAGTTATGCTTCCCGAGGACAAGTCTACCTTCAGAATCTTTCCGGCGTATCCGTATAGCTTACTCACTTAAGTTCTCCCTTCGCCAAGCTAAGGATAAATAGCCAACATATCCAGTCCCATAGTCTCGGGAAAGCCCAGCATGAGGTTCATGTTCTGGATGGCCTGCCCCGCTCCCCCTTTGACCAGGTTGTCGATGCAGCTTATCACGATGAGCCTGTTTGTCCTTATGTCAACTGTTGGGTATAGCAGGCAGAGATTACTGCCCCAGGTCTGCTTGGTCTGCGGCGGGACAGCCACTACCTTGACAAAAGGCTCACCTTTGTAGAATTCCTGATAGAGCTTCCTTATTTCCTGCTTGCTCTTCTCACCATCGGCTACTTTTCTCGCTTTCAAACTAGCGTAGCATGAGGTCAGTATCCCCCTGGTCATCGGTATCAGGTGAGGCAAGAAAGTGACCGACAATTTAGACTTCGGAGCTAATTTTTGCAGCTCCTGCACTATCTCGGGCAGGTGGCGGTGTCCATCCAGTGCATAGGCTGAGACATTCTCGTTCGCCTCAGCGTAATGGGTATTGAGCGTCAAAGTCTTGCCCGCGCCGGAGATACCGGATTTGCTATCAAAGATGATGTCAGGCTCGATGAGGCCCTCTTTGAGCGCAGGCGCCATTGCCAGGATGGCGCTGGTGGGATAGCAGCCCGGATTAGCCACCAGACGCGCCTTAGCGACCTGCTCGCGATTCAACTCAGTAAGGCCGTAAACCGCCTCTTTGAGATAGTTCGGCGCCGGGTGCGCTATTTTATACCATTTCTGGTATTCCGCAGCATCCTTTAGCCTGAAGTCGGCACTGAGGTCAACCGCTTTAGCGCCCTTCTCCAAAGCGGCTACTACAGGTGCCACGTTCTCGCCGTGAGGCAGGGCGGAAAACACAAAGTCCACATTATCGAGGTCGGCTTCTATAGTGAGATCGATGCCACTCAGGTGGGGCAAGAACTCGCCCAGCTTCTGCCCTTTGGCGCTGCGGCCCGTGACCGTGGATAGCTTAACCCTGGGGTGCTGGTACAGCAGCCGTGCTACCTCCATGCCGATATAGCCTGTGACGTTTATAATTCCTACTGATACCTTTGACATCGAAGTCACCTCTCTTGGGATTAGATGAGTTTAAACTCTACAGTGTCATTGCGAGCGAAGCGAAGCAATCTCATCGCACCCTTATATACTAACAGACACGAGGAGATTGCCACGGAGTCCTTCTATCGAAGGACCCCTCGCAAAGACATATTAGGGTCTCTACCAACATTTTGCATTTCAGGTCGCCTGCGGTGACCTGCGCTCGCCCACAGGACATACTACCACACATTTATCGCAAATCGCTAGTTCACCGCGGCGCTCTCCGGAGATGGCTGCCAGACAGCGGTCGGCATCCACCAGACGATACGGTTGCAGTATCCCTACGGGACATGCTTCTATACATCGCTGGCACGACTTGCAGTCGGGGTTCTCCTCCTTAGCATATACCCCTGAGCCTGTTGGAGCCAGAAGCGCGTTCGTCCTGATAGCCATGAACCTCAGCCAGGGGCCGAACCGCGGGTTGATCACCAGGGTATTCTTGCCCTGCCTGCCCAGTCCCGCAGCGACAGCCAGATGCTTGAGATTGGGCTTGCCGCCGGGAGAATAGCCCAGCTTGCCCACAAGCTCGGCAGAGAATCCCTGTTTTACAATGAACTTGAGCAGGGCATCCAGTTTAGGTTTAGCGTACCGAACAAAGCCGCGCCAGAAGTAGTTCGTTACATCAGGAACAAAGTCGTCCAGATCTCTCTCCCGTGTCGAGACCAGCCCCAGGATTAAAATAATGTCCTGTGTTTTGGGGTCTCGAGCCACTCCCACCGCATCGAAAAGAGAACGGGCATAAGCTATTATCTCCTCACCTTTGTTCACATCTTTGCCTCAAGCAACGCCTGGCCTGTAGGACAACCTTTTAGCAATACGCACTCGCGACACCGGGGACGCTGCGACTTGCACACCCTTCTGCCATGCTCAATCATAAGAATATGGAACCGGTAGACATCCTTGGCAAGAACCATGCCGCCTAAAATCTCGTGAGCCTTCTCCGCTGAGACCCTGGAGTCTATGAGCCCCAGCCTCTTAGCCACACGGTGAATGTGAGTGTCCACAGGCAGAACCGGCTTCCCCAGCGAGAACAGCAGCACACAAGCGGCGGTTTTGGGACCTACCCCGGGCAAACTTCGCAACCATTCTTTAGCTTCGGCTACAGGCATCTTCTTGAGAAACTTCAGGGCGAGCGAGCCCCGCTGCGCCTGAATCTGCTCGAGTATCTGTTTTATCCTGGGCGCCTTGACCTGCGCCAGTCCCCCAAGTTTTATAGCTTCCGCTATATCCTCCACGCTGCCCTCAGCCACCGCCCCCCAGCTTCCGAACCTGCTGAGCAGGGAGCCGAAGGCGCGCCTGGAATTATGGTCCGAGGTATTCTGAGAGAGGATGGTCATGATGAGTTCGGAGAGCGGGTCGGTACGGGAGCGCCAGGTGATGCTGCCGTATTCTTTTGACAGCAGCCTTATTATCTCGTTGATACTCAACGGGCTCATCCTGCAGCCAGGTTCTTCAGATGGCAAGTATCGTTGACCGATACGACCAAGGGAGCGCCGTCTCTGAGCTCGAAGATGTTGATAGCGTTCACATCCTGCCTCACCTGCCAGAAATGCGAGTTGTCCAGGCCCAGCATGGCGCACATGAGCACCCGGCACACCACTGTGTGGGAGACCAGAATCACCGTCTGGTCTTTGTGCCTGGCAGCAAGCTCATCCACCGCACCCAGCACTCTCTGCCTCACAATCTCCAGGCTCTCTCCTTTGGGGAAGCGAACCAGATGGGGTTTCTCCAGCCACATCTGGAAAAGCTGGCTATCCTGACCTGTCGCCTCCTCTGAAGAGAGACCCTGCCATCTCCCGAAGTCTATGTCGATGAGCCCTTCCAGTGGCTGGACAGCGAGCTTGAGCTGCTTTGCGATGGGCTCGGCTGTCTGCAGGGCGCGCTTGAGGGGGCTGGAATAGATGGCTGCCACCTGCTCACCCTTCAGCCTGAGCGCCGCAGCCTCAGCCTGTCTCCTCCCCGTCTCATCCAATGCCAAATCGGCCCGGCCGCGGAACCTCTCCACGCGGTTCCATTCCGTCTGCCCATGCCTCACCAGAATAAACCGAGTCAGCCTGACCTCCTGGTCACTTTTTTGGAAGCAGCCAAGCCGTAGCGTAGCAGCCAGTACTCCAGGCTATCGGCAAGGGCTATCCAGCTAGCCTCGATGATATTGGTGGAGCTACCCACAGTGCGCCAGTCGTGCTCGCCATCGCTGGACTCTATGAGCACCCTCACCTTGGACTTAGTGCCATCGCTTTCCTCGAGGATGCGGACTTTATAGTCCATCAGCTTGACCACTGACAGGCTGGGATAGAACTGGAGCAGCCCCTTGCGCAGCGCTGCATCCAAAGAATTGACCGGCCCGTTGCCCTCGGCTGCGGTATGAATCACCTCGCCGCGTACCCTGACCTTGACCATTGCCTCTGAGAGCATATCCTCCATCCGGTCTGAAATCGTGGGCGTGCGGCGATGCTTCTCCACTACAACCATGAAATCCACCAGCTCGAAGGGAGACC
>Ga0315274_10009486_pt1 | contig 14053 bp, 10 predicted proteins | sample YL17G02_20_MG_FD_203700 | JGI IMG/M metagenome (GOLD analysis project Ga0315274, IMG submission 203700) | Sediment microbial communities from Yellowstone Lake, YNP, Wyoming, USA - YL17G02_20 | ecosystem: Environmental > Aquatic > Freshwater > Lake > Sediment | place: USA: Wyoming | collected...
ACATGACCCTGGCCTTCCTGGTGACCGTGGCTATGACGTGTTTCTGGTTTGCGGCGGCCAGCGATTACCGGCGCCCCTGGCTTGAGGTGCTCCTGTTCGCCGTTATGGGTCTGGCCACCATCACCAAGGGCCCGGTGGGCTTCCTTCTCCCCTTGCTCTCCATTCTGGCCTACCAGGCTCTGCGCGGTCGGGTGAGCGAGTTGAAACATTTGCGCTGGGGTTTGGGCGTCGCGGTCTTCCTGGTGGTGGCTTTGCCTTGGTTCATCGCCGTCTCTCTCCGCCACCCCGATTTCCCGCGCTACGCTCTCTGGGAGGAGAGTCTGAGAAGGTTCGCCACCGGCAGCGCGCGGCGCGGAGGAGGCGTCTTTTACTATGTCCCCGTGTTCCTCCTGGGATTTTTCCCCTGGAGCTTCTTCCTTCTCTTCGCGGGCGGGAATCGTTGGAGGCGCTGGCGGGAGCTGCGGCAGGAAGCTCACAAGCCGGCGCTGTTCTTGCTGGCATGGGGAGCGGTAATCTTTGTGTTCTTCTCGATTTCGCAATCCAAGCTGCCGGGGTATTTCCTGCCGGCCGTGGTTCCCCTCAGCATTCTGATGGCTGTGGCGTGGGCGGAGGTGGGAGCCGCAGGTGCGGAACGCCGTCCGGACTGGCTGACGGCCGGGTTCGCCACGCTCATCCTCCTGGGCCTGGTGGTTACGGCGGCTCCGCAAGTGTTTCGCTTTGCCGCCGTCGAGATCGCTCTGACGGAGAAAATCCATCCTGCCGTCGTGGCGCTCCTGAAACCTTCCTTGTTCTACACAGGTTTGATTCTGGTGGCCTTGGGGTTTGTCGGGCGTAATCTTGCTGCGCGCCGGAGGGGCAGGATTCTCTCGGTAGCCTCGCTGACACTGGTGGCCCTCGCGGTTCCTCTGCTGCTGGTGCGCTGGCGAGTGCCGCTTCAGACGTATGCCGCTGCCTCTTCCAGCCGCCAGTTGGCGCGGACGATCCTGGAAAGTCCCGAGAAGGACTTGCCCCTTTATGGTTACTATTGCTTTCGCACCAGCTTGGCTTTCTATCTCCGGCATCCGGTCGGGTTGGTGACTGCGGACGCCAGCGAACTGACGAGTAACTACATCTCCCGGCGCTTGCCGGAGCTGCGGCGCGGGATGGGGCGCGCTGGGCCGCCCGAACCATTGCTGATGGACAGCACGGACCTGCGCAATCGGGCGCACTACTCGCCCCAGGCGATGCTGGTGATGGTCCGCAATCGCAACGTGCGCCAGCTGTCGCAGGTGGTTCCCCAGATGGAACCGCTTTGGAGCGATTGGGAATACTCGGTCTGGAAAATCCCGGCGGCGGAAGAGCATGAGGGGACAGGGAACAGGGAATAGGGAACAGTGGAACGTCCCTCGAGTCCGGATCGCCGCTGACAGGCCAGTCCCGTGACCTGTTCCCTGTCCCCTGTGACCTATTCCCTAAACGTATGTGCGGCATTTGCGGCATTCTGAATCTGGCGCTTGAGCCCGTGGCGCATCGCGAACGGATTGACGCGATGTCGGCCCGGCTCGAACACCGCGGTCCCGACAGCCACGGCAAGTTTGAACTGCCGCATCTCGCCCTGGCCATCCGCCGTCTGAGCATCATCGATCTGGAGACCGGCGACCAGCCGCTGGCGAACGAAACGGGTGAGGTCACGCTGGTCTTTAACGGGGAGATTTACAACTACCGCGAACTGCGCGCGCAGCTCCTGGGCCGCGGCCACCGCTTCAAGACGCGCGCGGACGGCGAGGTCATCGCCCACCTCTACGAGGAACAGGGTCCGGATTTTGTGTGCGAGTTGAACGGCATGTTTGCCATCGCCCTCTGGGACGACCGGGCGAAACGGTTGATCCTGGCGCGCGATCGGGCAGGAGAGAAGCCGCTCTACTATTGGCGCGGCGACCGCACGCTGGTGTTTGGTTCAGAGATCAAGGCGCTCTTCGCATACCCCGGCATCAGCCGCCAAATCGATGCCGAGGCCCTGGCCCAGTATTTCTTCTACGGCTACTTTCCGGCGCCGCGCAGCGTTTATGCCGGAATCCAAAAGCTTCCCGCGGCGCACCGCATGGTGGTGGAGCGGGGTGAGATCCGTATCGAGGCGTATTGGCGGCTGCAGAATTACCTGCGCCGCCCCGGGCTCCCGCCCGTCAGCACCGGCTGGGAAGAGAGAGCGCTGGCCGAGGCCTTGCGGGTGCGCCTGCGCGATGCTGCCATCTCGCGTTTGGTGAGCGACGTGCCGCTGGGCGTGTTTCTGAGCGGCGGCATCGATTCCTCGACCCTCGTCGCCATCATGAGCGAGTTGACGCCCGGCAACGTTAACACGTTCTCGGTGGCGTTTCCGCAGAAGTCATTCAACGAGGAGCCTTACGCTAACCTGGTAGCGCGCCGCTTCCGCACGCACCACCATGTTTTAGCGGCTGACGAATCCACCCTGCGCGAGGGGCTGGACGTGCTCGCGGACCACCTCGATGAGCCGGTGGCTGACCCGGCGGTGATCCCTACCTATTTGCTGTCGCGCTTCGCGCGCAACCACATCAAGGTGGCGCTGAGCGGCGAAGGGAGCGACGAGCTTTTCGGCGGATATCCCACCTACATGGGGGCGCAACTGGCGGAATACTATTTGCGCCTTCCCCGCTTCCTGCGCCACCAATTCTTTGATCGGCTCAAGCGCTTTCTTCCCGTCTCTTCCACCGCGGTGCCGAAAGGATTGTTTCTCCGCCGCTTCCTTACCCACGCCGAGCGGGATCCGGCCGAGCGGCACCAGATCTGGTTCGGGATGTTTTCCCCGGCCGAGCTTGATCAACTTTTCACCCCGGAGTGGAAAGGCCCGTCTCCCGCGAGCAGTGTCATCTTCTTGCCGCTGGAGCGGGTTCTGGAAGGCGCGCGTTTTGATGACACGCTGGCGGAGATGCTCTATCTGGATTTCCGCATGTACCTCGAGGACAACCTCCTGGTGAAAATCGACCGCGCCAGCATGGCGTGCTCGCTGGAACTCCGCACGCCGTATCTCGACCACCGCTTGGTGGAGTTCGCCGCCGCCCTGCCGGCGTCGCTAAAGGTGCGCCACTTCGGGCTCAAATACCTCCTCAAGAAAGCAGTAGAGAAATGGCTGCCCCCTGAAGTTGTTTACCGGCAAAAGCGCGGTTTCTCCGTGCCCATCGCCAGTTGGATGCGGAGGGGGCTGAAGCCGCTGCTGGATGAGACCCTGGCGGAAGAGAAGTTGAAACGTGACGGGCTGTTCAACGTGGCGTTCGTGCGTCGGCTGCTCACCGAACACTGGAGCGGGCGTGCCGACCACCGCAAAACGCTCTGGACGCTGCTTTGCTTCCAGCTCTGGTATGACCGGTGGGGCAAGGGCTAGGATGCAGGAGCTGCCATCTGAGATCTCAAATCGGAAATGGGAAAATCAGGTAATGCCCACGAAGCGTAACCCGCCAAAAGAATTCTCGCCGGCCCCGGGGAGAGCGGCCTTCCGACCGAAAGAGTGGGCGGTGATCCGGAGGTGCCGCACCCCTCGTCAGGTCCAGGAATTCCTGCGCACGTTGCCCTACAACTGGGAAAAGAAGAAAGAGACGCTGCGTACCTTGCGCGGGGTAGTGCGTCACTGGCAGGCCCACTGTCTGGAAGGGGCGTTGACGGCAGCCACGATCTTGGAGCAGCACGGCTACCCGCCGCTGCTTCTCGACTTCGAGTCTCAAGATAAGCTTGACCACGTGCTCTTCCTGTTCCGTCGCCGCAGACGCTACGGGACCGTGGCGCGGTCGCGCGACCTCGGGCTGCACGGCCGCAAACCCATCTTTCGCACCGTGCGCCAACTGGTGATGAGTTACGTGGATCCCTATGTAGATGGCTCGGGCCGCATCACCGGTTACGGCGTATTTGACCTGCGGACGCTCCCTAACTGCGACTGGCGCCTTTCTCCGAAGAACGTCTGGGCCGTCGAACGTGCCCTCATCAAATTTCCCCACAAGAAAATCCAGACCTCCGAGCGGCGATACCGCGCGATGCTGCGGCAGTTTCTGGCCTTTCGGAAGAAATATCCTGGCCGCCCCGTCGCGTTCTACTCGAACCGACACCAGTGGATGTGAGGCAGAAGGCAGGAAGGCAGAAGGCAGAAGGCAGAAGGCAGAAAACTGTCTCGATGTGCTTTGGTCGGAAGTCAGGCGTTCGGAGTCGAAAGTCGGAAATCGGAGGTTGAAGGTCAAGAATCAAGAGGTTGAAGGCGAGGAACCGTCGGCGTCCACTTTGGAGACAAGGTGGCGCTCTAACACCGAGTCCTCAATGCCCAACGCCAGCTCCTGCATCCCGAGCAGCGGCGGCGCGGTATAATGGCGGCGGAGGTGGGTGATGCGCTTCGACAAGTTTAGTTTTGGCTCGATCATGATTGACGGCGTCACCTACGACTACGATGTGGTGATTGACCGCGGGGAAGTTGCCAAACGCAAGAAGAAGGCGTCCAAGCAGTTCCGCGACGAATACGGTCACACGCCGCTGTCGATCGAAGAGAAGATTCCTTGGCAGTGCCAGCGTCTAGTGATCGGGACAGGCGCGGATGGCGCCCTGCCGGTGATGAACGAAGTGAAGCAGGAAGCTGAGAGACGCAAGATCGAACTGCTGATTCTCCCTACTCCCCAGGCCATTGAGGCCCTTAAGAAGAACGCGGCTGAGACCAACGCGATTCTGCACATCACCTGCTGAAGGATTTTCGCCCCGCGGGAGTGGCGGTCTCCGACCGCCATCTGCGTTCGACGCGCAGAGGGCCGCGCCACCGATTCCGGCCACTAGGGTTGCTCCAGGGCGGAGACGAGCAAGGCGGCCTTGTTGGCGAGGTTACGAGCCCGCTGCAAATCGTCGTCGCCCAGGGCCTTTTCCGACTGAGCAAGAAACGTGCGGGCGTCGTCGAGAATCCTGCGAGTGGCGCCGGTCAATTTCCCGCGCTCGAGTTGCACGATCCGCCGCCGGAGGCGTTCCTGAAGGCTCAGAATCTCTTGCCGCAGCGTGGCCTGCTGCCCGGGGCTTTCGCGGGGTTCGAGTGCAGGAACTTCAGCCGTGGGGGGCTCTGCGGGCTCGGTGACGCTCTCGGTCGCGGCGGGTGGCTCGCTGCGGGGCGGGCGCCGGCGTCGCGGCGCAGGCTTGGGCGTGGAGGTTTCCGCGGGCGTCACCTCGGCCGGCTCAGGCGGCGCGGGCGCTTCAATCACCAAGGTCCCACTTTCCCCGGCAGGCGCGGGCGTGGCTGCCGGAGGCGGTGCCGGGGCATAGATGACGCGCGTGCTGGTCTGTCGCTTGGGGCATCCCCAAATCAACAGCGCCACGCCGCAGACCGAGAATAGTTTTCCGCGTCTCAAGGCAATCTTGATTCTACCACCACGCGTCGCGGTAGGGGCGGTCGGGCGCCCGCCCCGAAGCAATCGAGGACGGCCGACCGGCTCTGAAGCTAGTTACTCGATGACCTTGCCTTTTGTCTCCCGAGCGAACAGCAGGACTACGGTGCCCAGCAAGTAGATTAAGGCGATGGAACTCGCGGCGCGCGCGAAGGTGCCGAAGCGCGCCACCAGGGATCCCGTCAGAAAAGGGCCCCCTGCGGCAAGCACTCGCCCGGCGTTGAAGCAGAATCCCGCGCCCGTGGCGCGAATACGCGTCGGGAAAATCTCCGGGAGGTAAATGGGGAACCCGCTGAAAATCCCGTTCGAGAAGAATCCCAATACCGGGAGCAGCACAATGGCAGTCGAGTAAGCGGAAGGCAACAGGAAGGCAGCGGGGAGCGCGGCGGCTGAGCCCACCAGCATGACGAGAAATGCGCCACGCCTTCCCAGCCAGTCTGCGAGTGGGGCGAAGACGAGGTAGCCCACAATTGCTCCAACATTCAGGCTCATGATGGCGTAGCTGACTAGCCGGATCGTTGAGGCTTCGTCCAGACCGCGCGGCGCGAGCAACTCGCGGATAAGAGTGGGCGTCCAGTTGGTGGCACCCCAGAGACCAAAAACCGCAACGAACGCCAGCCCGGTGCCCGCAAGTGTGTCCCGGCGAATGCCGGGAGTGAAAAGCTCCGTCAGGGTCAGACGGCGCGAGGCGGACGCTTGGGCCCCGCGCCGTACCTGTACCCACCGCTCCGGCTCGCGCACCTTCAGCCGCACCAAGAGAGCTACCAGGGCGGGCAGCAAACCGATAAAGAACATGATTCGCCAGCTCTGGGCCGAAAGTGAGAAGTAGATGGCGGCAGCCAGGAAATACCCTGCGCCCCACGCCGATTGCAGCAGCCCCGCGCCTTTCACCCGCAGGGACTCGGGCCAGACTTCCGCCACCAGGGTGGCACCTGCCGCCCATTCCCCGCCGATCCCAAGCGCGGTCAGGAATCGGTAGACGGCAAGTTCCCACCACGAGTGCGAAAAACCAGCCAGGGCGGTGAAGACGGCGTAGATGAGGATGGTGATCACCAGCGTGCGCGCGCGCCCGAGGTAATCCGCTGCGACGCCAAACACGATTCCGCCCAGCGCCCAGCCGACGACGAAGACTGCGAAGATAATGCCTCCGTACCAGCCGATGTTCTCGGGAGAACCTCGGCTGCCGAGCAGTTCCCGCAGGGCGGGCGCCAGGACCAGCGCGTAGATCGTGGCGTCCATGGAATCGAACACCCAGCCCAGCCACGCCACGAACAGGACCAACCACTGATAACCCGAAAGCTGGCGCCAGGGCGAGGAGGGGCGCGGTCCGGTCAGGTGAGGTTTCATTCCTCTCGGCTCGCAAGTTGGTGTGTGCGCCACAGCGTGCTTAGGGCGGGGGTGCGTGGAGCAATGAAACAAATGCCAAAGCTCTGGAGAAAGACCTGGCCGGGCATCCCTGCGATGCTCAGCAGGAGCAGGAGAAGGCCCATGAGGAGCAGTATGGCGAGCGCGGCCAAAAGGATGGCGAGTGGCGTCCAGGCCCAGGCGACACCCACGAGTTGCAGCCCCAGGATGATCAGTGCTCCGACAATGACTACCCCCGAGAGGAGGGCCACCAGGGCAGGGAAGAGGAGAACCAATACCGCAACCCCCACCACTACCGACACCACGAATCGTAGCAGGACGTAGAGTGTGAAGATGCCCGCTTCGGCTTTCATGGCGCTCCCCACTTTCCGCCAAGTGGCGAGCAACGGCAAACGTTCCGCATACATGACGGGCACTACCAAGTCGTCGGTAAGGATGATGAGGGTGGCGGCGAGCAGGCCGATAAAGACCTCGGCCAGGAGCAGGCTCGCCAGGATCATGGAGAAAGCAATTGAACGGCTGCCGGCGGCGGCGCGCGCGAAGGGAAAAGCCGCAAGGACTCCCAGGCCCAGCGCGGCACCGTAAGCAACCAGTGCCCCCAGCAGCCAGAAGAAGTAAGAGTGGGCCAAGGGACGGACCCGCGGCAAAGTACGCCGGACCAGAACCTCCCCTTTGAGAATCGTATCCACCAGCACGAAGCGCGAGAGCGAGCGCAGGTAAATCAGCGTCACGCTCAGGGCGATTCCCGTCGCGATGGTCAGCACGATGAGCCAGGGACGCGCGGCGATGTACTCCCGCATATGGAGCAGGGCTTCTTGAAAACCGACATCGGCGGGCAAAGCGCCCAGGCTCCAGTGGAAGGCTGCTGAAGACGCGCCGCCGCCCAGGAAAAAGCAGATGACGCCGAGCTGTATCCAGCGGCGCGCGTCAAACGGATTGAGGAGCAACTGGATCGTGTCTGAGAAGGCCGCGCCCAGCGCCCCGGCAGGAGACAGACTGGGGGCGGGAGGCACACCCTCCTCGGCAGGCGGTCCGACGCCGGCACCTCGGGAGGAGCTACTCAATCGGTCTCCTTCTTCGCAAGGGACGCACGCCCGAGGAGAAAGGCACAGGGTTTGCTGCCTCGTCCTACAGGACTCCTCCCCCAGGCTGTGGGTGCCAGGGGTGGTTGTAAGTCTCGCCCCAACCCCAGTCTTCGCAGTTGCATTTTTCTCCGCGGCGATGGGGCCGGAACCGTCGAAGCCCGCGCGCGGGCTCAAGCGCGACGGGCCCAAAGCTCATGCGCCCTTGACGTGCTCGTGGAACTGCTCGCGCCACTCCTCACGCTTGGCCAGCACGTACTTCTTCGCGTCCTCGAAAGACGCAAAGGGTCGTTTGCCCTTGATCAGGTTGCAGGGCTGGCAAGCGGTGACGAGGTTATCCATGCTACGGGGACCACCCCGCGCATGCGGATGAACGTGGTCAATCGTCAAGATCAGCCAGTTCTCGAAACGGTGCAGTCCGTCCAAGCCGCAGTACTGGCACTTAAAGTGGTCCCTCTGGAAAACCTTCATAGCCTCCTGGCGCGACAGGTGTGGGGGAGGCCCCGAGAAGAATTTCTTGAGTTGCTTGAAAGGCATGGCTCCTCCTTCAGAGGCTTTGGCGAAACGCCTGCGGACTGCCTCGGGTCACTGCCTCCGGACGAGGGAATGACTTTCTTCCTCTTCCCCCGGTTTGCGGCCTTATCTTAACGCGGTCCAGAGGGTTTTGGTAGCGGCGGCGAAATCAAGGCCGCCGACCGCAGCCGAGGATCCAGGGGAAACCATGATGCCTACGGCGGCTAGCGCGGCAGGGAGATGCGGAAGGTAGTCCCGCGGTTGACTTCGCTCGAGAAATCAATGCTACCGTTGTGCAGTTGAATGATGCGGTAGACCATGGCCAGTCCGACGCCGTTGCCGCCGGGCTTGGTGGTGAAGTAAAGGGAGAAGATCTTTTGCCGAGCTTCCGGAGGGATGCCCACGCCCTGGTCGACAATTTCCAGTTCGACGCGGTGCGGAAATGCGCGCGGTCTGACCCTCAGCGTGCCACCGGAAGGCATGGCCTGGCAGCCATTCAGTACCAGGTTGAGCAGAGCCTGTTTCATCAGGTCGCGGTCCAGCACCAGGCGCGGGGGTGTGCCGTCAGGCTCGAAGAGCAGTTGCACATTGTTCTGGCGCGCCTGCGGCTCGGCCAGAGTGAGCACTTCGCGAATCAAAGTCCCCACATCGGTTTCGGCGGGATGGAGCTCGAGCGGCCGGTTGAAGTCGAGGAAAGTCTTCACCACGCGGTCGAGGCGGCGGATTTCCTCGCCCAGGATGTCCACCTGCGGTTTCACCTGCTCAGCCTGCCCCTGGAGCTTCGACTTCAGAAGCTCCAGTTGCAGGACCATGGCATTGAGCGGGTTCTTGACCTCGTGGGCGACGCCGGAGGTAAGCCGGCCGAGTGCTGCCAGCTTCGCGGTGACATCGAGCTGGTCTTCCAGCCGGGCGCGGGTGCTGGCATCCCGCAGCGTCACCAGGCTGCCAACGCGTTCGGCATCCGCCGCGACGAATTGGACACTGACCGCTACCCGGGGGATTTCGGCGGCGCTGCCTAGTTCCACCACGTGCCAAGCCAGCGATTGCCGCGCCGCAAATGCCTCCTGCAGCAGCCGGCCGAGCGGATTGTCCGCCGAGAAGACTTCCGCGGCGGTCATATGCGCGGACGTCTCAGGCATCTCTTCGAGGAACCGGGATACAGCCGGGGTGGCCAAAACCAGCCGGTCCTGCTTGTCGAACAGCAGCAGCCCATCGGCGAGGTTGGCAACGAGCTGCTCCAGATTTTCCTTCAACGCCACAAACGCGGCCTTTTCGCCGCGGATCTGCTCGCCCAGGAGGCTCAACTTCGAGGATAGGACTCCCCACTCGTCCGTCCGCTGGATCGGCAGGGCCTGCGGGTATTCGCCGCGCGTCATGCGGTCAACACTGCGGGAAATAGTCTCGAGCGGGCGCAGCAACCGATAGGAGAGCAATCCCGCCGACAAGGTCGCCAGCAGGATCGCCAGAGCGGAAAGGGTTAGCGCCTTCTGTAGCTCGGGAGAAATCTGGTTGCGCAGAAAAAGCGTGGAGACGCCCACCCGGACGTCGCCCAGAGGCTTTCCGCCCAGGTCCAGGGGGAGCACTATCTCGTGGATGCGGGGCGGGCCGTAGATGATGCGCAGTTGGCGAGGCAGCCGGGCCAGGACCAGATCTCCGAAAGGCGGGGCAGGCTCGAACCGCCGCCCGATTTCGCCCGGGTCGTTATGCACCAGAATCTGGCGGTCGGTGTCGGTGATGGCAACGTAGTAAATGGTGGGCGAATAGCCGACAGCGGATTCGATCAGGGAAACAAGGCCGCGGTCCGCAGCCAGCGTGGCTTGCACGAAGCGGCGCAGGGCCTCGGGGTCGGTGGCGTCGGTGCCGCCAGGCATGCGGCTCTGGGCCAGGACGTTCCGCGCCTGATGGTAAATCTCATTGGCGACGTAGTGGCCCTTGCTCTCGACCTCCACCAAAGCCTGCCGGGTGAGGCTGGAAAGGTAGAGCGTGGAGGTGGCCAGCACCACCAGCAAGACGAGGAAGGATATGAGCGCGGTAAGCTTGGCTTTAAGGCTGAGTCCCATATTCCTTCAGCTTGTTGTGCAGGGTCTTCAGGCTGATACCCAGCAGTTCCGCAGCGCGAGTCTTGTTGTTCGCCGTGGAGGCCAGGGTCTCCATGATCAGGCGCCGTTCCGCTTCCGCCACGGTCAGGCCGGGGCGCAGGCGCAGGCTGTCCTCAGCACCCAGGGTCGCCGGCCGGCCGAAGTCGGCAGAGAGGTCCTTTCGCCGCAAGGTCTCCCCCGGGCAGGTCACCAAGACGCGCTCCAACGTGTTCCGCAGCTCGCGGACATTTCCGGGCCAGGAATAGTGTCGGAAGGCTTCGAGCGCGTCCTCCTCGACGCGTTTCACTGCGCGGCTGTGCTTGCGGTTCAAATCTTCCAGGAGCGCGGCGGTCAGCTCCGGCAGGTCCTCCAAATGTTCGCGCAACGGGGGCATGGCGATGCGGACGACGTCGAGCCGGAAATAGAGGTCGCCGCGCAGTTGCCCTTTGGCGAGCGCCTCTTCGGGGACCTTGTTGGTCGAGGCCAGTAGGCGCACGTCGACGGAAATCTCGCTCTTGCTGCCCAGGCGGCGGATCTTGGAGTCTTCGAGGACACGCAGCAGCTTGGCTTGCGTGGTGATGGGCATCTCGCCGATCTCATCCAGCAGGAGGGTTCCCCCGTCGGCCAGTTCGAAGCACCCTACGCGCCGCTCCACCGCACCCGTGAAGGCGCCTTTCTCGTGGCCAAAAATCTCGCTTTCCATGAGGGTTTCCGGGATGGCGGCACAGTTCACCGCGACGAAAGGCTTGGGGGCACGAGGGCTAAGCTCGTGGATGGTGCGGGCGGCGAGTTCCTTGCCGGTGCCGCTCTCGCCTGCAATCAGAACTGAGGCGCGCGAGGGCGCGACTTGCGCAATCAGGGACATGACCTCCTGCATCGTCTTCGACCGTCCGACCAGATGCCCCAGGAAGCCCAGGTCACGCAGCCGCCGGTGCGCGATCTCCAGTTGCCGCTCCTTCTCCGAGCGTTCCAGACAATTCCTTAGCTCCACCTGCAGACGCTTCGGGTCCAGCGGCTTCTCGAGGAAGTTGAAGGCTCCCAACTTCGTTGCCTCAACGGCTTCCTCGATAGTCCCTTGGCCGGTGAGCATGATGAAACTAATGGCCGGGCGTGAACCATGGAGTTCCTTCAGCAGCTCCATGCCGCTCATGCGCGGCATGCGGAGATCCGACAGGATGACGGCGGGGCCGAACGAGGCCACCTTTTCCCGGGCCTCCGTGCCGTCGCCAGCAGTTTCGGCCTCGTAACCCCAGGCGCGGAGAAGCTCGGCCAATCCCTGCCGTTCGTTGGCCTCGTCCTCAACTACCAGAATTCTGGCCCCTTTGCTCATGCTGGTTTTCCCTCAGTTCTTCAATATAGTACACCGCTTCTTCGCGAGGCGAAACCAGGCAAAACGGGCGACTGGCCGGCAAGTTCTACATGGGCTTCCCACCGAACAGACTCCTCGGGGTCCGTTATCTTCTTACAAATCAATCAGTTGTAGTTGCGCCGCCCTGGCAACCGAAATGCCTGCTGGCACACAGGGGAGGGGGCAAGGGGGAACAAGGTGAACCGATTCTCAAGCTCAGCCTCATCCGGCCGCAGCGCGATTGCTGCCGTGATGCTTGCTGCCGGCGCTGCTGCCTGGGTCATAGTCGGGGCGGAAACACTGTGGCGCCGTGCAGCAGTCTCGGCCATGGTCGCCCCGCCGGGCACCACCTTGCTTGTTCGGCTCATGCACCCGCTCAATTCCCGTACCGCTCGACTTGGAGAGGGCTTTGAGGCGCGCGTGGTCTCGATAGCGGCGAAGGGAGCACCGGGTATCCCGCTCGGCGCGCGAGTGGAGGGCCGCTGCTTGGCCGTACGCGCGGGAGGCCCCGAGGGTCGCCCTGGATACCTGAGGCTGACGCTTTCCGGGTTGGTGGATTCCCAGGGGCACTTCTTTCCCCTGGAAACCACCACCGTCAGTTGGTGGGGAAGCCGCGTCATGGAACTCAGCAGCCAGCCCACGGCTTTCTTGCACCAAGAAAGCTCGCCCGACCGAGCAGGGCCTCTGGGCTTTTACGCCGGGGCCTGGAAATCTGCCGATGTGGCGCTCACGCCAGATTCGGTTCTCACCTTTGTCCTGCTGAAGCGGGCGGTGATGACGGGGTTCGCGACGAATCCGTAAGTCCTCCGGACAGACAAACAGAGACACCTTTGGCCCTCTGACGCGAGCAAGACACGGGCGCCACTTTCCGTCATTCCAGCCAAACATGTTGAATCTTACGTCTTCCGGCATTAGACTCTGGAGGAAGGACTAGTGATTTGCTGTCATGAAAACCAGCATTCTCATAGTTGATGATGAGGAAGTAGCGCGGACCTTCTGCGCCGATGTGCTGAGCGAACTCGGGTTCAAAGCGCAGGCGGCCGAGTCTGCCAAGCTGGCGCTTGAGATGCTGGAGAGTGGGCAATTCGACGTGGTTCTTGCCGACGTGCGCATGCCCGGCATAAGCGGCCTGGAGCTGCTCAAGGTGATTCGGGAGACCTACCCCGACATCGATATCGTGATGATGACCGGCTACGGCACGGTTTCCTCGGCAGTCCAGGCCATGAAGCTGGGTGCTTATGACTACCTGACCAAGCCCCTGAAGGTAGATGACCTCACGCACCTGTTCCAGCGGCTGGTCGAGAAGCAAGAGCTGGCCGCAGAGAACCGTCTGCTGCGGGAGCAGGTAAAGACCCACCAGGGATTTGCCAACCTGATCGGCACCTCGCCGAAGATGCAGAAGGTTTACCGCCTGATCCTGAAGGTGGCCCCCAAGCGTCACCCGGTGGTGATCGTGGGGGAGAGTGGCACAGGCAAGGAGCTGGTGGCGCGGGCCATTCATGCCTACAGTCCCTGGTCCAAGAAGCCTTTCGTGCCTGTCGATTGCGGGGCTCTGACCCCTACTCTGATCGAGAGCGAACTGTTCGGGCACGTGCGTGGCGCCTTCACCGGAGCTACCCAATCCCGTCTGGGCCTTTTGGCCACCGCGCAGGGCGGGACCGTCTTCCTCGATGAGGTCGCCGAACTGCCGGTGGAACTGCAGGCTAAGCTGCTGCGCGCCCTCCAGGAGCGTGAGATCAAGCCCATCGGGTCGAATGAGCGGACGCGGCTGGACGCCCGGATTGTCGCCGCCACCAACCACGACTTGCAGGCCGCGATCCGGCGGGGCGACTTTCGCAAGGAGTTGTACTTTCGCTTGGATGTGGTTTCGATCAAGATCCCACCCCTGCGCGAACGGAAAAGCGATATCCCCGCCTTGGTGCACTTTTTCCTCGAGCGCTACGGCGGCAGCGACGCGACCATCACGGGCATTTCCTATGAAGCCATGACTCTCCTGATGAGCTACGACTGGCCGGGCAACGTGCGCGAAGTTGAGAATTGCGTTCAGCGTGCCCTGGCCCTGGGCTCGGGGTCACTCATCCAGGTCAAGGATTTGCCCTCCAATATACTGCACCACCTGCGGACTGCCCCGGACAGCCAGGAGCCTGCGAGTCTTAAAGAATTGGAGCGGCGAGCCATCCTCCAGGCGCTCGAAACCACCCACGGCGACCGCCTGCGCGCTGCCCAACTGCTCGGGATCGGGAAAACCACCATCTACCGAAAGCTCAAGGA
>Ga0315274_10009487_pt1 | contig 14052 bp, 18 predicted proteins | sample YL17G02_20_MG_FD_203700 | JGI IMG/M metagenome (GOLD analysis project Ga0315274, IMG submission 203700) | Sediment microbial communities from Yellowstone Lake, YNP, Wyoming, USA - YL17G02_20 | ecosystem: Environmental > Aquatic > Freshwater > Lake > Sediment | place: USA: Wyoming | collected...
AGCACTCTCGCTGTGTCGCCTACCTCTTGTGCGGGAAACATGCAAAGTCGGGAACATGCGAAGACAGCACCATCTATGTGGCCATGAATATGCATTGGGAAATGCATGGCTTCGAACTTCCGGCGCCGCCGCCCGGCGAGAACTGGCACGTCTTCGCAAACACCGACCTGGCCCCACCGTGCGACATCTGGGGTGTGGGTCATGAACAACCTCTAGTCAATGAGCAACAAGTCCTGGCAGGGCCAAGGAGTGTCCTTGTGCTCGTGGCCAAATAACCCTCTGAAAGGAGAGCAAGAGAATGACGGCTGAATACGGTGTGGAACTGCGAAATCGAACGGCAAGAATCACCATCAAGGGCAAGTTGGATACCACCAGCGCACCAGGGCTGTCCGAGGAACTGAAGAAGCTGCAAGGTCAGGAAATCGACAGGGTGGTGTTTTTCGTAAACGAGCTCGAGTACATCTCGAGCGCCGGGCTGCGGGTCATCATATTCGCAAAACAGAAAGTAGGTGTGAAAGCGGACATATACTTCATCGGCGCCCAGCAGGCAGTGCTGGACATTCTCAAGATGACCGGGCTGACCAATTTCCTCATCTGCCAGGATTCCTATGAAGAGTGATCCATGGCCCAGCTAGAAACCATCGCGACCATGGACAACCTGGAGAGGATGATCGACTTCGTCCTGTCCGGGTCCAAGGGCGTTGGGTTTTCCAGGAAAGAAGAGAACGAAATCCATCTGGCCTGCGAGGAGATCCTCGTCAACATCATCAATCATGCCTATCCCGAGCTTAGCGAGCCGGGAGAAGTGCTCATCCGCTGTACCCGTCTTGCCAGGAAACCGGGGATCCGAATTGAGTTCATTGACTCAGGCGTACCCTTCAACCCTCTGAACAATCCTGACCCGGATACCGCCTTGCCGGTTGAGGAACGCCCGATCGGAGGATTGGGTCTGTTCATCGTACGCAATGTCATGAGCTCGGTGGAATACAGGCGTACCGGGAACCAGAACAGGCTGGCTATCGAAAAAATCGCGCAAGGGGAACACTAGTGGAAGGCCTCGTTCGGGCGATGGCGATGCATTTTTCGGAGCTTCACTGGTACGATTACGTGGGGTATGTAGCGTCGATCTTCGTAGCCTCGAGCTTTTACATGAAGACGATCATCCCCCTGCGGATCCTGGCGATATGCAGCAACGTGACCTTTGTGATATACGGGTTGTTCGGCGGTCTTCCGCCGGTTTTCCTGCTGCATCTGTTCCTCTTCCCGCTGAACATCGTGCGGCTCGCGCAGATGAAGCAACTGATAGGAAAGGTGCGTAGGGTAGCCACCAAGGACTACTCGATAGATTGGCTTGTCCCCTACATGAGCAGGCAGACATACAAGGCCGAGGAAGTGCTCTTCAGAAAAGGGGACGTTGCCGATCGTACCTTCTATATACAGAAGGGAAGCGTACGCCTGCTGGAGATCGGCAAGGAGGCCCGGCGCGGTGATCTGATCGGTGAGATGGGTATTTTTTCTCCCTACAAACAGCGCACATCCACGGCTGTTTGTAGGGAGGACCTGGAGGTTTACTCGATCACTAACGATAAGATGATGCAGCTGTACTACCAGAACCCCTCGTTCGGGCTCTACCTCATTCAGCTCATTACCAAGCGGTTCGTCGAGACCTATGTGAGAGAGGCGGGATAGCCGTTGAATACGATAAGAGATATTTTCGTTTTCCTCCTGACACTCTTTGAATATGTCAGTTTCCTGCTCATTGTCTTCTACTTCCTCTACCAGACCAGAATCATTGATACGCTACGGAAGAGGAAGCTAGATTGGCTTCTGGTCATCGTCCTTATTGTGCTTCTGGGAGGGATGTCGATTCTGGCCACCATTCAGGGAGTCCGAATAACCGATGCCCAGGGGAATGTGCTCGCCATAGCCAATACGCGTGACATGGCCCCCTTTATCGCGGGCGTTCTCGGGGGGCCGCTGGCCGGGCTCGGAACCGGATTGATCGGAGGGCTTCACAGGTATTTCTACGGTGGAGCTACCCGGCTGCCCTGCGGCGTCGCTACGATTCTGGCTGGAGCACTGGGAGGCCTTGTCTACTTCAGAAAGAAGGAGGAGTTCCTGAAACCCGGCACGGGTTTCCTCGTCATAGCTTTGTACGAGTCATTCCACATGTTCCTGGTCTGGCTGCTGAGTGATTATTTCACGAGCTTCAATTCCGTCGTTACTCTGGCGGTGCCGATGATCCTGTCGAACTCCATAGGCGTAGCACTGTTCGCGCTGATGATCGCCATTTTCAAGCGGCAACGCGAAGTGATCGCCGCGAAAGAAAAAGTCGATCACGAGGTGGAAGTAGTCCATTCTCTCCAGCTGACTATCCTTCCGAAGGTGGAAACCGAGCTGAGCGAGGACACGCAGGGGAATAAATGGTACGAGTGGTTGATCCCCCACATGGCGAAGGAGCTCCACAAGAAAGGGGAGGTGCTCTTCAGCAAAGAGGATCGTGCCGACAAGCTGTTCTACATTGCCAGCGGTCTTCTGTACCTGAAGGAAATCGACAAGCACGTCGGAAAAGGCGAAATAATCGGCGAAACGGGAATTCTCTCCCCTTTCCATAAAAGGACAATCACCGCCATCTGTGAAACCGATATGGAGGCCTACACTCTGACCAGGGAAAAGGTCATCGATCTTTCCTATCAGAAACCTCAGCTTCTTTCCGACCTTATCCAGCTGAGCATCAAGCGGGTGTTGGAGAACCTGAAGATGACCATATCGGAAAAAGAGCGCATGGAAAGCGAGCTCCAGATAGCCTATCGGATACAGACCGACATGCTTCCTCACGATTTTCCGCGCAAGAAGGATTTTTCCATATACGCGGCCATGTACCCCGCGAAGATGGTGGGAGGAGATCTGTACGATTTCTTCCCCGTGAGGGAGGACAGGTACTGCTTCCTCATAGGAGACGTTTCCGGTAAAGGCATTCCCGCCGCGCTCTTCATGGTGATTACCAAGACCCTCCTGAAACAGGAAGCCCTGAGGGGCATAAAACCCGACGAAATCCTTTCCAGAGTCAACAGCATTCTCTGCGCCGAAAACGAAGAAGGCATGTTCGTGACTGTCTTCCTTGGAATCCTCGACAGAAAAACCGGGATCGTGGAGTTCGCCAACGCTGGGCACAACCCACCCTTGCTGCTGCAGGCAAATTGCGGCCCGGAATCCCTTGCAGTGAAGCCAGGCTTCGTGCTCGGAGGCATGCCCGCCATCCTATATGAAACACAATCCATTTCGCTGAGTCCGGGTGACATCCTCTATCTCTACACCGACGGGATCACGGAAGCCATGAACGACAAAGAGGAGCTGTTTTCGGACAGGAGGCTGCTGGAAATCCTTAACGGTTTGGAGGGAAGAGATGTAACGGAGATAGAGAATAAGGTGCAAACGGCGGTAAGGGAATATGTCCGGGACGCACCTCAGTCGGATGATATCACAATGGTTGTGGTAAAGTACAACGGCTGAAAGGAGATTGGCGTGTTTGTCTATCGAAAAGAGCTGGAGAAAGAGGATCTTGGAGGGGGAGTGATGATGCAGTACCTGGGTTGCAGCAACAACTTGAATGTCCTGCATTGGAACATCGAGGACGGCGGAGAGGTAGATCTCCACCGTCATGAAAACGAGCAATTCGGGTACGTGATAAAAGGCGGATTCGACATGATCATCGGAGGCGAGCGGAAAACCCTGGGTGCAGGGGATAGCTACTTCATCCCCGCCAATGAACCTCATGGTTTCGTGGCTATTGGCGAGACCGAGGCAATCGATGTGTTCAGTCCGTTCAGGCCCGAACTGCCTGGCAAGCATAAAGACATAAAACCGTTCAAACAAACGTCCAAATAGAAAGAGAGGATGGAGGAAACCATGGCGAAAAAAGAGTATTGATCGCAGCCACCAACTACGGCAGCTGGGGCGAGGAGCTGCAAGCTCCCTGGGACATCATCAAGAAGGCCGGACACGAGGTCACCTTGACCACACCGCTGGGCAAGAAACCGCTTCCTTTGGTCGTGAGCGTCGATCCCGATTTCTTCGACCCGGTGATCAAACAACACACAAACCCGAAGCAAGTGTGCGACCGGATAAAGGAGCTGGTAAAGGGAAACGAGTGGAGCAACTCCGTCAAGTTCAGCGAGGCGAACATGGACGACTACGATGCGGTGGTGCTGACCGGCGGGCTGGGGGCGATGATCGACATGTGCAACAACTGGCACATCCATCAGCTCATTTGGAAAGCATACAAATCCAACAAGCTGATCGGCGCGCTGTGTTATGCCGTAAGCACGCTCGTGTTCCTGCGCAATCCGGAGAATGGCAACAAGAGCATCATCTACGGAAAAAGAGTGACAGCGCATCCGGCGGCCTGGGATTTCTACGGCCCCGAATATGACTTCACCTATGAGCTGTACAATGCTACCCCGGACAACAAAGGCACGGATGTGCATACCCCCGGATTCCTTTGGCCTATCGAGCACCTCGTGCGTGATGCTGTCGGGCCGAAGGGGGAATGCGTAGCCATCTCAACCGCGAACAGGGAGAATCCCTCCGTGGTCTATGACTGGCCGTTTGTGACCGGTACCTCGGTCGAGTCATCGATTGCATACGGCCGAAAAATCGTAGAAGTACTGGAAAGCAGATAGCAGCAAGGCGTCTTGCCGCCGAAGGCGGAACGACACGCAAGGGCGGCGGGGTGCCTGCCATTTTGGCGGAGGAGAAGGACATGCCGGCAATCACCATTCAGAGCCTGGAATTGACTGACGAGCAAAAGGAAATACTGGCTGACAAATACATTTCCATTTTCTCAGAAGTCACCAACGTACCGAAGGATCGAATCTATCTCTTCTTCGATGGATATCCGTTGGACTGCGCCGCCACCGACGGGATTCTCTTTTCCAGACGGCCTCCTAAACGAGCCATCGGCAAGTTCAACCAGGGAAAGACGCAGGGGGATTGAGGAAGCAGGCAAATGGAGAGCTTGAGATGGACGTAAACCAAACCATTGTACAGACGCTGGAACAGATCGGGGTTGACCACGTTTTCGGGGGCTCGGGCCAGGTAAACGCCAGCATGCTGTTGGCTCTGAAGCGCTCCAAGAAAGTCAAGACAATAATCGTGCGCAATGAACAGGCCGCCTCCTTTATGGCCTGCGGGTATTCCATGTTTTCGGACAAGCTGGGCGTATGTTTCGCCACGGGAGGGCCCGGAGCGTTCAACCTGCTCTCCGGAATGGCCGTGGCCTACTATGATTCGTTGCCGGTTCTGGCGATAACCGGTTATACCTCCAGAGGCGCTCGCGGAAAAGGCGCCCTGAATGAGTCCACCGGATTGAATCGCACTCCTGACTCCCATGCCATGTTTTCGGCGACTACGAAGAAATCCTACATCCTCGAGGATCCGGAATACACCTGCGACATGCTGGAGGAAGCTGTGAACATCGCCTTCGCAGGCCGGCCCGGTCCCGTCCACATCCACATCCCGAAAGACGTCACCACCGCCGAAGTTCCGAACTCCCGCGCCATCGCAGTCGAGGTTGCGCCTGTCCTGCCTGATGGATCCGGGCTGAAAGCCATCTGCGGTGTGCTCGAGAAGGGCATTGCGGAGAATAAAACCCTGCTGCTCTTGATAGGCTATGGAGCAATACGCAGCCACGCGGAGGCGGACCTGCTCGAGTTGGTCAACACGTTCCAGATTCCCTTTGTCACGACGATGGACGCAAAGGGGGTATTGTCGGAAGACCATCCCCTGTCCTTAGGGGTGTATGGAACTTCGGGAGACCCCGGCGCTCTTGAGTATTTCCAAAAGGCTGAGATGGTCCTTGCCGTGGGAAATTCCTTTGCTGAGAACCACACCTTCGGCTTCAGACCGGATTTGTATACGGGCAAGACCCTGCTGCACGTCAACATCGACGCAAACGAGCTAAACAAGGTGTACAAAGCCGACTGCGCCCTAAAAAGCGACATAAAGGCCTTCGTGAAAGCGCTTTCCCCTCTGTTGGCAAGACGAATCTCAAAGGTTTCCCGGAAAGCAATTCGTGGAGAAAAGCACCATTCCAACAAGATCGACTACTCAGGCGACAGGGTGCATCCCGGGGAGTTGGCTCGTCTCATATCCGAGAACCTTCCCGAAAATGCCATTGTCACAGGGGACGCCGGCTCCCACATGCTGTGGCTGAATTGCTATCTGAAGCTCACGAAGAACCAGCGCTACCAGAACCCGGGAAGCTTCGGTCCGATGGCCAGCCATGTGAACGGTGCGATCGGGATCAAGTGCGCCAATCCCGACAAGGTCGTAATCAGCGGCTGCGGAGACGGCGGGTACCTCATGGGCGGTTTCGAGCTGCTGACCGCCGTCCAATACGGCATTCCGGTGGTCTGGGTCATTTTCAATAATGGAGAGTTCAATATTATCAAGAAGTTCCTGCTGAACATGTACGGGGAGCACGCCTTCATGGAGTTCAAAAATCCTGATTACGTCGCCTACGCGCACGCCTGCGGAGCCGAAGGTTTCAGAGTGGAAAAAATCGAACAGTTTGAAAATGTATTCAAGAAGGCCATTCAGCTGAACAGACCCGTTCTCATCGATGTCCAGGTGGAATCCGCTGTCTACCCACCCTTCGCCCTGGGGAAGGTGTGATGATGGACGAAAGGCTCACGGACACCCTTCGATCTCTCGGCTTCGCGGAGCAGGCCCTGAGGAACGAAATTGTGGAAGCCCGGAAAGGCGACCGAACGTATACGCGAATGGGGCGCAGGATTCTGGTTACCTTCATGACCTACCCATCCGGCGAGATACGGGAGTCCCATTCGCACCCCGAATTTCGTATTACCTTTATTCGCAGCGGTCAGGCGGTGTTCAACCTTGAAGGAGGAAAGAAGGAAGTCGCTTCCGGCGATGTCATCGTGACTCTTCCAAATCAGCACCATGCCCTGGCCGTCCAAGGCGAGGAAGCATTGGGAATATGCGAGCTAATTATCGATTCTTCGGTAGGCGGACACTGAGGCTCAGGCCCAGGCGCGCCAACATCACAGCATGGAGGGAGTAGGTTATGCCAGTCATCATGATCCACAGTCTCGAGTTGCTGGAAGAGCAGAAGAAGAGAATCGCCAAGAAGTATACGCAGATTCTCTCGGAAGAGACCAAAGTGCCTGAAGAGCGGATCTACACCTTCTTCTGCGGATATGACGTTGAAGATATCGCGGCCGGCGGCGTGCTGAACTCGGAAGTGCCGGCGGAGGTGATGAAGCAATTCAACACCAAATACTCAGAACAACTGAAAAAGATCGACAAGAAGAAATAGAGGAGAACGACAATGGCGAACGTAACTGTAATCACCCGGTTTCGAACCCGCTCAGGAAGCGAAGATGAGCTGTTCAAGGCGGTAGATCCTTTTCTGAAGAAGACCAGGAAGGAAGAGGGCTGTGTCATCTATGATGTCTATCGGAATGTCCGGGACGGGACATTCGGCATATTCCATGAAGTGTGGCGGGATTGGCAGGTCATAAATTCGCATATCGGCAGCACACATTTCCAGCAGTTCATGGGTGCGGCAAGTCCGCTGCTGATCAATCTGAACGAGAGAGGGGACAATCCGTTTGAGGTAAACACGGCGCAATTATTCGATCCTTCCCAGCCACCTACCGCGGAAATAGTACTGGTCGCAACAAGGATGAAGGCAGCGCCGGGAAAGGCCAAGCAGGTCGCAGAAGATACCAGGACGCTGGTTCTCAATCCGTCAAACAATGAAGAAGGATGTTTAGGATATGATCTGTATCAGAATCGGACAAACGCCGATCTCTTCCTGCTATATGAGCAGTGGCGCGGATTCAAGGCGATCCAGGACCACATGGCCACCGGGCATTTCAACGCCTTCATGAAAGCCGCGCCGGTTATGCTGATCCCCCCGGAAACGGGAACGAAAGACCTTTTTGAGGTCATGATCTGTACCCCCTACCTACCTTCCTAGGAAGGAGCCAAACATGCCGGTCGTCACGATAAGCGCACTGGAATTGGAAGAGAAGCAGAAGAAGATCATCGCTCGGGAATACACAAGGCTGCTTTCCAGGGTCACCAACGTGCCAGAAGAGAATGTGTATGTGTTTTTCGGTGGGTTTCCCCTGCATGGGATCGCGGCAGGGGGAGTTCTCAACTCCCAACTCCCCGACGCCGTGCTGAAGAACTTCAATATCAAGTACAGCAGACACCTTGAAAAAGAGGAAAATGTAACGGTCCTGACCAGAATGAAGGCGAAGCCCGGCAAAGAGGAAGAGGCGGAGAAGGTGACGCTGGAGTTCTTGGAGGAGACCAGGAAGGAACCGGGCTGCCTCAGCTATGACCTGTTTCGCAGCAACAGAGACATCTACAAGAACGAGCGCACCTCGTCGTACTTCGTGCTTCAGGAGAAATGGAAAAACCAGGAGGCGATCAACGAGCACCTCGCGACCGAGCACTTCCAGAGTTTCATGACCAAATCGGCCAAAGTGTTTGACGGCGGGTTCGAAGTGACCGCCAAGATCAGCGGGCCTTCTAGGAACTCCGCCGAAATCGTCGAAGGAAATGTCAAGCTCGTCGTGAAAATGAAAGCCAAGCCGGACAAGATCGAGGTTATCAGGCGTGGCAGCGTAGAACTCAAGCGCCGATTGGAAAAACGACCGGGATGTCTTCAGTATGACCTCTACCGGGGATTCGAGGGGATCTACGACACGTCGGTGTTTATGGCCGATCAAACCTGGGAAGACAGAGAATCCCTGGAGGAGGCTGTCGACTACATCCTTACAGAAATGCCTTTCTATTTCGAGGATCTTGCGGAGCCCCGGGAACCCCTGCTTTTCGAGATGGCCACCGACCTGGAGCATACTGTGCAGGAAGACATCCCCTCCCTTTCGGAGAATGCCGTCCTGGGTGACCCGGAGCTCGTAGCCGGATTGAAGAAGATGAATCCCGCATTCGCGAAGCTTTGCCTCGAGACCTCGGGGGAGGCGTATCAAACACCTCTTATCGACCAGCGTACGAAGGTCATGTTCGCCATTGTCGTGGACGTTGTTGAGCAGATTCATGGTAAGCCCTTCGAGAATCATCTCATGATGGCCAGGAAACAGAAGATATCCAGGGAAGAGCTGTTCGAGCTCCTTCTTTTCCTGACGATATACGTGGGCTTCAGCAAGGCCGGAGAGTACTACAACGAAATCGCCAAGTTCTACGGGAGTTGAGCGGCAGGGAGGAGCGAATATGAAGCTGCGGGGTAAGAAGATCGGAATCCTCCTGGAAGGGGACTACTACGAAAACGAGATCTTCTATTATGAGCTCAGATTCCCGGAAGAAGGAGCCGAGCTGCATTTCCTCACCCGCCTGTGGGGGCAGAAAGCGCTTACCTTCAGAGGCCATGAATACCAGATTGAAAAGTCCTGCAAGGAAAGTTTCGAGGATCTCGACGCCGCCGCCCTCAGCCAGTTTTCTGCGATAATCGTCCCCGCAGGAATGGTGGCAGACAGGTTGCGATATACCGAGGACATCAACAAACTGCCTCCGGCCTGTGAGCTCATGAAGCGCGCGTTCGCCAACAAGTCGATTATCAAAGGGATTATCTGTCACGGGATGTGGCTTCTCGCCCCTGTTCCCGAGCTGATCAAGGGTCGCAGGGTCGTGGCGCACAACAACCTGCTCGGGGATTTAAGGAATATGGGTGCTGTGTATGTTGACCAGGACGTTGTGGTGGATGCAGACCTCGTGACCGCGCGTACGGGCGGACACTGCAACCTGTTTGCGCGCAAAATAATCGAACTGCTCGAACGGCAGTAGGTGTTTCTGCAAAGGGCACGGTGCCTTGGGGCGCCCGCGTCCTCGTGCCATCTTTCAGATTACTGTTCTGGAAGGTATGGTGGCATCTTGGGCAATTACCATGATCCCGTCCACGATGGAGTAGCCGCCAAAATGTCCGTTCTGTCGCGGTATATCATCGATGCCAATCCTGCAGTAGTCTCCAATTCTCACATTCTGATCGATGATCGCTTTGCGTATCATAGTCCCCCTGCCGATCCCTAGATTGGGGATGCCCTTTTTCTGGTTCTCCTCTTTCTGATTGATTGTCTCATAGTATTCATTCCCCATGCAGATCACTCCATCAAGATAAGCCCCATCCTCGATGATATTCCTGTTGCCGATGATGGAGTTCCTGATCGTGGCATTGGTGATTATGGAGCCGTCAGAGGTGAGAGACTGATGGATCGAGCAGGAGTTAACCTTGGAAGAGGGTAGGTGAGACTGGCTGGTATAGATCGGCTTTTTTTCGTCGTAGAAATTGAAGGCGGGGAAAATGGTCGTCAGGTTGAGGTTTGCCGCATAAAACGACAGAATGCTCCCGATATCTTCCCAGTAGCCCTGGAAGATGTAGGCGTACACCTTGATTTTCTCCAAACAGGTTGGTATGACCTCCTTGCCGAAATCCGAATAGCTGTTGTTCAGAGCCTTCTCCAGCGCACTCGCGTTGAAGATATAGATTCCCATAGAGGAAAGGTATTCCTTCCCTTCGTTCCTGAGCTGCTCAGCGAGCGGAAAACCTTCGGCTATGGCCATTTCTTGAATGTCAGCAGAGGGTTCCGGTTTCTCCAGAAACGCAACCACCCTTCCCGACTCATCGATTTTCACTATGCCCAGATCGGATGCCTGCTCTCGCCGTACAGGAATGACGGCTATGGATATTTCGGCTCGTTTCTGAACATGGTTTTTAAGCAGATCCCTCAAGTCCATTCTGTAGAGCTGATCGCCAGAAAGGATCAGGTATTGAGTAGGCGAGTGAACGCGAAAGCGATCGAGACTATTTCGTACCGCATCGGCGGTGCCCCGATACCAACCCTCATGATCGTAGGTTTGCTCCGCGGCCAGTATCTCCACAAAGTCCTGGTCGAAGGGGGCAAACCGATAGGTATTGGTGATATGACTATGCAGGGGAGCGGAGTTGAACTGCGTGAGGATGTAGATCTGCTTGAATCCCGCGTGGAAGCAATTGGAGATCGGGATATCGATCAGCTTGAACTTTCCTGCAAACGGGACACACGGTTTGGCCCTCGTTTGAGTCAGCGGGTAAAGCCTGGTGCCCTTGCCTCCGCCCAGTATAAGAGAAAGGACCCTCCTCATACCACTCCGTTATCACAAATACTAAGGCCCGCTGTTTGGGTTGTCAAGAAAAACCCTGTGCGCCCGGCTCGTTTTCGCAATGTGAACTCTGGAAAGCTGAACTTACGTAACGCGTACCAGTCGATTGTCGGATTCCCGTCGGACGCCTTCCGAAGCGAAGGGAGCTGGCCGGGATGGGTGCGCCTATCTATTTCCGTTCTGCGGGAAGCCGCATCGGTCCAGGGCTCCCCGCACCGCGGAGCAGCTGGATAGCCGATCCTGTAGAACTGTTTGAGCGTTCATTGACGCCCTCCTCGTTTCAGCAGGGGAGAGCAGGTGCGCGGTCTAGAAAAAATCATTAGGCTTTAAGCACAACTGCCGCTCCCCAGCGGTAGTCTGTCGGAGGTAGGGTCAGTCGCCATTTTGGCAGACATCTCATCCAGGTCAAACAAGGTGGCATTCGTATAGCCCCTCTGTACATCTTCCTGTGCCCAACCCATAGCTGCCCGAACTTTAGTAGGATTAGCACCGAGGTCAAGAAGAATCGTGTTGGCTGTCGTTCGAAGGCTGTGAGGTACGAGCTTTGGCTCGGACTGTATGCTCGCGTTGAATCGAACCAGCCCACCAATGATACCCATGCGGTCGCCCGTGTGTATCGCAGAACACTAGATTCACCTGCCGCGCTTTTCGCAGTTTTTGCAAAGCTAGAACCGCCTTTGCCGTAATAATGGTAGTTCGGGTACGGCCCCACTTCGGTAGACCGACCTCGTTGGTCTCTGCTTTATAGGCACGGTTTACGAGAATAGTTTTATAATCGGAGCTGGGCAGGCTACGCCAAGGACGTGGAGGAGCTGCCCCGGGAAATTGCCCGCTCGATCCGTTTTGTCTACGCGGAGACCATCCAGGAGGCGCTGGCCGCCCTGTTTCCCCCGGAGCTGACGGCTCCGGCGCAGGCTGCGGCCGCGGAAGCGCCGCCGGCAGTCCAGGGGCCATGAAACCCGCCGCCGGCTATTTGCTCACGTCGATACAGACCAGTTCGCCGGCGTAGTTTCGGCAGTAAATCCGGCCGTTGCAGAGCACGGGCGGCGTCCAGAACTTCTTCATCACCTCTTTGACTTCCGGGAGCAGGGTGCATCGCGAGATCTCGCTATAGGCCTGCGGCGAAGCCTTGGCAATTGCCAGGATGCCGTCATCGGTCAGGACGATCAGTTTGCCGTCGGCCGCCATGAGCGATACGCACTTCGGAGACACGGCCTAGGAGAGTTTTTTCTCCCACATCAGCCCGCCCGTTTTCAAATCGTTGCAACGCAGGCCGGCCCCGTACAGGTAGGGCCCGCCCTGACCGCCATAGAGGTAGCCGTCGATGGCAACACCTGTGCTGATTTCCGTGACCAGCTCTGGGCTCTTCCACAGCACCGCGGGCCGCTCGCCGCTGACATCCAGAAGCAGGCATCCGGGAGCAGCCTGATATTCCAGGGTGCTGTTTTCGGCGATGAAGATGCGGTCGCCGACCACCACGGGGTCCGAGACGTGGCGGCCGGTGTACAACTCCCATTCGTAGACCCACTCCGGGCTGCCGGTTTGCACCTCCACCGCGGAAGCGCCTTTCCAGCTGGCGAAGAGGGCGTAGGATTTCCCCTGCCGCTCGTACGCCACGGGGGTCGCGTAGTCCGCGCCATTGATGTCACGTCGGTCCGCGGTCTTGAACTGTTTCGGAGGGGGCTCGCTCGCCCACACCATTTTTCCGGTTTTCTTGTTCAACGCCATGCCGGCCGTGTTCGCGGTCAGGATCACCAGGTCCCCTTGAATCAGTGGCGACCCGGCAAACCCATAGTACGGCTTCACGGCGCCGTAATCGTCCAAATGATAGCAACTACTATAGCTTGCCCTTGGGCCAGATGCGAAGAGCGGAGCTCCCGCGCCGACTGCACCCGGGTGTGCACAGGGGTGCACTGCGGCAGGAGCCGTGGGGCGAGAGGGACATGATGAGGACAGAGGTGGCTTCGGGGTGTGGCGGTGGGCGCAAGCAGACGGTGGCCCCGTGCGTCGGTGTCGAAGGGACAGACTACACCCTTGGGGACAAGGAGATGAGATCAGTTCAGGGAGTCGGGATCCAGACCGGGGGGTGGCTTGCCTGTATTGATGAGGTGTCGCAGGATCTTGAGGACCTGCGCGGAGTCGGTGATGACGGCGATAACCTTCACGGGTTTGTGACAACGAGGGCAGCTCAGCGGATCGGCTTCGTAGACCTTCTTGATCAGGCGGGCCCATGCGGCGCGGCTGTGCTTGGCCGACACCGAGAGCTCGGGCTGCGGGACCAGGTGCCGCGAGCCCGAGAGGAGTACAACCCGTAGGTGCGGACGAGTCGGCTGCGCGAGTCGGGCAAGTGCTGGAGTAGCTCGACAAGAAACTCGATGGCGGGGAAGACCTTCGTGTCGGTGTGGAAATAGTCGCTGTAGGCAGCGCGCTAGACCACGGTATCCGGGCCCCCCTCGTCGACGAGCAGTTTCTCGAGCGAGACCGGGGGGCGCACGATGTACTGAGCCAGCGCTTCGCGAGTCTTGGCGGAACCCGCCGGGATACGGATCGATGCGTCCACGCTTACGCGAACTGACTGGCAGAAACGCTAGGATCGTAACGGAGGGACGCCCGATCCGTCAACAGGTCAGCAGGCCGGTAGGGTATGGAAGCTCTCCCCGGGGGGGTATAGAAACACCAGGAGGCTGGAGAAAATGCGTCTACGGCAATCCTCGTGCAAGGGTTTCTGCTGTTATAGAGGCGAAGAGCATGATTGGATTGGAAAGGCCAGATGAGGAGCTGTTCGGTGTGGTACGAGCAACCCGTGGGTCGATCAGAGATTGACCAGGAGTTGGTACCTATTGGCGACTATCTGCTGGACCG
>Ga0315274_10009490_pt1 | contig 14051 bp, 27 predicted proteins | sample YL17G02_20_MG_FD_203700 | JGI IMG/M metagenome (GOLD analysis project Ga0315274, IMG submission 203700) | Sediment microbial communities from Yellowstone Lake, YNP, Wyoming, USA - YL17G02_20 | ecosystem: Environmental > Aquatic > Freshwater > Lake > Sediment | place: USA: Wyoming | collected...
GAGTAGAGCTCGACTACCAGCTGCTCGTTGGCCTCGAAGGGAATCTCCGAACGGTTCGGCACCGACAGGAAAACGCCCTCCATCTTGGCCTTGTCGAGCTGAAGATTCGGCATGCCCTTGGCGTCGCGGGCCTTCTGCATGGCCTCGTGAACCACGGTCAACTTCTTGGAGCGTTCGCACACGCGGATGCGGTCGTTGGGACGCAGCACATAAGAGGGCACGTCCACCACGCGGTCGTTGACCAGAAAATGCCGGTGCCTCACGAGCTGCCGGGCCTGACGACGGGAGTTGGCGAAGCCGATGCGGTAGATCACGCTGTCGAGGCGGCTCTCCAGCATGGCCATCAGGTTCTCGCCGGTCACGCCCTTCTGACGCTGGGCCTCGGTGAAGAAGCGGTGGAACTGACGCTCGAGCAGTCCGTAGCTCTCGCGGATCTTCTGCTTCTCGCGAAGCTGAATGCCATACTGCGAGATCTTGCCGCGCCGGTTGCGGCCGTGCATGCCGGGCCCGTACCCCTTCTTCTCGAAGGTGCACTTCGCGCCCACGCAGCGGTCTCCCTTAAGGAACAGCTTGCGGCCCTCGCGGCGGCAGATACGACAAACGGGATTGTGATTAACAGCCATGAGCCCTTATCCGTAACGTACGGTGTTCAAGAGAATGACCAACGACCTCAGACGCGGCGGCGTTTGGGAGGACGGCAGCCGTTGTGCGGCAGCGGAGTCACATCGCGAATGGTCTGAATCTGCAGACCGGACGCGGCCAGCGCACGGACGGCGCCGTCGCGACCGCCGCCCGGACCGCGAACTTCGACGACCACCCGCTTGAGCCCGAGGCTCATGGCCGCCTTGGCCGCGTTGTCCGCCGCCAGCTGGGCGGCGAAGGGCGTGTTCTTGCGCGAACCGCGAAGTCCCATCTTCCCCGCCGACGCCCACGAAATGGTGTTCCCGTAGTTGTCGGTGATGGTGATGATGGTATTGTTGAAGGACGACTTGATGTGAGCGACGCCCGTCGCCTCCACCCGCTCCTTCTTCTTCTTCGTTTCCTTCTTTGCCGTTGCCAAGCGTAAAATCTCCGGTTACGCGGCCCATGACCCGCCGCCGGGCTACTTCTTTTCGACCTTCTTGTGCTGCACCAGCTGGCCTTTGCGCTTGCCCTTGCGGGTGCGGGCGTTGTTCTTGGTGTTCTGGCCGCGCACCGGCAGACCCTTGCGGTGACGCAAGCCGCGGTAGCAGCCGATGTCCATCAAGCGCTTGATGTTCATCTGAATCTCGCTGCGCAGCGGGCCTTCCACCTTCACATCCGCCACCCGGTTGCGAATGGCCACCAGCTCGGCGTCGGTGAGCTGATGCGTGCGCTTGTTCAAATCTATCTTGCAGTCGGCCAGAATCCTCTGCGAGAGAGGGCGTCCGATGCCATAGACGTAGGTGAGCGCGATCTCGATGCGCTTGTCACGAGGAATGTCAACACCGGCTATGCGCGCCATAAGGATTGTGCCTCAAACGAAAAAGTGTCAGACCGCAAAAAACGGAAGCGGACTCTCAGCCCTGCCGCTGCTTGTGCTTCTTGGAGCGCGTGCAAATAATGTAAACGCGACCGCGACGCCGCACCACCTTGCAGTGCTCGCACATTTTCTTGACCGAGGTACGGACTTTCATGGATGCGGTTCCTGTGTCTTCGAAAGAGGCCGCGCGCTCACTTGTAGCGATAGGTGATGCGGCCCCGATGCAGATCGTACGGAGACAGCTCCACGGTGACTTTGTCGCCGGGGAGGATCTTGATGAAGTGCATCCGCATCTTGCCGGAGATATGGGCCAGCACCTTGTGTCCGTTCTCCAGCACCACGCGAAACGTCGCGTTGGGAAGGCACTCCTCAATCGCGCCGTCTACCTTGATCGCCTGCTCTTTGCTCGTAGCCGATCCTCGCTTGCCTCAGGAAATCGTCAGTATCTCCGGCTCGCCGGCCGTCACCGCCACCGTGTGCTCGAAATGAGCCGAAGGCTTGCGGTCGCGGGTCAGCACCTGCCAGTCGCCGATCATGTCCACCTCGTGCGTGCCGAGATTGATCATGGGCTCGATGGCCAGAGTCATGTTCCGGCGCAGAACGGGACCGCCGCCGGGATCGCCGAAATTGGGGATTTGCGGATCTTCGTGCAGGCGGCGTCCCACGCCGTGTCCCACCAATTCACGCACCACGCCGCAGCCCTGCGATTCCGCACAAACCTGCACGGCATGGCCGATGTCGGACAGATGGCGGCCGGCGCGCGCCTGCTGAATCGCCAACTCCAGCGCTTGCTTCGTCACCGTGAGCAGCTTGCGTCGCGACTCGTCCACCTCGCCGATGGCGTAGGTCCACGCCGCGTCCACATGAAAGCCGCGGTAATAGACCCCGATGTCGAGCCCCACAATAGTCCCCGCCCGCAAGACCTGATCACCGGGGATGCCGTGCACCACTTCTTCTTCGATGGACAGACACACCGACGCGGGAAAGGGCACGCCCGCCGCGTTGGGATAGTCCTTGAACGAGGGCACGGCCCCCGCCGCGCGAATTTGCGCTTCCACCTTGCGGTCAATCTCGCGCGCCACCGTTCCGGGAATCATGAGCGGCGCAGCGACTTCAAAGGCCCGCGCGAGAATCTTTCCGCCCTCGCGCATGATCTGCACTTCGCGGTCGCTCTTGATGACGATCACGAGAGATCTGGATCCATTCCGATCAGCACGCGGGCGAAGACCTCGTTTTCCGAGCCCACGCCCGAGATCTGCCGCAGGTTGCCGCCCCGGCGATAGTAATTGATGAGCGGCGCGGTCTTCTCTTCGTAAACTCTCAGCCGCTGCAGCACCGTCTCGGCCTGATCGTCGTCGCGCTGGATGATCTGCGCCTGCCCTTTCGGACAGCGGTGCTGTTCGACGGCGCCGGGATCCGTTTTCAGGTTGAACACCGCGCCGCAGGTCACGCACACGCGGCGGGACGAGAGCCGCTCCACAATCACATCCTGCGGAGCCTCAATCGAGATCACGCGGGGCGCCGGCAGGTCGAGCTCCTTCAGAAGCTCGTCCAGCGCCTGCGCCTGAGGCGCCGTGCGGGGAAACCCGTCCAGAATCGCTCCGCGCACCGCATCGGGTTCGAGCAAGCGCTTGCGCACCGTGTCCACGATGATGTCGTCGGGAACCAACTCGCCGCGGTTCATGATCTCTTTGGCCTTGAGCCCGAGCTCGCTTCCCGCCTGAACCTCGGCGCGCAGAATGTCGCCGGTGGAAACTTGCGGGATTTTCAGCTCGGCGGCCAAACGCTGCGCCTGAGTGCCCTTGCCGACACCCACCGCCCCCAGAAGAATCAGAACATACTTGCTGCTGCTCATCTCCCGCCGTCCGCAGACCTTCCTCGCTGTTACATGCGCCGCCGGCCGCGGATGCGCCCCGACTTCATCAGACCGTCATAGTGACGCATCACCAGATGCGACTCCACCTGTTGCAGAGTGTCCAGAGTCACGCCGACGACGATGAGAATCGTGGTTCCGCCGAAGAACGACGCGAAGTTATAGGAAGTGTTGAACTGCGAGACGATGATCGTGGGCACCACCGCGATCAGCGCCAGAGCAACGGCGCCGGGCAGCGTCACCCGCGACAGAATCGAGTCAATGAAATCCGACGTTTGCTTGCCGGGACGGATGCCGGGAATGAACCCGCCGTTCTTCTTCATGTTGTCCGCCAAATCCACCGGATTGAGAACGATGGCGGTGTAGAAATAGGTGAAGAAGACGATGAGCAGGAATTCCAGAATCAGGTACATGGCGCCCTGGGTCGAAAAGACGTTGACCAGCGCGTCATGCAGGCCGCCTTCGGGAATGAAGGTGGCCACGGAGGACGGAACGAACATGATGGACTGCGCGAAAATGATAGGCATCACTCCGGCCGAGTTCACGCGCAGCGGGATGTGAGTGCTCTGGCCGCCGTAGGTCTTGCGGCCGACCACCCGCTTGGCGTACTGCACCGGAATCTTGCGCATGCCCTGCGTGAGTCCCACCACCGCCATGGTGATGCCGAAAAGCATGGCCACGAACAGCAGGTCCACCATGATGTGGCGCGTGCCGGCGGCCACCATCTGCGCTTCCTCCATGACCGCGTAGGGCAGACGGTCAATGATGCCGATGAAGATGAGCAGCGAGATGCCGTTGCCGATGCCGCGTTCGGTAATCTGCTCGCCCAGCCACATGATCAGCGTGGTCCCCGCGGCCAGACTCACCATGGTCAGAAAACGGAAGCCGAAACCGGGATTGGGCACCACCGGGGCGCCCGACGAGGCGATGAGCCGCTCGAGAAAAATCGAGACGCCGCCCGCCTGCAACGCGGAGATGATCACCGTGCCGTAGCGGGTGAGCTGGTTGATCTTCTTGCGCCCTTCCTCGCCCTCCTTCTGCAGCTTCTGGAAGTACGGCACCACCGTTCCCATGAGCTGGAAGATGATCGAGGCCGAAATGTAGGGCATGATGCCGAGGGCGAAGATGGTGGCCCGTTGGAAGGCCCCGCCCACGAACATGTCGTAGAGCCCGAACAGCGTGTTCGCGTTCTGCTGGAAGAACTCGGCCAGCGCGCCGGCGTTGATGCCGGCCACCGGCACGTGCCCGCCGATGCGGTACACGAGGAAGATGAGCAGCGTGAAGAAAATGCGATCCCGCAGCTCGGGGATCTTGAAGACGTTGGTGAAGCGATCTAACATCAGGCCGCGACCACCTTGCCGCCCGCTTCGGTAATTTTCTTCTCGGCCGCCGCGGAGACTTTGCACGAGCGAATCTCAAAGGCGCGGACGGCGTCGCCGGTTCCCAGAATCTTCACCGGCTGAGAGATCCGGCGAATGAGACCGGCTTTCTTAAGCGTTTCCGGTTCCACCAGCGCGCTTTCGGGAAGCCGGGCCAGATCCTTCAGATTCACCACCTGCACGTCGTCGGCCCAGATGTTCTTGAAGCCGCGTTTGGGAAGACGCAGGTGCAGCGGTTTCTGGCCGCCCTCGAAGCCGCGCTTCTTGCACGAACCGGAGCGGGCCAGATAGCCCTTCTCGCCGCGCCCCGCGCTGCCGCCCAGACCCGAGCTCGAGCCGCGTCCGCGGCGCTTCTTGGAATGAGTCGAACCGGCTGCCGGTTTGAGGTTATTCAGAGGCATAGGACTACTCTTCGACTTGCTCCCACCGCACCAGATGGGAAACCCGGTGGATCATGCCGCGGGTCGCAGGATTGTCGGGAAAAAGGCGCGTCTCCTGCAACCGGTGAAACCCCATCGCTTCCACGGTGAGCTTCTGCACGCGCGGGCGACGGATCGTGCTGCGAATCAGCGTGACTTTCAATTTTTTCGCCATGCGGTCGCTCCCTTCGCCTGCGTCACGTCGAGAAGACTTCGCGCAGCGAAACGCCGCGCCGTTCGGCCGCCATGCGCACGTCGCTCATGCTGCCCAAGGCCGCAAACACCGCCTTCACCACGTTGTGAGGATTGTTGGTGCCCATGACCTTCGTCAACACGTCGCGCACGCCGAGGCATTCCATGACGATGCGCACCGACCCGCCGGCGATTACGCCGGTACCGGGCGAGGCGGGTCTGAGAAATATCCTCCCCGCGCCGAACTTCCCGTACACCGCGTGCGGCAGAGTCGTTCCGACGATGGGATAGCGTTGCAGGGCGCGCTTGGCCTGCTGGGTGGCTTTGCCGATGGCATCCACCACTTCGTTCGCCTTGCCCATGCCGTAGCCGGCGCGGCCCTTGCCGTCGCCCACCACCACCACGGCGTTGAACGAAAAGTTGCGGCCGCCCTTGACCACCTTGGCCACGCGGTTGATGTTCACGACCTTTTCGATCAGCGGCTCGGACCCGGACGTGAATTCCCCGTCCGATTCCCGATCCCGCCGCCGCGGGCCGCGTTCAGTTTGCTGGTTCATTACACCCCGTTAGAATTGAAGACCGCCCTTGCGGGCACCTTCCGCCACGGCTTTCACCCGGCCGTGATATGGGAATCCGTTGCGGTCGAAAACGACTTTGCTGATGTTGCGCTCGAGAGCCTTGCGCGCGCAGGCTTCGCCCACCAGCTTGCCGACTTCCACCGGCTTGAGCTTGGCGACTCGCTCGCGCACTCCGGGGGAAAGTGAGGACACGCCGGTGAGCGTTTTCCCGGCCACGTCGTCCACGATTTGAGCGTAGATCTGCCGCACCGAGCGATAGACCACCAGCCGCGGCCGCTCGCCGCTTCCGCGTACGATCTTGCGGATGTGCTTCTTGCGCCGCAACCGGCTCTTGAGCTTCTTTTCGAGGTTCGTTGCCATAGTATCTTGATGCGTTGAATCCCGCGCGCCGCGCCGGCTACTTGGCCGTCTTGCCGGCCTTGGTCTTGACGGTCTCGCCCAGATAGCGCAGACCCTTGCCCTTGTACGGTTCGGGCTTGCGCACGGCGCGAATCTGCGATGCCATCAGTCCCACCAATTCCTTGTCGCAGCCGGACACGAGGATGCCGTTAGGCCGCGGCACTTCAATCTTCACTCCCGCCGGCGCCGCCACGAAGATGGCGTGCGAGAAACCGACGTTGAGTAACAGTCCGCGCGGCTTGGCTTCACAGCGATAGCCCAGCCCGACCAGCTCCAGTTCCCGCTTGAAGCCCTCGGTCACACCCTTGACCATGTTGTTAATGAGAGCCCGGGTGAGCCCGTGGAGCGCCCGGTGGTGCTTCTGGTCGGTGGGCCGCTGAACGGTGATGGTGTTGTCGGCGTACTGCACGGTCATGTCGGAATGGAACGTGCGCCGTAATTCGCCCTTGGGACCCTTCACCGTGATGGTACGGTCCTCGACCTTGACGTCCACTCCTTTAGGAACCGCGATGGGTGCGCGACCGATTCGTGACACGCTGTAATCTCCTCGGAACTCTTTTCAATCCTGCGGACCGCCGGCGACGGCTACCAGATCTCGGCGATGACTTCGCCGCCCAGCCCCTGCCGCCGCGCCTCATTTCCGGTCATGATACCGCGCGAGGTGGTCATCAGGGACACGCCCAGCCCGTTCAGAACGCGCGGGATCTGATGATGGCCCACGTAGCGGCGCAGGCCGCAGCGCGAGATCCGCCGCAACCCCTGAATGGCCGGGCCCTGCGGATTGTACTTGAGGTACAGCCGCAAGTAACCCTGCGGCCCCTCATCCACGTGCACGTAGTCGTGAATGAAGTTGCAGTCCATGAGCACGCGCGCCAGCTCAGACTTGACCCGCGAATAGGGGATGTCTACGCTGGGCTTGCGAATGCGAAGGGCGTTGCGAATGCGGGTCAGAAAGTCCGCAATGGGATCCGTGGTTGGCATGTTAGCTGACGGTTAGCGTTCTCCCGGGTTCTCTCACCAGCTGGCTTTGACGATGCCGGGAATCTCCCCGGACAGCGCCAGCTCGCGGAAACAGATGCGGCACAAGGCGAACTTGCGCAAATAGGCGCGCGGACGGCCGCAACGCCGACAACGGCTGTGCGCGCGAACGGGAAACTTGGGCGGCTTCTTCGACTTGGCAATGAGACAGGTTTTGGCCATAACGATTCGTTACCGGCTTGATCGTCCGTCAGGCGGCGTCCGCCACCTGAGTGCGCGTCTCGCGCTTGCGCATGGGTAACCCCAGCTCCTTGAGAAGCTCGTAAGCTTCCACGTCCGTGCGGGCGGTGGTCACGAAGGTCACGTCCATGCCGCGAATCTTATCCACTGTATCGAGGTCAATCTCGGGAAAGATGATCTGCTCTTTGAAGCCGACGGTGTAATTGCCGCGGCCGTCGAAGCCCTTGTCCGGCAGGCCGCGGAAGTCGCGGATGCGCGGCGCGGCCACCGAAATGAGACGGTCCAGAAACTCCCACATCTGCGTGCGCCGCAGGGTGACAAACGCGCCGATGGGCATGCCCGCGCGCAGCTTGAAGTTGGAGATGGCCTTCCTCGCCTTGGCCACCGCCGGACGCTGCCCGGTGATGATGGAGAGTTCCTTCACCACATTGTCGATCACCTTGGGATTGCCCACCGCATCGCCCTCGCCCACGTTCACCACAATCTTCACCATCCGCGGCACCTGCATCGGATTCTTGTAGTCGAACCGCTTGGTCAGCGCCGGAACCGTTTTCGTCAGATAATGGGTTTTCATGCGGGCCACATAGCCGGCCGGAAGCGGCGGACGATTGCCGGCCACCGTGAGCGGGCCTTTTTGCCCTTCCTTCCCGCTCTTCTTGGCGGCGGGAGCGGCGGGCTTGGCCGGCTTGGCCGGCTTGGCCGGTTTGGCTTCTTTCGCCTGTTCAGCGCTCATCGCGAATCATTTCGTTGGAGACTTTGGCGTAACGCACACGCTGCGCCTTTTCCCCGCCGGTCAGCACCTTGCGGCCGATGCGGGTGGGCTTGCCGCTCTTGGGATCAATCACCATGACGTTGGAAATGTGAATGGAGCCCTCGCGCGTCACAATGCCGCCCTGCGGACGGCTCTGCGTGGGGCGTTGGTGCTTCTTCACCAAGTTAACCCCTTCCACCACGATGCGCAGCTTGTCCGGGTAGACCTTCAGCACCTTGCCGCGCTTGCCGCGATCGTTGCCGGCGATGACGATCACCAGGTCATTTTTTCGGATCTTGAGATGGGCGGACATGACTCTCGCTCAATCGGGTAAAGGGTCAGACGACTTCCGGGGCCAGCGACACGATCTTCATGAACTGCTTCTCGCGCAGCTCGCGGGCCACCGGTCCGAAGATGCGCGTGCCGCGCGGCTCGTTGTCCTTGTCAATGAGAACGACCGCGTTCTCGTCGAAGCGAATGTAGGAGCCGTCCTTGCGCCGGACTTCCTTCTTGGTGCGCACCACCACCGCCCGCGACTTCTCCCCCTTCTTCACCGATCCCTGCGGAATGGCGCTGCGGATGGAGACCATGATGATGTCGCCCACGCTGGCGGTGCGCTTGCGGGTGCCGCCGTAAATGCGGAAGCAGCGGGCCTTCTTGGCGCCGGTATTGTCTGCGACGTTCAGTATGGAAAATTCCTGAATCATGGCCGGCTACTTCTTCTTTTCCACGATCGCCACCAGCCGCCATCTCTTGCGCTTGGAGAGCGGGCGCGTTTCCATGATGCGCACGCGGTCTCCGATCTGGCACTCGTTGTTCTCGTCGTGCGCCATGAACTTGTTGGTGCGGCGAACGTACTTCTTGTAAAGCGGGTCCTTCACGCGGCGCTCCACCGCCACCACGATGGTCTTGGCCATCTTGTTGGAGACCACCGTGCCCACTCGGGTCTTGCGCAGGCCGCGGTCGGCGCTCATCGTGCTCGCGCTGATTTCGGTCATGCGACGCTCCCTTTGGGCTTGCGAACACCCAGTTCAATTTCCCGGATCAGCGTCCGGACCTTCGCGATGTCCCGTCGAAGGGTGCGCACCCGCGCCGTGTTGGGAAGCTGACCCGAATCCAACTGAAAACGCAGCGCTTCGAGATTGTCCTCCGAATCGCGCAAACGCTGCTGAAGCTCGAGCAGCGACAGCTCCTTGAGCTCGGTCATCTTCAGCGGTGCTGCAGAACCCTTGGCCATGGTGATTCGTTTCCGTAGAGTTAGGTATGCGAGACCTCGCGCTCGACGAAGCGCGTGCGGATGGGCAGCTTGTGCGCCGCCAAGCGCATGGCTTGCTCCGCCGTGGCGCGGTCCACCCCTTCGATCTCGAACAGAATCCGTCCGGGACGAACCACCGCACCGTAGAACTCCACCGGCCCCTTGCCCTTGCCCTGACGGGTTTCCAGCGGCTTCTTGGTCACGGGCTTGTCGGGAAAGACGCGGATCCAAATCTTGCCGCCGCGCTTCACGTGCCGGGTGAGCGCCACGCGCGCCGCCTCGATCTGCCGCGAACTCATCCAGCAGTCGCCCAGCGCCTTCAGCCCGTATTCGCCGAAGGCCACGGTGCTGCCCGCGTAGTCGGAACCTTTGCGGCGGCCGCGCTGTTGCTTGCGGTATTTGAGTCTCTTGGGAGTGAGCATGATGCTTGGGATTTACTTCGCTCGTTCACGGGGGCGGATCTGACCGGAGGCGAGCTGATTCTTGCCGATCACTTCGCCCTTGCAAATCCAAACCTTGCAGCCGATGGTGCCGTAGTTGGTCTTGGCCACCGACAGCGCGTAGTCCACATCCGCGCGCAAGGTGTGCAACGGCACGCGGCCTTCCATGTAGCCTTCCCGCCGCGACATCTCGGCGCCGCCGAGGCAGCCGGAACACTGGAGCTTGATGCCTTCGGCGCCCATGCGCATGGTGGTCTGCATGGCCTTCTTCATGGCGCGGCGGAAGGACACGCGGCCTTCGAGCTGCTGCGCGATCATATCGGCCACCAGCTTGGCCTCGAGCTCGGGACGCTTGATCTCGAAAATATTGACCTGCACGTCACGGCGGGTCAGGTTCCGCAGCTCGGCTTTCAGCTTGTCCACCTCCACTCCCTTGCGGCCGATGACGATGCCCGGCCGGGCGGTGCGGATGGTGAGCGTGAGCTGCTTGGGAGTGCGCTCGATCTGAATGCCGGCCACTCCCGCGCCCTTCAGGCGCTGCGAAAGGTAGCGGCGCAGATACAGATCTTCGTGCAACTTGTCGGCGAAACTCCGCTCGTCGAACCACGCGCTGTTCCAGGTGCGGATAATGCCGAGGCGCATGCCGATGGGATTGACCTTCTGACCCACTGCTTAGTCCGTTTTCTTCTTCTTGACCGTTGGTTTCGCTTTGCCGCGTGCGGCCGGCGTTTTCTTCTTCGCCGCCGGCTTCGGCGCGGCCTTCTTCTTTTCCTTCACCGCCGGAGCCGCCGCCGTCTCTTCAATGTCCGCCTCGGCCGCAACCTCTTCCGGCTCGGGAACGCCCACGGTCACCGTCACGCGGCTCATCCGCTTGCGAATCGGCGTGGCGCGGCCCATGGCCCGCGGCATGAAGCGGCGGAAGGACGGCCCTCCGTCCACCAAGATCGTCTTGACCACCAGATCGTCGGGATTGACCTCGCGTGCGTCGTCGCGATTGACGATGTTGGCCACCGCCGACTGAATCGCTTTCAGAATCGGACGCGCCCCCGCGCGGGGCGTGAACTTGAGCAGCCCGATGGCGTCGTTCACGCTCAGGCCGCGCACAATGTCGGCCACCAGCCGCATCTTGCGCGGAGTCACTCGCAGGTATTTCGCCACACAACGCGATTCCATGACTCTTCCTACTTCTTCGGGCCGGTGCGGCGGGTCACCGTCTTCTCGGCCTTCCTCGCCGTGTGACCTTTGAAGGTGCGCGTGGGCGCGAACTCGCCCAACTTGTGCCCGACCATGTTCTCGGTGATGTACACCGGCAGAAACTTCTTGCCGTTGTGAACCGCCAGCGTATGCCCCACGAAATCCGGCGAGATCATCGAGCGCCGGGACCAGGTCTTGAGGACCTTCTTCTCGCGCGCCTTGTTCATGTCGAGAATCCTCTTCTCGAGCTTGGGGTCAATGAACGGCCCCTTCTTGAGCGACCTTGCCATAGGAGCATCAGCCTCGTGTCTGAACGTTGCGGCGGCGGACGATCAACTTCTTGGAGAGCTTGCGCGGGTTGCGCGTCTTGTATCCCTTGGTGGGCTTGCCCCAGGGCGTGCACGGGTGGCGGCCGCCCGAACTCTTGCCCTCCCCGCCGCCCATAGGGTGATCCACCGGGTTCTTGGCCACGCCGCGGGTGTGCGGGCGGCGGCCCAGCCAGCGCGAGCGCCCCGCCTTGCCCGAACTGACCTTCTCATGATCGAGGTTGCCCACCTGACCGACGGTGGCCAGACACAGCGCCGGCAACTTCCTTATCTCTCCCGACGGCAGCTTCAAGAGCGCGTACTTGCCGTCCACGGCCGTGAGTTGGCAGGCGGCGCCCGCCGAGCGCGAGATCTGTCCGCCCTTGCCGACTTTCATTTCCACGTTGTGAATGAACGAGCCCAGCGGAATCTTCTCGATGGGCATGGCGTTGCCCACGCGAATCTCGGCTTCGGTGCGCGAGGACATCACGCGGTCGCCGGTCTGCAGACCGTCGGGCGCGAGGATGTAGCGCTTCTCGCCGTCCGCATAGTGGAGCAGGGCGATATTGGCGCTGCGGTTGGGATCGTATTCCAAGCGAGCCACGCGCGCCGGAACGTCGAACTTGTCGCGACGGAAATCAATAATCCGGTAGCTGCGCTTGGCGCCGCCGCCAGTATTGATGTTCGTCGCGTGGCCGTGATGGTTGCGGCCGCCGCTGTGCTTCAAAGGCTCGAGCAGGCTCTTCTCCGGACCCTCCTTCGAGAGGTGGCTCCGGTCGAGGACCGTGCGAAAGCGCAGCGAAGGCGTCAGGGGTCGAAACTTCTTGACAGGCATGATCGGGATTCGGGAATCGCTAAACGTTTTGCGCCAGCTCGATGCGGTCGCCCGGCTTGAGAGTCACCACCGCCTTCTTCCAGTCGGCACGCTTACCGGAGAAGCGGCCCAGCCGCTTGACTTTGCCGCGGACGTTCATGGTGTTGACTTCGAGCACGGTCACGTCGTACTTCAACTCCACCGCGCGCTTGATTTCGATCTTGTTGGCGGCGGGATCCACCACGAACGCGTATTGGTTGTACGCGTCCTGAATGGCCACGATCTTCTCGCTCAGCAGCGGCTTGCGCAGCACGGATCTCTTATGCAGCATGATCGAGCACCTGCACCAGTTTGGACAGCGCGCTTTTCTGCACCAGCAGCGCGGTGCAGTCCATGAGCTCGCGCGTCGAGGCCGCCGCCGCCTTCTGCGAACAGGCGTTTTTCAAATTGCGCACGCTGTGGGCGATGGTCGCATCGTAATCGGACGTCAAGAGCAGCACCTTCTCGCCACCCAGTCCCAGCGCCTCGAAAAGGCTCACCATTTCGCGCGTGCGCGGCGTGTCCAGCGCGAAGTCTTCGATCACGCGAATCTTGTTCTCGCGGGCCTTATAGATGAGCGCGCTGCGCCGGGCGACCTGACGAGTCTTGGCGGTGAGCTTCACCGAGTACTCATGCGGCTGCGGACCGAAGATGGTGCTGCCGCCGGGATTGAGCGGCGAACGGATCGTCCCCTGGCGGGCCATGCCGCGTCCCTTTTGACGGAACGGTTTGCGGCCGCCGCCGCGCACGAAACTGCGCGTCTTGGTGGCCGCGTTGCCCTGACGGCGGGCCGCTTCCTCGCTGCGCACCGCCAGCCAGATGGCGTGGTCGTTGGGCTCGCCGGCCAGAATCCCGTCGGGAATCTCCACCGTCTCAGCGGTCTTCGAGCCGTCTCTCTTATACACAGGCAACTGCATGGCAGCCTTCACTACTTGCGAACGTAAACAATGCCCTTGTGGGGTCCGGGAACCGCGCCCTTCACCATGATGAGGTTGGCGTCCACGTCCACGCGGACCACCTGAAGATTGTGCACTGTCACGCGATCGTGGCCCATGCGACCCGGCATGCGCATCCCCTTCCACACGCGGCCGGGGAAGGTGTGCGCGCCGATCGCGCCGCCGTGACGGAAGAACTCGTGCGTTCCGTGGCTGTCCACCGGACCGGCGAAATGATGGCGCTTCATGACGCCGGTGGTGCCGTGTCCCTTGGACGTGCCGATCACTTTCACCCGATCGCCGACCGCAAACAGATCGCACTTCAGCGTGTCGCCGATCTTCTTGCCCTCGAGGTCCATGTCGCGGAACTCGCGCTCCACGCGCGGCGCCGTGATGCCGAGCTTGGCGTAGTGACCCTGCTGCGGCTTGTTGACGAGCGAATCGCGCTTCTGCTCGAAGCCAAGGCAGAGAGCCGCGTAGCCGCTCTCCTCGGGCGTGCGCACGCCCGTGACCTGATTGGGACCCAGCTCGATGACGGTCACGGGAACCACGTTCCCCTTGTCGTCAAAGACGCGGGTCATGCCCAGTTTTCTTCCGATGAGTCCGATCATGTTCTATCTCAAGGTCAGCGGTCGCCCGGTCAGGTGGTGATTTCGATGTCCACTCCGGCCGGCAGTTCGATGCGAATCAGCGCATCCACCGTCTTGGGAGTCGAATTGAGAATGTCAATCAGCCGCTTGTGCACGCGGGTCTCGAACT
>Ga0315274_10009491_pt1 | contig 14050 bp, 9 predicted proteins | sample YL17G02_20_MG_FD_203700 | JGI IMG/M metagenome (GOLD analysis project Ga0315274, IMG submission 203700) | Sediment microbial communities from Yellowstone Lake, YNP, Wyoming, USA - YL17G02_20 | ecosystem: Environmental > Aquatic > Freshwater > Lake > Sediment | place: USA: Wyoming | collected...
CGATGGACGGCCGGTAGATGTTCAGTCGGATCCCTTCCTCTGCGCATATCCGGGCGGCCATCTTTTCTCCCCGACACTTGGTTTCCTCATAGACATTTGTAAATTGATCGGTCTCAACCAGCTCCTCCCTGCAAGGTCCCCCATTCTTTCCCGCCACATAGGCCGTACTGAGGTAGTGAAGGTAGTGGCATCGGCTCTTGGCCGCCACTTCCAATACATTCTGAAGGCCTCTGATGTTGGCTGCCTCCACTTCCGCCCTTTTCCTTTCGGAAAAGGAGGTGGAAGAAGCGCAGTGGATGACCTCATCGATCTCCTCCAAGAGCTCATCGCACCCGGCCCGGCCCAAGCCCAGATGGGGTTCCTCGAGGGACCCCTCGACGACCCGATACTTCGATAGATCGGGTGGACTCACTTCCAACCAGTCCAGTAGCTGCTCGACTCTCTCATGGCCAGCGAGCTGTCGGCCAGAGCGGGCGAGGAGATAGAGACGGTATCCCTTCCTCGCTAACTCGGCGGCGATGTGGCTGCCGATGAACCCCGTGCCGCCAGTCAAGAGGATGGTGGTCTTCTTTTCTTGTCGCCTCTGCTGGAGGGCGTCTCCAGATATTCGAATCGGTCAACCTCCGGGGAACTTGGATCTCTTACAGGTACAAAAAGCCTTCCTTTCGGGAACACCCCTGGGAAAAGACATACTTGAATCCCATAACCCCCTTTGTCTTCCGGGCCAAATCGTCGAGGAAGGGCTCGATGACGGCCATCGCCCGCCTCACCTTTTCCTTCTCCATCTCATCGGTCTGGTCGATGTAGTAATCGTACTCGAGGATGCCTCTCTTCCCCAAATCCAAAGGGGTGAGGAAACCGTATTCGTGTTCTATGCCATATAAATCGGCCACCCTGGCCAATTCGGAGAGGATGCCTTGAATCACCTCCACCCTATCCAGGGGCACATAGACCAGGAAGGGCAACACATGTTTGTGCCTCGCCATTCGGGAGCTCACAATCCGGAAGCTGTTGAGCCAGACCATGTCGGTCATTTCCGGTCGGGAATAGAGCTGCCGGTAGAAATCTTTGAGGTCTTCATCCACCGCGCTGGAGAAGGTTTCCACCGAAGGCCTGAGTATGGCCTCCAAGATCGGAACCATCCCTTCTCTGCAGAATATCTCAAATGGCTGCTTGTCGCTTTCAAAACCTTCAATCAGGTCGATCCATTCACCATCCAATAGCCTCGGAAGGCCCAGCATCAACATCCTCAAGGCGCGATTATCAATGGCCACCGTCGTCATCCTTTTGATGGCATCGCGGGCATATCGATCACCAATCACAAAGACCGTGTACTGGATCCCCAGGGTATCCTGGAGAACCTTTTTCGACCTCTTCGCCAAATCCGCGGATGGGGACATGAAGGTGGAAAGATAATGGTTCCCGAGAACGGCGATGGCGAGGCCGATTCGCCTCTTGCTCAGGTTGCGGGCAAAGGCGAGCGCCTGGTCAAAGCTCGAGAATGGGATCAGAATGCCCTCTTCATCCTCCGTGACCGGATGTAGGGGGATCACCGCCTGAGTGCAGATCCCGGGGGCCGGGGAGACTTCCTTCTTGAAGGCAAAGAGATTGGGCGCCGACTTTTCGTTCAAATGAAAGATTCTGCCCTCGGCGTCCACGAATTCCGCGTCGATGAGATTATCGGCCCCGATCCCATAGGCGCTCGACCAGGTGGAGAAAATACCCGTACAAACTAAGTTGCCACATACGGTGGCCGCGGGCTCGGCGACATTGACCCGGAAGCCATGCTTGGAGACCTCTTGCTGCAAGTCATAGGAGGTCACGCCCGCTTGTGCAGTTACCGTCCAGTTGTCCTGGTCGATCTCAATGCCTTTCATCCGGTTGGTATCGATCACAATCCCGTCCGTAAATACCGCCCCATAGACGCTTCCGCCATTCCCCCTGACCACATAGGGGATGGATTCCCTTCTCGAGAGTTGGACGATCTCGACGACCTCGTCTCTTGTTCTGGGCAAAACCACACACCGCGGCATCTTCATATCGGTCAGGGGAAACGGATCGTTGGCATAGGCCACCAAGGTGGCTGGATCCTTCGTGGCCCATTCCTCTCCGACGATGCCCTGCAGGCGATCCAAGATAGGATCTTCTTTCGCTCCTTTTATCTCCCCATTCTCCTCCAAGTAGCTTTCCACATGCTCTTTCAATGCCCTCATCACCTTCATGGGTCGCAGGCCCGTCACGAAGTGGCACTGCTTGTCGCAAATGCCGCACAGGGTGCAAGACCGAGCGATATCAATCAATCCCTGGGTAACCGGAATCAGGTTGTTGGCCAGGGCATGGTAGATGTCCATTCTTCCCTGCGGATAATAGCTGACATAATGCTTGGTTTGCCCGGAAGGACACAGTCCGGTCCCCAGGAAATCTATCTTGCACATGGCATAATGGCGGCACTGGGCGGCTGTCTTTTTCGCCGGTTCTGAGATCATGGATTTGCCTCCGTTTCTCCCCTGATGTATGATGGATTGTAGTGCGAACCGCTCGGACTTGCAAGACTTACCTGCGGCCATTCCGGCCTGCCCGGAACAGAAGGGGCGACCCGGATATTTCAAAGGGATATCGGGGAAGGGTACTGACAAGAGGGGGTGAAAGGAGTAAACAACGAACGAAATAGCCATTTGAGCGAAGTAAATTGTTTCTCAAGGCTCCACATTCGCGTCGACGGCAATTCGTCTCTGGTCTTCGGCAGGAGGTGGAAAAGGATAGAAATGAAGAGGCACCGGATAGATCTCTTGTTGAAAGATCGCGGTGCCTTTTGTGTTTGCTGAAGAAGCAAAAATCCAAGGACCCATTGCATGCAATCGACTTGTTCTTGGAGGAGATTCTCATAATGAAGTACAGGGTCAAACTTGAGAAAACTGAGGAAGGTTCCGCAATCGGGTGTCCCGGATTGCCGGGATGCTGGTCCCCAGGTACAACTGAAGAAGAAGCGCTCGAAAACATTAGGGATGCTATAGAGACATACCTTGCTACGGTCGAGGAACTGACGAAGGATAAGGTGACTCGCGTGGTCGAGGTGTCGGCGTAACATGCCGAGGCTTGCGGGTGTATTCCACTCGCCCAAACCCTCGATGGGTGAGTTGTATTAGATTAGAACCAACTTCCCCTTTGTGCGCGGATCTTCGGTTTGAGGAGGGGCAATGCACGCTCTGCATCAACGTCCCCGTCTCCTTCCCAATGATGGTAACTGGCAAAGAAAAGAGGTGATGGGCTAAGAGGAGAATGGACGAGGAGATATCAGTCAAGCCGCTCAACAGCGAAGGCGGATAAGGATGTCAAGATCGAGGATCATCTGTCAATGATTTTATAACTAAAATCTATGCCCTGTGCGGAGGCACGGGGAACCTTATGGTGGGGGGTCAAGGGGGGAAACACCCCCCTTGCCAAGGGCAGGGTCCAATGCCCTGCCCTTGGAGACCGGGGTCCTCACAAAATCAAGATTTTGGGGTGGTTTACTCAGGACATCTAGTGAGCGACTGGGTATATCCTTATCACGCAAATGCTTCACAAGGAGGGGGCAGATCATGGCGACACGAAAAAACCTGCACCGCTGGTACTTGGCACTTTTCGTTGCACTTGGTATCACTTGCCTCACAGCGGCAGCTCTTGCCGAAATAGGAGAGAAAGAAGAGGGCTGGAGAAAGAATGCCACCAATGGGCATTGGTATAGGCTGACAGCGCCTTTGACTTGGTCGCAAGCGGAGGACCAGGCCATCCAGTGGGGAGGACACCTGGTGACCATCCGCGATAGAAGGGAAGAGCTGTGGCTCAGATCTGCCTTTGGTCCCTATAAGTATTTCTGGACAGGATTCAATGACATCGAGACCGAAGGGCAATGGGAATGGGTCAGCGGGGAGCCGGTAACTTATAACAACTGGGGCCCGGAGCAACCAGATAATTGGGGCGCGGGAGAGGATGCAGCCTTCATGAATTGGGGCGGTGCTGTATATTGTCAAGATCATTGGTTTGGCTGGAGCGGAGATAGCTGGAATGATAGCTACATCACCAACCAATGCCGGGGCATCGTAGAAGTAAGGGGAATCGGCGTGTCGAAGAGAGCGGCTGTCCATACCCCCGCCCTTCCCGAACTAGGAGAGAAAAAAGAGGGCTGGAGAAAGAATCCCACCAATGGGCATTGGTATAGGCTGACAGCTCCTTTGACTTGGTCGCAAGCGGCGGCTCAGGCCATCCAGTGGGGAGGCCATCTGGTGACCATCCGCAATGGGCAGGAAGAGCTGTGGTTGCGAAATTCCTTTAGTCCCTATGAGTATTTCTGGACAGGATTCAATGACATCGAGACCGAAGGGCAATGGGAATGGGTCAGCGGGGAGCCGGTGGCTTACACAAATTGGTGGCCCGGGGAACCTAATGATTATGAGGCAGGAGAGGATGGGGCAGGCATGAATTTCGGCGGAGCGGAGCAGTGTGTGGACCAGTGGTTTTATGCTTATGGAAATGGTTGGAATGATTTCTCAAATGATTCCGTTCTGCGTGGAATCGTCGAAGTTGGAATGCCCCATGCTTGCACGGAGCGTTAGATTTCGGTAAAGCCGGAGAGGGCCCTATGGAGAATTGATTGAAGAAAGCTAAAGAAGGCTTCATGACGGGGCTTGCACAACCAAATGCATGGGAAACGGAGGAGACATCCTATACAGCTCCCTGTCTGGAGAAAAGTTGAGGCATTAGAAAGCCTTTGATTTCAACATCAATGTTTCAGGCCTCTATGGTTCAGATTGAAATCTCCACTGCGAGTGAGGACACAATTTACGCCAATTATGGGCCAGGGATCTTTGGGAGAGGAGAGGGGTCAAATCTTTATTCTTGAGTTTGCTCTTCGATTCGCATCGAGTAGGAGGCTGAATTGTTCCCCCCCTCCTCGTGAGGAGCGTATTATTCAAATATAAAAATTGACCCCAATCCTATGTTGACCCCAATCCTATGACTGGAGAAATAGCGATCAGAAGCAGAGATGGGTGGCCTCTGCCCTGCTGGACATCGAACCCAGGCTTCGTCACATCAAAGGATACCGGCATCTTCCCACCCTGCGGGCTGCCCTGCAGGGGGGATACTGCGGAGGGGACGTTGATGCAGAAATTGCATTGAACGCCCCGCTCGATGGAGCCATCCCATTCCCCGCCAGCCCGAAGAGCACAAGATTGAACACAATGTAATCCGGACACGGGGCATACTTGCCCTCCTTCTCAGGCGCATCCCCCGCCTCGGATCATGAGCGGATCTTTGCCGGCCTCCTTTCTCAATCGAGCCTCCCTTCCCGTCTTCGCCCTCATCCCCCATTCCCTTCCCGTTAGTCGCACCGCGGCCATCCATCATGCCGGCGGACCCAGCGCCTCGATTTCACTGATCGGCCTTTAGCTGCCCAAAAGCCCTTGCGTTTCCCAAAACATCTGGCTACATTATAGCCAGAATGCGATACGAAAAGGATCGGGGAGGGGAGATGAAAAAGGTGGCTCTGCCAGAGGTAAAAGACGATTTGTCCAGGTACCTTCATATTGCGGAAAAGGAGGAGGTTGTGATTACCCGGCATGGGAAACCTGCTGGGGTACTGATCGGTTTCGAGTCGGAAGAGGATTGGTTTGACTACCGGTTAGAAAACGATCCGCGATTCCTCCAGCACATCGAATCGGCCAGAGCGAGCCTACGATCCGGCAAAGGCGTCCTGATCGAGGATCTTTGAATGGGAAAGGATCTCGCAATGCACTATAGGAAGATGGGCAGGACGGGGCTCAAGGTCTCGGCGATCTGCCTGGGCACCATGACCTACGGGAATCAGATCAACGAGGCGGAGGCCATCGGCCTCATCAACCATGCCTTTGCCTCGGGCATCAATTTCTTCGATACCGCTGATTCTTACGCGGAGGGGCGCTCGGAGGAGATCGTGGGCAAGGCCATCCGGGATAAGCGGCAGCAGGTCATCCTGGCCACCAAGGTGGCCAGCAAGGTCGGCCCTGGACCCAACGATGCCGGCCTGTCCCGAAAGCACATCCTGCAGGGAGTGGAGGAGAGCCTGCGGCGCCTCCAGACGGACTATATCGACCTCTATTACGCCCATGTGCCGGACTACGACACCCCGATCGAGGAGACCCTGCGGGCCTTCCATGACCTGGTTTCCCAGGGGAAGGTTCGTTACCTCGCCTGTTCCAACGTCCTTGCATGGCAGTTCTGCAAGGCCCTCTGGATGAGCGACCGAAATCACCTCTCCCGCTTCGAGTGCATTCAGTCGCCCTATAACCTGATTACCCGGGACATCGAATATGAGCTCCTGCCCCTCTGCGCCAGCGAAGGGGTGGGGGTCACGGCCTATAACCCGCTGGCGGCCGGCCTGCTGACCGGCAAGCACGACCCGAGCAAGCCGATGGCTCCCGGCAGATTCACCATCGAGCGCCTGGGGCCGGTCTATTACGAACGCTACTGGTCCGCCACCAACTTCGAGGCCGTGGCCAAGCTCAAGCAGATCGCCGAATCGCATGGCCAGAGCCTGGCCCCGTTCTCCCTGGCCTGGATTCTCAACAACCCCACCATCACTTCCGTCATCATCGGCGCGAGCTCCATAAAGCAACTGGAGGAAAACTTAGGGGCGGTGGAAGTGAAGCTGACGCCAGAGGAGCTCTCCGCCTGTGATGGGGTCTGGCAGGAACTCAGGCCGCTCCGCTTCTTCTACGGCAGATAGGACTTCCTCCGCAGGGAATCTTCTGTGACCTTCAAGATTTCCATTGACTTTCTCCGCAATTGCGGTAATATAGGTCTACCTTTTAATCTAACTCGGTGAGGTTAGAAAAGGAGCCATGAAAACTAATACCTACATCATCAATCGCGCCGTTAGAACCTCCTCCCCCTTTGAGGTGAGGAGGTTTTTTTATGCCCGGAGCCTGAGAAAGCCCGAAGGGAGGGATGAGCCGCGATGAACAACAGGGAGTCTACTGAGGTCTTGGATGAGCAAGGGATCGAACGGTCCCTGACCCGTATCGCCCACGAGATCGTAGAGAGAAACAAGGGGGCGGAGAATCTGGTCCTGATTGGAATCCGCAGCCGGGGCATCCATCTCGCCCGTCGCATCGCCTCCCGCGTGAAGGAGATCGAGGGGGTCGAGGTGCCGGTGGGGGCCCTGGATATCACCCTCTATCGGGACGACCTCGGGGAGGAGGGAATCCATCCGGTCCTGCGCAAGACCGACATCCCCTTTCCTGTGGCGGACAAGGCGGTGGTCTTGGTGGATGACGTCCTTTACACCGGCCGCACCACCCGGGCGGCCCTGGACGGGATCATCGATCTGGGGCGGCCCCGCCTGATTCAGCTCGCAGTGCTCATCGACCGGGGCCATCGGGAGCTGCCGATCCGGGCCGACTATGTGGGGAAGAACCTGCCCACCTCTCGCGGGGAAGATGTCCAGGTGCTGCTGGAGGAGGAGGACGGGAAAAACAGCGTGGTCATCTCCAGGGAATGAGGCAACGGGGCGCTGGTCCGTCAAGCGCTGGCCGTCGCGTCTCCTTGCCGCTGCCCAGGTTCCGGATGCCCTGAAATAGGCGCGAAAAGACAGAGATGGAGGTGGAAGGTGGCTTCAGTATTGAAGGCGAAAGACATATTGGGGTTGGAAGAGATGGAGGCGGAGGACATCCAGTTCATCCTCGACACCGCCGAGTCAATGAAGGAAGTATCGGATCGAGAGATCAAGAAGGTTCCCGCGCTGCGCGGCAGGACCATGATCAACCTCTTCTACGAGCCGAGCACCCGGACCCGGACCTCCTTCGAGATCGCCGGCAAGAGGCTCTCCGCCGATGTGGTGAACATCTCCACCTCCTCCAGCTCGGTGGTGAAGGGAGAGACCTTGAAGGATACGGGCAAGAACCTGATGGCCATGAGGCCCGATATCCTAGTGATCCGGCACTCCGCCGTGGGGGCCCCCAAGATGTTGGCCGACGCCCTCCCCATCCCGGTCATCAACGCCGGGGATGGGGCCCACGAGCATCCCACCCAGGGACTGCTCGATCTCTTCTCCATCCGGGAGAAAAAGAAGACCCTGAAGGGCCTGAAGGCGGCAATCGTGGGGGATATCACCCACAGCCGGGTGGCGCGTTCCAATATCCACGGCATGCGGAAGATGGGCATGGAGGTGAGGGTCGCCGGGCCGGCCACCCTGTTGCCGCGCTATGTCGAGCGGCTGGGGGTGGAGGTCTATACCGACCTGGATGAGGCCATCTCCGGGGTGGATGTGATCATGATGCTGCGCATCCAACTGGAGCGCCAGGGACAGGGTCTGTTTCCCTCCCTGCGCGAGTATTCCCGGCTCTTCGGCCTCAATCGGGCCAGGCTGGAGAAGGCAAAGAAGGAGGTGCTGATCATGCATCCCGGGCCCATGAACCGGGGGGTAGAGATCTCCCCGGAGGTGGCGGATGGGCCTTACTCCATCATCCTCGACCAGGTGACCAACGGGGTGGCCATCCGCATGGCGATCCTCTTTCTGCTCCTGGGTGGAGTCTAAAGCAAGGAGGAAGGAATGTCCTTGGTGATCAAATCTGGAAGGGTCATAGATCCGGCCCAGGGCCTGGACGAGGCCTTGGATGTCCTGATTCAGGATGGCCGTATTGCCAAGTTGGGAAAGGGATTGAATGGCGAGGAGGCCGTCGACGCCCAGGGGAAGATCGTCTGCCCCGGGTTCATCGACATGCACACCCATCTGCGGGAGCCGGGCCGGGAGGACGAGGAGACCATTGCCAGCGGCTCTGTGGCAGCCGCTGCGGGCGGCTTCACCGCCATCTGCTGCATGGCCAACACCAATCCCGTCAACGACAACCAGGCGGTGACCGATTTCATCCTGCATCAGGCGAAGACTCTCGCACTGATTTCGGTTTATCCCATCGGCGCCATCACCAAGGGCCTCAAGGGGGAGGAGATGGCGGAATTCGGCGACCTGAAGGCCGCAGGCTGCGTCGCGTTTTCGGACGATGGCCGGCCAGTGATGAATTCAAACCTGATGCGAAGGGCCCTCGAATACACGGGCATGCTGAATCTGCCCCTCATCGAGCACTGCGAGGATCTGAACCTCTCCGGCTCCGGGGTGATGAACGAGGGCTTCACTAGCACCCGCCTGGGGTTCCGGGGGATCCCGGCGGCCGCGGAAGAGGTGATGGTGGCCCGGAATATCATCCTGGCCGAGATGACGGGGGCGCGCCTCCACATCGCCCATGTCAGCACCGCGGGCTCAACCCGTCTGATTCGGGAGGCAAAATCCCGGGGGGTCAGGGTGAGCGGGGAGGTCTGTCCCCACCACTTCGCCCTCTCGGAGGAGGCCCTGGCCAGCTTCGACACCAACCTGAAGATGAACCCCCCGCTGCGCTCGGCCGAGGACATCGCCGCCCTGAAGCAGGGCCTGGCGGACGGGACCCTGGAGGCGATCGCCTCTGACCACGCCCCCCATGCAGTCTCGGAGAAGGAGGTAGAGTTCGATTATGCGGTGACCGGCATCATCGGCCTGGAGACGGCGGTCTCCCTCTCCCTGCATGAGCTCTATCATAAAGGCGTCCTGGCCCTGCCCGACCTGGTGGCCCGGTTCACCGCAGGACCGGCCGGGATCTTAGGGCTCAAGAAGGGGTGCCTGGCCGAGGGCTCGGATGCCGACCTCACCCTCTTGGATCTTGAAAAAGAGGTACTGGTCGATCCCTCGAAATCCCGCTCCAAGAGCCGGAACACCCCCTTCTCCGGATGGAAGCTGAAGGGGGCGCCCTGGATGACCCTCTGCGGAGGAAGGATCGTCTTCGATGGCCGCTGAGAAACAACGGAAGGGGGCCCTCCTGGCCCTGGCTGATGGGGCCTTCTTTGAGGGTTATTCCTTCGGGGCCGAGGGGGAGGCGACCGGCGAGGTGGTCTTCAACACCAGCATGATGGGCTATCAGGAGATCCTCACCGACCCCTCCTACAAGGGCCAGATCGTCACCATGACCTATCCCCTGATCGGCAATTACGGGGTGAACGAGGAGGACTTCGAATCCTTCCGCCCCTTCGCGGAGGGCTTCGTGGTGAGGGAGTATTGCCCCTATCCCTCCAACTGGCGATCCGAGATGTCCCTGGGCGACTTCATGCAGAAGTGGGGGATCGTAGGGATCGAGGGGGTGGACACCCGGGCTCTCACCCGGCACATCCGGGACGCGGGCGCCCAGCAGGGGGTCATCTCTACCTCGGACCTGGATCCGGGGAGCCTGGCGGTCAAGGCCCAGGCCTCCCCGCCCATGGTGGGCCTGGATCTGGCCAAGGAGGTCACCTGCCAGCAGCCCTATCTCTGGAAAGGGAAAGAGTGGGAGTGGGAAAGGCCAACCCTGGGAGGGCGGGCTCCTCGGCCCTCGACTCCTGAGAAAGAGGAATTTTCCATCCTCCAACTGCGGGATCTCCTCGGCCAGGAGGAAAAGGCTGGCCATCGTGCAGGAGGGCGATTTCGGGTGGTGGCCTACGACTGCGGGATCAAGCTCAATATCCTGCGCAAGCTGGTGAGCTCAGGATTTGAGGTGATCGTGGTTCCCGCCTTCACCTCGGCGGAGGAGGTCTTGTCGCTCAAGCCTCACGGCCTCTTGCTCTCCAATGGCCCGGGCGACCCGGAGCCGGTGAGCTATCTGATCGAGAATGTGAGAAGGCTCACCGGCAAGCTGCCCATCTTCGGCATCTGCCTGGGACACCAGATCTTGGGTTTGGCCCTGGGGGCCAGGACTTACAAGCTCAAGTTCGGCCATCACGGCGGGAATCATCCCGTGAAGGACCTGGCCACCGGGAAGGTGGAGATCACGGCCCAGAACCACGGCTTCGCGGTAGACCTCTCTCCCCTGGGCGGGGGAGGAGGGGGAAAAGAGGTCTTTTTGACCCACCTCAATCTGAACGATCAGACCTGCGAGGGGATCGCCCATAAAGATCTGCCCCTCTTTTCAGTTCAGTACCATCCCGAGGCCTCCCCCGGCCCTCACGACCCCGGCTATCTCTTCGGGCGATTCCGAGATCTGATGCAGAGATACTGGAGCTAAAGAAAGATGCCGAAGCGGTCTGACATCCAGAGGATCCTGATTATCGGCTCCGGCCCCATCGTCATCGGCCAGGCCTGCGAGTTCGACTACTCCGGAACCCAGGCCTGCAAGGCCCTGCGGGAGGAAGGCTACCAGATCGTCCTGGTCAATTCCAACCCGGCCACCATCATGACCGATCCGGAGATGGCCGACCGCACCTATGTAGAGCCCATCACCGCCGAGACGGTGGAGAAGATCATCGCCCAGGAGCGGCCGGACTGCCTCCTCCCCACCCTGGGAGGCCAGACCGCCCTCAATGTGGCCGTGGAGCTGGCTGAGTCCGGGGCCCTGGATCGCTACGGGGTGGAGCTGATCGGCGCCAAGCTGCATGCCATCAAGGCCGCGGAGGATCGGGAACTCTTCAAGCAGGCCATGCAGCGCATTGGCCTGAGCCTGCCCGAGAGCGGCTACTGCCACTCCTTTAAGGAGGCCCAGCAGATCATCGAGCGGGTGGGCTACCCCGCGATCATCCGTCCCTCCTTCACCTTGGGCGGCACCGGAGGGGGGGTCGCCTTCAACCGGCAGGAATTGGAGGCCGCGATCCAGTGGGGCCTGGAGACCAGCCCGGTCCATCTTTGCCTGATCGAGGCCTCCCTCATCGGCTGGAAGGAATACGAGCTGGAGGTGATGCGGGATTTAGCCGACAATGTGGTAATCATCTGCTCCATCGAGAACTTCGATCCCATGGGCATCCACACCGGGGACTCCATCACCGTCGCCCCAGCCCAGACCCTGACCGACAAGGAATATCAGATCATGCGGGATGCGGCGATTGCCATCATCCGCGAGATCGGGGTGGAGACCGGGGGGTCCAACATCCAATTCGCGGTCCATCCGGAGGATGGCCGGATGGCGGTGATCGAGATGAACCCCCGGGTCTCCCGCAGCTCGGCCCTGGCCTCCAAGGCCACCGGCTTCCCCATCGCCAAGATCGCGGCCAAGCTAGCCGTGGGCTACACCCTGGATGAGATCCGAAACGACATCACCAAGGAGACCCCGGCCTCCTTCGAGCCGACCATCGACTACTGCGTGGTGAAGTTCCCTCGCTGGACCTTCGAGAAATTCCCCCAGGCGGATCAGACCCTCACCACCCAGATGAAATCGGTGGGAGAGGTCATGGCCATCGGCCGCACCTTCAAGGAATCCCTACAGAAAGCCCTCCGCTCCCTGGAGATCGACTCTTACGGGCTGGAGACCCGGTTCCCGGCCCTGGATGGCAAGCCCCACACCCCGGAGCAGGGGGCCAAGGCCAAGGAGGCGATCCGGGAGAGGCTGCGGGTGCCCAATGCCGAGCGGGTCTTCTACATAGCCGACGCCCTTCGCAGGGGGATGGCGGTGGAGGAGATCTATGAGCTCACCCGGATCGATCCCTGGTTCCTCAACAACCTGGCCGAGATCGTGAGGATGGAGGAGAGGATCCAGAGGGCGGCCCAGGAGGGCCGGAAGGGCAAGCCCTCCCTCCCTCCCGAGCTGCTCCGGGAGGCGAAGCGCTTCGGCTTCTCCGATCGCCGCCTGGCCCACTTTTTCAACTCCAGTGAGGGAGAGATCCGGGCCGCCCGCCAGGCCGCCGGGATCGAGGCCGTCTTCAAGCGGGTGGATACCTGCGGGGCGGAGTTCATCGCCCACACCCCCTATCTCTATTCCACCTACGAGAGGGAATGTGAGGCCGATCCCACGGACCGGAAGAAGGTGGTCATCTTAGGATCCGGACCCAACCGCATCGGCCAGGGGATCGAGTTTGATTACTGCTGCGTCCACGGGGCGATGGCCTTGAAGGAGGTGGACTTCGAGACCATCATGGTCAACTGCAACCCGGAGACGGTAAGCACCGATTACGATACCTCGGACCGCCTCTACTTCGAGCCCCTCACCTTGGAGGATGTCCTGGCTATCGTCAAGAAGGAGCAGCCGGTGGGGGTCATCGTCCAGTTCGGCGGGCAGACCCCGCTGAAGCTGGCCGCCGCCCTGGAGCAGGAAGGGGTGAAGATCCTGGGCACCTCCCCGGATGCCATCGATCGCGCCGAGGACCGCGATCGCTTCAAACACCTCCTCCAAAAATTGTGCCTCAATCAGGCCCCCAATGGCTCGGCCACCTCGGTGGAGGAGGCGGAGGCCATCGCAGAGCAGATCGGCTACCCGGTCCTGCTTCGGCCCTCCTATGTCTTAGGGGGACGGGCCATGGAAATCCTCTACGATGCCTCCTCCCTTCGCCAGTACATGGCCTCGGCGGTCAAGGCCTCCTTCGAGCATCCGGTGTTGGTGGACAAATTCATCGAGGATGCCCTGGAGATCGATGTCGATGCCCTCTCCGACGGCCAGGAGGTGGTGACGGCCGGCATCATGGAGCACATCGAGGAGGCGGGGATCCACTCCGGGGATTCCGCCTGCTCGATCCCGCCCCGCTCCATCTCCCCCGGGCTGATGGACGAGATGCGGGAGCAGACCCGGGCCCTGGCCCTGGAGTTAGGGGTGGTGGGGCTGATCAATATCCAGTTCGCGATCAAGGAGGGAGAGATCTATGTCCTGGAGGTCAACCCCCGGGCCTCCCGCACCGTCCCCTTCGTGAGCAAGGCGATCGGCGTGTCTTTGGCCAAGCTGGCGGCAAAGCTCATGGTGGGATACACCCTGAAGGATCTGGGTTTCACCGAGGAGAGGAAGCTCTCCCATGTGGCGGTGAAGGAGGTGGTGCTACCCTTCGTCAAGTTCCCCGGCGTGGACGCCATCTTAGGGCCGGAGATGAGATCCACCGGAGAGGTGATGGGGATCGACGCCAGCTTCGGGGGGGCCTACGCCAAAGCACAGATCGCGATCAATGGCCGGCTGCCCCTGTCGGGGACCGTGTTCCTGAGTGTGCGCAATGGGGACAAGCGCCGGTTGATCCCCGTCGCCCGCAGCCTGGCCCGGATGGGTTTCCGGCTGATCGCCACCGAGGG
>Ga0315274_10009493_pt1 | contig 14048 bp, 3 predicted proteins | sample YL17G02_20_MG_FD_203700 | JGI IMG/M metagenome (GOLD analysis project Ga0315274, IMG submission 203700) | Sediment microbial communities from Yellowstone Lake, YNP, Wyoming, USA - YL17G02_20 | ecosystem: Environmental > Aquatic > Freshwater > Lake > Sediment | place: USA: Wyoming | collected...
CTCAGGCACTGGACGAGCATCAGGCCGTCGAACATCTCGTTCAGCTTCTTGTAGACCCAGACCGGATCGACCCACTTGTTGGCGGCACACTCGGCCTCGAGGTATTCCAGGGCGGCCTTCAATTCGTCAGGCTTCGCGGTGTCGTTCACGCCGGGGTACTTGTGCCCGTCCTTGTCGTAGCGGTAGAGGGCTTGCTTGTAGAGGCAGTACCACGCATAGCGCCACCACTTGTCGTGGCCGACCTTCTCGCGCAGGGCGCCGAGAGACGTGTCGGTGAAGAAGACGGCGTTCCCGCGCGTCGCTGCTTCCGGGACGTTCCAGCCCCCGCGCCGAAGCCTCTCAACGGCGTTCTCCGTGAACCAGTTGCGGACGATGACGAAGACGCCTTCCTTGCCTTCGGGGTTGCCGATCGCCAAGGACATCGCGTACTGCTTGACCTTGTTCGCCAGGTTGTAGGCGGTCCAGGGATAGAGGCCAGTTGCCTTGATCTTGCCGAAGATCGCGAGGGACATCTTCAGACTGGCCGCGTACTTCGCGCTCAGGTGCTTTCGGATCGTGGGGACCAAGCCGATCGTCGGCCAGCGAGAGATAGGGTGTCCTGAGGCGAGTGCGACGATGGCGTTTTGCCGGTCGTGGACGCCGACGTGCCCTCCGACGAGGGCCATGAATCCCTGCATCACGCGGTCGCCGCGACTGATCTTCGAGGTCTCCAGGCGTCGTCCCACATCGGCAGCCGTCCGTTCGTGCAGCGGTCGGTCCATGTGGGCGGCATACAGCCGATGACTGTCCTTGAGCAGGGTGAGGGCCTTGGGGTCGGCGGTGAGAATTGCGTTCTCGAAGCGGCCGATGAAACGGCGGCCGAGCAGCATGGGTTCCGTGATGTAGAGGCGGACCGCCTCGGCCATTCCCTCCTCGTAGTTGTGGCCGCTGGCGTAGAGGCCGACGCCGTAGGTTAGGAGTTTGAGTTCCTCCGCGATCTCGGCCAGGGCGTTCGGATTGATCGCCCTCAGCCAGTTCGACATCGCGTGCCCGAGTTCATGGAAGTTGTAGGACGCCTCCGTCGGCGACTTCGTGCGGATCAGGGATTGAAGCCACCTGAGCATCGAAGTCCCAGCCGTCGAGAGGAACCGGAAGTGGGCGGGGTGCTTCTTGGAGAGTTGGCTCCTGCCGACGGCGATCTGCGTCTGGAGCCCTCTGGCAAGCATCTCGAAGATGTCGATGATGCCGACCTTCGGCACCCGGCCGTGGTCCTTGAGCATCCCCTTGTGCAGTTTCTCGGCCTCCGGAGTTTCCATCGGCGTCCGAGCGAACGGAAGGGCCGCGAACCCTTCAAGGAAGATGGCCGGGGCTGTCGGCGGTCCTCCCTCCTGTCGGGTTTCGCGTTCCGCCCGCGCCACGGTCTCGTGTATTCCTCCGAGTTCCTCCCAATCGGGCATCTCTTCCGGGGCAACCTTCCAGTCCTTGGCGGCACCCTGCACCGCAGCCCCAAGCGTTGTGAACTTCCGGTCGAGGATATTCCCGTTGGCGATGTCGATCTCGGTATCCGCGATCAGGACGAAGAAGGTGGGTTTGGACCTGCTCGTGTGCCGGATGGTGCGGCCGATGGCCTGCGCGATCGTGAGGGCGCTCCACGGCGGCGTCACGCAGACGACCGTGATCGGCTTGTTGCCGACCGTGTCGTCGAGGCTGATCGACTCGCCGCCGCTCATAATCGTAGAGAGGATGATCTTGCCCTGGCCGGCTCGCCATGCCGCGATCTTGCGGTCTCGTTCACCTTCGGCTTCCTCGGGAACCATCCCGTGAATCTCGAACACGTCGCCCTCGCCGATGAGCGGGTTCCCCTCGGCATCCTTCAGTTCTTTCAGGGCTTGGCGGAACAGGGGTATCGACCCTTCCGTCGAGAGAACGGGAATCTTGATCGTCTTCTCTTTGTCGGCCCAACGCTCTGCGACGGACGGGTTGACTCGCTCGGTGAAGATGACGATCCGCTGTCCGCGTTTGAGTTCGCTCTCGACGATCCTCATCGCATCGGCCAGCTTGTACGGTTCCTGGTGCAACCGCTGGAACATCATCAGGACGTGGCCCGTGAAGTACTTTTTGAGCAGTTCCAGGGCGTCGTGACCTTTCTGTGGAAGGTCGACCGCGATAAACTTGATGACCACGCCTTTCAGGCTGAACTCTCGACGGATACAGCGGTTCTCCCGCGCGACGGCCTTGAACAGTTCCTCCAGCCTTCGGAAGAACTCCCTGCGGGTGACGCCCGGATTCAGTATGAGGCGCCCGCCGGACTCGCTTCCCCCCAGGTCCTCGATGATCCTGGCAAAGGTGACGGCATCGTTGAACCGCTCGATCACTTTCTCGCCGGTCGTCGGGTCCACCACTTCGCGCATCCCGGGGGCGAATAGGCGGGCAAGGTATCGGAGTTGGTTTACCTTGTCCATCGGAGTCGCGGTCATGTAGATAACGGAATCTACGTCCTGAATCTGCTGGGCTCCGAAACCGCCGCGGGCGCTCTTGATGTTCTTGATGGCGTGGCACTCGTCCATGATGAGGACCGTCGCCTTCGGGTCGAAGTCCACGTAAGGAAACCGCTCGTAGGTGGTGAGGTAGAGGCCGGGTCCCTTGACCTCGCCGCGTTTCGATTCGCCGGCGTCGACAAGGTGGGGTTCGATGCCGAGGCCGTCGCAGGCTTCCTTGTAGGCGCCGCTGATCGTCTTGTTGTGAAAGTTCGCCCTCAAGGCCCGCTTGGTGGCGACGAAGAGAACCGTCTTGCCCTGTTCCACGGCGATCGCCGCCGCGGCGACAGCTTCCCAAGTCTTTCCAAGCCCCGTGCCGTCGGCCAGGAGAAAGACGCGGAAGTTCTCCAGGGCCTGGGTCGCCATTGCCACGGCCCATCGCTGGTGTGCCGAGAGTTTCTGAAGGATCACAGGCCCGCAGCGAAATCGAGCAAGCCCTTGGGGATTGACTTGACCAGGCGTGTTCGGCCAGACTTCGAGGACAGGCATCCCGCCCTCTTTAGTTCCTCCACCAGGTCCAGAAACAGGCGGTCGGTTGACATCTCCTCGGCGAACGCCTTCAACTTTCGGACCTCTGGGTCCTCCTCCCTCGCGGAGTTTGCGGAGTTTCTCAAGGAACGCCTCCCTTCTCTGTTCCGGCGTCTGGGGGACGGCTTCGGCCTCGCCGATCATCTGCAACCCGCCCAGTTCCGTCGGGCCGAGACCTCTGAGCCATTCCAGCGAGTTGACGGCCGCCGGCGGGAGCTGGTATCGGACCTTGACTTCTGCCTGCCAACCCTCCTTCTCGGCCCGCTCCCAGTCGTTCGGGTCCAGGGCGAACGCGAAGAAGACGGCTTGGTCGAGGGGAAGTGGCGGCGCCTCTACCTCGCCCATCCCCGGCAACGGCGCTTCCGCTGGCCGTTCGAGACCCATCGACTGCGCGAAACGGGAGACCCGTTCTTGAAACTGCCGCGCTCCCATCTTCGGCGCGTTCCTCGCAAGATCGTTGACCGCCGCCAGCATCACGGCAGCCGGGAAGTTTCGGGTCCAGGGCCTCTCCGTCAGCTCTTGCTGCTCGAAGACGAACGTCATCACTTCGGCGCCGGGGTTCTGGTTGTTGTACTCGAGCCAGGATGAGTAGGCGTCCAGCGCAAGACGGAGAGCCGTGACGAAGTCCGGCGCCTTCCCTGCGATCCTGAGAACAGCCGGCGCCGAGCGGACGAGCTTCGCCTGAAGACCATCCGACAGGCTCGCCATGACGGCGGCGTCCCCGACCATCTTCGCCACGAAGGCCCTGGTGATCGCCTGCCGGCCTTCCTGGTTCAGCCCGCCGGTCTTGGAATCGAAGAGTTGGCTGTCTGCCTGGGCATTCAGGGCGCCGTCGGCCAAGAGGGATTCGACGAGTCTGCGGCCGGAGTTCACGTTTTCCAGTATGTCGTCGAGGTTGGCTTTGGGGTCCGCCTCCAGGAGTTCCTCAAGCAGTTGCGAGGTCGGCGCCGAGACCAACATGGCCCGGCCGGAATCCTCAACTTCTCTCGGCTTGCGAGCCTGGCCCGCGTTCTCGTTCAGAACGCGCGTGAGTTCGCCCCTCGCGATGTTCGTCTTCTTCAGGACACGGACGACCACGGGGTTGTCGTACTTGAGGAACTGGTCCTCGGTGATCCCGAACTTCATCAGGCTGTTCCTGACCGCCGTCCGCATCCTCTCCGCCGACCGGCCCCCCTCGGAATAGATGAGCTGAAGCGCCATCGCTCGGGCGTTGCCACCGACCACGGCGCCGGAGACATGGATGATCGGCGGGCCGGCCGTGGGTTCGCCGGTGTCCGTCAGGAGTTGCTGGGGGTCGAATTCCTTCTCGCTGGCGATCCTGTCGACCGTCCTCCGCGATTCCTTGCCAAGTTCCGCATCCTCGTATGGCTTCTCGTTGTAGTCTCCATCAATGTTGTGCTGGTAATGGTTGCGGGGATCGTGAGAGGGAACGATGAAATCCGCGTTCGTCACGGCGTACTTGGCCTCGAGATTCTCGCCGCCCGCGACTAGGACGGTCATCGTGTTCCCGAAATCAACCCTGGCATCGGGGGCCGTGAAGGCCGTGCCGGCGACGGGCTGCAATTCCTTGCCGGTCCCCCGTCTCGCCTTGCGGAACTCGTCGACCGCCCTGTCGATGAACTCTTGGTGGGCCCCGTAGGTGCCGAGTGTGCGTCGGACCTGTCGGACGGCCCACTCGACGAATCGGTCCCAAGCGCCCGCGTCCAGCCTCCCACGGACGCCAGGGTCCCTGAACGCCTCGCCCAGGAGACGTGCGACGGCTTCGCGTTCGAGTTGCTCAGGGTTGTTCTTGAGGCCGATGGCCCGCTTGCTCTGTTCACCGTACTGCTTCTCGATGTCCGAGAGGTACTGCGTGGCTGCACGCTTGGCCTCCAGGCGCGGCACGACTTCCTTCAGACGGGAGTCGATCCCGAGCGCGTGCGAGGCTTCATGTACGACAAGATGCCAGAGTACGTCGGCTTCGTGCCCCTGGCCGACGATGATGTTGCCGTGACGCATCCGATGGTGCCGGGCGCCCTCGACCCCCGTGACGAAGACGACCTCCAACCCAAGTTCTTCGGCCCAATCAAGGACGATACGCTCCTCTGGAGAGAGTTGGCCTTCCTGAACGATCAAGACTTCCTTGCCCGTCTCCTTCTTCTCGGCCTCGATCAACTCAAGGATGGGGCTTTTCTCTTCCTCAACCTCTTTGGGTGTCGGGGGTGTGGGTTTCGGTTTCCCGATGAACTCAGCACGATCCGCCAACTCGTCCGGGAACTCTGCGACAAGGGCGTCGGCCAACTCCTGGAGGCCCATCGTCGCGGCCCGGCCCTTACCTTGATGGTGTTCGCGCTCGGCCTGAAGGATCGCAGCCTTGGCCGCATCCGACAGGCCAGCGTAGCCCGGTTGTTTGGAGTAGATGTTGCTCCAGTTATGGACGGTCTCGGCGTCCAGCAAGACCTTCTTCTTCGGTGCGGCGGGGGGTACTGCCGGAGGGGATGGTGCCGGCGGTGCCGGTGCTTTCGGTTTGGCCTTCGGCTTCGGTGGTGCTGGCGCAGGTGGTCCAGGCACAGGGGCTTCGGCGGCAACCGCTGGCTTGGGTTGCCCCTCCTCAAGTTCCGTGATCCTCTGGAACGCCTTCTCCCCCGCCTCTTGCTGCTTTACCTGCTCGTCCGCCGGCAATGTGGAGACCCGGTAAAGTTCCGCTTTTAGACGCTCGTACTCCTCGCGGTGGTCGGTCCAGTAGTCAAGCAACGCCTCCGTGATCTCGACGTTGGGATTCGACTCCTGAAGCCATGCCCTTGTCCTCTCCTGAAGGCTGGATTCGAGCGGACCCGCGCCTCGCCCGCCAGGTTCGGCTGCGCCTGGGCCACGGTCGCTCAGGGTGACGATCTTACGAATCCTGGACGCCGGTACGATCATCGTCGCGTTCGGCGCCGTACTGTGCCAGTCGTCAATCTCGATCGCCTGAACCTCGGCGCCCTCATGGCCTTTGATCGAGAGCACGCGCCGGATCGTGGCGACGTGATGTTCGATGGGGCGGCGCTTGGTCTTGGGCAGCACAACCTCGGCCGTGGTCCCGGCGTACCTGAAAGCGTCCTCGGCGCCGACCTGTCCGAACGGTGCCTCTTCGGTCTGGCCCGGGATCTCGAACCGCGGCAGGTGCATCATCTCGCGGACGGTCGGAAGATCGACTGTGAGATCCGGGATTCCCTGTGCCTTGGCCTCCTCCTGAAGAAGTCGCAGCATGACCTCTGACGTGACCTTCTCCTGCCCGGCATTGACGACAACGTCCATCGGCAAGTTTGGCAGGGCACGGCCAAGGGACAGCGCATCTTTCAGGCGGCTAAGGAAGGCGGCGACGCGCACGCGCGTCCTGGGGAAGTCCTCCGGCCGGTGTTCCTTCGGTGCAGGAGCGGGCGCTGGGGCCGGCGATGGAGGCGTGGGCCCGGGAACTGGCGGAATAGTCGGCCCGGGCGCCGGACCTGGGGGTGCCGGGCCCGGGGGAGTTGGTCCTGGCACGGGTGCCGGCGCCGGGGTCGGAGGCGCGGCAGCGGGAACCGCCGGGCCTGGAGGCGCTGCGGGCGGCGTCGGAAGAGGCATCGTCGGTGCCGGGGCCGGCGCGGCGGCTTCAGGAGCAACCGGCGGCGTGACAAGCGGTGGCCCGATCAGACTGGCGGCCCGGGCGAGTTCGTGTTGCGCGAGTGGATCGAGTTCGTCCCATCGGTAGAGTGCCTCGGCCAGCATGGCGACATCGTCGCGGTCCCGGTAGGCTTGCGGTGCCTCGCGCTTGAGCAACTCAGAGGACCTGGTGAGCGCAACGTCGATCGCCTGCTTTGCAGCAGGGGTAGCACGGTTCAAGAGGTCTCCGGCGGCCCAATTCCGTCGGGGGTAAGGAGTGTGGATGGGTTCGGCGTGCGGAGTGGCGGCGTCCGGGCGCGCGTAGACGACCGTCCCGTCCGGTTGCATCTCATGCGTCCAGCCCCGCCCCGCGAGAACGGTCTCAATGTCCTCCAGGTCCTCGTCATGGGTGCCGGCGGGGACGATGATTCTGCGTGCCGCCGCGATCAGCGCGGCCCTGACGTTACCGACAAGGGTCAGGCCCACATCGCCCCAAGCCATCCGTCCTTGCCAGTTCGGTTGCGTCGTGTCGACCTGGGCGGTAAGGTCGCCGGGAGAGAGTTCGACAACGGCTCCTCTCGGCATTGCCGCCTGGGCCGTGATCTGGTCATTCGTGGCGCTGAAGGGTTCCGCCTTCTCGGCTTCCGGCGTGGCGTACTTGCCGACCGGTGGGGGTGAAAGAAACGTCGCGGCGGCCTCGACGGGCACGGCGACGTAGACCTTGGCGCCGAAGTCCGCCGCCGGGCGTGGCTCGTTCTTTCCGGCCTCGACGGCCTTGGCGACCGGCGTTAGGTCCGGTGCGACCTCCTCCTCGATCTCCTCTGTCACCATCGGCTCGGCAACAGCCGGCGCTGGGGTCGGTGCCCCTGGAGCGGGCTTCCCCGGTGGCCGTGGGTGCTGAAGGCTCGCAACCATCCGCGGCCAGTTCATCACGTGGAAGGCCGCCAACATAGCGAGTTCTTGCTCGGGGCCGTGGTACATCGACTTCAGGGCGCCCCAGAAGTAGTTCTCCTTCTCTTCGGGAGTGGCTGTGGCCGGCGGCTGATTGTAGCCCGTGAGGTAGTAGAGGAGATCGGCCGCCTTCTCCTCGGTGTATTCGTCGACGGTGCTGCTGAACGCGGCCGCCTTGTACATCCTTCCGACGGCGCCGCCTTTCAACCGCGTTTCGGCCCCGACGATTCTCTTGAGACGTGCCCACTTCGCCCGGATGGGGGCCGGCATGTTCTTGAAGGCCAGACGGCGCCCGTATCCGAACGCCTCCCCCATCTGCTCAGTGCCGACCTCGATGAGTTGCGAGACGAGGGCCTTGAGTGCCGCCTTGGCCGGAGTCGCCCCCGCCTCGGCCTGGACCCACTTCCCTTCCGTGGTATCGTAGAACCCCTGGGGCAGTTGCGCCTTCATGTACTCGGCGTAGGCGCCGCCCATCACAGGAAGACGGGCAACGGTCCCGACCGCCATGCCCGCGCCCCTGACTACTGCCTTGACGGCCCAGCGCGCGACCGATTGCTTGGCCCTTTCGAGAAGGGTCGTCCCGGCCTTTACTCCTATGCGCCGAAGAAGATAGGTGCCAAGGTCCTTGAGCTTGGTGATCTTCACGGCGAGTCTGGCGGCACCGCCGGACGTAGCCATTTCAGCCATGAAGGGCGCCGTCCCCTTGATGATCTCGTAGATGGCGGCCGGCGTGGTTTGCCCGCGCCTCTGGACCTCGCTCTCTTCGGCGATCCAGGCGGAGACAACGGCAACGTCGAGTCCCCTTGCGTCTTCCGGCGTCCGCGGGATGATCGTGGCCTCCGGGTGGATGCGCCTGAAATCCTCCGGGTTCAATCCCTGGCCCAACCATCCCAACTTCGACATCGAGACAAGTTCCTTCACCGTCTCGGCCGTGTACTTATCGCTCTTCAGGCGATCCATCGCTTCCTTCACGCGCAAGGCCCGCACGACCTCGACGGCGGAACCGTAGTAGGGAAGTACGTCTCCGGGCCGAGAGCGCCCGAGCGCTTCTCGAAGTGTGATCCGCATCGTCCCGCGCGAGAGCGCCTCTTGCTCTTTCAGCCATGTGCGAGAGAGGGCCTTCACCCCATCGGTGGCGCCTTCAACCAGACTCGGGTCAGCCACGCCCATCGCTTCCCACTGTTCCGACTCTGCCCTCTTCTGTTCCTCCGGCGTCCAGGGAATCGCTTCCACGGGTTTCCCAAGTTCAGCCCGCATTTCTGCGGTAACGGCGGGTTGCGTGATCGTGGCCCGGCCGGGTTCGGGTGGTCGGGCCCCCGTGGCCAGGGGCGGAGGCGGTTCAGGTGCCGGGGGTGCAGCAGGCGGCGGCACGATGACGGGCGGCGGCACTTCCCGTTCCGCCTGTCCGACGATGGACCCCACCTTGCCCCAGTAGTGGCCGGCATAGGGCGCGACGTGCGACAGGCCCTGGAGGTCCTCGCGGAGCATGATGGCTTCGGCCACCGTCGGCCTGCGAGTCCTGCCGGGTCCGAAGTTGAACGTGCCAGTCTTGGGGTCCCATCGGTCAATGACGCGCTGAGCAAGGGCGGCGCGCGTGGCCGGGACCGGATGGGCCTTGCCGGCCATGCGCTCCTGCCACTGATCGGATACATCGGGTTTCGGGAGTGCGACCGGGGTTGCCGGCTTTCTGCCGAACAGGACCGCCTCAACGTCCTCTGGCGTGACCGGGCCCTTGTTGGCAGGGGCCTGGGGTTCAGGAGTTCCCTCTTCGCCGAACAGGATCTTCCTCACATCATCGGGCGTGACGACCTGGGTCACAGTTTCTGCGCTCCTGCCTGGGGAATTAAGACCCGCTCGTCCGCCGCGAACCCATGCTCCCGGAGCCATTTCGTGACGGCGATGGACTTCTCGTGCGCACTAAGGGTTGCCCAAGGTGCGCCGACCTGGACGGCAACCTGGTTGAGGGCCGCCCGCATGTCTTCCGCGGTCGGGCCTTTCGCGTTGGCGGAGACCGTCGGAGTCGGTCCCGCGGCCGGTGCGGGCGTTGCAGGCGCTGCGGTCGGCGCCGCGGCAGGTTTCTTGACTGGCGTTATCTCCTTGGCTCCATATTCGAGTGTCCCGGTCATTTCTGGCAGTTCTGCACCCGGTCTTGTGATGGTGAACACGGTCTTCAGGCCAGACTGGAAGTGGTCCAAGTCAGGAAGTGGCTCCTTGTAAGTGCTCGGCACCTTGCCGCCGGGGAAGGGCTTAAAGAGATTCGTCGCCAGCGCCTCGCCAGTCTTGGGGTCGATTCGGAATCGCGTGAAGAGCGTCCCGAACTCCCCTGTCGTCTTGTCCCTGCAAACCGTCTCGAAGGTCTGGCCGTCGGGCGGGTAGTCGTAGTATTTCGGCGGACCGATCTGGTTTCCGTTGGCGTCGAGCTTCACTATCGCCGTAGCCTTCGCCTTGGTCTCCGGGTTCTCCAGACCCTGAATGACGTAGATGTCTGGCGGCTTTTCGAGCAGGGGTTCCGCCTTGAGGATCTTCTCGTCTCTCCACCTGACCCTCGCCCCGCCCTCGTATGTCTGATACTCTTTCCCGGGGACGCGACCTTTCGCCGCCTCACCCCGCGCGGCTATGTCGCGCAGTTCCTCGCGGCTCGGTGATGCCTTGACGATCGGGTCGAACAGGTCCTTCCCCGTCTTCTTCGAGATCAGACGCCACTGGGCGCCTTCTTCCAGGACAAGAGGCGTCTCCGGGGCCGGGCCGATGAACGGCATGACGGGCACCCCCTCCTGCGCCGCGAGCTTGACGAGTGCGGCCTCGCTTGGTGCCTGCTGAAGTTTCTTCATGTGCTCACGGCGCACCATGGCCTGAAACTGCGGATCCTCGATGTACTCGGTACGCTCCGGCATCATCTTGCCCTGGACATCGCTCCATCGTGCCGGAACCGTGACCTTCCAACGCCGTGTCGGTCGTTCCGGGCCGCCCGGAACCATCTTGGTCCTCGTCTCAACTTCCACTCTCGCGCCCGGGTAGACATCGTGCGGCAGGAGCCCGCTCAAGGCTTCGGCGGCTGGAATGGGTTCTCCGAAGAGACCCGTGCGGATCGGCTCCTCTGGATTCGCAAGGGCCTTCTCTCGCAGTTCATGCTTGCGACGGCGGATGTCCGCGTAGATCTGCATGCCCTTCTGCGCAAGCGCCGCCCGCTGCTCGGGCGCGAGACCCGCGACGTACTTGTCGATCCCGCCGGCCGCCTCGAACTCCCTGGCCCTGACGATAGCCTCCGCCGTCAACGTGCCATGCTGCTCCGCCAGGTTGGTGAACGATGCAAGTTCCGACGGCGCTCTCGGCCCCGGCTTCTCCTCCGGCGTGGGCTTCGAGGTATTCGCCATCGCGCGGGCCAGGGCATCGCGGTACGCCAGGTCGCCTTCTTCGGTCGGACCGGCCGGACGCTTCTTCTTCTTCGGAGCGCCGAGGGTCGCCCCGGTCGAGCGTCCCAGGCCGCCCATTTCGCTCTCGTAGTAGAGCTGCGCCATCTCTGGCTCCTCGTTACAGCATGTCTGGATTATCCCAGAACTCATCGAAGGGGCCGGGCTGCCCGTAGTTCACGCGGGACGTGCTCCGGCCGGTCCGCCCTTCCTGCATCCTCCGCCTGAGTTCCGCAGCCTCTTCTATCTGGCCCGCGGCGAGGTACTCCATGTAGAGGCGGTTCACCTTTGCCCTCAGCCGTGCTTGACGCCCGACGACTGTGTGGATCGGCCACTCGACGACTTCACCGCCAGGTTCAGGGTCGATCAGGCCCAGCGCCCGCAAGGTCGCGTCGTTCCTGGCCGTCCCGCTTCGGATCGGCGGCGCCCCGTAGGCAATCCCCGGTATCATCGGCATCTGAAGGTCGCCGCCGGCGAACAGCCCGTAGGCACCCGACCGCGCGGCCGCGATCTGCTGCATGAGGCCGACGCCCGTGCGCACCGGCTCGATCCGGTAATCGGGAGGCGTGAACGTGTTCATCGCCCTGGTCGCCATGTCAAACTCCTGCAACGCCGCTCTCATGGCCGCATTGGTCAAAAGCGATTTCAAGGCCATCAAAATAATCCATTGGACCGACAGGATCGCGCACTCCCTGGCGCCAAATAATGAAGCCGGGCTTCCAGTACGTGTCGCCACCACTGTCTACGACTTGATGGCTGATAAACCCCACGACTAGATAGGGAGGCGCATCTCCTCTGGGGTTCGCGTCTCCGTGTGCAATCCGACCATCCACGTCAAATCCAATCCACCCTTGATTCGTGACGGTCACTGGAATCACTGGCGTACCTTCCACTTCCGGTGACCGCGCCGCAGCGGTGATTTCGTTCAGGGGCCTCGCCCTTTGGCGAGGGACCACTTCTTGCCGGACCTCCGACCCTCGATTCGATTGCCTGAGCATCGTCTACCCCGAATGGGCCAGGACCATATCCGCCGCCTCCCCGATCGTCAACTCCTGGAGCTCAAAATCGAACGCATCCTCCTGGGTCACGGTCACGCGGATCAATCTCCCGCTGACGCCGATCTCGGCACTCTTGGCGAGCATGTCGTTCGCCGCCCAGGATAGGGTGAACGGCCCACGGGCGTTCCCGGCCGCGACGTTCTCGCACGGCATCCCGCGCGCCTGGACCGTCGCTGTCTGGACCTCCGTGGGGCTGGCCCGGCTCGCCGTCAGGGTCACGCCGGGGTTGCGCACCACGGCACCGGCCGGCCCCTGGTAGTCGACCTCTAGGGTCATCGGGTAGGTGGTTCCCTGCGTCGCGTCAACGTCCTTGAACGAGGCCCGGTTCACGTACTGGCAACTGGCGTCGGCGAACAGGAAGACAATCTCGCCCTCCTCGGGATCGTATCCGATGCCGACGATGGTCTCTGTGTGCTCCAGCGCCCAGACGTGGCAGACCACCCGCTGATGTTCGAGTTGGTCGAGTTGGATTTCGAGAATGACCTGCCCCTGCGCCGCCGTCGGGATCACGCACAGATACTGGCCATGCTTCCAGTCGTAGGCCCCCATGGCGCCCGACAGGTCGGTGGCCGCGTTGATCGAGGGGTCGGCGAAGTCCACATGGCCCTTCGTGATGGGTGCGCAGGACTGCCCGTTCCAAAGGACGAGCGTGCTGTCCGAGAGCCAGATCGACCCCCACGGCGTCTGGTCGACCGTGGCCCGGCTCACGCAACCGTAGGTGAAGCGGTCGTGGCCGACGCGATAGGTTGCTCCGTCACGGGCTACGTCGAGAGTCCAAGCTCCGTGCTGGCAGAGAACAAGTCCGCGGTCAGCGTGCGAGGTCATGGCGACGATGGTGCCGGCCCAGGGCGACACGACGAGTCTGGCTTCCCCAGTCAGAAGGCCCCCCTCGTCGACCGCAAGGGTAGGAGAGATCGGTGCCCCGTTGACGGTCGTCGGTCCGGCATAGGTCTCGGGGCACCCGGGGTTCGAGTAGTAGACGTTGTACCCATCACCCGTGAAGAGCCGCCCGTCGAACATCATAAAACCCACGCCGAATGGCGTGACGGTATGGGTGAAGGTGAGGATTTCACCCATGCCCTGGCTGCCTTGATCCACAAATGACCCGTTCGCCACGTAGGCAACATCGTTGGCCCAGGCGGCAGCCGCCAAGGTCGACAAAGGCATCCAGTAGGTCGGATTGGTGCTTGGCTGCTTGTTCGTGTTGTTGACGATGCAGAGGTAGTCGGTCGTGTCCTTTGCCACACTTCCAGACCCGCCGACGGCTACCTCCTTGAAGAGCCGCATCCCGCTGATGCCCCAATCGCTTGCGCGTCGAGGTGCCCACTGGCCATTGCCGGAGTACGTGTGGATCATCTCGCGGTAATAGCGCAGGTGGCTCGCCCCGGTCGGCATGGTGGGAATGGTCTTCATGGCGACGGACCAACCCGGCCCGCCAATCCACTGGAGTTGGTCGGTGAGCAGGAGTTCGCTTAGGGTGCCGACGTAGGTCCCGAAGAGCGGAGGACTCGTGACCCTGCGCGTGGCGTCCCACCCGACAACCGCGTAGATGTAGGCTCCGCTGGAATGTTGGCTCATCTTCGTGCCGACATCCGTGCCGAGTGCCGTCGAGGGCGTCGGAAGGCCCCAGGTAGCCGACAGGGTGTGCGCGACCGTGTCCCAGATAGCAGCCGTTGCGGACGTGCGCGAATAGAGATAACTGTTGATCGGGTTCACGAATACGTCGTTCAGCATCCCAAAGGAAACGAGGGTGCTTTGGGCCCCGTAATACCAGCGGAAGATTCGGGACGGTGGAGTGGCAAGACCGCCGAAGTCAACCCCTATCGTGGCCGCCTTGTTGACCCCCGGCCGCTTCCGACAGTGGCCCGGCAGGAGTTCCTGGACGTTGAGGCTGAGGCGCGGTCTCACCCCTTCGGTCGCCAGTGAGGCGACTGCGGATCGCATCCCGAACTCGTGCAGTCGGATCATGGGCCGTCGTAGGAGTA
>Ga0315274_10009495_pt1 | contig 14047 bp, 14 predicted proteins | sample YL17G02_20_MG_FD_203700 | JGI IMG/M metagenome (GOLD analysis project Ga0315274, IMG submission 203700) | Sediment microbial communities from Yellowstone Lake, YNP, Wyoming, USA - YL17G02_20 | ecosystem: Environmental > Aquatic > Freshwater > Lake > Sediment | place: USA: Wyoming | collected...
GCTGAATTCTACGCAATATTTCTAGGCGAGAATGCCCCAGGTTCTCCAGAGTGGCTCTCAGCAGACGGATGGCGATAAATAGAAAGGTTCCTGAGCCGCAGGCAGGGTCTAGCACCCGCCAGTCCGGATTCTCAGGTAAATGAGCCAGTTCTGTCAACATGTATTCCGCCAGCCAGTCGGGAGTATAGTATTCTCCCAGATTGTGGCGAGCTTCCTGCCCCAATATTTCCTCGTAGAGTTCCTTCAGAATATCTTGGTTGGCTGTTGAGAATTCATAGGCCATTAGGCTAGCCACCAATTTTTGTACTAGTTGGAGGCCTTGCGCCTTTGCTTTCTCGTTCAAAGGCCAGGTGAAAAAGTCATCCTCAATGAAATTGCTAATGCCCTGTCGGCTGAACTTGACACCTTTGATCACTTCCTCCACGTCCTGCGGGCTGGGTATTGCTGAGCCGGAGCGGAAGAAGAAGGCGATGAACTTGGCCATGGTTGCTAGGTAGGTGTGCTTCAGGAAAAGAGCCTCATCGCCTACATCTTCCCCGTAGACCCGTTCCAAATATTTCTTCCATTCCCGAAATCGGACCTGGACGGCTGGCTCTTCTCGGACAGTACCAAAGAGACTACGTAGCGCTGCTTGCGAAGAGCGGAAGGTGGGACTTTGTGGCCCGAGGACAGCCACAATGTTAGCAGCGGTCGGGATTTGCGAGGAGCGAAAGATGAAAAACAGGGAGTCTAGAAAGAATAGCGCATCTTCGGGCTTGGCCCGCCGCAAGTCTTTCTCAGCAAGAAGCTCTAAGTCAGAGTTATATACCCTAAAGCGAGCGCCATCCGTGGCAACTCCCGTGAAGCTGGCGGCGGGATGCTTCTCTCGGAGTTGGGAGATATAGCGCTTCAGTTCTTCTTCTGCGTCTAACCTCTCCTTAACCAAATCCCTCTTGAATTCAAGGACGAGGTTGCCTAGAAGAGCGTCTATCCTGCCCCGATAGACCCGCTCCTCCAAGCGGTAGTCCGAGAGTGGAATACTGAATGCCTGCCGGACAAAGTCCAGAAAAGTGGTTTCAATGGCTACATGGCTATGTGCCCCAACTAGGTTGCTGAGGTATGCAGACCAGCTTTGAGCGAACTTCTCTGAGTCCACCATATTGTCCCTGATAATATGCCCATTAAATCTGGTTGTCAAGCCTGGCGCATGGTCGGTGAAGTGCCGACATATAGGCCATAGGCCAGGGTTTTGTCTCCATTACGCCGCTGCACGCCGACTTGCCCGACCGCATCACCCTGCCGCTGCTGTACCAGCGCTACCTAAATCTGGAGAGTGAGCTGCGGGCTGCCATTGGCTAAAGCAATTTCTGGTAGCGAACCCCAGCCACACCATCCCCATAATAATCAGGCTGCAGACCCACCCTGGTATAGCCACAGCCTTCGTAGAAGCTTATGGCCTCCCGATTATCCAGGCGCACCTCTAAATTTAGCTTTTTTAGACCTCTAGCCCGGGCCAGAGCTTCAGCCTGGCTGACCAGAGCCTTGCCTATTCTCAGGCAGCGAAATTCTGAGAATACCGCTACTGAGGTTATCCTAGCGGTTGAGCTATTCCGTCGCCAGGAAAGGATCAGCGCACCCACCACTCGCCCAGCTCTTTCGTAGACCAGCACCTTCCCCTGAGCCTTGGTCAACAGGTAAAGCAATTGGCGGCGGTGGAAGCGGTCGTCCTCAAAGCTCAACTCCTCCAGCACCACCAGGCTGTCCACATCATCTGGCCGGGCGTCTCTGATCATGGCAGCTAAGAGGCATACAAGAGGTCAGTGATTCTATTCCGAATGTCGCGAGAGGCCACCACCCAGTGGTAGAAATACTCTGTCTTGGTATCCTCGGGCAAGTTGCTAACCGCTATTGCCTTATAGGCGTTAAAGATGACTTCTCTCTGCTCAACCAGACCCAGACTTACCATATTGACATCCCAGTTTGGTCGCTTGCTAGCCCACCAGAACTGGCAGCTATGCATGGCGCTGTCCAGCAGAGCACGTGCGATATCGGCAAAATGCTTGCTATTCTGGTCGGTGGCCACGTCTAGCGCTTTCCTGGTAAGCTCAAGGGCTATCTTGAGATGACGCCACAGTAGCTGGTGGACATGGTTATTAGGGTCCTTCCACAGAGGATAGGGATTGCCTGCCTTAATATCCTCCAGACTGGTGCTCCAGGATGAGGCCCGCGGCTCAATAGTCTGGCCTTTGGGAAATATGTCGAAGAGCTGGCTGATGGTTACCACCTGAATTTCGCCCGCCGCCACTTGCTTGCTGCGCAGCAGAGCGCCATGCTCCTGGGCCACCGCCGCCGATTGCTCCAGGTGATTGGTCACATCACTCGAAGCCACTGAACTCCGTTTGGGGTGCCGGTGGTTATTATGTTCCAGCGCCTCATAGACCTCAGCCAGGAAGTATTTCTCCCAGTGCTGGATGTGATGGCCAAAGGTCTCAGCGTCCATGGCTGTTATCACGTAGCGATCGCCGCTGCCCGCCTGAAGCCCCTCCAGATGCTGGATGAAGCTCTGGGCATCAATATCGCGGAAGCTGATGCGGTTGCTCAATATATCATCGCGGAAGAACACAGCCAGCCTCTGGCCATTGTGGCTGACCTCGTGGATCATGTCCATGGGCCAGGCCACAGGACAGGCCACTCCACTCAACAATATCCAGCTGTAACCGCCCTCTACCACCTGCCTTAGTATATCCTGGCTATAGGCCAGTTCGGGAGGGAAAAAACCTGAGGGAACATAGGTTTTGCCCAGGAAACGCCGGTTAGTGTTGAAGTTATGCACGATCTGCCGCAACGTTTCGTCCTGAGGGATCAGCGGCAAAATGGGATGGTACTTAGCCGAGCCAGTGAACTCGAGCTGTCCTCGCTCTCCCAGCTCCCGAAGGCCATCCAATACATCGGACATGCCATGCTCATCCAGCATCTCGGTGAGCACACCATTGATGTTGACCGTGACCTTGGCGTGGGGCGACTCCCGAAAGAGCTTGATCAAGGGACGGTAAGATTCCTCGCAAACCTTCTTGAGAACCCAGTGGTGCTGGGTGGGCGGCTGGTAAAAGTGTAGTATAGGTGCCCAGTAGATCATGGTGTTGGCCTTGGCTCAGGAACAAAAGGACCTTCATCCTGCGTCGAAGGCGAGGAAACAACAGGCACTAAATCACCTCTCGGTTGTTCAGTGGGAGAGCCTATTGCCGTATCAGGGATAAGCCTTGGCATCTCGGCGGTCACTGGTTTCTTTTTCAGCGCTTGCTGGGACAAGGGCTTGAGCATGGCCAGCAGTTCCTTCACTGCTCTATCACGCTGAGTGGGATGGCGCATGGGTAAATCGGTATTCACTACATAGGTGTTATGACGGCCGCTGCGCGTCTTGGCAATATAACCAGCCTGCTCCAGGTCGGCGATAATTTTTTGCACCCGGCGCTCGGTGATGCCCAGGGCAGTGGCTATCTCCCTACTGGTGATTCGGTGATGCTCCGCCACATGGCTCAACACCAGGCCGTGATTTGTTACAAAAGCCCATTCTTTCATTTTGTTTGTAAAGCTTTTCTAAAATCCTGGCAAAACCCCTTGACATTCCGAACAAAATATGTTATATTTTTCGTGAAACTTGAAGGATGTATAATAAATCCTGAAACAGTATAACAGTAAATCTTGATTTAGTCAATCCCCTGCGCCGCAAAGGCCGGGGGATAAGTATATAAAGGATGGCAGCCTAATGGGGGCCGACGAAGGTCACAGTACTGAAGAAGCTCAACCGCCATCGTGTCCGGTATTTAACACTGGCCACGATGAGAAAGCTTCCCTCTTTTTCTGGCATGAGAGCCTGGCTGTAAATTTATCCTCCAGTCTGATACTTCCACTTCAGCGCCTATCAGTTGACTCTAACTTGCTATGGTATCCCTTTGCTCATAGACCACAGGTGGAACAGAAGGAAACCCTTTTTAAATAGGAGAAATTTACCTTAATATTATATCTCGAAAAACTCTCTTTTCGGAAAGGAGGTGAATAACTTCATGAAGAAGCCAGCTAAGCCCGCTCCAAAAAAGAAGTAACTGAAGTGACTAGCGTTCAAGTGTGTTAAAGTAAAGAATCCTCGTTCTTTAAGGAGGTGATTAGTAATGAAGAAGCCAGCTCCCAAACCCAAGAAGAAATAACTGGAGAGTAAACCGGGGGAACAGAAGTACCTTTTCATAAAGAAGGAGGCGATTAGTAATGAAGAAGCCAGCTCCTAAACCAGCTCCTAAAAAGAAGTAACTGAAGAGCAAACCGGGGTAACAGAGGTACCCTTTATTAAGAAAGAAGGTGATTAGTAATGAAGAAGCCAGCTCCTAAACCAGCTCCTAAAAAGAAGTAACTGAAGAGCAAACCGGGGTAACAGAGGTACCCTTTATTAAGGAAAGAGGTGATTAGTAATGAAGAAGCCAGCTCCTAAACCCAAGAAGTAACAAACGACCAAGTCGATCTATAAACTAACTAGTAGAAGAGCCCCCATCGGGGGTTCTTCTACTAATAGAGCCCTCTTTCCAGAAAGGAGTCAGATTCTTTTTACTGGAATCTAGTTTGTCACTGATACAAGCCGCAAACATGTCAACAATCCACGAGTAATACTCGGGCGGCAGCGCTTCTGGCACGACATCGGGGACCTCATTGTAAGCATCGATGACCCACCATCGCCCTTCCTCATCTACACACCACTCCGTCACATTGACATCTAAGTCCAGCGCCCGGTTTAACTGAATAGTCAGATCAGTCAATCTGTCCGTGGTGTCCCCCATACCGGTTAGGTCGCAACGAAGGTATTGACCCATGGCCAGGGGTTTAGGTACCCACCGGATGAAGAGGACATTCTTCTTATCGAAGCAAAAGACGCGGAAATAATCCCTGAACCTGATTAGCTGCTGTGCCATCAGTATGTGCCGACGGGATAAGGCGAGGTAGAGGTTATGCAGCTCCTCGATAGACCCGGCGACATGGACATCTTGCCAAGCATATCCGTTGAATGGTTTGAGGATGCAGGGTAAGCCCAGCTCTTCAGCCACCCGGCGTAGATCAGGCTGGGCAACTAGTCCCTCTGTCTCCTCTATAACCGATTGGTCAGGCAGGACGATAGTCTTAGGAAAGGCCAATCCCAAGCTGCTGCCCAACCTCACATCCACAAGTTTGTTAGTAGCCGAAGCCGCAAAGGGATTGTTAACGATATATGCTCCACTAAGTGCCAGGTTCTTCAACAGCTCTACAAGAAAGGGGTAACCGTAACTCAGTCTGTCTACTACCACTCGATATTTCCGTTCAACAGGGATCTTTTCCTCTGCAATGGACATGAATTCGACACGGACATCTTTTAACCGAGAAATGACATCCTTGATGAAAGGGTCGTTTCTGTCTTCTAGAATGCCCACTAGCATAGCTTCCACAACTGCTAGTATAGGCTACCACACACCTTTCGGTCAACAGGATAGACGGCCAAAGTTAGACAAATTCGCAATTCGTCATGTTGCATGGACGAATGGTTTTTGTTAAACTTAACCAAGGGACAAACGGGGCTGTAGCTCAATTGGGAGAGCGTTTGACTGGCAGTCAAAAGGTCGGGGGTTCGACTCCCCCCAGCTCCACCAAAAAATGAAGCTAAAATGCTCCCTTTATGTTAATCACCTTTGGGAGCATTTCCTTTTTTGCTAACATTTTGCTAACCAAGTTTTTCAACCGCCTCTTTTTCACGCTTGGGGGCCACCAGTTCATCAAAGCGATAAGCAGCAGCCTCTTGAAGTCCGGGTGCAACGTGACTGTAGGTATCTAAGGTGATCCCTATGCTGGCATGGCCTAACCTTTCTTGAACTATCTTGGGATGTATCCCCACTTTGAGCATTAGTGAGGCGTGGGTGTGACGGGCGTCGTGAAGGCGTATTCCTTTAAGCTCTGTGCGCCGCACCAGCTTAATCCAAGCGTGGGTTACGCTATCGGGCAGTAAAGGCTTGCCGTCTCAATGGCAAAGATCACACCGCGGCAGCCGGTCCTCAGCATCTCCGCCCTGGTCCACTCCAGAGCTTCCTCAAAACCACGCCTGGAGTTAGCAAACTTAAACTTGCTCTGAACCAGAAGATCCTCGGTCATGGCCACTGTCGCATGCTTCTTCTTGTGCGGGTCCACTCCTACCCTGAGATACCCCGCTGGGACTTGCTTAAGTTTCCTTGCTGCGCTATTCTTCATTTGGACCGCTCCTTCTACTGTAGAATCGATGCTCCAAACTAGGCACCTCTTCCATTGTAGCCAGAGCCATCCCTAATTCTTAATCCATATACTAAAGCGCCAAATGTGTCCCCTTTACGCCAGCAGTTCACATTAGCAACTCTTGCCGGGTACTAAACAATGTGGAGAACTGTGAGACAAGCGCCCAAATTAGACACCCCCCCCCAATTGTTGAACGATTGATATTTCAGATATGCTAAATCTGCCTCCATCTATAGTTACTCCTCCCGCGAGAAAGCCCCCTTGCTTTCAGCCCAAAGTCTAACATTTTATGTGGACTGATTTTTTGGGGGGCAGGTCATTGTGCCCAAGAAGATCTCATGATAATATTAATGGTTAATAATGGAAAACATACGAAACTTCTGTATAATCGCTCACATCGATCATGGCAAATCGACTCTGGCTGATCGCATTCTTGAGCTGACCGGAATGATGCCCACTATTAGCAATGAACAGGTTCTGGATAGTATGGACCTTGAACGCGAGCGTGGGATTACTATCAAAGCCAAGTCAGTCAGAATTCCATATAAGTCAAGAAACGGCAAAGACTATATTCTGAACCTCATTGATACTCCCGGGCATGTGGACTTCAACTATGAAGTGTCAAGAAGTCTGAAAGCTTGTGAAGGCGCTATCCTGTTAGTTGATGCTTCACAAGGTGTAGAAGCACAGACTATTGCCAATGCCTACCTCGCCATTGAGGCCGGACTCGAGATAATTCCAGTTATAAACAAGATTGACTTGTCCAATGCGATGATAGATGAGTGCCGTTTACAACTGGGAGAACTTCTGGATATACCTGGCGATGGTGTATTGCTGTTATCCGGTAAAAAGGGGACCGGTGTAATCGACTTATTGGAGGCAGTGGTGGAGAGAATACCACCACCTGGTGGAAGTGGCGAGGAGCCACTACGATGCCTTATTTTTGATTCCTACTATGATGCCTATCGTGGCGTTATACCTCATATACGTGTCTTCTCGGGCAGCTTACGTGCGGGGGCTAAAATCATGGTTAAGTCTACCGGTAAAATATTTGCAGTGGAAGAAGTCGGCTATTTCATCCCACAGTTGACCCCCTGCGACACTTTGAAGGCGGGAGATGTCGGGTACCTCGGAGCTGCCATTAAAGACGTAGGTACTATTCATGTTGGTGATACCATCATCTCACCAGACTATCCACAGACGCCGACAATAGAAGGATCCAGGCAATCTCAACCAATGGTATTTTGCGGAATTTATCCGATTGACAGCAGTGACTACGGCAAACTTACCACGGCACTGGAGAAGTTCCAGCTCAACGATTCATCCATTGTCTACGAGAAAGAGAGCTCTGCGGCTTTGGGGCATGGCTATCGCCTGGGCTTCCTGGGCATGTTGCACATGGAAATCACTATGGAACGTCTCAAGCGGGAATATGGTCAAGAGTTAATTGCTACCATGCCCTCGGTTGTTTATAAGGTTGTTACTACCAAGGGGGAAGCGCTGATGATAGATAACCCATCGAAATTCCCGGAGCCTCAGTACATCGACCATATTGAGGAACCTATCATCATGGCTCGAATTATTGTCCAGGAAGACTATGTTGGGCCTTGCATGGAACTATCTGAATCCAGGCGCGGTAAATTTATAAACATAGAGCATTCTGACAGGAGAAGAACCCTACTCACCTACCATTTCCCATTGGCCGAAATCCTTGCTGGCTACTATGACAAACTCAAGAGTGTAAGCCGGGGATATGCCGGTATGGATTATGATTTTGTGGGATATCGAGCTGATGACCTGGTCAAAGTGGATATTTTAATCAAAGATAACAAGGTTGATGCTCTCTCTTTTATAGCCAATCGTAGCAGTGCTGTTACTAGGGGCCGAGCATTGGTACAGAAGCTAAGGAAGCTAGTACCCAGGCATCAATTTGAGATTCCAATACAGGCTGCCATCGGCAAGAAGATAATAGCTAGAGAGGACATAGCGCCGATAAGGAAAGATGTCATAGCAAAATGTTACGGCGGCGATATTACACGTAAGAGGAAGCTCCTCGAAAAGCAAAAGGAGGGCAAGAAACGAATGAAGATGGTCGGGGTGGTAGAGGTGCCACAGGAAGCCTTCCTATTGTTGTTGCGGATGGAGTAGTAAGTTGAGAGGGCTTTATGTCCATGTTCCTTTCTGCGTCAAAAAGTGCAGTTACTGCGACTTCTATTCCGTGCCGGCGCAGAATGGATTAATTGATCGCTACGTTCAAGCAATCATGGCTGAGTGTCACTCATACCTGGGGTTTTCCTTTGACACTTTATATTTGGGTGGTGGGACGCCGAGTTTGCTGGGGGCCGATAATCTTATTAGGCTAATTGACGGTCTTCACCAGGCTTTCGACCTATCTGACCTTGTCGAGGCGACAGTCGAAGTTAACCCTGAGTCAGCGACCGTTAGTTTGCTTGAAGCTGCCAAAGCAGCAGGAATTACTCGAATATCCATTGGTGTTCAGTCTCTTTCCCAACAGGAGCTTGAAAAGGTAGGTAGAGTCCATACTGCAGTACAAGCGGTTGAAGTTGTAGGTAGAGCCACGAAACTCGGCTTCAGAACACTATCTTCCGATCTGATGATCGGGCTCCCCGGACAGAAATGGGAGATGCTCCGAGCTTCTCTGGAAACCTTGATCAGTCTTGGCATGGATCATTTATCATTATACTGTCTGTCACTAGAACATGGCACTCCTCTGTCGCTTGATCCGCCTGCTGACCTGCCGTCCGATGATATGCAAGCTGATCTTTTTGAAAGGGCAAGTCTATTTCTTGACAAGAATGCATTTGTTCACTACGAAATATCGAACTTCGCCCTTAAGGGACATGAATGTCTCCACAACCTGAACTACTGGCGGGGTGGTGAATACCTTGGGCTTGGTCCGGCGGCAGCCTCTCATCTCGGCGGAAGGAGATTTAGGAATCGGCCTGATCTTTGTGCTTATATAGAGACCCCGGCACATCTTGTGGAAGATGTGGAAGAACTGAAAAACAAGGACAAGGCAGCCGAGGAGACGATGCTGAGATTACGTTTGCTTTCGGAAGGTTTAAATCAGAATGACCTTATCAAACGATTTGGGCAGGAAGATATCAACGATTTGGTTGGCAGACTCGAGGAAATGGCCAGAGCTGGAGACCTTTTATTCGACGGCTCGAGCTACCGGCTAGCTCCCTCCAGGGTACTTACCTCCAACCAGATATTTGCCCGAGTCTTGTTCGATTAAGTGTTACCTATTCTAATGTCGCCCGGCTCCCCAAATCAGTCAATAGCTAGAACTAAGGATATGATCTTCAATACGGTGTTTGCCCAGTTTCTGGGCAATATGGCTTTTAAGGGTCCCTTGCTCACGGAGCTCCCAGTATAGAGCGATTAACATCTAATTTGTCATGTCCATGATTTTACATGGACTGTCGGATATTTACGGAAACAATGCGCTAAGTTGTGACTCGATTGAACAGAACGCTATTTTGTGACTCTAAAGCTGGTTCAAACTAAAGCTTCTAGATCACACTAGATTCGGGGAGCATTCTCAAGAGGCGATTTGTATCATCATGCTCAAACATCGAAACCAAATCCGCATTGCTTCCCACGCCTCTTCCGCATTATCGAGTTTTGTGTCAACGTGTGCAACGCGTGTATTTCTGAAGGTATTGACCTTCTCCAGATCAGACTGCAGGGTGGCCATAGTCTGACCAGAAAATACTTTCGACACGTCGCAGAGAGTCGCTCTGGTTGTAGGGCCTCTCTTACATCTTTGAAACGGCACTGGTCAGGCCTCAGCCAGAGTCGGCGGCTGCGCAAAGAGCATGACCTCTATCGCCAGCAATGCTGCGGCTGCATTTATAGCGGATGGGAGCGCTTCAGCTAAGCCGACATAGCCGAGGCGCAACAGTGCTGCCCTAGGGATTGAGCCCAGCTTCTAAATCTTCAGGGCAACCTCGGCCCCCTCGGCAACGGCATGGAAAGCCAGACGGGGCTCCTTGGCATCCCCAATGACATACAACTCGGCTACCCGGTCAGTAAGCTGCTTTCCCAGCTCATTCATTGATTTGGCCCCCAGCGCCAGTATGATACTGTCCATGCCAGACAGAGTTTCCCGTCGGCCTTCCCCGGTGACATAGGTGACTCCGTCATCCGTGATTTCCACCACCCTAGCCGAGGTTACTTGCCTTACTCCATATTTAATCAATCTGGCCATCAAGAAGGGCGTCACTCCCATGGCAAGATCCAGCCCTATTTCCGGACGCATTTCTATTATGGTTATCTGCTTGCCCTGGTGGCCCAGGAAGTCAGCCGTTTCAGGGCCGATTCTGCCCCCACCCAGGATGACCACCTTATCCCCCACCATAACCTTGCCCGCCAGCACATCAAGCGCGGTAACCACCTTGGGATTGTCTATCCCTGGAATGTTTGGGATCAGGGGAACCGCACCAATTGCCACGATAACCACTTCAGGCTTCATCTCGGCCACCGCCGAGGCAGTAACTTCCCTATTCAGCTCCACCTTTATTCCCGATTTCCTCACCTGGGTGGAAAACCACCTGACGGCCTCAGCGAACTCTTGCTTGTAGGGTGGGATGGCGGCTACGTTTAACTGGCCACCCAGCCTGTCTGATTTTTCCCACAGGGTAACCTGATGGCCCCTCTGGGCGGCTATCAACGCCGCCTCCATTCCGCCAGGGCCACCGCCAGCCACCAGCACCTTTTTCGGCTTTGATGCAGGGACAACCACCCGCTCCATCTCTCTGCCGGCGAAGGGATTGACCATGCAACTGACACGCCACATCAGATCGGGCGGCGGCGGGCTCACTGGCAGACAGCCGGAATTACAGCCGATACATCTCCTGATGTCCTGCAAAGCCCCTGCCTTTGCCTTCCGAGGCAAATCGGGGTCGGCCAGCAGCGCCCGCCCCAGGGCTACTAGATCAGCCCGGCCCTGTGCGATGATGGCCTCAGCCACCAGGGTGTCATTGATCCGGCCCACAGCAGCCACCGGCACCCGGGACACCTTTTTCACCGCCTCAGCGGAGGACACGTTAAAAGCGATGGGCACTTGGGAGGAAGGAACCAGCAACTCAATGTTGGCATAGGTACCCAGGGTGACGTCCAGAGCATCAAGCCCCGCCTCCACCAAGATGGGAACTATGCACTTCGTTTCGTCTATAGTGCGCCCCCCTGGCACTGGCTCATAGCCAGCCAAGCGCATCATCAGTGGGTACTTTCGGCCAGCCTTTTCCTTTATCCTCTTTATCACCTCCAGGGGGAACTTCAGCCTCCCCTCTATGGAGCCGCCATACTCATCGGTGCGTTTGTTGGAATAGGCTGACATAAACTGGGCCACCAGATAGCCGTGGCTGCCGTGGATCTCTACCGCATCAAAACCTGCCTCCTCGGCTCGCCTGGCCGCCTGGCCGAATTTCTCAATTATATCTTCAATCTCTGCTCCTGTCAGTTCGTGGGGCATTGCCTTGAAGACGGGGCAGGGGACCGGTGAAGGAGCCACCGGTGGCTGTCCCCCTATAAAGACAGGGCTGGTTTGCCGCCCGGAATGGCCCAGTTGAAGGGCTATCTTGACCGCGTGTGCATGGACTGCCCTGACCAGTTTAGTCAAGCCGGGGATATAAGCATCATCCCAGACCGCCGTTTGCGCTGGAAGCGCCGCCTTGCCCCGAGGGTCAACGGCGCTCTGCTCTACAATGATCAGCCCCACTCCACCCCGGGCGCGAGCCTCATAATAGGCTATCATGGCATCGCTGACGCTGCCGTCTGGTGCGACTTGATTCACCTCCATGGGTGACATAACGATACGGTTGTCTAGCTGCATCTTCCCAATCCTGATGGGACTGAAAATGGTTTTTAGCATACTCATCCTGTTTCTCCTCATCACACTTCTTACTACACTAGCGAGAATGCGCCGCAGCTTGCTGGGGGGTATTTCATTATCTCTTGGCAGGTCGGCTTTCCATCTCGCAAATACGCTCCTTGAAGCGCCATTTCCCGTCTGGGATCTTGGTCATTTGGTCACGGTAACGCCCAAAGGCGAGGATATATGCTCCATTCTGATCCTCGTCAAGGCGTGCAAAATAACTTTCCACCGATGCCTTGCTATCGCCCTCCAATAGAATAATCGGTTCGCTGAGGCAGTGTTTGTGCCACACCGCCGGGGCATTAGTGTGTTTGGCAATGTACTTGGACAAGACGTCCCGTCCCTTGAGTCCCGTCGGCGGCTGTGTCACCCCAAATAGTTCGGGCAGAGTAACCCCAGATGCTTGCACCTTGTAAACGGCATCTTCGGTAAAGCAATCCAGCCACTCTGCCTTTAGACCGTAGTCAATCGTATGTCCGTAGGCATAGAGTGTTGCCAGGATCGCTCGTTCCTCCTCCAACACCTGCAGGCGCCTCTCTAATGCTTCAACCTTTCTTATGAGATCACCGCTCATAAAAGTCCTCCTATAAAGCTGTTCCTATTTCAGTGTTGCGCGCGAGTTCATGATCCTCAATATCTAGTTACCTTTGAGGCCCTCCAGACACAGGAATAATAGCCCCAGTAATGAAAGCTGAGGCTTCTGAAGCGAGAAAGATTGCCAGTCCGAGTATATCCTCGGGTTGCCCGATGCGTCCCAGGGGGATAGCTTTGGCATACTGCTCTATCACAGAAGCCCCCATAACATCCAGATTGTGTTGAGTGTTCATTAGGCCAGGCGAAATAGCATTAACACGCACATTGAAGGGGCCCCACTCCGCAGCCAGAGTTCGGGTAAACTGGTCTACCCCAGACTTGGCGGCACAATAGTGAATCAATCCCGGAGTGGGTGATACAGCCGCCCCACTGCTGAAATTGATGATGCTGCCTCTCTTTTTCTCCACCATCACTTTACCCGCCGCGCGGCAGCACAAATAGACACTCTTGAGATTGAAATCGACCATCTCATCCCAGGCTTCCTCGCTCATGTCCAGCAGAGGAACAAAAGTGCCCCCACCAGCGCAATTCACCAGCACATCTATGCGGCCAAACTCCTTTACAGTTTTCTGCACCATTTGTAACACTTGGGCGCTTTTAGTGACATCGGTGGGCACCACCAGGGCTTTGCCACCCTCAGCCTTGATTTCACTTGCTACAGCTTCCAGGTCAGCTACAGTGCGAGCCACCAGCGCCACAGAGGCTCCGGACTTGGCAAAGCCCAGTGCCAGCGCCCTGCCTATTCCCTTGCCACTACCGGTGATAATGGCAACCTTGCCCTTCATGGAGAAAACAGGCACATCCATAGTCCCTCCTTTCCTGGGGCGAGTAGTTGGCCGGTCGGTTTGAGGTTCACTTGGCTAGTCCTTTATTTCTTTGTGCCAATCTTTATAATGCTGGAAGAACTCTTTGCTATCAATATCAAAGATAATCTTGGTAAAGTCGAGTAACCTATGTGCGATGTAGAAGTCTAAAAGGGCAAGGTCGGATAATGTGGCTTCATTGTACCGTCCGGTAATTTGTACGTAAACAAGTTCGCCTGGCCGGGCTACTCTTTCGATTCTTCTATTCTCTCCATCTCCTGGCCACAGCAGACAAGCGTGCCACCACCTACCTTTGTCACCACCACTTCGTTGCCACACACATTGCACCTGTACTTCTCACCGAACTTCTGTACACCCATGCCTGCAACCTCCTTACCAGTCCCACGAATATTGGAAAACAAAAGGAGGCAAGCTCGGCCTTAGACAAACTGGTCCCCCTTAATTGCCTCTAGTATTCGCTTCACCAATG
>Ga0315274_10009496_pt1 | contig 14046 bp, 10 predicted proteins | sample YL17G02_20_MG_FD_203700 | JGI IMG/M metagenome (GOLD analysis project Ga0315274, IMG submission 203700) | Sediment microbial communities from Yellowstone Lake, YNP, Wyoming, USA - YL17G02_20 | ecosystem: Environmental > Aquatic > Freshwater > Lake > Sediment | place: USA: Wyoming | collected...
CCGTGGCGATCCTGGCGATCGGTTCGGCAACCATTCTCGCACTCCTCTTGTGGCCACGCTCGGCGGATCGGGAAACGACCCCGGCGATGGCGCCTTCCGGCTCCGACGCCGCCCGCGAAACCGGCGCTCGCCCCATGGCCGCTCAGCGCGTTTCCCGTTCACGCGCCGGTGAGCGTTCCGCCCCCTCGGCTGCATCTGCCGTCCCGCATTTGGCGCAGACCTTGATCCGGGTGATGAGCGGCGATCAAGAGGTGTTCAAGCTCTCACCGGAGGCTATCGAGTCCTTCCTGAGGCAGAATCGCACGAATGCCGAGAGTCTCCTGGCGGCGTATCAGGTCACCCAGGATCCCAGTTACCTCAAGCTGGCGGCCGAGCAGCACCCGAATGAACCGCTGGTGGCGTTCCAAATTGTCGGGCACAACGTGTTCCCCGAGCAGCAGCGTGAGTGGCTGGACCGCTTCAAGGCGCTCGACCCGGACAATGCCCTGGCCAACTATCTCTCTGCCCGGCAGTACTTCCAGACGGCGCAGCCGCAGCAGGCCATTGAAGAACTGCAGGCGGCCGCCACGCACCCCGGAATCCACGATTATCTGAGGGAGCGAATGCAGGGTCTTGAAGAACTCTACCTCCGCTCCGGAATGCCCCCGGCGGAGGCCAAGGCGCTGGGGATGACCGGCCTGGCCCTTCCCATGTTGCCACAACTGAACGAGCTGGCCCAAGAGGCGCTCGCGTTGCAGCGGCAGTATGCCGCAGCGGGCGACACGGCATCGGCGGAAGCGCTCGCACAATACCAGGTTCTTCTAGCGCGCGATCTGAACCAGGGCCAGGGCGCAACTTGCCTGGTCAACCAGCGGGTGGGCATGGCCATGGAACGGGGGGCGCTGGCCCTCCTCGACCCGGCTCAGACCTACGACTTCCTCGGGCAATCTCCGGCGGAACGCTTGGCCGCCCTTCAGAGCCAGACCGCCCGGATGCAAGAGGCGATTCGCTGGTTCGGCCAATGGCTGCCCCAGGCCGGCGACACCGAACTGATCGCCTACATCGACCGCGTCAAGCTCTACGGCGAGCCCGCGGCAATTCAGTGGCTCCGAGGACAGCAACCGTAGGCGGGGTGTCCTGTTCATCTGTCCCTTTCCAGGCTTGCCTGTTCCCCCCATTTAAGGAGCATCGGCCACGTGAAACCTGCCTCCACTTGCTCGCTGGTCTTCGTGACTGCGCCGGACCGCAAAACGGCTCGCGCATTGGCGCGGGCGGCCCTGCAGGCGCGGCTCGTGGCCTGCGCGAACCTGATTCCAAGGATCGAATCGCATTACTGGTGGCAGGGGAAACTGGAGTCGAGCGCCGAGGTGTTGATCCTCTTCAAGACCGAGCGCGCCCGGCTGGCAGCGCTGGAGAGGCTCATCCTTGCCCGTCATCCCTACGACACGCCGGAGTTCGTGGTGCTGCCAATCGCGGCTGGCAGTCGGCGCTACCTAGACTGGCTGAAGACGAGCTGCGGAGGCGCGGCGCGGCGGGGACACCCGTAGAGTTCGACAAGGCCTCAGGGCGCCGCGATGAGCTTCCGGAACTCGGGGGAGGCGTAGAGCGCAGCGAAGCTGCGGTTGGTGGCCGCGTCTTTGCGGAGGTCGCGCTGCGTCGGGTCCAGGGCCAATCGTTTACTGCTCAGTTCGACCGCCTTGGTAAGGGCCTGCAGAGCCTCGTTGGTCCGGCTCAGGATGGCCTGCGTGGCGGCCAGGTCGTACCAAGCCTCCGCGCTTTCGGGTGAGAGCGTCACGAGCTTGCGGAGCGCGACTTCCAACCGTGGTCCCTGCTGCAACTGCGCATAGGCATTGGCGATCGAGAGCACGCTGTTGAGGTCCACGTTCGTCTGCGCGAGAAGGTTGTCGAGCTTGCGGAGCGCGACTTCCAACCGTGGCCCCTGCTGCAACTGCGCGAAGGCGTTGGCGACCGAGAGCACGCTGTTAAGGTCCACGTTGGGATGGACCAGCAGCTTGTCGAACAGTTCGAAGGCGGCGTTGGTGCGCTGCATCTGGAGGTAAAGCGACGCGAGATCAAACACAATCTTCGCATCAGCGGAATTGGCGCGGTACTGGGCCTCGAGCTGAGCCAGGCGTTGGTGGGCGGCGGCAAACTGCCCCGGCTTTTGCTGCATGGCCTTGAGCTGGTCCACCCAGTTTTTGATGGTCGCGTTATCGCGGTCGAACCGCAGGCCGGTCTGCGTGATGAGGACCGCGTCGTCGATCCGCCCCGCGTTGACCAGCAGGGTGGTATAGCGGAACATCGCCTCGGGACTGTAGGGGCAGAAGGCGAAGGCCTGGCGAAAGGCGAAGTCGGCTTCCTTGAGCATCCGCTGCTGATCCTCGGGCGTGCGCGCGCTCGCCACCCGCCAACTGTAGATGCCCCCGATCGAGCTGCGCAGTTTCGAGAAGGCCTTCTGAGACTGGTCGTCGCGGATGAACTTGCGATCGCCTTTGAAGCCGTCGTAGTCGCGCCGCTCGTGCACCCGGACGACGAAGTCACAGATGTCCTTCACCGGTGTGTCGTAGGTGATCCAGTTGCCGATGAGCCGCTCCGAAAACTGGCTCCAGAACTCGTGATCGCGTTTGACCTTGTCCTCGCTGATCTCCGGCAGCGGCTGGCGGTTGATCCGCATGATGATCCCGTAGGGCTCCAGGTAGGGGAACATCCAATCCAGCGGGAAACTTTCCTCCACGTAAAACTCGTTGGTCGGGTTGTGGTCGAAGATGACCTTGGTGAGCAGGCCGTTGATGGCCATGACCGCGACCTGGCCGCTGACCTGGAGCTTGCCGCTCGCCGGGTCGATCCTCACGTCCTCGCCGGGCTTGAGCTGGTTTGCGCGCGCGCGTCGCTCGGCGTCGTTGAAGTAATCCCGCATGCAGATTTCGTGATCGCCGGGGTTCGGCGTGTAGATCTCCTGGGGCGGATAGACCCCCTGGTCGCGGCGGCGGTCTTCCACTTTCTTGCCGAAGCGGGTCAAGAGGTCATCCAGCGGCCGCGCCACCGAGTGCCATGAGCCGAAAGCCGAGGCCACGAAATTGGTGACATGCGGCTGCCCTTGCACCTTGCGGATGCGATCGACCTTGCCCAGGAACAAGTCCTGGAACGCGCCGACCATCCCCTGGAAGAACGGTGCGTCTCTTTGGGTGCTGCGGTTGTAGTGGGCGCGGATGTATTCAAGATACGTGCCGTCGGCCAGCGCGTTCTGGGTAATGATATACACATCGCGCCGGTCGAAGGCAGGATCACGCCTGCACCGCGGCGGGATGAAGCCCTCGCAGAAGATCATGTAGGTGGGGCAGAACCGGCCGGGGTCGGTCCCCCCGAAGAGGATGGCGTCCTTGGCCATCGGTGGGTAGAGCGGCTTGCCGTCGGCGCCGTCAAACGGCGGCGTGAACATGTCGTGCCCGAACCAATAGCCGAAGAGATGACCGCGTTGCTCATTGTCGGACCAATGCGAGAGGACCGAGTCCACCGGCAGGATGACAAACAAGCCCAGGAGCGCCGCCATGGGCGCTTGGCGCCGCGCCACCATGAAGAGGCTGATGGCCACAAGGGCCAGCACAAGGCTGAACAGGACGGTGAAACGCACCAGCCAGTAGTGGCTGGGTTCGAGGCCGAAAAGGCTGGGTAGCGAAGACCCCTCTCCCTGGAACACGAACGTCACGGAATAGAGTGCAATCGCCGCTGCCACGGCCGTGCCGTACAGCGCGAGCCGCCGAATCTGCTGATACCGGGTCTGCATCAGGCCGCCGAGGATGGCCAGCCCATACCCGACGCAGAGGGCGACCATCACGTGGGAAGCCGTGAAGAACACGCGGTTCATGTCCCGGCTTTGGCGGTCGGACGACGGATTGAGCAGCACGATCAGCAGCACGGACAGGAACAGGGAGATGGCGACCAGGCCCAGCAGCCAGGCGCGTTCGGGTTTCCGCAGGTAACTCACCGCCATATCGAGCACCACAATGCAGCCGACCACGAGCAAGGCGGCGATCACAATCATGTTGAAGAGCACGAAGTCCTGCATCCGGATACCGACGAATTGCGTCATTCCTTTGGCCAGCGCGTTGCTGGCCCGGAGCGCGATGAGGAAAGTGAGGGTCGTTCCCGCGCCGATCCCCCCAAGCCACACGAAGTGTCTGCTGCCGCCTTCGCGAAAGACCAGCACGGCCAAGCAAATCAAGGGGATCAGGGCGATGGCCAGATAGACCAGATTGAACTCGTCCACCGCGCCATTGAGGAGCATCCCCATCTGGTCCAGGAACCGCCCAGGGTCGCTGGTCGGATTCGTCTTCTCGTATTGACCGCGGGTCAAGGCGTGGACGAAGCCCTCCCACGTGCGCGCGTAGCCCCAGTTCATCGGCGGGTTCGTGGAAGAGGCCACCGGCATGAACAGATTGAACAGTGCGCCCGCAGTCCAGAACAACCCTGCCACGGTGGCCGTGAAGATCTCCGTGAAGAGCCCCTCCGTTCTCACCGACATCCACACGCAGGCCGCGACCGAAGCAATCCCGACCAGGCAGAAGATCACGAAGACCGCGAAGTTCTGCTCGCGCGACGGGATGCCGAGGGCCAAGCCCAGCAGAAACACGATCGAGTTCGCCAGCAGGAAATCGCGTCCCAGCTTGGGCTTCGCGGCGACGATGGCGACTTCGAGGCCCATGGCCGCCACGATCAGCGTCTGGTGGTTGGTGATGCAGACGCCGAACAGGAAGAACGTCCAGTAAAGGTACTTGTGCTGTTCCGGCGCATGGATCCAGCGCAACAGGCAGCAGAGCACACCCATGAGTGACAGCACGCTCAGCGGGTACACCTCCACGATCACCGCCTGGCTCCACATGAAACCGTTGAACCCGACCAGCATCCCGGCCACGTAGCCGGCGACCATGCACAGGGCGTTCTCCCAACGCGGGTCCATCCCCTTCAGTTCCTCGATGCTCTCCAGCATCATGCTGCTGCCGCGCGAGGCTAGGAGCGCGATGAGGCCGCAGGAAAGCGCGCCGGCGACGGCGGAGGACAGTGCTACGCGCCACGCGATGTTCGAGAACGGCACCAGCACCGTGAATAGCCACGTGTAGATCGTCCAGACCGGGTAGCCCGGCGGATGCGGCACGCCGGCATAGAACGAGCCGACCGCCAGTTCGCCCGAATCCTCCAGCGTCAGATCCGGCGCCAGCGTCCAGTAGTAGCCGATGAAAATCAGCAAGGCGGTGATGCCGCAGGTCCACCAATCAATCTTGCGGAAGAGCGGCGGCACCGTCGGGCGCGGCGTGGCGTCCCGGGGCGCAACGAGCCAGAGGGCGAGATACGCCAAGGTGGTGACCAGGAAGAGGAAGCCCAACACGCCGAAGGCCGACAGGGGAATGCCCGCGAGGAAGATCAACCGCCAACCCCAGGCCGGAATGTCCGAGACTTCGCTCAAGCCGCCGCAGACGCCCGCCAGCACTGTGTTCTTCCCGGAGCGGCGGAGCCCGCCCAGCCGGCCGGTCGGCAGCGGGGATGCGGCCCCGGGTTTCGTCGGTTCCCGGCCGGGTTTTGCCATCTCTCTGCTCATGCTTTAGCGTCCCAAGGAATTCGTGTTCAACCGAATGAAAGAGGCCATACTTGAAGGGGAACCGGCGGGCTTTGTCCATCCAAATCTCTCCGCCACGCGATCCGCCGCCAGCCGGTTCCGCTGACCGCGGAAACTGCCTGGCAGATAGGCGGCGATGCTCTGGTTGCTCAACGTCAGCGCCATCCTTGGCTCCGGTGTCGCGTCCGCCAGGCGCAAGCCGGTGCGCAGACTGAACGTCAGGAACAGCAGCAGCAAACTGACGGTGACAGGCGCCAGCCACGGCAACGCTCCCGCTCGCACGGGACGCTGCTCCGGCGCCGGACCGAACAGGCGCGCCCTAAGCCTCGGCGATGGGCGGCGTGGTTTCCAATCCTTCGACAGTGTCTCCCAGGATTCCGGTGGATTCATATCTATCTCCTCTCAAGCAAGCCCTGAGCTTCTGCAGGCCGTAGCGGTAGCGGCCGGCCACGGTGTTTGGGGACACGCCGAGCAACTCCCCGATTTCCTGAAACGTGTGCTCGTGCCAGACCTTGAGCACGATCACCTCGCGTTGCTCGACCGGCAGGCCGGCCAGACCGCGCATGGCCGCCCGCTCGTGGGGCGATTCCTCCGGCGCCCGCTCGAACCAGCGACGCGACTCCCATTCGCGCATGAGCCGACGCCACAGGCTGCGGCGGTGGTTCAGAGCGCGGTTCCGAAATGCGCGCAGGCAGTAATGCCTCGGCTGGACGGGCGGTTCGGACCGCTGCATCAACGCCACAAACGTGTCGTGGAGCACGTCCTCCGCCTCGCTGTGACTCAAGCCGAGGGCACGGCCGTAGAGGATCAACTCCGCGGCCACGGCATCATAGAGCCGCTCGCACCAACTGGACTGGTCTTCCCCGTTCACCGGTGTTCACCAGATAGACACTATGAGCAGCGGATTTGTATGACAAAACCAGGCCGACCCCAACCCAAATCCGGCGGACCGGGGTGATGCTATAGATCACCCCAGCCCGATCAGGCGTCCGCCTTGATAGGTCAGGAACGCCAGACTCCACGCGAGCGCGCCCATGTACTGCCACTGGAACAAAGGCCATTTCCAGGAGTTCGTTTCCCGGCGCACCACGGCCACCGTGCTCACACACTGGAGCGCGAAGACATAGAACACCATCAGGCTGAGGCCCGTGAGCGGCGAGTACACCGGCCGGCCGTCCGGACGCTTCTGGGCCTGAAAGGTTTGGGTGAGGCTCTGAGGGTCGGCCCCCGGAACCCCCGGGCCGCCCACGTTATAGACGGTGGCCATCGTGCTCACAAAGACCTCACGAGCGGCGAACGAGGCGATGATCCCAACGCCGATCTTCCAGTCAAAGCCCAGCGGCGCAAGCACCGGCTCGATCAGCCGGCCGAGGCACCCCGCAAAGCTGTGCCGCAAACGCTCGCCGGCTTGCTGCCGGTCCAGTTCGGCGAGTTGCTCCGCCAGGGCCGACTGAACGGCGGCGGGCGCCGGGTTCTGCGCCTCATGCTGATACTTGGCGGACGTCTGTTCGATGGCGGCACGACGTTGCTCGTAGTTCCGGTCGAGGGCGGCGCTCCGCGGGTAGGTGGCCAGGAACCAGAGCATAATGCTGATGCCGAGAATGACCGTGCCGGCCCGCTGCAGAAACAGCTTTGAGCGATCCCACATGTGCCGCAGCACCACCTTGAACACGGGCCGCTTGTAGGGCGGCAGCTCCATGATCAACATCGGCGGCTCCCCTTTCAGGAACGTCTTCTTGAACAGCCAGGCCATGAACAGTGCGACGACAATGCCGAGCAGATACATCCCCAACAGGGTCAATCCCTGCAACTTGAAGAAGCCGAGCACACGCCGATCCGGAATGCACGCCGCGATCAACAGCGTGTAAACCGGCAGCCGGGCCGAGCAGCTCATCAACGGCGCCACCAGGATCGTGGCCAGCCGGTCCTTGGGGCTCTCGATCGTCCGGGTGGCCATGATGCCGGGGATGGCGCAGGCGAAGGAGCTCAACATCGGGATGAAGCTCTTGCCGTGCAGCCCGACCTTGCTCATCAACCGGTCCATCAGGAACGCCGCCCGCGCCATGTACCCGGTGTCCTCCAGCAAGCCGATGAACAGGAACAAGAGGAGGATCTGCGGCAGGAACACCACCACCGCGCCCACCCCGGCTGCCACCCCATCCACAAGCAGGCTGTTCAGGTCACCCGGCGGAAGGGCGTGGTGCAGGGTCTGGCCCAGCGAGTTGACCACCGATTCGAGGGCGTCCATGGGCAACCGGGCGAACGTGAAGATGCTCTGGAACATCACCGCCATGATCGCCACGAAGAGCAACGTGCCCCAGACGCGGTGGGTGACCACCCGATCCAGCCGGTCGCTGAAGGTTGCAGTCACCGCCGCCGCTTCCGTGGTTACGGCGCGGTGGATGTCCGCCGCGCGGGCGTAGCGGGCTTCGATGGCGGCGCTGCGCCAATCGAGCCCACCTGCTTCGAGCCGTTGGCGCGCGGCGAGAACGGCTCGATGGATTTCCTCCGGGTAGTGGGTTGGGTTCAGGCGCCACACCTTTTCGTCGGTCAACAGCAGCAGCGCCTCGGCCCGCGGAGCTGGGCGCTGGTGGGGGCGACTGCGTTGAATCGCCTCAGCGATGGCCTTGGCCTCGGCGCGCAACGGCAGCGGCATTTCGCAGAGGTCGGGGGCCGGAGGACCGGACGCCGGGGCACGGAGTTGTTGCAGGATGCACTCACGCAGGGAATGCAGGCCGTCGCCGACACTGGCGATGAGGGGCAACGCCGGCACGCTCAGGGCGTCAGATAGGGCCCGCGCATCGATGTGGTGCCCGTTCTCCTCCGCCACGTCCACCATGTTCAACGCGACCACCGTCGGGTAGCCCAGCTCGATGACCTGGGTCGTGTAGTAAAGGTTGCGCTCGAGGTTCGAGGCGTCCACAACCACTACGACGAGGGCCGGAGCGGGCACTTCCGCAAGGCGGTGGAAGAGGACGTCGCGGGCGATCTGTTCATCGATCGACTGCGGGCTGAGGCTGTAGGTGCCGGGCAGGTCGAGGACGGTGACGGGGAGGTCGTGCGGCGTCCCCTTCATGCGGCCCTCCTTGCGCTCCACGGTGACGCCTGCGTAGTTGCCCACCTTGGCCCGCAAGCCAGTCAGGGCGTTGAAAAGCGTGGTCTTGCCGCAGTTCGGGTTGCCGGTCAGCACGACCCGCGAGGGGCGGAGCGGGTCGCGGACTGGAAGCCGGGACTCGCCGGTGCTGGCGCCCGGCGTCGCCTCGCTGCTGGGAGACTGACCGGGAGTGTGCACGAGAGCGAACCGGACGGGGCAGGTGCCGGGGAGGTCAACCGGCGGGGCTTACCCAAATCTGTTCGGCCTCGTGTTTCCGCAGCGTCAGGTGGTAGCCGCGCACTTTGATCTCGACCGGGTCCCCGAGCGGGGCGAAGCGGACCAACTCGACCGTCGTGCCGACCAACAGCCCCATCTCCATCAGGCGCGGCCGGCTCTCGGAAGGCACGCGGATTTCGGCCACGGTGGCGCGGGCGCCGAGGGGCAGGGCCGTGAGGGGTTGGGGGGCGTCCGGCATAAATCAGTCCCCGGCTTTGCGGCGCGAGAGCGGCTCGACGAGAATGGCTTCCGCCAGCCGCTCGCTCAAGCCGAGGCGGGCGTTGCAGACCTGGCAGATCAGGGTCCGCTGTTGAGCCAGAAGCTTGATCTTCTGCTGTTCACAGAAGCCCATCTCCCGGAGCCGCAGGGTCAACTCCGGCGAAGCCAGGACCTGCTTGACCCGGCAGACGGTGCCGGGCGGCACCTGAGTCAGTGGACAGACGAACGTCTCGTCTGTCTCGCCTTTTGCGACCTTGGGTGACACGGCCTCGCTCACGACGTGGGAAACTAGGGGAGCCCCGGCATGCCTGCAAGCGGTAACTCCCAGCCGTTTGACCTGCGTCAAGAGGGGTCAACCGGTAGAGCGTACCGCCAGGGCGGCCACGCGGCTGGCACCCGCCTTCTGCGGACCCAACTGTCCGGTGCGGAGGGACAAACAGGTCGCCTCCCGACCGAAAATCCAGAAGCGTCGGCGCGACCGGGACGTCCAGAGCCAGTCAACGCTGTCGCCGCGTTCGGGAGTGAACATGCCCAGCGCGTGCACGGCGTTGCCGCCTCCTTCCGCCACCAACTGCTGCAGCTCCTCCGGCGTTGGCAGGCGCCAGTCCGCGTAGTTGGCCAGCCTTAGCTTCTGGGCGTGGCTCTGAGCGCCGCGGAACGTGGTGGCCGGCCCCAGCCGGGCCGCCCACATCCGGTTCGTCTTCGTATCAATGATCGTGCCGTTGCTGACGACGGCGAAGCGCTTGCCGTCCTTCAAGGCCAGCGTGACGGCCGACTTCTCTGCGGCGGTGCGCGCCACGGTGATGCGTTCGACCAGACCCGGGGCCACCTGTGGCTTCGGCGCTGGCTTGGCCTTCTCGACCGGCCGAGCCTTCTCCGGGGGCTTGGGAGCCGGAGCTGCGACGGGCTTCTCCGCGGGGCGAGGTTTCTCGACCGCGGCTGGGCGCAAGGGTGCCACCGGCTTCGCGGGTTCGACTGGTTTGGGTTTTTCGACCGGTGTGGGTTTCTCGACGGGAACAGGTCTCTCGGCAGGTTTTGCCGCTTCCACCGGTTTGGGTGGGACGATGGGTTTGACCGGTTCGACCGGCTTCGCTTTCTCGGCCGGCACCGGTTTCTCCGCGAGCTTTGGAGCTTCGACGGGTTTCGTAACTTCCGCCACCGGCTTGGGTGCTTCCTTCGCGACCGGCGCAGCGGGTGCCGCGGGCACGGCAGGCCTGGCAGGGGCCTTGGCTTGTTGCTGGATTTCCTGAGTGAGAGCGGTCATCTGGCGGGCCAGGGTGACGCCCAACTGCCGGCACGCGGCCACCAATCGACCCTCGGCGCCCGTCTGAGCCGTCACGCGACAGCGCTCCGCCAGCTCTTTCACCGCTGGGATCTCAGCAAAGCGTCCGTTGCCGTCCAGCAGCCCGACCGCCTGTTGGAGGGCGTCGCGCGCCTGACCCGGTTGGGTGACGGTGCAGAGGAGCTGACTGGCCCGCGCCAGCGCGGGCACGCACTGGGCAAGAACATTCTGAGACCCATTGAAACCTGCCATCGTTTGCCTTTCGTGTCGGACACGTCGTCTGGTTGCCGTCTGCCAAAACTGCTGGCGGCATCCTACGCAGCAAACCCCTCGCCTGGCAATCCTGGAGCGCTGCGGCTCCGTTTCCCTGCCGGTGCTCAGAATTCCCTCGCCAAACCGAGGGGTCCGAGGCACAGAGTTCCGGCCGGTTTTGCATGAGCGAACAGATTGTCATTCTGGATTTCGGGTCTCAATACACCCAGGTCATCGCCCGGCGCATCCGCGAGTGCCAGGTGTATTCGACCATCCTCCGTTACGACACCCCGGCGCGGGAGATCGCCCGGCTCCAACCGAGCGGCCTGATCCTCTCGGGCGGCCCGTCCAGCGTCTATGCCGAGGACGCCCCGCTGCCGGACCCGCGCATTTTCCGGCTCGGCCTGCCGGTGCTGGGCATCTGCTACGGCGTCCAGTTGTTCGCCCAGTTCCTCGGCGGCAAGGTCGAGAAGGGGCTCAAGCGCGAATACGGCAAGGGCACTTTGACGATCCGTGATCGCCGGTGCCGGCTCTTCACCGGCCTGCCGGGCGCGCTCCAGGTGTGGAATTCGCACGGGGACAAGCTCACGCGGCTTCCCGCCGGCTTCCGATCCGTGGCCACCACGGAGAACTCAGACTACGCCGCCATCGAGCACAAGGCGAAGCGCTGCTACGGCCTGCAATTCCACCCGGAGGTCGTCCACACCCCGCGCGGCAAGGAAGTCCTGTCGAACTTCGTCCACGGCGTCTGCGGCTGCGGCCGCGATTGGACGATGCGAAACTACATCGAGCAGGCCGTCGAGCAAGTCCGAGCCCAGGTCGGCCGCGAGCAGGTCATCTTGGGTCTGAGCGGCGGAGTCGATTCCAGCGTGGCCGCGGCGCTGATTCACCGGGCGATTGGCGACCGGCTCATGTGCATCTTCGTCAACAACGGCGTGCTGCGCGCCCGGGAGGCCGAGGTGGTCCAGGAGGTGTTCGGACGGCACTTCCGCATCCGGCTTCAGTACGAGGACGCTTCGCGGCTTTTCCTCAGCCGGCTGAAAGGCGTCACCGATCCCGAGCGCAAACGGAAGATCATTGGACGGACGTTCATCGAGGTGTTCAGCGCGGCCACGAAGCGCGCAGGCCGGGCGAGGTTTCTCGCGCAGGGCACTCTCTACCCGGACGTGATCGAGTCCGTGCCCATCGGTGGCAACCCCGCCGCGATGATCAAGAGCCATCACAATGTGGGCGGACTGCCCAAGCGAATGAAGTTCCAGCTCGTCGAGCCGCTCAAATGCCTGTTCAAGGACGAGGTCCGGCAGCTCGGTCGGGAGCTGGGATTGCCGAACGAGATCGTGTTCCGTCAGCCCTTCCCGGGGCCGGGCTTGGCGGTTCGCATCCTGGGCGAAGTCACCGCGGAGCGGCTCACCATCTTGCGCAACGCCGACCGCGTCATCGTCGAGGAAATCAAACGAAGTGGCTGGTACTACAAGGTCTGGCAGAGCTTCGCCGTGCTCCTACCGGTCCGCAGCGTCGGGGTGATGGGAGACGAGCGGACCTACGACTACACGATCGCCGTGCGCGTCGTGGAGTCGCAGGACGGCATGACCGCAGACTGGGTGAAGCTCCCCTACGCCCTGTTGGAGCGGCTCTCCACCCGGGTTATCAACGAGGTCAAAGGGGTCAACCGCTGCGTCTTCGACATCACCAGCAAGCCGCCGGGGACGATCGAGTGGGAATGAACGGGAGGCTCAGGCCAGTGCCACCAAGAAGTCCTGCTGCACGGGGAGGAAGCCGGTGCTCAGCGACAGCGAGCCTCGTCGTGTGGACCTCGGTCGTGCGGAAAGCCGGGGCAACAACTCGATGAACCCGAACCGCGGCTGGCGGAAATCCGTGGCACACCGCCGGCAGATCCCATGGCTGATCGCTTTGCCGCGACCGCGAATGTGTCGATTGCACCAGGCGCAGATGATTTTCACGGATCGTGTGTTGGTTGCGGACGGCTACTTGACCATGCCGAGCCGTGCCTCGCGCCACCACGCCATCCGCTGGTCGCGCTGCGCCGGGGTTTCCGCCGCCGGGACGGCTGCCGCCCAAATCAGGAGTCCAGCGAGGAAGGTCGAAACACTGAAGGTCTTCATCGTCGCGCGGTCGCCGCGTGAGCGTCAGCCTAGGCAGCCGACCGGCAACACGCAATCGGGAAGTTGCGGCAAGTTGCGGAAAGTTGATTTTGCCCTCGCCGGAGGGTGGCGGGTGAGGTAGAAATGCCGCAACCCTGAACCACCGCCTCTCCTTTCCGGTTCAGAGGCTGGTGAAGATTGCGGGGGACAATGGGCTGGCATGCAGCGCGAAGAACAGCCAGATGGATCTGCGGCGCGAACGGCCGCGCAGTTCGCGACGACGGACTGGAGTGTCGTGCTCGCCGCCGGGCACGCGGCGTCCACCGAGGCCCAACCGGCCTTGGAGGCGCTCTGCCGCGCTTACTGGTATCCGGTTTACGCCTACCTTCGCCGGGACGGGCAGCCGCCGGCCGACGCGGAAGATCTGACCCAGGAGTTCTTCGCCCGCTTGATCGCCAAGGACTACCTTGCCCACGTGGACCGCGCCAAAGGCCGGTTTCGTTCGTTTCTCCTGGCCGCGCTCCGTCACTTCCTGTCGGACCAGCGCGACCGGGATCGAGCCATCAAGCGCGGCAGCGGCCGAAAGCCCCTGGCGCTGGAGGCGCACACGGCCGAGGAACGCTATCGTCTCGAACCGGTCGATCGCCTGGACCCGGAGCGGCTCTATGAACGCCGGTGGGCCATGACGCTGCTCGATCACGCCCTGCGTCGGCTCGAGACCGAGTACCTGGCCGATGGCCGGTCGCTGCTCTTCGCCCAGCTCAAGGCATTTGCGGTCGAGGAGATGGACGCCCGCGCCTGTGGCGAAGTGACGCGCCAACTGGCCTCGACCGAAGGGACGGTGAGGACGGCGCTCCATCGGCTCCGGCAGCGGTATCGCGAGCTCGTGCGCGAAGAAATCGCCCAGACCGTGGCGGATCCGGCGGAGGTCGATCTCGAGATCCAACATCTGATCACCCTCGTCAGCAATGGGTAGCTGGTGTTCAACCGACTCACAACCTGTTTGAATAACCGGCCTTCCAAACTCGCTTTGAGACACTCCAACGCACAGCGGTGCATCCCGATGTTGTTGGCTGGGGTAGGGCGCGTGTGTCCTCCCCGTGCCGTTGGGCATCCTGCATGCCCGAAGCGGCGGACTGAGGACAGCAACCCACTCGCCGTTGGCGACGGAAGGTGGGAAGTAACTTGAGCGTGCTGGGCCTGGGGTGCTAATCGTGTCCCGGCTCTCTCC
>Ga0315274_10009499_pt1 | contig 14043 bp, 15 predicted proteins | sample YL17G02_20_MG_FD_203700 | JGI IMG/M metagenome (GOLD analysis project Ga0315274, IMG submission 203700) | Sediment microbial communities from Yellowstone Lake, YNP, Wyoming, USA - YL17G02_20 | ecosystem: Environmental > Aquatic > Freshwater > Lake > Sediment | place: USA: Wyoming | collected...
ATCAGAAGTTTTTCGCGCCGACTCAGCAGCGAAGCCGAGCAAAGCCAATAGTCCCAGAAACTCGGTGCCATCCATCGGGCCTTGAATGACCCACCGGGCTCCAACCAATAGCGCAGCGGAGCCCGCTATCATTCCGAGCACTTCCATTACCGGCATGGTAGCGGCGTCGACTTTTGACATTTTTAGCAGCTGCTTTAACAGCCGCTGATTTATCAGCTCGAACCTTTCCTTTTCGTACTCGCGGCGGTTGTAGACCTTGACGACTTTAAGTCCTGCCATTGCTTCCTGGAGCCTTGCCAGCATTTGGGAGCCGGCCACCAGCGACTTCCTGCTGGCACGCTTCATTTTTCTGCCGAATACAACCAGCAATCCCAGCACCAGCGGCGCGCCGCACAAGAAAATCACGGTCAGATGCCAGTTCAGCAGCATCGCTAACGCTACCATAACAAGGACGTTCAGCGGCTCGCGCAGCGCTTTGCCAAGCATGACGCTGACGGCCTTTCCCATCACACTGGTATCGCGAACAATCCTGCTAACGGTGTCACTTGGCCTCTCATTTGAAAAAAATCCGACGGGTATATCCAAGGCGTGCCCGAAAGCATCCTCCCTCAAATGATTTACCGCCACCTGAACGACCTTCTGAGCCACGTATTCCTGATAGAACTTTGCCAGGCATCTAATTACGGTGACGACCCCTACCGCCAGGATAAGAAACATTACCGTTCTTGTTTTGTTTTCGCTGGTTTGTTCTCTGGGCAGCAGCCTCAGCCAGCTCTCCAGCCGGTCCAAGTAAAATGGCTTTGGGCCGGTATTGAATGTCAGGACTTTGGTGTCAGCCGAGCCTGCATTATTGACCCGACGCAGTTGAATGGTAAGGTCGGCGTGTGCCGGCGCAGCTGCAAGTGCTTCAAGCAGCTTACCTCGGGGAATTATTTGGCTGCCGCCAAGCGGGGGGCCTTGGCGCTGCTGGTCAGGCAAAAGTGCGTTGACGCCGATAATTGTATCGAGCCTTTGCAGCCCTGCTTTTGCTGCGACGCTGCGCTGCTTGACGTCCGCAACCAGAAGAGGGTAAGGGACGCCCGATTCGGCGGACTCCAGCTTTTCCGGGATGGAGAATACAATGCCGTACCGGTCTGCGCTGATTTTCCTTTCCACCCACCCGTGGATGCCCTCCTGACCCATCATAATCTTCAGCAGTGGTATGACCGTCATGAAGCTCAGAGACAAAAGAGCAGAAACGGCTACTGCGCTGATGACGACCGCAACCAGCCGCGGCCACTGCGGCCAGACGTATTTAAATACCCGCTTGAAAGAGTTCATTAGCTAAGTTTCTCCATATTCGGCGTCAGCCCGTAGGCTTCAGACTTGCCTGTACAGTCTGCGCCGCGCACACGGCCAAGCAGACTAACAGAATCAATCCAGCCGGTCAAGTGCAAAGGCGCAATCTGCGCAGACCTGTGTGTGACCAGATTCTATGGCAGGTCCTTGTCATTGCGCGCCCCGACTTGTCGGGGCGCGGCAATCTCAAAACTATAAATGGTAGAGATTGCTTCGGTCGGGGAGTCTACCCCTTCAACTGCGTTCAGGGCAGGCCTGAGCCCAGTCGAAGGGGTCCCTCTCAATGACAATGGGAGATAACATCCTCTCAGCAATACTATTACACAATGCCAGTCCGTAGGGTATGCAGGTTTCTGCATACCAATTTTTGGACCCCGACTTGTCGGGGTTTAGCTCCCCGCGTTCGCGGGGACAAGCTTGCCCCTGCGGAAGCAGGGGCAAGCACGGCGTCGGACCACCGCAGTAAACTGCGACGGGAGTGGTATCCTCAAGCCCTGCACCTGCTTCCACACTCGTCTCGGTGAAGCGCCAAGCCGGAGCGGGAAGCGCCAAGCCGGAGCGGGAAGCGCCAAGCCGGAGCGGGAGGGGCGGGGCTTGGGGATGGGAGTGTGCGAAGTTGGCTAAACACGTACTATGCGGGGACAAGTTTACCCCCTTCGACAAGCTCAGGGCAGGCTCTGCGAAAGCAGGGGCAGGAATAACGTCACCCCCGCCAAGGCGGGGGTCGCCGAAGTCTTGACGACAGGCCGCCTGTCTGCTAACGTGGTGGCCGCTTTCGCGGGGACAAGCTTACCCCCTTCGACAAGTTCAGGGCAGGCTCTGCGGAAGCAGTGGGACAGCCCAAATGAAGATTGACCGTTTGATTCTGGGTGCGTTTGAAACCAACTGTTACGTCCTATGGGATAGCGCAACAGGCACGGACTGTCTCATTATTGATCCGGGGCTGGAAGCTGAACAGTTAATTGATTTTCTCGAGGCGCGCAAACTGAAGCCGGTCGCCGTAATTCTGACGCACGGCCACGCAGACCACATCGCCGGCGTTGTTTTGCTGCGGCAGAGCTTTGCGAATGTCCAAGTCTGTGCCCACAAAGACGATGCCCAGATGCTTATCGAGCCGGAGCACAACCTATCGGCTTTCGCGGGCGAACCAATCAAGGCCGGCCCGGCGGACTTGCTTTTGCAGGATGGTGACATAATCGAGCAGGCCGGCGTAAAGCTGCAAGTGCTTCACACGCCCGGGCACACGCCGGGCGGCATCTGCCTGTACTGCGAAGATGAGGGAGCTGTCTTCACCGATGATACGCTTTTTGCCGAGTCGGTTGGCCGAACGGACTTTCCGGGCGGCAGTATGTCACAGCTTCTAAAGAGCATAGAGCAAAAGCTCTTACAATTGCCGGAAGAAACGAAAGTCTATCCAGGTCACGGCCCGGCAACCACCATAGCCCACGAAAAAGCAGAGAACCCGTTTCTGCGATAAAGAGCTATTGAAGCCTTATTGCGATTGTTCCGATAGCGTGTTAGCAGTTATCGACCAGAGCAGCAATGCCCAGCATGGCTTGCGCCATTGTCAGAATGTGTTATTGAAGTATTCCGGCTTGCCGTCGTCGCTGTCGTAGCGCATAGAATCTTCGCTGTCGGCGCCAACCGTGACCCGCTCGATTCGCTCGGCGTATTTACTGTTGCTGTCCACCGTGACCAGAATCGCGTTTATTTTCACGTCACCGGTGGCGATCGGAAAAGGGTAGGGCATTTGCGTTCTAAACGATTTCAACACGCCTTCTACGCCCCGGCCCAGCACCGAATCGTGGGCGCCGGTCATGCCAATATCTGTGATGTAGGCGGTTCCCTTGGGCAGGATTTTCTCATCCGCGGTTACGACGTGGGTATGAGTGCCGAAGCACAGGCTGACCCGGCCGTCCAGGTGATAGCCCATCGCCTGTTTTTCGCTGGTGGCTTCAGCATGAAAGTCGACGATTACGATATCGGCTTGTTGTTGAATCTTGGGCAGGATTTTGTCTATGGCGCTATAGGGACAGTCGGCGGGCTTCATAAAAAGCCGGCCGATCAAGGCAACCACCGCCACGGTCGGCCCTTTGCTGGTTTTATAGACCCCGAAACCTCTGCCGGCAGCATGCTCGGAAAAATTCGCCGGACGGGCAATGTTCTCGGCTGTTTCCAGAGTCTCGATTATCTCTCTTTTACGGTAAGCATGGTCGCCCAATGTGATCAGGTTTACGCCATATCGCAGCAATTTGTCGTAGATTTGTGGGGTCAGCCCGGAGCCGCCCGCAGCATTCTCGGCGTTGGCGATGACGCAATCGATCTCATGTTCCTTCACCAGCGTCTTTAGCTTCTCGGCGACAATGCGCCTGCCAGGCCGGCCAACTATGTCACCAATACAAAGAATATTTAACTTCATAAGTTGCTATTCTTTTTCTCTGTTGTCCTGTTTCTCCAAAGGATCGTCACGAATTATCTCTCATTTGTGAATTTTTATAGATAAAGTTGCTTTTGGATTTATCAACGCTTTTTTTGTATTATTTCGTAGCTCTTTTCTATAACGGCCTTAAACTCATCTGAGAGCGTGTGCCAGTCGATTACATCGACAATTATGGGCAGGTCGGAGGCGGCAAAGGCATCTTTCAGTGACTCTATCTTTCGCCAGTTTAATTTTTCGTTGCCGACAAGCACCAGGTCAAGGTCGGAATATTTTTCGGCATTGTCTTCGATGCGTGAGCCGAACGCCCGGACTTCACAGTCAGGCGCCTGCTCACTCAAAATCCGCCGAATCTCGGCTAAATATTTTTCTTCTATATCAATCATTACGTTCTTCCAGGCGTTCCAGCAGGAATTTCGCATCAGTTATAAAACGTAATGCAGTTTCATAAACGGTTTCTGCCTTTTGTTTATCGTAAATATGCGAGCTGAGGTTGCGTGCGTCACCATAAGTGAACCATGCAAGTGGGTCATCAATCAGACCATAACGAGCTGCCATACGAAAAAATTCTTTGCGAGTCCGTGGATAGTCAGCATCCGCCGGAGAAATGTTTTGTCGTAACCATCGCTGGATATACTTCCAGCAGAGCTCGTATGCCACTTCAAAGTTCTGGATAACGCCTGCTTTTATGGCATCTATCTGGTCGTGACTTAACTCCGCTATAAAATCCCTGTCATTGGCTACATTTAATGTTCTTTCCAGAGATTCAACTGCCTTGCGAAGACTGGCCAGCTCAAGTTTCATTCTAGTTCGCCTTGCAATACGAACTGCGATATTATTTAGCGTATTCTATGCAGCGGACTTCGCGCAGCAGCGTCACCTGGATTTGGCCGGGATAAGTCATTTCAGTTTCAATCTTATTGGCGATGTCACGGGCTATTTTCATAGCTGCGCCGTCGTCAACCTTCGACGCATCGACGATCACGCGGATTTCCCGCCCGGCCTGGATGGCATAGACGTTCTCGACTCCCTTAAAGCTGCCGGCGATTTCCTCGAGGTTCTCCAGCCGCTTGATATATCTTTCAAGCGTTTCCCTTCTGGCGCCGGGGCGAGAAGCGCTAATTGCATCGGCGGCGCCAACCAGCGGCGTGTAAGGGTTGTCCGGAGGGATGTCACCGTGATGTCCGGCGACGGCGTTCAGCACGATAGGCGATTCGTTGAACCGCTTAAGGTAATTTGCACCTATGGCGGGGTGACTGCCTTCAACCTCGTGGTCGATGGCCTTGCCGATGTCGTGCAATAGTCCCGCACGCCTTGCCATGGAGCCATCCAGCCCAAGCTCGTCGGCCATGACCTGCGTCAGAAATGCGACTTCGATGCTGTGACGGAGCACGTTTTGGCCGTAGCTGGTTCTGTAGCTCAAAGCTCCGAGCAGACTGAGCACCTTGTTGTGCAATCCTCTCACGTTGGCCTCGACGGCAGCGTCTTTGCCCAGTTGCAGCAGTTTAAGGTTGACGTCTTTCTTGGTCTGGGTGACAAGCTCCTCGATCCGAGACGGATGGATTCGTCCATCCTGTATCAGCCGCTCCATTGAAAGGCGGGCAACCTCCCGCCTGACCGGATTGAAGCCGCTTACTACAATCGTTCCGGGCGTATCATCAACGATGACATCTACGCCGGTAGCCTTTTCAAACGCCCGAATGTTGCGGCCTTCACGCCCGATGATTCGACCTTTCATATCGTCATTCGGAATGTCGACTGTCGAGACACTAACTTCGCAGGTCTGCTCCGCAGCGTACCGTTGAATGGCGGTGCTGATTATTTCCCGGCTTTTCTCATCCGCTTCTTCGCCGGCCTCTTCGACTTTGCGGGCAATTAAGGCGGACATCTCATGCTCGCACTCATCTTCGAGGCGCTTTAGCAGCAGCTCTCTGGCCTCATTGATATCCATAGCGGTAATCTTAAGCAGCTGATTCTTCTGTTGTGCCATTAAAGCCGAGAGCTGCTTATCCTTCAGCTCGACATTTCGCAATCTCCGGTCGAGCTCTTGTTCCTGCTGTCTTGAGGATTCTTCCCGCTTCTGAAGCCCTTCAGCCTGGCGTTCAAGAACGTCCTCACGCTTGGCTGACCTTGTCTCAGTTTCCCGCAGCTCGGCACGAATCCGATCGGCCTCAGCGGTGAACTGTTCTTTTCTTTTGATGGTTTCCGCGGCAGCATCGAGCTGAGCAGATTTAATTATGTTCTCCGCTTCCCGTTTGGCGCCTCCGATTTGTCGCTGAAGATCCTGCCCGAGAGTTTTGGCCTTGGTTTTGTCGACTATCTGCTTGACAACTATCGTAAGGCAAATTCCCAGGGCGAACGCGACAACCGTGGCAACTATATCCGGCAGCGGAACTGCCATAAGTATTGCTTCCATAGTTCCGACCCTTTTGTTGGACTCCGAAAGGAGCTAAAAACACGCCCACGTGGGACGGATTGCGGGATTCTCGGCAGGAAAGATCCAAAGAAGGCGGTAAATTACGAAATCCTTTTCTTCGTGCGCAGCGTCAGCTATCTAGGGCACAGCGGCATCCGGCGGTCCAGTTTTCGCCACAAGCGGTTTTGCTTTTTGCATATAATTAGCTGATTTTATGCTCAATACCGACACCCAATCGCTGACAACCACACGCTCTTTTTCCAAGAGATTTCGTTCCACGCACAATTCACTTTCCGCCATCGTGCAGAGAGCTTAACACCTGAGCCAACCTCACTTCTGCAACAGGCGTCGAAAGTATCTTTGTAACTTAACTACCGTCAGGACATAGCCTTACAAAGCTTCCCGTCCTACCCGTCCCTATACAAAGCAATAACGAATTGCTACACAAAATACGGGACGAACTCCAGTGTTGTTCGTCATCGGCAATGTAACTATATGGTAGAGCATTTCCGGCTGGTGGTCAACGAAAAAAGATGTAAACCCCCAAATAAATTTGGGGGCGAAATATTTCTCAACCCCGCAATAAATCCGCCGTGCGTCTGGCGGCCGTTTCTTGGAGATTCCGGAAATCTGTGAGAAAAAGTAGTCAACATTTCTGTGTTCTTACCCGCCTGATGTATAGAACTATCATCCGGGAAACGTACGCGAGCACATAAACCGGGCAGAAAACGACATCCGCGGCTCAAAATTTTTTTGCAAAATTCTTTGAAAACTACGTAGTTTCCACAATTGACAGGTTTTCTGAGGTATACCATATTGGCTGTACTTTTTAGGGAATGCGTTGTTAAGAAACTAAGTATCACGAGGTGACAGACGCACTTTTGAGTTTTTGGGTTTTTGCGCTGGTGTGCATAAATCTCAGAGAATGTTTTGAATACATGCTAATCATCTGGTCAGAGCTAAAACATGTAGTAATGACGGATGGCACGCTCAGGAACTGTAGGTTAGGTAGATCAATATATGAAAGTGAAAACCGAGATTCGCATTGCAGCAAGCATCTTGGTACTCGCGAGTTTCCTGCTGCATGGTTGTACTACTGCTTGGGAGGACAGCGGTACCTTTTTGGGGACAGCGCGGAGTACGCTGGATATCGAAAGTACACCCAATGGCCAAGTGTTTCTAAACAACAAATATGTAGGGGATAGCCCCCTGGAGGTGCAGGTTGTGTACACACAAGAGGTTCAGAGGAAAACCAGAAAAGTCAGCTATTGGGTTACGCAGCCAGGATGGTCGCTGTTGCTCACCATAGGGGGCCTCGGAACCTATTTGCCATTCAGTCTGATCCCGGTTGATATCGAGACGTCACTGGAGCGCTTAGATTCTTTCAAGGACAACGAGTTCGATGTTCGGGTCGTGCGTGAAAGTTACTATGACTGGGAAGATAGGATCGTTTGCAGCGGGCAAGACAAAGTTTCGTTGCGCGCGCGGCTAAAAGAAAGGAGGTGAGCGAATCATAGGCATAAGGCGGGCGTATACGCTATCGAAAGAACTATGGTGATACTGTCTTTACAAAAATTGACAGGATTCAGACGATGGTCAATAGAAAGATGTGGATAAAAAGATCCTTCATGTCCCTATCAATTGCGCTGGGGCTAGCTCTCGTTTCAGGATGTGGGTCCGTCAACCACAGGTTAAGCCTTTTAGATAACTACACGCCACAACCTCGAACAAAGGTTGAGGTGGGTAAAGTCACTAACCAGACGGGCAAGACGTTTAATATAATCGACATGGAGCAAGCGCTTGCAGATGCGTTTGTCCAGGTGCTGCGAAAACAAAATTTATTGGCAACAGGCGAGGAGGGTAACAGGCTAGTCCTAAGCAGTAGAATCGTCGAGTATGAGAAAGGAAGTGCGCTCCAGAGGTGGATGCTTCCTGGGTGGGGCTCTACGGTACTCACGATAGAAGGTGAGTTAACGCATGGAGAGCGAGTGGTAGGTACTTTTCAAGCCAGACGGACCGTCTCCATAGGTGGTACTTTGACCATTGGTGCGTGGCGAACCATTTTTGCAAGTGTCGCCAAAGACGTGGTAAAGGACCTTCGCTCCAAAATTCCAAAGTAGACATACTACCGGCGTAAGCCCTCTGTTTGCTCAAAGGCCAAGTCAGAACCAGTACAAAGGGGCGACTCTTAAAGTCGACGGAGTTCTTTGGTGCTGGCCCAAAAAAGGCTAAAAAACCCGTAGTTTCCACAATAGACAGCTTTTCTGAGGTGTGGCATATTGGCTGGACTTTTTAGGGAATGCATTGTTAGGAAACCAAGTGTCACGAGGTGACAGACGCACTTTTGAGTTTTTGGGTTTTTGCGCTGGTGTGCATAAATCTGAGAGAATGTTTTGAATATATGCTAATCATCTGGTCAGGGCTAAAACATGTAGTAATGACGGATGGCACGCTCAGGAAAACCTGCCGAGGCCCTTGAACCCCGAAGACGTGGAATGTAGGCCCTTTTGGCCTCGTGACTTGTTCGTTCTTGTAAACTGTTATGCTATCGAGGCGGATTCAAAAAAACAGGGAGATAACTCAAATGAAAAGTATGTGTGTTATGGTGAGTATAACTCTGGTGTTTTTGGCAGCATGCTCTGGTTGTGCGTCAATCGCGGGCAAAACAACCGACAAGGTCAATATTAGCAGTACTCCGAGCGGCGCTACTATTCAGATTACTAACAAAGCAGGCACATTCGCCAAAGATGAACAAACACCCGCAGTTGTTGTACTGAAAAAAGGCGCAGGCTGGTTTAAGGCACAAAATTATACTGTTGAGTTTAAAAAGCCCGGTTATGAAACAGTCAAAGCAGAGATTGAGCAGGGACTTAGTGGGTGGTATATTATCGGCAACTTCTTCATTGGTGGGCCCATAGGATGGCTCGTTGTTGATCCAATAACAGGTGCTATGTGGACGCTCGATGACCTACATGTAACCCTTAAACCTGTGCCCGGCGCATTTTTGCCAACAAACGGAGAAGTTCGTACCGTTTCGCTGGACCAGGTTCCAGTGGAACTACGTCCAAGGATGGTAAGAATCCGTTGAGACCGGTAAATACCGGTTCCATAGATTAGAGGGGAAGTAACAGAAGACTGTTGAGTCTATTGAACGCAAGAGGTTGGCTGTTTTCCCCGCGACGCCGCTAAAAAGTGCGAGTTGAGCGCATTGATAGCAACAGGCGCAGTTGTTATCTCTGAGAGTTAGAAAGTGTACAAAAAGTCGCTTTCTGTCCGATGAATATTAATGGACAGAACAAAATACCCAATGGATTTTACAGATGACCAGCGGGAATCGCTAGTCTACGAAGATAAGGAGTGTATACACTATGATTGAAGGACTGTACAGAAAAACGAAGAAGACAGGTGTCTCAGTTGGTGTGGTTGCCTTACTGGCGTTGTTAGCCAGCGGCTCAGCGTCGGCCGATGGCATGCGATACCAACTGGGTCTTAGTTATGTTAATGGATTTGATAATCTTTTTGACCAGTACGAGGAGAATCTTGAGGCAGAGGGGTACTTTACCTGGTCTCAGGAGAGTCTGCCGGTCGGATTGGTATTCCAGCCCTATTACCAGTGGGACAATGGTTTCAGGCTTGGAGTGGATGCAGGACCGATCATGTTAATCTGGGGAGATGTGGACCACTTCCAACTGCCATTTAACGTGAACGTCGGGTATACGTTCAATCTATCTGGTTCTGTGCCGTTCTATGTCCGCGGCGGCCCCTCCTATCATTTTGCTTCGGGTGACTATTATGACGGCAGCAACATAGGTTTTATGGTAGGAGTTGGGGCGGAGCTCTTCAAGAGCAAACGAACATCGTTTGTTATACAAGCAGCATACGATAGCGCCGAGGTAGACATCGAGGATGTAGCAACAGGCAGTTCGAGGGGAATCAAGGCGGCGGAGTTCTCTGTGGGTCTTCTCATAGCATTCAAATAGAGACTTGACCAAAAGAATCCAAGAGACGGATCGAGTCCACTCTGGCAGTCGACCGGTGCACACGTGTCCCTCAAGAAGATTGTTTGGGAAGGCATCTGAGCGCATCAACTCCCACCAAGAACTGCCAAGGGCGGCACGTTGCAGACCCAAAGTTGACGATGCCAAACTCTGCCACGTCTGGGCTGCCTTGCTAGCCTCAGGTACGTTGTCGGGCCGTCATGGTTGAAAGGAGATTAACCATGTGTGAGTCACGAAATCCAAGATTAGTCGCGATTGTTTTGGTTGCGTTTTTTTCGTCGGGTTGTGCGTTTGTGGATCAAAAAGTTGGGCTTCGCTATGAGCAAGCTCTAACTAGTGGTAAAGGCAAGGGACCTATCGAGATTGCCACACCCGTTGCGCCCACTTTGGAAACCAAAAAGAAGGGTTTTTTCATCGTTGGAGCAGTCAAGAACACTTATGGCATGAAAACCGCCGATACCGTAACACAGGACTCGATCCCGCAATGGATTGCAAATGCGTTGAAAACCGAACTCGAAGCAGCCGGTTTCGACGTACAGCTTGTGAATAACCTCTCACGACCTGTGAAACGCGGTATCGAGACGCGGGTTGTAAAGGTCTGGGTTGATCAGGACCCTGGCTTATTGACTGTCGGTGCACTTGGCGAGGTGCAGTTCCGAATGGCACTGTATCGCGGGACCAACAAAGTCAAGGAGTTCGATGTTGATGGGAGGGGTCAAGGTAGTCGCTCCTTGATTGGCGACGCGGAAACGAAAGCCCAGTCCCTTCAGGTCGCGCTGCAAGCGTGTATGAAGAAAGCGATACCTATCATAATTGAAACATTCTCAGAGGAGTAGCGATGAACCGTCTAATACTCTGGTTTGTTCTGGCGATCTGGATTATTGTGGGACTGGGCTGCGGGCAGTACGAGTTCACCGATCCGACGGGTGCCACGGTCACCGTATTACAAGATGACACGGGTCAAACGCAGCGCGGCCCTACCACGAGCACGGGAGCGCAACGGTAGAGGCACCTCAGCGGTTTGGCTGATCCCGGGCACTGTGTCAGTACTTTAGGCGGGCAAAGGCGAAGGCGACGCAATAGTTCTTCTATAGTTCTCTGTTATAGTATTGTTAATAGTACGGGGACATTTTAGGCCTACTCGGTGACCATTTTTGTCCATGTCCAGAGACATTTCTTGGCCAACTACCTAGCCAGTTTTGTCCATGTAGGCCTTGGTCGGGAGAAATGACAAGCAGAAAGCAAAGTCAGGGCTGGGATGGCGTGCGCTTGGGGATGTTATCGAGCTGATCCATAATCTTGGCGATGGCGTATTGGGCGGCGCGACAATAAGCTGCCTTGGGCATCCACACGCCGGAACTAAGGTCCGGCCGAGGCTCAATGCCATCCGCAATGCCCACCATAGCCGGCTCAGCATCGCCTGGAGAGGCCTGCTCCGCCTGCCCCGAGCGAGGTCGAGGGGAGCGCAGTCGAGGGGAGAACTTAACGGCAATTCTTACTTTTGCGCCCCTTACCGGCTTGCGAATCTCCGCCGCCTTGACGATGCAGACCGTTAGCTCATTCTGCTCGTTGGGGTCGATTTCAAATTTGCGGGCAGCCAGACACTTGTCGAGCTTCTCTCGGCAGTAGTTTTTCACTTCGCCGCCTACGCCCGCCTCACAGCAAAGCTCCAGCCGGGCACGTGTCGGAACAGTCCAGCCGGCAGGAATTTCCCAGTCCGTTATGTCAGTCTTGAAGTCCGAATGGGCCTTGCTGACAAGCTCGGGCGGAAAATTCTGCTGGAGACAGCCTTGCTGCGTACCGCATCCGCAAAGTAGCAAGGCCGACACAACCAGCGTCATCGAACGCAGGAGCAGCCGCTTGTATCCTCTTAAAACGTCGCCCAAGCACATAAATCCCGCCTCGGATTTATCCGCCAGATTTACCCGCCAGACGTACGGCGGGCGAGTGGCGGATTTATTTTATCTTTCTCTCCGGTCCAAAAAAGAGAAACCATGTCTCGTTATACGTAGCTGTGCCCACACCTCGTTTCTTTATCACCTTTTGGCCGACAGTCTTAGCGAAGCTCAATTCAACATCGGCCTTGACCTCTTTCCACTTCCAGAAGAGAAACTCTCCCTTGTCGGGGTCTGTCCCCGCGACGTGGATCAAGCAAGAGACGGTAGAATCCGCTGCTGAGGGGTCATCAACAACTGCGGCGCCTAAGGTATCCAGTTCGGAAAGCACCGCTCCTGAGACGTGCTGCTTGCCCAGGTCCGCGGCCCCCACCGCTTTAACATCGAGGTAGACTTTTTCCGACCCCAGGAAGGACTCATCTATGCCGGCTTGCTCGATGGCTCTGGTTGTGGCTGCGTTCAGGGCTCTTTGATGCATTGCCGATAAAACGCCCACATTAGTAGCCGGCAGTATCTCCGTCTTGGTTGCGCAGCCCGCGGCCCCCATTATGAATAGAACAATCGGCCAAATAACGACCACTTTTATGAATCTTTCCGCCAGAATCTTCATATTCTTATCCTTCCATGAAAAAATACTGCGCTAAAAAAACGCCCCAGAAAACCTTCGCTATTTCGCATATACACAATTGTAAATTGCCAACTGCAAATTGACAATCGAAAAATCAGCAGCAAAAGGCTTGTTCGACACAGAGCCCCTTCTGAGCGAAAAAAGCCTTCAGCCCTGACCCCTTCGGCTGCGCTCAGAGCCTGCCCTGAACGCAGTTGAAGGGGTAAACTCCGTGGAAGGGGAAGAATCCCGCCGGATGCCGGATGCTTCGGCTGCGCCTCAGCAGTGTGAAGGCGCGTAAATCCGTGTCAAAAAAAAGGCGATCGAAAAGGATTCCGCCTTGCGGTAAAGATAGCGCCCCAGATTAACACGATTAAGAATTTGAATTATGCGGAATTTAATAAAACTGGCATATTTTGGTTATTTTCCCGAGGTGATGCTCATTTTTAGGGTAAAACGTGGCTTCGCAGGTCATCTTGTAGAGTTTGGACAAAATAGGCAAGAAAAAATGGGCTAAAAAGTGTGCAAAAATGAGCAGAAATGCGCAGAAGTTAGCGGACATTTGCAAAAACGCGCGCGTTTTGAGCAGAAATTGACAAAAATTTACCACTTTTTACAAATTAACATTTTGTTAAAGTAGGAGGTATAGGGAATTATCTGTTTGGGGTTTGGCCACGGATTACACAGCCAGATATAGCCACGAAAAGGCCCAAGAAACACAAATAAACTCAAGATTATAAAGACACGGATTAACACAGACCAGAACGGCTTTTCTTATTAGCCACAGAGGGCACAGAGAACACAGAGAGTTAAGTTTTCTCTCTCTTTGGTAAAGCCAAACGTCAGGAGGAAATTACCCCGCTGGGTGATATGGTACGGAACAGCCGGAACCACGACTCGTGCCGACCGTGCCATGCCCCTAATAAATTGAAGCAGATTTTCTCGTTGGTTGCTTTTAACTACGAACTATCAATAAAAAACTCAGAACTAAAAATGATGTCCCCAGATTTTACAGATTTCACCTAAAAAGCTCTACCCATCAATCGAGGTGTGACAAAGCACTAGGGTTTATCTTCTGGGGGTTTTTTGCCGCGTTGGCCTACTTGTTTTCCAAGCCAGTAGAGGCCATACGCTGTAAGACCTACTCCGGCACCTATTGCGATAAATGGTCCCAGTGTGATACCTACAGCCGTTCCAGTAGCGGCCACTCCAATGCCTCCAATAGGTAACTGTTCACAGAATTTAACAGATGAAAGACGGATACTGGTTTTTAGTCCAGTGGGCAATAACAGCTTTATGAATAAAATCGAAAACATTTCGGCCTTGTTTCTTGCACGTAGCGATGATTGTCC
>Ga0315274_10009500_pt1 | contig 14043 bp, 15 predicted proteins | sample YL17G02_20_MG_FD_203700 | JGI IMG/M metagenome (GOLD analysis project Ga0315274, IMG submission 203700) | Sediment microbial communities from Yellowstone Lake, YNP, Wyoming, USA - YL17G02_20 | ecosystem: Environmental > Aquatic > Freshwater > Lake > Sediment | place: USA: Wyoming | collected...
ATTCAGCAACCTCATCTGGTGCGGGTTACAGCGAGATTCTTCGTATTGGCGCGGACATGCCTTCGTGCACGGTTCATTTCTTCATGAATTCCACAGTTGATTATGATACATATTATACACTGTATTCAGGAGCAGATTTTATCGTGATTAGGGTTGAAAATATTACATAAATGAACGTTGGTTTATCGACAGGCGACTATCAAAACTCTTTTATATAGAGGGAAAAATATATTGAAAGTAAGAGGAATTGACACATGAAGCAAAAGGGAATTTCACCGCTTATAGCATCTGTTGTTCTGATAGCAGTAACCATGGCGATAGCCGGATTCCTGTCTGTCTGGGCAATGCAGACCTTTAGCACGCAGAAGGAACGGGCATCGTATCAGGCTGAGTGCATAGGTTCGATACAGATACTCAATCCGGCTTATAATACAAACACGAGCAAAGTAATTTTTACATTAAGGAACAGCAACAGCGCACTCACGTTTTCAAAGGGTTTGTACGCGCTTCTTATATATCAGGGCGGACTTCAGCAATCATTTAATCTAAGGGAGTATGGCGTGCCTAATCCATTGCCAACAGCACCGGTTCTGGTGAGTTTGAATACAACAACCGGCATAAAACCCACCAAGCTTCAGATAATATCAGACGATTGCACGGAGTATCAGCCTGAGGCAAATATACCGTGATTTTTTTCTAATCACTATGGCTCCAACAAAATCCTATTTATACCACAAAATGCGATATAAAACATGAGCAGAATTTCATTCTGCTATTGTCAAAATCGTTGATTTATATGAATCGATTTCAACACATGATCAGAATTTCAAACAGAAAAGGACTTGGTCCGTTCGTGGCTTCTATTATATTGGTAGGGATAGCGGTGTTCATAGCGGCTGCGGTCTATCAATGGAACTCCGGTCTCAGTACTGACATATCCAGGAATCTCGAGAATATTACGAAAACAAGGATAAACTGCCAGAGGAGCAGTTTCTATGCCGAAAGTTTTGCATTCAACTGCCCGAATACAACATGTTCCTGCAATCCGGGAGTTGACAAGAATTTCACTTTCAAAATAAGAAATACAGGAGATAACGATGTCTTTCTCAAGAATCTCTACATAAAAAATTCCACTTCAGGATTGTACGAACTGAGGCTTGAGACCAATTTGCAGATGGGAGAAAGCCAGGAATTTTCGATGCCTACAAAGATAGGCTGCTCCGGAATTTCTGGTGCAGTCGACCAGGTGATAATAACAACCAACTGCCCTGATGTTTATGATGTATACACGGCTGTGTCTGCGCAGGACAGTTGCAGAAGGTGCTGAGTCATATGAAAAAATTAATGTCGAGAAAGGGAATGGAGCCGCTGATCGCCGAAGTGATAATAATAGCCATGATACTGGCAATCGGCGGCACGCTGATAATGTGGTACAGCGGAATGATAGGTTCGCAGCAGGAAAAGGCCGGGTCTCAGGCAGAAATATTCATCGACTGCAGTCTTGCTGATTCTTCATTCTATGATGTAAGATTTGTCAATGGAACTGCGACAATAGTCCTGAGGAATGCCGGGTATTCCGATGATGTCATAAGTGACGCTTCTGTGTACGACAACAATCTCAACAAGGCTGCCAGCATTACCTCGTTTCCTGTGGATCTGCCACGCGGATCTATGAGAACGATCGACTTGAATCTAAGAGGCATAACCTGTGCAAACTTCAATTATGCAGAAGTTGTTACAAAATGCAGAACTTACAGGTTTACTGATGTGCCCAAGGGATGCTAGAGTGCACTGCAGTTGCTTCGCAACAGAGGCTCGTCTGCTGATCCTTAAGCTTTAATATCTTTCATAGTTTTCTATTTCTTGGAGGCTAGATCGGGTGGGTAGCGGACACCTGTTGCCGACAATCCGCTAAAGTCGGGATTGAAGCCAAGGAGCGATAGTGCCTGTATGCAGGACCCAATTTCAAAGCGTCGAAACCTAGCCCTGCAGGATCATGGCATGAGGAATCGTGTCAGGGTCGGAAGACAGCAGCACTAAATTATGTCCGTTGATGCTTGTAGGATCACTGGGTGGAGCAGAGATTTTGGATAAATCTTGTGTGTAGGATTTCTATCCATCTGCGGCGCGCCTCCGCTTATTTTTTTACTTAGAATCAGCTGGTTTGGGGTTTTTCTTTTCTATCCAGATGGTAGGAGAATTTACTATAAATTCTACTATTATTAATAAATTTTCTTTATTGGCAACTGCTTTTTTCGTTCCATCGTCATACGTTCTCTGAAATTCTAGATTTTTGCCTCCATAGGTAAGCTTTAGATTATTGTTGTCAGGAAAACTGAACTCTGCATCGTACTCTATCCCTGTATCGCATTCGGTCATTTTTTTGTTTGGCATGTCTAGGAATCCGTAAAGCATAACACAACCAATCCAGAAAAATATAAAAGGAGATGCGGTCGTAGTATCTTTCATGCGAATGAAGGAATGTGTCGCGATTTTCAATCGCTCCATTTCTCAGATTCGCTTTGAGGAGTAGTTTGTATGCGAATCCGAGAATTCCGAGATCTTTCAATATCAGCCATAGTCCTGGCTTTCATTTTCTCGTTTCAGGGATACGGCAATCTTAGCAACATATTGTGGATGCTGCCAGTAGGATTGCTGACCGTATCGATAAGCTTTCTTGCCCACGAGATGGCTCACAGATATTACGCGAAGAAATACGGTTGCCATGCAGAATACCAGATATGGTGGTATGGCATTGTTCTCGCGTTGGTTTTTTCCCTTGCCAGCAACGGCATGGTTAAGTTTGCTGCATTGGGCGCTGTGATGATATTTCCGGCAATTGATATGTGGGGAAACATGAAAATTCTGACAAGGAAGGAGTACGGTACTATATCACTAGCTGGACCAGTGATGAACTTGGGTCTGGCCGGTATTTTTGCCCTGCTCGGATTTTTCATTCATCCACTGCTTTTCATGGGAACTATGATCAATATATGGCTTGCTATTTTCAATCTGATCCCCATATGGATACTTGACGGCGCGAAAATATTCCACTGGGACAAAAGGGTATGGATCGCTGTATTCGCTGCAAGCGTCGTGGTTTTCATTCTTTCTATATTATTTTTATCTTTCTGATATTCTGGCGGATTCATTTCTAACGTAAGCTATAATTACAGGCAATTCTAATATAATTCATGGCGAACGACGAGAAGGGGGACGAGACAACGAGAGTAACCCAGCTGGTTATAGGCAGGGATGAAGAGGATCTGCGCAAGTATGAAAAGAAGGGAACTATTTTAATCGGGAAGCATATGGTTGGCATCGGCGAAGAGGCGCATGTCACAACTCCTCTGCTCATGGATATTCTGAGACCGCATATGATTGTTGTGTGCGGGAAGAGGGGTACTGGAAAGTCATATTCGATGGGGGTTTTTTCCGAAGAGATTTTGAAGCTCCCTGACGAATACAAGAAAAATCTCTGCGCTGTTATGATCGATACGCAGGGAATATTCTGGACCATGAAGAGCCCAAGCGAAAAGGATACGGCACTGCTGGCTGAATGGAATCTCAAGCCCCAGGGATTCGGTACCCATGTTTACGTTCCGGAGCAGCAGAAGGATATTTTTGAAAAGGCAGGCGTGGCTTTTGACGGAATTTTTTCCGTTGACCCGGCTGAGCTCACTGATGAGGACTGGCTCGGAGTCTTTGAACTGGATCCCAACCAGCCGCTCGGGATTCTTTTGCAGAGATCCGTGAATAAGCTGAAATCCAGCCGTGGGTCGTATTCCCTCAGCGATATAATTTCAACAATACGCTCCGAAAAGGGATTTGAAAATGAAAAACTCGCTCTTGAGAACAGGTTTGATGCGGCAAAGACCTGGGGCATTTTTGGAGCAGCAAGGATGCCTGAGATACTTGTTCCTGGAAAACTCAGCATAATTGACGTCAGCCTTACGCCGCAGAACGTGCGAACACTTTTGGTTTCAATGATTTGCAGAAAGATTTTCAGGGAAAGAACCGTGGCGCGGCGCAAGGAAGAGCTCGCTGAGACAGAGGGCATTGCCATAAAGAGAATACCGATGTGCTGGATAATGATAGACGAAGCGCATAATTTTATTCCGGACGAGGGCGAGCCGGCTTCCATGGAGGTCCTGCTCAGGCTTGTTCGTGAGGGACGGCAGCCTGGAATAACGCTTGTGCTTGCAACGCAGAGACCTGAGAAGCTCCATCCGGATGCGCTGGCGCAGACAGATATGATACTTTCTCACAGACTGACGACCAAGGCGGACATAGATGCCCTCAAGGCAATAATGCAGACCTACCTGCTCTTCCCGATTGAGAAATATCTGAATGATCTGCCGAAGCTCAAGGGAACAGCCATAATACTTGACGACAATTCAGAAAGAATTTATACGCTCAGGGTCAGACCAAGGCAGTCATGGCATGCAGGAGCCAGTCCGGTTGCTGCTGGTTAAAATTGAAGCTCGTCATCTTTGCTTTCATATGCTGGCTCTTCGGCAGCTTTCGGTGTTTCTGGTTCAGGTGGAGGGGTTTCAGGTTTTTCCACAATTGGCACAATTTTTACATCATCTTTTTCAGCAATAGGGCCATGCTCTATCACGTTGACAGATTCATCAAACATAGTCTTTAGTTTTCTGCGCATACGGGTAATATCCTTCTCCGATAGCCTGATTAATTTTCTGTATATTACATCTCCGAGATCTTTCAGAGTTTCAACTGGTTTCTTACTTTTTATACTGTATTCTCTCAAGGCTTCTTCGATCTTTTCCGTATGAGATTTTTCTCTGTAGGAAGGATCTGTCATAATACGTCGCGTAAAGAATATGGTTAGCGTTTGGGCATAGGTTGTCTTGTCATAACCTCCTAATTTAATTTGATTTCTGTAGTCCTCTGCCGCTCTCCATGCCCGTTTTTCATGCGGTTGCATCAGTCTTGGTCCGTTATCGTCGTAAAGAATTTCCTCGAACAGCATACATTTCTGAACGCGGAAAAAGATTCAATAACAGGATTTTTGGTTCTGTTTCTGTTGTTTGCTTCTCGTGGTTAGGCTTCCTAAATTTCATGGGAATACTTGTTGTCTTTCCGTTCTCTAGGAACATGAAGGCGCTTAGATGCAGTTGCGGTTCTTTCGTGAACCCTGAAATTCCGCAGTATCCTATTATTTCACTCTCTTCTACTTTCTGGCCCACTTGCACTACAGCCTGCTGGTCCAGGTGAAGATATTGTGCGAATGTTCCGTCTTCATGGTCAATGCATACAAAGTTGGTGCATCTTTCTGAGAATTCCATGAGTTCTGTTTCAGATATTTTCTCCATTTCAGCCATGTCTTTAATGTACGCGTCGGAATCATGTTTTGTTAGGTATACTATTCCGCTTTTTGCAGCTAAAATCGGTGTACCAGATGGCAGGATAAAATCAATTGCGTTTGTTCCAGAAGGACGCCCTTTATAATCTACATTCCTAGGGAATGGAAAGATTAGATCAGCGATGTATAACATTTTAGACGCCTCAGTAACTCAGTAAATTATACCTATGACTATACGTTTGATCTGCGAAAATCTCACTTTCGCCGGGTCGGCTGATGGGTTATTGTCGCCCTTGAAGACAGCATACCAGCCGTTTTCGTCGTTCCCGATTTCTATTACCCTGTGAACTATAACATCATTGCCATATTGATATGATACAATGTCTCCTACATGGATTTCCTGGTCTGATTTGGGCACAATTTCTATGAGATTAGAATTTTCATTGAACGCTGGAAGCATTGAGCCGGTGTTTGCGACTGCGACTATCACCGGATTTTCGATGTCTATGGTAACGCTGTTTTTTGCTGGATGGATTTCATCATATGATATCCTGTCCTGTGGCATTGGTTTTGCGGATGATCCTGACATCGGATATTCTTTGATGACTGATACGGATCCGACTACGAGCACAGCTGCTACCAGGGATATAAAAATTACCAGTATTCCGAGATGACTGATCTTCATATTGTAACCACTTTAAAGTGGTTAACATAGAAAGGTTTAAAAAGGTTTCTGTCAGACGCATTGTTAGTATTATTCTTATTTTCTAAAACAGTCTCGGTCCGATAACTGATAATATAACAGGTATCAGCAAAAGGATCGCGATAATGAGTATGATCAGTAGCGTTACGCGCTTCCATCCCTTGTACTTCAGGCCGAAGGCGAGTCCTACAGCAAGACCGCCGAAGTGAGCGATATAGGAGATATTGGATCCGACATCAGTAAAGAATCCTATGACATTGTAGACGGTGTACAAAAGCCCGAGCAGGATCAGCGGCATTGGTATCATTGATGTTGATACCGAGATTTCCAGCGGGCGGACGATCATCCCAACTCCTACAAGAGCGAAGATTCCTGCTGATGCGCCGATTGAAACCACGTCCGGGGCGTAGAAGAATGTTGACAGCAGGTCGCCTGCAAATGCGCCCAGGAAAAATATAAGCAGGGTTCTCCCTTTTCCCAGTTCTTCTTCGACAGCGATTCCTACGAACAGAAGGATTATCATGTTTGACAGAAGGTGCGCAAGGCCGCCATGCAGGAATATGCCTGTTACAAGCGTCCACGGCTTTGTGAAGAGGCTGTTGGTTGAAAACCCGTATTCGTTGATTATGAAATCTGCGTTTCCGAAGAGCTCAAGTAAGAAAACAGCTACGCAGACAGCGATCAGGAGATATGTTATGCGGAATTTCGGCATGTTAGAAAATGGTTTTTTAAGTTTTTATGCTGCAGTTTCTGATATGAAACGTGGAAAGGATAATCAGGGCTCCACTAATTTGTATTTCAGCGGGATTCGAGAAATGACTAGGCACGAGCTTAGAACAAAATTAAGTCTTCCTTATGGTAGAATTGTCGTTTATAGTGATAGATTGACGCATCCCATTTATGTCGTGGGAGGTCTTAGACGCGATGAAGTAGGACTTCTAAAACAAGATGATAGATGGAATGTTGCTTCTCTGCGAGTATGGAAGCTTCAAAATACTCCGGCCAGGGTTGGCATTGTTGTAGCAAGGGGAGGAGAGGAACGAGCTGTGGCTTCTCCATATCGAAAAGATGAGGTAACAGATTTGGGCAGTACCACTGTTGATGAAAGCAGGGGTTGGAAGAGGATTGAATTGCCGGATTGTTTTAAAGATCCTATAGTAGCTTTTTTTGCACTTGCATATGATGAATTTTGTAGGGATAAACCACGACCAAATTATGATCGTACGGTTCTTATAGAGACCAATAAGTTCAGAAAGGAGCGAGAAAATAGCTCAAGCATTGCTATGGTAGACACTTTTCCTGAAAAAAATCCTCCTGTTTGATGAAGAAATTGATTTTTGACAATCATGAAGTGCTATACAGAACCGATTTGTTATGTTCTCTCGTCTATCTTGCAGTGTTTTTATAAAAATATTATAGAAAACTCTGCGAGATGTCGAAATCTTTGATTAATTAACCTAATGATTTCAACATAGAAATGCTTATATATGTCACACAGAAGAAAATTCACATCAGCCGTTTGGACGACGTCTGGTGAATTTACACAATCCGTTTTGGACGAACGAATTGTTTTTGGACGAATTGACTTATTCTAGGTAGGAGTATCGATCAGGAGCTTATTAAAGACTTTTGATTGTGCAACCTATAGTTTCCAGCCTATACATGGAAGCACGCGAAATCATTTTCGCTTATAAAATCTGTGCTGTGGGGTCGTCATTTCTCACGGGCAGCTATGGAGGTAATTTAAATGGCAGATGTTGCAGGAATTGGTGCTGGAACAGGATCCAGCTTTGATAACGTACAAGATTTCGAGTCTCACAAGGCTCGGATCGTTGTTTTGGGCGCTGGCGGCGGCGGGTGCAATACGGTCACCAGGCTGTCAGAAATTGGAATAAAAGGTGCGAGCACGGTTGCAATCAACACGGATGCAAGGCACCTTAATATAACAAAGGCCAATAAGCGAATTTTAATTGGAAAGCAGCTGACAAAGGGTCTTGGTGCAGGAGGATATCCTGAAATCGGGAAGAATGCTGCTTTGGAGACTAAAAACGAGCTGAAGTCGGTTTTGACTGATACAGACCTCGTTTTTCTAACATGCGGCCTCGGAGGAGGAACTGGTACAGGTTCTCTTCCTGTTGTTGCCAAGATCGCAAAGGAGGCAGGAGCGATAACAATAGCTGCGGTTACACTACCCTTCAAACTCGAAGGTGCAAGGATAAACAAGGCTGAAGAGGGTCTGATTAATCTCAGGCAGTCTTGCGACACCGTAATCGTAATAGAGAACCAGAAGCTTCTGAAACTGGCTGGCGACATGCCGCTAAAATCAGCTTTCGCAGTTGCAGATGACCTGATCGCAATAATGATCAAGGGCATTACTGAAACAATCTCAGAGCCTTCGATTGTTAACTTGGATTATGCAGACGTCAGGGCTGTTATGAGAACAGGAGGCGTTGCTGCAATCGGAGTAGGAACAAGCGAGGCTGATCACGGATCCAGAGCAGAGGAGGCAATATACAGGGCCTTGAATCATCCTTTGCTTGAGGTCGATTATCAGGGAGCAACCGGAGCGCTGATACAGGTTATCGGCGGCGCTGACATGACCTTGGATGAAGTAAGCAAGGTCGGCGAGGTTGTTGCTTCACAGCTTGACCCTGGTGCCCAGATAATCTGGGGAGCAAGGGTACTGCCTGAATTCGACGGGAAGCTTCAGGTCATAAGCATTGTGACTGGAGTGAAGTCTCCGTACATACTCGGGCCTTCAATGAAAGAAGCACCTGCGCAGAGGAGCAGGGTTTCAAATGACCTTGGAATCGAGGTAATCGCGTAATTTGTTTAGTTTCATTACTAACGCGCAAAGCGCGTTAGTCGCAGACCGTAAAGGTCTGCTCGTTTTATACTGACCACACCCCACAAAGCGGCAGCCGAGCGCTGAATGATCGCTGTTCATTGTGAACAGAAGTTCGTTTGGTGAAAAAACGCATCGCGTTTTGTCTTGGCTGCCTAGCTTTTTTCTTGTCATTAGTTCATGTAGGTTATCTCATTTTTGTGTAGAATTTAATTTTTGTCAAGCTCGGCTCAGCAAGGATTTAAATAGCTTTCTGCCACTCTGTAGTAGTATTAATATTAGCACGTGGGGTCTGAAATGAGAACAATTACAGTACAAGATTTGATTGATAGTGGGATTGTCACAAAGAGTGCGATACTGTCATTTGGGATGACTCCTGAATCAGAAGTAGATCACGATGTCATTAACACACTTGAAACGAATGGTTTTGTAAATATTGACAGAATGATCTCTGGACTCATTGTGGCTAGAACCGCTGTGGAATACGACGCTGATCCAACTCATGTAAAAGATTTCTGGAATTTCATGAAAGACACACGACATCTTGCGTCCTATGACTTTGCAGTCAGTGCAGGGGTTCAGGACACGCCTTTTAGGAATTTGCGTGCCTTTTTTGATTCACGTTTTCGTGAATTGAAACCTGGGGACACACTACACACCAATCAGAATATCCACACGTTCTTCAAGACATATGCAACACCCCTGATTCCAGTTACGCAGTCTGCACCTGTTCCAGACGAAGAAGTTCTACCAGATCCGGATGAGATAAAATACAGGATGGATGATGAGGACATAAACGAATATATTGCTCGAAATCGACACCCACTGTATTTTCTTGGAGTCAGTCGATTCAGAGGTACTCGAAATCTTCCGTTATACAAGGATGAGGATTTGGAGGGATTGAATGATTCCATTGTGACAGAAATCAAGAAGGCAGCGGCCGATTACAAGAAACAGATAGCAGAAAAGAAACCTAAAGCGGGCTTGAAACTTGTTGAAAGCGCTGCCAAACTAAAGACCGAGCATGACTTTCCTGTTGTATTTACAGCCATAGATGACCGCGAAGTCGAAAAATACCTGTCGAATGTTTACGAGGAGCTTGGAGTATCTAGAAAATCTAAAGAAGCAGCTGAGATAAAGGGTGTCTTCAAAAAAGCTGTTAAGAATAGTATCGATAACGAATACGAGTCTAGAGATTCTGATCCTAGCGAATTGAGATACCTTTATATAGAAGAGGACGTCCCGTACAACAAATATCTTTTCGAGTCTGCTAAGGAAAATGTTATCGACGAGTTGAGACAAATTGCCGGGAAGTCGACATCTCAACCAGACGGTCAGTCTGGGAAAGCTGGCACACCTCCTGAAGGGACACCGTCTGCTGGAAAGAAAGGCAGAGGTACTGCGAGAAAAATTATTGAGAACTGGCAGACAATGAAATCAGAGGATGAAGCAGATAAATTGATAAAATCTGCGAAGAAAAAGGACAGTCTTGGCGCAGGTATGCCAAGTGTCAACTTACAACCGAAAAAACAAAACAGGTCAGGACTTTTTGATTATGTAAGGGGAATGTTTGGGAAGAAACAGAAGGAACAGAAAAAAGAGAGAAATGTTTTTAAGGATACCAAACTGGAATTTCTTGGAAAGAAGGTTCCTAATTGGGCTGGCTATGCTGCCATCTGCGCAGCTGCAATCTCGGTGGTTGGTGCAACTTATTTCGCTGCAAGAACATTGGATTACAATAGAGATATGGGTGTCAACCAAAAGATTATAGAATCCAACAAGAATGCCGCTGATCGGACGCGTTCTGCGAGTTTGAAAAAACACAAAAAAGCAGCTGAGAAACTTGCAAAACCGGCTCCGCTTTCATGCGAAGATGCGATCCAAAAGTATCGTGGTGTCCAAGGTCATTCAACTGGCGGACTGATTAATCTAATGAACAGTGAATTGTGTTCACAGAAGGGATATGTACAAAACGATGCGCATCTTGATTCAGGCGACACCTTGACCTTGATTTCTATGTTGAGAGACGACATGGATGATTCTGGATTTGCACACCTCAAATATCTTGTTGAGGCCACGTTTAAGTTGAATGAGGATGCGATAAAGAACTCAGGTTATGGAGACGGCTGGACATGGGCAAGGCATTTGAAGCCTGGCGATACTTTCAAGAGATTCAATACGTCTGCGTTGAGGGATTTCCCTGAGGTTTCTGCTCGATACTATGACGCTGGCGGGTCGGATGGTAAAGGATATCATGGTCACAATGGAGCACACAAGCCGGTCAGGCAAAACGATAAGCAAAAAACATCTCCGACAAGGCAGACAAAACAAAAAGCGGAGAAAAAGTCTTCGAGGAAAAGTGGATCGTATGAAGTGACTGTAGCCGGAAAACGAGTTGGTGTATGGGAAGGACCTCTTGCGGAGATTATTTATTATGCATGCCCAGATTCGACTACTGCGCCATATAAAAGAGGTTCTGTGTCAGGTCCTACTCCTGAGTGCGTTGACCATGGCATGGATATTTACAAAAAGTGCAGCAAGCCGGCAAAGAATGAAAAAAGAGTAATTGATGATTCATGCGTCAAGAAGAAGATGGATGATTATAGGGAAGAGAAAAAGAAAGCTCCGGTTCCAACACCAGAAACCAAACCGATTCCAATATCTTCTCCAACTTCTGCGACAAGTACACAGCAGGTTCCTTCGGCTACAGCGACTGAAATAATTTATAAATCGTTTAGCGAAAAGGGAGCTGTTCACTTTGGATTTCCTAATTCATCCCCATTAGGACAAATGATTTCCGCGTTGAATAGTGCGAAGACCTCGAACGTATCTGATGTCAGAAAGAAAAGTGTAGACATTTTCAGTTATACCAAAGATCAGCTTGCGCAGCAGTATAATCCTACCATATCGCGATCGAACAGAACCGTGACCAAGGGTGAAATAAGAAGTTCAATGGTCCAGACCGCCGGCACCATTAATTATATTGCCGATGAAATAGCTTTCAATTGCAATGACGAGGGATGCGCTGATAGTTATTTGGATGCTATCCGAACAGCTTCTGGAAATTATACCAAAGGAGGAGGCTCCAATTATCAGATGCTTAATGACATAAAAGGCAGGGGCTGCTTTGATCAAAGAGACGTAATAAGATGTGTAACTGCACAGAGACCTAAGAAGTGATGACAAGATTCTTTATCAATGATATCTCCTGATTTTCTTCACGTCCTGCTCGAAGAGTTTCCTGTATTTTCTGTTTCTCATGGCAACAGCAGGATGAAAAGTTGGCAGGATCTTATAGGACAGTACTGATCCGCTTCTCAGTTTTCTGTCAGCGATTTTTATGATCTTTCCGCGTATTCTGGTTACTGGGTATTTGCCAAGAACTGCTTCAATGGCTGTGTTGCCAAGAAGAACAACAAGCCTTGGTCTGATGGTTTCTATCTCGTGCTCAAGGATATCAGCGTATGCCAGAATTTCTTTTTTGTTTGGCTTCCTGTTATCCGGCGTACGGAATTTAACAACATTCGTTACATAGATTTTATTGCGGTCAATTTTGTTTTTTTCCAGGATTTTTGTGAGGAATCTTCCTGCTCGGCCGACGAAAGGCTTTTTACGCAGAACTTCTTCGCGGCCCGGGGCCTCGCCAATTATCATGATACTGGCATACTTTGGGCCATTACCTGGAACATCTATTTTCGGTTTCATAATGATACTTGGAATTTTGAGGATAAAAGGAATATCTTAAAGACCAAAACCGTCTTTGGGATCTCGTAGACCTTCGGTCTACAAGAAAATGAAAGGGACGGCCATTCTTCTTATCATTTTTTATACTCTGTAACGTATTTCATTTTCATGCCAGCCAAACAATCCAAAAAATCTGGGATGAAAATTGCCGCTTCTAAAAAATCCGATAAGGCGGTTATAGTATCAGAAGATACTGTCAGGCATGTTGCTGCGAGTGCGAGGCTTATTCTTACTGAGGCTGAGGTAAAAAAATTCCAGATGGATTTGAATAATATCCTAGATGCTTTCAGGGATTTGCAGAAGGTCGATGTTAAGGACATCGAACCAAGCTTTCAGCCCCTGCCGATAAAGGATGTTCTCCGTGATGATGTTCTTGAGCCGTGTCTTGATCATTCGAAGGCAATGGCGAACACTGCGCATAAAGAAAAGGGCGCGTTTAAGGGACCTCGGGTGGTTTGATGTCTAAATATCATATTTCTGTCCGCGAATTCATCGAGGAGATGAGAAACAGTAATATTGACTATGTCGACTTTTCCGGGGCATTCATGGAAGAATTGCACAAGGCTGACAAAAAGTTTTCTCTTCTCCGAGAGATTGTTGACATAAGAAAATATCCGAAGGATGCACACAGAAGTTTTCTCAAAGACCGGCTGTGGGGACTTCCGATAAGCGTGAAGGATTGCATATGCGTCAAAGATGTCACAAGTGCAGCTGGTTCTAAAATTCTTTACAATTATATTCCTCCATTTGATGCCACAGTGGTTTCGCGCGTCAAGGCGCAGGGCGGTATTGTATGCGGAAAGACAAATCAGGATGAGTTCGGATTCGGAACATTTTCGACTAATTCAGGATTTGGTGTTCCTAAGAATCCGCACGATGAAACAAGGTCATGCGGTGGATCCTCGGGCGGTGCTGGCGGTCTTGTTGCTGCTATGAATATGCCGCATATAGCTCTCGGACAGTCCACAGGCGGATCAATATCTGCTCCTGCTGCTTTCTGCGGTGTTACGAGTATAACGCCTACATATGGCTTGGTTTCACGGTATGGACTCATCGATTATGCCAATTCGCTTGACAAGATAGGAATTCTTGCAAAGAATGTTTATGATACTGCACTCGGGTTGTCGATGATTGCCGGTCATGATGACAGGGATTCCACGTCATTGAATACGAATATCATTGCTCCAAGAAAACCTGACAGCAATTTATTATACAAAGACTATACCGGAAGCTTGAATCGAAAAGATCTGAAAGGCATGAAGATCGGCATACCAAAGGAGTATTTTGAAAACATCGACAAGAAGGTGGAGAAGGCAGTGCGGGCTGCTATTGACAATGCGAGGAGTCTCGGCGCTTCTGTCAGCGAATTTTCACTACCAACCACAAAGTTTTCTATTGCAGCTTATTATATCATTGCGACCTCCG
>Ga0315274_10009501_pt1 | contig 14042 bp, 6 predicted proteins | sample YL17G02_20_MG_FD_203700 | JGI IMG/M metagenome (GOLD analysis project Ga0315274, IMG submission 203700) | Sediment microbial communities from Yellowstone Lake, YNP, Wyoming, USA - YL17G02_20 | ecosystem: Environmental > Aquatic > Freshwater > Lake > Sediment | place: USA: Wyoming | collected...
TGCTGTCCGAATCGCAGGCAATGTCCCAGCGGGCCATCCGCCAGGAGCGAAGTAGCCGTCCATAAACAATTTATACCAGGCGCGGCAACGGTGATGGCCTGAAAGGGGTCCCCATCCGCCCTTCGGCATCCCCGTGGGGCTGACGAAGGTCAGACGCGAAACCTTGCGATACGCTCGAATGTAATGACTCGGTTACGGGGACCGATAATTGGGGTCAGACCCCATTTTTCTAAGTACCCGAAAACAAAGAGGTTACAAAAGCGATTTTTGAGATTTGAGGGATTCTCCGCGGCCGACCTCCTCGGCGCAGTTCAGGGCCTGTCCCGAATCGTTTGCAAGACCGGGGGCTGGCCCCCAACTTCCCTAATTTCCCTCCGGCAGACTCCCGCCGCGCCCAAGAAAATATCCCAAAACTCGAATCTCCGAAAATGCCATCCGCAAACCCTTGTCGTCGCTATACTTACAAAAATGGGGTCTGACCCCATTTTCCTCTCCGCGATCTCTGCGTTGAGAAAGCGTTGTAGAATTAGGGCAAGACGGGTTCGTCGCGAGACTGGCCGAACCGGAAAACCCACCACATCAGGCCCATCAGCCCCGCGCCCGACACATTGGCCACGATGTCAAGCCACTCGAACGAGCGGCTGCCGGCCAAAAGGAGTTGGCCGCACTCAACGGCCGCCCCCAGCAAGGCGGTGCCCGCCACCGCCAGAAAGATACGAATCTTCAGGTAGCGCGTCGTCGGCTGAGGTCCCAGGGCGTAGCACAGGAGGAGGCTGATGACGGCAAACGTCCCAAAATGCATGATTTTGTCGCTGATTTGAGGCCCGGTGGGCGCGAGCATGTCCTGTTCGGCCAGACCCAGAATGGCGGTCAGGCCGACGGCGCCGATGACAAACGGCCAGTGGGCGGGAGCAAGTTGGCGCAGTCGCTGGGGGCGCCAGTCGGCCCCGTGCGCGCCCCAGGCGACGGTCAATCCTAAGACGGCGGCCAAGGCGAGCAGGTTCGGCGCCAGCAAAGCCGTCGCGTCGGATTCGAAGTACACCAGATTGGCCGCCACCGCCCCCAGCCCCACCAGCGGGGCGAGCCAGGTCCACGGGCTTCGAGCCCGCCGCCACGCGCGGAGCCTGTCGATCGCAAACGCCGCCACACCGGCCAGAACCAGCACCAATCCGACGACGCCGATCTCGGCACCCAGAACCTGAAACCCGTCCGCGTCGTGATCCGCGCCGGGGACGACCGGCCGCCCCGGCATGCCGAACATCGCCGTCGGTGAAAGGGCGCCTGCCCCCGTTCCCAGGAAGGCTCGCTGGGGCACGGAGGCCATGAGGGATACGATGCGGTCGGCAGGGTTCGAAGCGCTCGGCCGCTCGCCCGCCAGACACCAGCCCAGCCCGATCATCGCCACCAGCCAGGCCGCGAGCGCTGCCGACAGCCTGGCCGCGCGGCGGCGGTCCTCGCGCCGCACGACCGACAGATAGCCGACGACCACAAACCCGAGCGATGCCAACGCGCAGGCCAGCGTCCGCGTCCGCGGAACGTTGCACGTCCCGAGCGCCACGGCCGCAAGACTGGTGGCGGCCAGCGCGATGCCGCTCCGCACGGCGGCGCGACGGCCGAGCCACCCCAGGCGGCTCTGGCGCCGGCGGACCGGTCGATGAGGCATCCATCCCAACGGGCGCAACACAAGAGCCGCACCCAACGGCAGCGCCGCCAGAAGCGCCGGCACCAGACCGTCGCCACCCACATTCGGTATCACGGAAACGGCCTGGGCAACGCCTTGGAGCGAAGGAGGGGCCGACCTCAGACCGGACGTGAGGACCCAGAGGCTCAGAAGCGCCAGACCGATCATGGCCGCCGACGTGGCGCGGCGCAACGGCTTGCGACCGACCACCGCTGAACTCATCAACCAGTATAAGCCCGCCGCGCTCACCAGGAGCAGCAGGACACCGACCGTGGCCGCCGGCTCCAAACTGTAGTGCGCCACGGGCAAGAGGGGGTGGAGGCGTACCGTCCGTTCGTAGCCGGCGTTGACGAGGACCTCCCGGACCGGTCCGAGGGCCGCCGGGCTCTGGCCGACGACACCCACCTCGGGAAGGGGTATCGCCTGCCACAGAACGAACCCAAGAATCCCCCACACGAACAGGTTTGCGATCGATCGAACGTACCCGAGCAACACCCCCACCAGCGAGGACACCACCCACAGGGCCAGCAGGAGACAGACGACGAGCAGAAGGTCGAAACTGCCGTAGCGATGGAGCGTGCCGAAGACGGTCGGCAACAGAACCAGGCCGAGAAGCCAGGCGAATTCGAGGATGACGTGAATCCCTCGGGCAAGCGGCGACCGTGCGGTCCGCGTCGGCAGCGTGGGCGATTCCATCCGAGTCTCAAGCAAAGGCAAGGACGAGGCTTCCCCACCGGCTCACCTGTGAGCCGACCGCGGAAGCGGGCAGCGATGCACAATCCGGCGTGGCACGTGCCACGGCGGGGAACGTGACCGCGACCTCCCGGTCGCGGCTCGAAAGGCGTAACCCTCCGCCTGCGACTCACACGGACCCTGGAAAGGTCTGTCGCATAGGCGTGTACTTATTCCGGCGGCGTCGCGCCCGGTCGGGCGCCCGCGGCCGACGAACCGGATCCCGCGTAATCGTAGTAGGCCTGGTAAGCCTCGCGGAAATAGCCTCCCTTGGTCGCCCGAACGCCGTTAAGAACCGCACCGAGCAGTTTGGCCTTCAGACTCAAGATCATGCGTGTTCCGCGCTGCGCTATGCCTCGCGTATTCTCGTTGGCCCGCAGAACCAGGATGACGCCGTCAATGATCTCGGCCAGCAAGTGGCTGTCCGCCACCACGAGGATGGGCGCTCCATCCACGATCACGCGATCGTAATTTTTTTTCTGTTCGTCCAGGAAGCGTCGCATGGCCGGGGAACCCAGGAGGTCAGCCGGGCTGGGCGGCGTGGCGCCGCCGACGAGGAGGTCGAGGTTTTCCACCGCGGTGGCCTGAATCGCTTCCGAGGCGGAGTTCATTCCCACCAGGACATTCGACAGGCCGAGGGCGTCGGGCACGTCGAAGAGCCGCGCCAGCGCCGGCCGACGGAAGTTCGCTTCGACGAGAAGCACCTTGTTGCCGCTGCGCGCCATCGCGATGGCTATGTTGGCCGCTACCGTCGATTTGCCGTCACCCGGATTCGGACTGGTAATAAGCACGCTCTTGATCGGCTGGTCCGAGGTGAAGAGCAAATTGGTGCGCAATTGCCGGAAGGCTTCGGCCAGAAGCGACTCGGGCGATCGGTAACTGACCAGCGCCACGTTCGTATCGAGCGACAACCGATCGTCTTCAGCCAGGTCGGGAACGGATCCCAGAAGGGGCACGCCGACCTGGCGAGCCACCTCGGCGGGTGTCCGTATCCGCGTATCCATCAGTTCCAGCGCGAAACTCAGGCCGACGCCGACTATGAGGCTGAAGACGATGGCCGCCGCAGAATAAAGAATCGTCCTCGGTTCCGTGGGGTCGAAGGGAATGCTCGGCATCTGGGCGATCTGGATGTTCGGCCGGGCCAGCGCAGAGGTAATGCGCATCCGCTCCAGCCCATCGGAGACCGTCTGGAGCAAGTCCTGAAGCCTGCGGAACTCGTCCTCGCGCTGGCGATATTCCGCGGCGCGCTGGCTGAGCCGAACGGCCGCCGACCGGGCCTCCGCCACCTTGTCGAGCAGTTCGGCTTCCGACTCGCGGGCCCGGTTGTAGTTGTTTTGCAGCACCGCCGCCTGCTGCTGAACCAGTTCGACCAAGACGGCGTTCTGCTGGGCCTCGAGGTCGTTCTGCGCCCCTTGAAACACTACCAGGCTTCTCCGGACAGCCTCGTGACGCTCGCCGAAGTGGCCTTTGAGCCCCTCCATTTCCTGGGACAAGCGGGCCACTTGCTGGCTCAGGGCGAGGACTCGAGGGTCCTGCCGCAACCCTTGCATCATCTCGGGGAAGGCGAGGAGGACGGGTCTCAGATCCTTCTTGTCCTGGGCCTCCTTCTGCAATTCCTGGAACTGAAGCCAGGCACCCCGGGCGCTGGCCAACTCGAACTGGACGTCGACCAATTGGCGTGCAAGCGTCGTCAGTCGCACCATTTCCTCGCTGTTCCGCTCGTCGAGGACGACGGAGTCGGATTGGCGTCGCAACTCAGCCAATTCGTTGGCGACGCGATCCCGTTCCCGCCGCAAATCGTCTCGCTCGGTTCGCAGGTCGCGCTGCCGATCCGCATCAATGGCTTTCCGCTGGTCCTCCACGTTGGCGAGGTACTGCTGCGTCACCTCGCGCACGATATCCCTCACCTGAGTCGCGTCCGTGCCGCTGAGGCTGACGGAAATGTTCTCCGATTCCGGAAGGGATTGGACGACGAGTTCCTTCGCCAGCCGATAGGTCGCATCCGGGCCCCGGAACATGGTTTGGTTGGGCCCGAGTTTCTCCAGAGCGGTGCTGAGGACGCGATCGCTTTGGATGGCCATCACCTGGCGCATGACGTATTGCGTGTAAAGTTGGAAGGGCACCTGCTCGGAATACACCGGGGCGATCTCACCGCCCCCGCCGCCGCCCTGGCCCGGCTCGACCGTAATAATGCCCGTCGCCGTGTAAAGCGGGGCCATGTAGCGCCACGTGATGATCGCGCTTGTGCCCCCGAGACCCAGAACGACGAAACAGGCCAGAATCAGCCAGAGACGCTTGCGAAAAATCCGCAGGACGTCGTGGGCGCTCAGGGTGCCCATTATGGGTTGGCCCGTAGTCGGCTGCTGTGACATTTGGCTCATCTCATGGCTCCTCGCAACGAGTAGCGTCTTCGGGCGGGCCCACGGAGGCCGCCCCGACACGGCAACCCGCCGGTATTAGGCTGGCGGTTGTTTGCGCAACTGCTCGATCCGTTTCTGGGCGTCCTGTCCTTCCTTCTGTCTAAGACCTAGTTTAAGGGCCTTCTCGTACTCCTGAAGCGCCTCTTCCGGCCGCTGGCGCTGCTCATAGACCCTGCCCAGATGGTACCGGGCTTCGGAGTTGTCCTGGCGGTCGATGCTCTCCAGCAAGTAGGTCGTTGCCCGTTCGTAGTCGTCCTGTAAGAACGCCACCCACCCCGCCGTGTCCAGCACCTGCGGGTCGTTCGGAACGAGCTGTATACTTCGCCGGACCAGTTCGTTCGCCCGTTGATAATCCTTCCGTTCCGTCGCCAGAATCCAGGCCAGGTTGTTGGCATTGGCGGCATGCAGGGGATCCAGGTTCCACAACCGCGTTCCCCACCGGACCGCATCGTCCACTTGGCCCAAGTAGTACAGGATCAGAGTATACAGGTGAATCGGCGAGACGAAAGGCCTGAGTTTATCCAGAGCCTCCGGCGCCAGGCTGTATTGCTGCTCGAATTTTGCCGCGACAGGGTCCAAGACGCGCTTGGCGACCTCGTAGTTTCCGGCTGCCGTTTCCATTCCCGCCAACGAGGTCCGGATGTCCAGGCTATTGGGCACTTTGGCCAGGCCTTCGAGCAACACCTGGCGCGATTCCGCCAGCCGCTGCTCGCGTTCGGGACCCTGCGCCTCCTGGGCCACCCGTCCCAGAATCATCGCCAACCGGACATATCCCTGCTCCCACTCCGGGCGATCCAGCAGCCCCTTCCGGAGCGATTCGACCGCCTTGTCCAGTTCACCCGTCCCCTCGTAAAAAGCCGCCAACGCCAGGCGGGGCCACGTCTCGTGCGGAAACTGATCCAGCATGTGAAGAACCCGCTCCAAGGCCTCCGGCTTGCGATTGAGGGCCACCAGACTCCGGGCTTCGCCGATCAAGGCATCCGGGGACTCCGGCCGCTGCGCCCGGGCTTCTTCATACCGTTTGAGCGCCTCGTCGTAGCGCTTCTGCACCAAGAGCGCATTTCCGAGGCCCACCAGCAGGGCCGGGTCCCTGGTTTGCCGGCTGATCCGCTCGAGAATCATGGAGGCCTGGCGTGGCTCATTGGTGGTCATATACAATTCGGCCAGCGCGCGGTGGCCGGCCACGCTGCCCGGACGGAAGTCTATCAGATGCCGCAGATCGATCGCCGCCTCCGCGAACTGACCCCGCTGCGAGTTGATCGACGAGCGCAGAAGCATCGCCTTCTCGAACGATCCGTCCGACGGGTCGATTTCGCGCAGCAGGTCCAGGGATTTCTGCGGATCCAAGGCGCGATACAGTTCGGCCAACCAGAACTTCGCCTCGCCGTAGTCCGGCGTCACGCTCAAGGCCTTCTCCATCAGCTCCTTGGCTTTCTCAACGTTCTGGCGTCGGCTGGCGATGCGGCCGGCCACAACCATCGCCTGCGAGTCCTGCGGGTCGGCCTTCAAGACTTCCTCGATGACCGCCCCCGCCTCATCCAATTTCATTTGCAGCATGTACACGTCGGCCAGACGTTTCTTGGCCAGCGCGCTGTTCTTCGTGCGCTTGGCGCCTCGGGTGTACACATCGGCGGCTTCGTTCCACTGCCCTCGGTCGGCATACTGGTCGCCCAGCAGGACCAGGGGATCCGCATCCTCCGGGCTGAGTTCGGCCGCCTTCTCGTAATCCGCCTTGGCCGCATCCAGACCCGCCGCCGTCGCGAGAAACTCCCCTCGCAGAACATACGCCCCCGACTCCTTGGCATGGGCGTTGACATATTGGTCAACGAGTTCGCGGCCTTTCGGAAGCCGGTCCGACCGGGCGTAGAACTCGGCAAACCGCAGCACCACCCGCGCATCCTCCGGTGCAATCGCATAAGCCTGGCTGAAAACTTTCTCGGCCTCTTTCGAATCGCCTCGCTGCAGGTACAGGGCCGCCAACTCGACCAGGTTGCCGACATCGTTCGGCACGATACGGGCGATTTCCTCGCGGGCCTTAACGGCAGCATCCCACAGGTTCTGGCCGGCGTTCGCGAGCGCCTGAAGTTCCAGGGCCGGCACGTACCCGGGCACAAACTTCAGCGCCTCGCCCGCCTCGATCAAGACCGCCTGGTAATTCCCCTGCCGCAGATACAGTCGGCCCAGGAGGATACGGGCCGGCACCAGGTCCGGGCGAAGGTCCAAAGCCCGCTGCAACCGGGCCGTCGCCTCCTCCCATCGCCGCCCGGCCGCCAAAACCTGACCCAACAGGTAATAGGCCGACGAAAATGTCCCGTGCTCCTTGACGACCTGGGTGAGTTGCTCGACGGCCTCGTCCAGGCGATTCTGGCTCAGCGCCATCAAAGGATCCGCAAAGAGCAGTTCCGTCGCCTGGGGATCCGCTTCCTTCAGTCGCCTCGTCATGTCCGCGGCCTTGTCGTACTTGTTCATCCCCAGATACTGCATGAACAACAGTTGCCAGGCCTCGCGCCAGTCCGGCGAGCCGCTTTCCGCCTCGTCCAGAACTTTCTGAAGGGTTTCGATCCCCTTGTCGGCCTGGTCGGTCGTCAGGTACAAGCGACCCAGGAGGGTCATGTCCTTGACGCGCGACCCGCCTTGTTCGATCCGCGCTTTCAGTTCCTTTTCCAGTTGCTCCGGGTTCTCCGCCGCCAGCCCCACCGGGCTGTTCGGCAGGACCTTGCGAACCTCCTCCAGGATTTGCTTGGACTTCTCCGCCTGGCCCGTTTCGCGGTAGAAGGTGATGAGTTCCCGATAGGCCTGCTCTTTGTTTTCCCCCACGTTGAGCGCGCGGCGCAGCGCCGCCTCGGCCTCCGCATCCTGCTTCAGGCTGTGATAAATGCGGGCCGCCAGGAAGAGCGGGCGAGGGTCGTCCTTGGATTGGTCCACCGCCGTCTGGGCTTCCTTCAGCGCTGCGCTTGGCTTGCCCTGCGCGAACCGGGCTTCCGCAATCAGCAGGCGCATCCCCATGTCGTTCGGACTCGCCTGGAGAACTGCGGTGGCGTTGCGGGCCGCGTCATCGTACTCACGCAATCGCAACTGGACCTCCGCCAACGACCGGCGAGCGGCGGCATATTCCGGATGGGAGGTCACCAGGGATTCCAGTTCGCGTTTCGCGGCGCCGACTTCGCCGGCCAGCAGATAGGCCCGGCCGAGAAGCAGCAGCGTCTGCGGCGTCGGCTTCTTGCTCCGCGCCTGTTCCAGACAGGCGATCGCCTGGCGCGTCCGAAGATCCAGCATCGCCCGCTTCCCGCGAAGGAAATCCACCTCGGCGGCGTCCGGCAGTACTTTGCTGATCTCGTCGATCAGCGCCTGGGCCTTTTTCAGGTCGCGCGATTCCAGATAGATGTCGGCCTCCTCGGCCTTCAGCGCGGTTGACTCCGGCACGGCCTCGAGCCCCTGCTGAGCCACCGCCAGGGCCCCGGGGGAATCGCCCTCCATCCGATGCAGACCGCACAGACGCAGATAGGCCCCTTCCGCCTTCGGGTCCATCTGGATCGCCCTGGCGTAGAAATCTTTGGCGGCCTCGGGATCCGGGCGGCGGATGGCGACCTCGCCAAGCGCCATGAGCAGCATCGAATTGTCGCCTACCCGCTTCAGGCCTTCCTGAAGCACCTTGGACGCCTCGTCCTGTCGGCCGAGTTCGTTCAACCGGCCTGCCTTCAGGACGTAAGACTCCGGAACACCGGGGTTGTTCGCGATCGCCAGGTCGAGCACTTCATCCATCTTGTCCGTCTGGTCCAATTCCTTGTACGTTCCCGCCAGGAGCCGGTAGAGGTCCAGCATGTCGGGGACCTTTTCGATGCCGGTGCGGAGGCGCTCCGCCGCCGCCTCGTAGAAAGGCACCCGCTTCGAGTAGATCGGCTCATTCTGAGCCAGCCCCAGGTCCGCCAGCGCGGCCCACAGGTAGCCCTTTCCGAAGGACGGGTCCATCTCGATGAGACGTTCCGTGTCCCTCTTCGCCTCCTGCCAAAACCGGAAACCAATGTGCAGTTCGGCCAGATCGCGCTGGGCGTCGAAGAAGTCCGGCTTCAGCACGAGCGCGTTCTGAAAAGCCCCGCGCGCCACAGCCACCGCCGGCGGATTCTGATGCAACGCGATGCGGCCGTACAGGTACTGAGCGTCCGGATCTTTCTTGGCCCCGTATCCTATGGCCGTCTTGATGCTGATCCACGCTTCGGACCACATCCCCTTGTCGTAGTACTCCTGGGCCCGCTGAACGTACTGGCGGGGATCCCCCTTTAACACCCCGGACAGGACGACGACGACCAGGAGAAGCACCGGAATCCCGATGAAGAAAGCCAGACGCGCCACCACTCGCTTATTCAGCCGCCTCGCCATCTTTACTCAGCCTCCTTGGGCTCCGCCCAGATCGGGATAATACTCCTTTTCCAGGAGCGGAACAATCTCATTCAACAGCATCAGTGCCTTCCGATACACCGCACTGTCCTTCGCCATCGGGTCTTCCGTCTCGTCCGGCTTCAGCCAAACCGTCACCTGGGTTTGGGAGAGGTAACTGCCCTGCTGTCCCAGGCTTCCCGTCGTACCCAGGAACCGCGCCAACTCCCGGCTCGTCGTATATCGCCCCCCGACGTTGAAATACTGAAGCATAAGCGCCGGCGGCCGGTTGACACCCGGCTTCGGCTCAAAGTAAAGGACGTTGACCGGGATCTCCTTGCCTTTCATGCCGGAAATCACAATGTCGCGCGTGTCCTGTTTTTTTTTGATGAACCCCGCCTGGGTCATGCAGACCCACGGCACGTGGGGGACGTTCGACATGGCGTTGGCGTTGTACGTGATGAACACCCCGCCGTCGCGATCCCCTTCGGGCGACCTCAACTGAAGATTCAGGTACTCGTCCGCCCCCAACTGTTCCTCGACCGCCTTATCCAGCACCCCATGCATGCCACGCCAACCCGCCAGCGTCCGCGGAAAATGCTCCACGAGCGACTTGACGAGAGGCACCGGCTTCGGCGGCGGCGGCTCCCAGACCTGAAAGAACAGCCCAATCGTCGCCAAGGCACCCAGCGACGTCGCATACTGCGCCCGATGACCCAACTGCCTCACCACCCCCACATACGCCCCCGCCGACACCAGCGACACCACGAGTCCGACAACCGGCCAGGGGGCCCCCGACATCGCGCCCGGCACCGCGTACAGCACCAGGTACAGGATCGGCAAGGCGCCCGCGCCCCAGCACCACGCCCGGTGCTTCTCCGACAGGGTCCCGCCCACGAGGGCCACCATGCCCACCACCGCCGCCAAGACCGCACCGTACCCAAAGTTCAACTGCCTGCGGAGCATCGCGGCCCGGCGGCGCGCCTCGTTGGCTGCGGACTTCCGGTCCGCATCGGGCGAGCCGCTGCCGGCTTTGGCCAGGGTGACGGCCTCAGACTCGGCCCGGGTCACGGCCCTGGCGTCCGAGAACGCGATGCTCGCCACCAGCACGAGCGCCGCCGCCAGCATGCCGCTCACCGCCAGCGCCCAGCCCTTTCCCTTTATCGCTCCCGCTGCCTGCATGAAACACCCATTCCCCACTACGGCGAGCCCCTGGCCGCGCCGGACTGCCCTTGCGACCCTGCCGAACCCGGATTCCCCGCTTCCGCGTCGTCCGAGACGAACAGAAGGTCCGTGAATCTCAGTTCCGCCCACAGGAGCAGAAACGCCAGACCCAGCATCGCAAAGCCGAACGACTGGTGCGTGAACGTCGTCGGATCCAACATCGCATTTCTGGCGGCGTCGAGTTGGGCCGGCCTAAAGGAAAACCACGCCGCCCACGTTGCCTCGCGCGCCTCCAGCGCCCGCATGGCGAAGAACAGCCAGTCGCTCGCCAACGCCATCAGCGTCACACGCACAAAGTTGCAGAACACCGCTATCGGAACCGACGAGGCCACAATCAACAGCCGCTCCCACACCGGGCGCCGATAAATGAACGCCATCATCACCCCCAACGCCACAAACGCAAACAAGAGGTGCAGCCCGCTGCACGGACCGGCCACCGTCAGACCGCCCGGCATGCTCTCCAGGTACAGCACGTTGTCCGTTCGCTGCACCGTCACGCGCAAGAACCTCAGCATCATCTCCGTCGCCATGGCCGAAAGACGCTGAAGCGGCAACGCCACGTCCTCGTAATACTTCTGGCTCCAGGGGATCATCAGCAGGAGGAACGCCACCGACACCCACAACGCACGGAACATCTCCCACCCCAGCAGCCACAGAAGCACCCCCGCCACCACCAGCACGAACGTTATTTCACCGGGGTATCCGTGCATCAACGTGAACGACGCGATGCGCACCACCACGCCCAGAAGGATGAGCACCAGGCCCCAGGCGCACCGCTCCATGCGCTGGGGCGCCCGCTCCTGAAGGCGGTAGTGGGCGATGAGGACGGCAATGACGGGAATCAGATATCCATGGCCCCACGCGCCGCTCTGGTGTCGCCACGTCGCCTCCCAGCGCGCCAGCGGGTGCCAGTAAGCCCAGATAACCAGCGCCGCCACCGGGAGCATCCGCAGGACGGCCCGCGGCGTCAGCACGCGATTCCAGTCCCACCTCCCCGCCTCGGCGGACTCGCCGACGGGCGAGGCCGACGGGCGAGCGGGACCCTGCGCTTCGCCGCACTCCGTCAAAACCATCCTGGCTACGCGTGCCTCAGCCAACCGGGTTCCTTTCCGGTATCCGGTGTGTGTGAACGCCCGGCCCGCCCACGCCAACCGATACGACCCCAGACCAGAAGGGCGTCTCAAAAGATCGGGCTGATGTCGCCGGCCCACGGGTAGAAGTCGGCAAAGTTCATGTCGTACACAAATCCGGCGCCGTACGTCGCCCGGAAGGCGTTTCGGATAACGGCGTTGTGAATGGCCCCCCAGTCCGTCCCGATGCGGATGACGTCCTCCGGCTTGACGTAGAAGTCCGGCACCTCGCCGCGGGCAACTTTCGAGAGGTCCACATAAATGATCTCTTCTTCCTCCTCCGTCACGCGACGCACCACTTCCGTTCGCCACGGGACCGCGATCGCCGTCAGGCCCCCCGCCGCCGCGATCGCCTGCAGCAGCGTGATCTTGCGGCCCGTCAGGCTGTACACGCCCGGACGCGACACGTAGCCCGTCATGTAAAAATCGCCGACCGGCGGCGAGGGAATCGTGATGATGTCTCCGTCTCGCAGCACCAGGTTCTGCGTCGGGTCGCCCCCTTCGAGCGCCTGAACGTCGAAGCGGATGATCCGCTTGAGTTGCCCGGAACCCTGGACCACGCCCAGGCGGCGAAGTTTCGCTTCCAAGCGCTCGGCCGCCAGGGCCGACGGCGCCGCACGCGACGCCGCAGGCGCTTTCTCCTCGGCCTTGGCCACGGCCGTCGGTTCCACCCCCGCAGGGGCTTCCGGAACCACGGGCGCCGCCTGCTCCGTCTTGATCTCCACCCACTGCCCGTCCGACCACACCCAGTGGCCAAGTTTCTTCTCATCCGCTGCCAGGGCCTCGTCGCCTCTCGGGACGGCAGCAGGTTCGGGCACTGCCTTTCCGGCCTCTGGCGCAGCCGGCGCAGGCACGGCGTTCTTCGCCTCCGCCTCTTCGATTCGTTTCACTTCCGGCATCTCGCCCTCGGCCATCTTCTGGAGGACCGCGCGGGTCTCCTCGGCCTCCGGTGCCGCAGGCGCCGCCTCGGCGGCGGGCTCGGCCCCGGCCTTAGGCGGAGCCTCCGGAGCGGCAGGCGCAACCTCCGGAGCGGCAGGCGCAGCCTCCGGCGCGGCAGGCGCGACCTCCGGAGCGGAAGGCGCGCCCGCTTTCTCAGCCGCCGGTGCCGCAGGCGCCTTGGCGCCGACCGCGGCTGCCTCTTCCTCAGGCGGCGTGCCCGCCTGAAGCATCAGAATGTCCGCTTCCTCCGGCGTGTACTGGCGGATGACGAACCCGTAGTCCTCCACCAACTCGAGCACGCCCCCCGCCTGGGCCAGCAGTTCCAGCAGCGTCATGTCCTGTCCCACCAGCGCATAGCGGCCTGGACGCGGCGTGCCGTTCAACAGCGAAACCTCCAGGTTCCGGTACTCCTGGACGAAGACCGTCACCTGCGGATCGACCAGAAAGTCCGGGTCCAGCATGTCCGCCAATTTCTCTTCCAGCCCGCGCGACGTCAGCCCACTGCATTGGATCGTCCCGAGGTAGGGAAGCGTGATCTTGCCGGTCTGGCTGATCCGCTGCCGCGTCGTGTATGGCTGGCCGGGTGCAAGCAATTCAAACACGGTCACGTCAACCAAGTCCCCCGCGCCCAGAATGTAGTCCTCCTGAGGCTGTTTCAGGTCTTCCGGCGTAGGTCCGGGAAACTCCTCTTCCGGCTCAACGTCACGCTGGACCCAGTAGTTCTCGGACTTGACGATCGGGTTGCGCACACGCAGAGGGTTGTTGACGACGGTCGGCCACCAGTTGTAGCGGCCGATTTCGTTCTGCGCACAGCCCGTGCTGAGGAGAACCGCCGCCGCCAGAACCAAGAACGTCCCGACCAGCCCGGCGGCTCTGATGCCTCGACTCGACCTCCGGCAGGCCTCCTGTTGTCGTCCGATCACCTCTGGGCTCCTTTGTCTATGATCCGGCCCTGGCGGTACCCGCCCCAACGGCCGAAAGGTTGACCGGGTTCTTCCCCCGCATGCCCCGCGAAAACATTCTACCGCCCCCCATGCGGCTGTCAAGACTATGTGGGGGCTCAATGCCTCGGCAGGCATCCCCGTTCCCGCCCGGACCTCTCGTGCATCCCGGCGTGCCTCGCCCTCTCGCTGCACCCTCTATTCTTCGTGGAATCGGCGTTTCCGCAAGCCCTTCTTGAACTCAAAAACGCTGCCCGCGCGGCGTGGCACCGGCCAGGGTGGATCGTGCATGCCCGACCGCTTCCGCGGTCGGCTCACAGGGTGAGCCGCGGCCGGGAGGACGCGGCGACGCTCACCCGGCGTGGCACGGGCCGCGGTCGGGAACCCATCAGGCACGCAGAATCACGTTCCCGCCAAGACCGAAATCCACGCAATTGTATGCCTCCCGGTACGCATGCACCGGGCCCGTGAACCGCCCGTACCATCCCTTCGTCCCCACGAAGGACGTCGGCTGAACGTCGTGCAGTTCACCCCGCGCATGATGGTGCGGACCCAGGGCGTTCCGGAGGCTCGTCGTCAGTGTGATGGCCACGTGATTCCG
>Ga0315274_10009503_pt1 | contig 14041 bp, 19 predicted proteins | sample YL17G02_20_MG_FD_203700 | JGI IMG/M metagenome (GOLD analysis project Ga0315274, IMG submission 203700) | Sediment microbial communities from Yellowstone Lake, YNP, Wyoming, USA - YL17G02_20 | ecosystem: Environmental > Aquatic > Freshwater > Lake > Sediment | place: USA: Wyoming | collected...
AAAAACTTGAAATGCTTGGAATAAATGGTCTTGTTCCGCAACGCATTTATATACTACTCGGTTACCCGACTGCATAGAAATAATAGAATTGATTTGAGTATCAAATTTATAATCAATAGGAATTTCCATTCTTTCACTATATAATAAATTTTTTAAATGCTGAACCGACCATTCAGATACATATTCTTCTTTATACGTAGGTTTCCCATTTTTCATAATAACATTATCTTTATCATCTTTTTCAAAATCGACCGGTATTTTTTCATTAAAGGAAACCCAAACTAAATTATTTTTAAATGCGGGGTCGTCTCCAAGTGCTCTCTGAATTGCTCTACCTGTTCCATCAGTACAATCTAATCCAACAAAGTTTGCTTCTACTCTGTGACCAATATATTTTACTATTTGTTCTTGTTGTTTTGCTGTTAAATTATATAATGTAATATTATATATATAACGATATTTATTTTTAATTTTAGCAAAAATAGCAAGTTCAGTTGGGGCAGATTCTCCAACATCTCCAACTATATACACAGCAGTTGCATTTGCGGGTCTCTCAACTATTATTCTTTCTTGGAAAATACTAAAAGTTTCTTTTGATACTTCAAAGGTTTTAATATTTTTGTCATCTAAATAATTCTTTCGAACTCTTTCCATATCAAAAACAGAAACACCTTCTTCAACTATTTCTCCTTTAACAAATACTCTAAATCCAACAGCACTTTCACCGCCATATTTTTTTTCAGCTTTCTTTTTTTCTTTTTCATCCCACATTGGATTACAAAATTGTGGAAGATTTACAATCCATGGTTTTTTGCTTAAATCATAAAATATTTTACCAGCAGGGCTATATTTAGTAAAGTTTGTCATACCAGACAATCTTTCGATGCAGCCAACTTCAGAAGTAGCATCTACTCTTTTTTCATGCACAGCTTCTATTTCAAAACTAGCTTCTTCCATCCATATTTTTTTTACGTGATGTCCAAAAAATTGTCCACCTGGGTTTTTAGAAGCCATGTTCTGATTAACACTGTGAATAGTAAATCCATTATTAAAACGTAGTAAATAAGTTGGACTTCGTTTTACATGAACATTGTACATCATAAAAAAGGGATGACTTTCGACTGTTGGAATAATTCTTTCTAAAATGCTTCGTATATGCACAGCATCATAAGAACTAAATATTGTTTCCCATCCATCAAGATGTATTACAGAAAGCAATATGTCAAGTATAAGAGTTATTAATGTCTTACCATAACGCCTAGCGCCAAAATTATATAGGTTTCCTGCACCTTCTAATAGTTTAAAATTTTCTTTTGGTGATAAACCAGGAAGTTCGTCAATCATATATTCATATGACAACATTGCCAATTGAAACAAACGAATATGTGCAAATTTATCAATTTCAAAATTTGCTAGATTGTCTACATCGGAAAACAATGTTTCTGATAAACAAACAGAATCATGCAATCCTTCCATGAACAAAATTTCTTCTTCATCTAATTTAGCCAGTAGCGCCATTTACATCCTTTATTTCTCTCAATGCTCTAGGTTTCCATACTTTGTTATAAGTTTTAATTAATTTCATTAGTTCTTTAGGCAACTCTAGTTTGCTATAAAACTTATTTTTTCCATCTCCTCGTGGCATACATACTCCTTTATTAATCTAATAACTGTTTTGGTTGTTCAAATAAAGCTAAAGCTTTCTTCATTGTTGTTAAACGATGTTCTAATGAATTTGTACATATTTGTAATAATTTTAACTCTTCATCTGTTACAATAAAAAGTAATTTATCTGGTAAATTTAATTTATGATTGTCAGACATTACTTGTTTAATACGCATAAAGGCTTCATAGTCTTTACGTTTTATCACTTCTTCTCCTTACAAGACACAAAAAAACCTTGTACTAATTATCTTAGAACAAGGTTATATTATTTTGGAGCTCATTCACTGAATCGAACAGTGGTCCGAGGTTTACAAAACCTCCGTTCTGCCATTGAACTAAACGAGCTGGAAAGCATGGAGAGAATTGCACTCCCGTCTACTCGCTCTGCAGGCGAATGCCTGTCTGCTCGGCCACATGCTCTGGTGATAGACTAGTAAAATTCAGTACAAATACTGTCTATTCTATCGGTGTCTTCTTGCTCAGTACCCCATATAAAAATTGGGTCGTGGAGAAAGGCTTCTATTTTTTCTTGTCCCCATTTTGCTATTAATTCTTCTCTTGTCATTATTCCTCCATCGTGGTATAGGGAAAGAGTAGAGACCACCTATGCTCTTTATTCTTGGTCAAAACCTATTGGTCGGAAAAGCTGGCCTTGCACCAGCGGCCTTCTGGTCCCAAACCAGACGCTCTGCTAACTGAGCTATTCTCCGTGGAGCTACCTATTTAGATAGCAGGTGGCGGTGTTTGAATTAAGTAGAATCTGTGGCCCTTTTCCCCACCGCCAAGAAAAAGTGTCTGCCCTACTTAATTTATGTTACCCATGAAGAAATGGTGGAATGACAATCTTGCATGAGTAACGATATTGGAGTAGGACTTGCTTTTTCTCATCGAAGAAGAAGTCCTACGGAAGAAACTTCAAAAAATATTTAAGGCTTGAGGCACGGAAGAACTGCCTGAAATATATTACCAAGATAAACACCAACCGGCGAGGCAACTACAGCGTGCCACGAACTCTGTAAAGCTGTGCAAAATGCTTGCATATTCTATAATCCTCCTTGTTTTGATTATTGATAGCGTTTTGCTATCTGGTAGCGGGAGAGTGAATTGCACACTCGTTCAGAGCTTATGAGACTCCGCGGCTACTACTGCCATATCCCGCATGGAACTGCAGAGTCATTGCTTTCGCCACTCTGCAGTTTAAGTTGCAACGACTACTTACAGCCGCCGCCTTTCTTACCGCCCTTTTTCTTTGGCATTTAAATCTCCTTTTCTTCTAATGTCCCTGCTTTTATTATCAATCCCATTAAATCAACTTGATAATCTCCATCTATTATTTTTAAACGGGCGAGTCTTATTGTGTTAGCTAGGTCTGGAAACATCTGAACGCTCTCTGCTTCTGCTTCAGCAAGATGTCCTACAGCTAACCATTTATGTTCTGGATGACCTAATTTAGATTCGGTCAATAATATTATTGCTTCAGCTATGTGTTTACGAGTGCAATCTAAACAACTCTCTCTCATGTTTGCTCTTCTGTTTTTTGTTGCACTGGTGCTTGTTTAGGTTCTGGAACTCTTTTAACGCTCCACTTATAATCACAAGCTTCACATCTTCTTTTGCCACAACATTTAAATTTTATTTTATCAGAACTACACTGCGGGCACTTGATTGGATATTCTACCATACAGAAAAGCTCCCTCAAGCTTGTTGGTTAATTATCTGAAATTAATTATTTTTCCGTTTATCTCATATGTGCCAGCACTATAATCTTTTGCTAAAGAACAATTGATTGGTAACATGTCTTCGCAGTTATTAACAGAATTTGCATTATAATTCAGCAGATTAGACTTGCCACCACTTGTGCAATACGTCCAATTAAGCGATGGTGAATAATGAGTTGTTTCTGCCCAAATTGGTTGCTGTATCGTTATCGTATACGGCCAATACCAATGATTAGGAACTTCTCTAATAACTTTTTCTTTTATGATGATTATAACTGAATACGATTTTGCATCTGGGTCTTTAGCTTGCCGCTCTTCTATTCTATCAAGTTTGCCTTCTTGGAAATCTTCCAAGTCCATCCTGAGGTACTTAATCCTCTTCTCAATATCTTCTTTCTTTTCTTTGTACTTCTCTATTTCCTCTAACGTTTTCCTAACTGCAGCTTTAATCTCTGCTATTTGCTTATCCTTCTTCTCCTGTTCCAGTGCCTTCTCGGTGTCCTGGACCACCTTCATTATTTCCTTCTTGTCCATTACTTTCTGTCTCCTCTGTTTCTAGGCTTGAGGGAGCCTTTCGTCTGTCTGGAAAATCTATTGGAATCTGCTTCTTTCTTCTGCAGATATCATGAATCTGTGCGAACTCGCAATCTGTACAATGCTCTTCCCAGCGTCCTGAACCATCTAAAGAAATTCTGCAAGATAAAAAACCATTTTCGCACTCCGGACACCTATGCTCTTTCGCTTTCTGTTCCTTGCTTCTATGCATGTCTGCACCCTCGCTTTGCTCGGTCGCTTCCGCACTCGCTTCGCCTTTGGCTTCGCTCGGTGCGGGTGGCTGTGCTGGCTTCGATTCAACTGGAGCTTGACTTTTCTCAATTATCCAATCAATATAATCCGAAGAACACTCTAAGACTTTCGCAACATCTTTTTTTGTGACAGTCCCTTTCTTATATAATTCCAACAAATGTTTGTTCGTCAGAATCCTGTCCTTGAAAAAAGGATGCTTTTGTGCTTTCCACGCATCGGTTCTGATTTTTAACATTACCATCTTTCCACAGTGGGGACATGATAACGTTCTTGTTCCTTGATTTTCTGAACGCCACACTGAGAAACGTTTCTTTAACTCGCCCAACACATCTAATCCTGATTTCTTCGTCTCTTTCTCTTTACTGAGACCGAGAGAAAATTTCAGTTTCAATATCGCTTCCGAATTCTTGTGGATAAGTTCTACTAATTGCAACGGCACTGCTTTCCCGTCACCAGAATAAAACTCATTAAGTTTTTCTTGCAATCTCTGCTGAACTATCTCAAGATAAATAACTTCTTTTAATGTGTTCTTATCTGAAATAGTTTCTATAGAATAATCGTCCAGATACTTTCCTAATAAAAGTCTGGACTGTTTTATTTCCCTGCGGTCTGTGAACATAGAACCAATATCTATATCATAACGGTCCTTCTCCAAAAGCTCACGAGCTTTGTCTAAAATCTCTTCTTCCGATTTTCCTTTAAAAGATACAAGATTCCGCAAAGCAGTAGCTTTGTCTTTTACTTCTTGCTCTGAAATACTCATAATAGCCTTTTTATTTTATTAGAAGTCAAATATTGCAAACGCTTATAATTCAACCCCTTATATATATAATATAGCGTCAGCCACCGGTTTTGTCAAGCTCTATTTTAAAATAGTTTATAAAACAAAAGTTAAAATAGGAAAAACCTGAAAAATATCCCCAAAAAAATTACAATATCATATAGATAAGACATATACTACAACCGGCTGTTTTAGACCCTACGGGAGGCTCTACTGCAAGATTACCTGCTATATGATAGATATCCTTGCTTCCTTCGGAAGACGCTCTCTACGAGAGCTTTCGGTATGGTTAGGCGAAAAGAGCTATAAGTGACTATAAGTACCTATAAGTCATACTTTTATTGAGATAACTGTCAGTTTATAGCTAAGTCGATAGTTGGATAAGGTCGGTAGTTGGATAAGGTCGGCAATTGGATACAATGGGCACTTTTATGCGTATATGCGATTTTTTGCTATTTCTGACCCCCCCTCAAAAAGTAAAATAAACTTGACAATTTCTAATTATAGTGTATACTTAATAGTATCGATAGTTCATTGACAGATTAGAAAGTAGCAGAGTATCGCAAAGCAAAATCTCTCGCAGATGCGTAAAATAGTAAAAGAGAAAATGAGAGCGATACAAAGCGAAATCTCTAAAAGAAAGTGAGCAGAAAATGACAGCAACAATAATGCAGTTATCACAGAGCATCAAAGCGAAAATCGCAAAGTTCGCAAAGTTTTCTTTTTGCGAAAGTTCTCGTCACGAGTGCGATTTTAACAGAGCGAGTTATGCAGATGTAAAATCTGCGTTCTCTGTTAGCGATAAAAAGTATTACAAATCGTGTGAGCGAATTGATACACTCACAATGACGAGAGATGCAGTTATGAGCAGAGTAGCGAAAGTTTCGTTGTTTGACAGAAAGCAGTTTGAGAGAGAGTTTGATTTCGAAGCAACATACGATTTATGTTGCAACTCGAAAGCAGTAGCACTCAATCTCTGTCAACACGAAAGAAAGTATAGCACTCTGTATCGTCATCTTGCGTTGTATAGCAACAGAGCAGATTTGTATTTGCTCTGTGCTATGTCTAACACGCAGAGAGCAACTTGCTTTCGCTCTGATTTGTTTTTGAGAGCAGTAGCAGAGCAAAGCAAAGTTCTCACAACAGAGCAGATACAGAAAGCAGTTTGCTCTGATAAGAAATACGCAAAGTTCGCAGAGCAGTTAAAATCGCTTATGCTCGATAGCAAAAAGCAGAAAGCAACTGCAACAATCAATACTGCGAAATTAGTAGCAGTAGCGAAAGCAGTAACGAAAGTAGTAAAAGCGAAAGCAGTAGCAGTAAAGAAATAAAATCTGCTCAATGAATTATCGATAGCGAGAGAGCGAGAAAGTTCTCTCGCTTTTTTTTGTCTTTTTTTTTTGAGTGCGCACTTTCTTTTCGAGTGTATACTCATAAGTCGATTTGATAATAAGCGAAATTTTTTTTGATAAAAAATCAAATCACGAAATGTGATACTTGTCAAATACTTAAAAAATCCTTTTAAAAAGTCGCAGCGCAGCGCTACTTTGGAGACCTAAATTAGGAAACTTACTAAAAAAATTTATTTAGGAAGTTCCCTGCGCAGATGCGCACAATGGACTTACTAAATAAGTTTATTTAGAAAGGACATCCCAAAAACTTTGTAAAAGTTTGGAATAAGTGAAAATTCCGGGAGAAACCCCTGTGTATAACTTGTGAATAAAGTTATCAACAGATGTGCATAACTTGTGCATAACTTTTTGTTAGAAAAACGAAAGCCAGAAAGTTATCAACAGGTTATCAACAGATGTGCATAACTTGTGCATAACTTTTTGGTTAAGAAAATCAGAAAAGTTGGTTATCTGCGCTATTGTTAGTTTAACAAAAAAAAGTCAGTTTTTTTCGTTTTTTTACGATTAGGGTAGTATAACTGCTATATAGACCTTTTACAGGGTACACCGGCGCTTCATATATTCCTCGGAAGGTTAAGTGAAGTTTTTTATTTTTATTTTATAGCGCAGGTGGGCTCCCTGGGGTCATATCCTCTTACCCCGGTTAAGCCTAGTTTAGGAATGCTTTGCGCTGCAAACTTTTTAAGAACTTTTTTAATCTTTTTACCCAAGCAGCGCAGCGCTACAACTTTTTAAAAACATTTAATAAGGATTTAAGTTCTGAAATACGTGCGCAGCTTTTTAAGTCCTTTTAATAACTCTTTATAAACCAAGTAGCGCAGCGCAGCACTTTTTAAAAACTTTTAATAAGAACTATAGAAGCTTTTAAAATGCTTTTAATAAGGATTATAAATTTCCTAATTAAGGCATGTTTATGCGCTGGTTTTTTTTCAGGATTCGTCAAATTAATTTTGATAATTTATCAAATCACATTTTGTGATATTGCAATCACGTTTAGTGATAAAATAAATTATGATGTTTTTGATTTTGTCAAGAACTTTTTTAAAATAGTTTTTTTTATTTTAAAATAAATCTTGCGGGGCCGATAGTTGTATGCTATACTTTATGTATTGATAAGATGTTCTTTGACATAAAGCAAATTGTAAAGCAAGTCAAAACTAAACTTGTCGCTGATGCGTAAAATTGTAAAACAAGAAAAGTAAGACTTGCAAAACAAGATGCAGAAAGTGAGCTGATGTATGATAGCAACATTAACTGATGCAATAAAAAACAAGATAGCAAAATTTTCAAAGTTGACATTTAACTTGTCAACGCATCATGATGCAAAATTTGACAAGACGTTGTATGTTGACAACACAAAAAATTTTGTTGTCAATGATGTCAAATTCTATAAAAACGTTGAACGTCTTGACGTGTTGACATTAACACGTGCTGATGTTGATGCAAGACTAAAAAACGTTGCGTTGTATGATAGACTTGCTTTTGAACGTGCATTTGAATTTGATGCAACGTATGTTGTATGTTGCAATTCAAAAGCAGTTGCGTTGAACTTGACGCATCACGAACGCAAGTATAGCACATTGTATAGACGCATTGCGTTGTATGCAAAACGTGCTGATTTATACTTGACGTGTATGATGTCTGACAAGCAACGCAAAGATGCATTCAAGTCAAAGTATTTTTTACTTGCGATTGAAAAGCAAGTAAAGACTTTGACGTTGCAAGATGTCAAGAACGCAAAGTTGCATGATAGTCTTGTCAAGACGTATGCAATAGCTTTTAACACGTTGCAAAACGTCTTTACAACGCATTTGACAAGCAACAAGACATCAAAGCTTGTCAAGTCAAGACAAGTTGCAAAACGTGATAGCAAAGTTGCTGTAAAATAAATCATACGTCAAAGAACGTCTTATCACAAAAGAACGTGCAGTCAAGAATTTTTGATTGCACGTTTTTTTATGCGCATAAATTATCACGTTTTGTGATTTGTTTTTTTATCAAATTTTTTTTGATAAATCATCAAATTTTGCCAGCGCAGCAATTTGCCTAAAAAACATTTAAAATCTCCTTAATAAGGTTTAAAAAACCATTTAAAAAGGTGTTGCGCTGGGAGACCTAATTTAGGTACCTAATCTCCCACCAGCCTCATATATTCCCCGACCGGTTACAGAACCTAACTAAGGTACCACAAAAACACAATATAGGGGACTAGCCGGTTAGCCAATCCCCCAATTGTTATTTCTTTTCCGCGTCTTCTCTGTCCTGAATAGACTTTCCGATAAATAAGAAAGCCCAAACTTTAGCGAGAGCTTCTTTTCTCTTTACATCTTTGCACTCTTCTGACATCTTATAAATTCTATCAACTGACTCTTGCGTTATTCTTGTATCTGACATAACACGCTCTCTTTCTGCACTCTCGTGCTTTGTGTTGCATTATAAGTATAGCATAATTGTGGGTATTGTCAAGTACCTTTTTGGGGGCCTAATTTAGGTTTTTCTTGCAGCCTTAATCACCGGGGGAGTCATATACCTAGTTTAGGATTTCAGAAAATAAAAAAAGAGGCAGAAGTATAGTCTTCTGCCTCATTGTATTACAGGAGCATATGTCACCTCACTTTTAGTATAGTACCGTGTTATACGAAAAGCCGCACTTCTTACAAGTACCTGCCATCCCACCTGAGTCGGGGCCTGCATAGTCTTCATTAACGAAATCGTGTTTGCAATTCTTTTGATTCCTAACTTTATTCATTTCTTTTACTTCTTTGTGAACTTTTTGCAGCCACTTCGGGTTTGGTCTTTCTGTCGCTCTCATCTGCTACCTCCTCTTTCTTATTTGTGTATTATTCAATTCACATAATAGCTGATAACTATTCTTTACTTGCTTCTGTCTAGCTTTGAGTAGCTTTATGAACAACTCTCTTATCTTCTTCATAGTATAAGTATAGCATAGTATAAAATTTTGTCAAGTTCCTTCTTTAGCCGACATTCCAATAGACCTAATTTAGGATATTTATAAACAAGCAGAAGGGGTGAGTTATCGTTAGCTTTCGCCTCCTCCCCACCCCCTCGTCGGCCAATCACGGTTGATTGGACCGAGTGCTATTACTTTATACGCCTTTCTACTTCTGCGTCTACTTCCGAAATAACTTCTTTGCTTTCTCCCTGAAACACCATTCTATCTCTTATTATCATTAGAACATTAGAAGATAGAAGTGTTAAGATAAACCGAAACCCAGGACCGCCCTTTATTAAATTAACATCTGCCCAAGGCATTACCAATTGTGTCGCTCTCATCTTAATCACCCCACTTTCTATTATAAGTATAACATATAAATTATACTTTGTCAAGCTCCTTTTTTATCCATTACCTAATTTAGGCTGGAGGAATAAGAAAAGCAGGGGTGGATAGTGAGCCTAACCTTTCCCCTGCCTTTCCCGCGTGATACTAATTATATAATTTACTTACATTGCCTATCCAATTCTTATTAAGACCAGTAGGGTCATTAGAAGCTCCTACTGGACAATAGCGATTGCCGAGAAACGAAATAAAATCTCCCGAACCATCCCAATCCCGTAGTGCGTGTTTTATTGTATTTATACACGCCTGTCTGGGAGTTGTCTTTTTATAATGTTTAAGTATACCGTACGGGTGTGAAGTCTTGCTACCGCCCTCTGCTTTATAGATAGCGTCCGCAAGTTTATTCACATCTATAACTTCCGCACTTGCTACACCGCACATCACTATTAAACTAACTATTACTAACATTAACCTCTTCATACTGCCCCCTTTCTTTTTTTGCGTTTCTATAATAAGTATAGCACAAAGGGTGGTGTTTGTCAAGTACCTTTCTTAAAATACTTCTACCTAAGTCCTTGTAATTCCTTTACTGATAACCGGTTACCTAATTTAGGGATTTAGGTTCGTCCGAATTGTAATATACAAACCTCGGGGGGTAGTGGAGGTTATCACCGGTATGTCATATGCTCCCCGGTAGATTTGAGCGTGTAATAGAAGCCCAGGCCGGTAGAACCGGGATTGTAATTGGGGTTTGAGACATTTTTTCCCTGGTGACCTAATTAAGGTTGGTGATTACCCAAGGCATTGTAGTGCGCAGGGGTGCGCTGGGCGACTTCTCATATGCTTTTTTAAAGACTTCTGAAAGTTCCCGGTGTTATCCCAAGTAGCGCAGCGCAGCAACTTTTTAAAAACTTTTAATAAGGTTTTAGTTTACGATTAACTAGCGCAGGCTTTTTAAGCACATTTAATAAGTTTTTAATTGGAATGGGTATGCGCTGCAAAATTTTCAGGATTCGTCAAATTTAATTTCAGGATTCCGCATTCAGGATTCGTCAAATTATTTTTCAGGAAAGGTCATATGGGTATATACTCAAAACCTAAATTAGGAAGGGGGATAAAATAAAAAAAAAACAGGCCCGGCGATATTTTGCCGAGCCTATTCTTTTATTACACCGTGACCACTTGGACCTTCTTGGCTCTTGCCTTGACCAACTTGGCAGTCTTGGCATTAGCCTCGGGCCGCTGTATTTTAGCAAGTGTTATTGGGGCAAGTTTTTTCTGGCGCTTGCCGAATAGCATATGCTTATACAGGTCCGCCCTGCCCAGTGTCCGTGCAACCCTGCGGAAACAATGTGAATGCTCCCGAGCGTGGCTTGCTAAATTATTACGAACCGCGAATCCGGTGCATAATAAATTGAATGTAGCCACCTTATCCAACGCCGCTCGGAATTTTATCACATCGCCCTGTGGGGTGCTTTTATCAAGCGCCTTCAGGTAGTCGGCCGATAATACTACTCGGTCAACCCGCTGGTGCTTATCGTAGGTCTTCGTGGACTCTACTATAAGATTGCCAGCGGCGTCCGTGTGGTGGTCGGACTTCTGGTGAAGGACTTCGGCGTCTTTATACTTCTTGGTCTTGGCTACAACCTCGGAGTATAACTTCGCATCGGTCAACTTCAGGTTTTCAATTTTCATTTTAATCACCCCCCTTCTGTTTACATTTATAGTATACACGGTGATATTGTTTTTGGCAAGTCCTATTTTATAATTTATTTATCCCCCATTACCTAAATTAGGATAAATGTTCCCCCAGTCCCCCAGCCGGCGTGTTCCCGGGGCGTTCCCGGCGACCGGACGCCAGCGCACACAACCTAAATTAGGTCTATTGGGGCGACCGGTTCTTAAAAAATTTGTTTAAGAAGTATTATAAAGCCTAATGAAAAGGTATTGATAACCTTTGCAAAAGTTTTTCCTAACTTAGGCTTGCCACGGCGGCCATATGCCCCGAGGTAGGTTTCACATTAGGTAGGGTTAGTCTCTATATAATGACTATACCGGGTTCCCCGGTGTTCTATCTTTTGGTTCAAGCGTTCTATGTTATGATACAAGAGTAAGTATAGCTTGACTGATAATAGTGTCTGTAATGAGCTGTAATGAGCGAATTCAAGCACAAAAACAAGCTCATTTGCATTATAACATAGACAATGTTATAGCGCAGTAAACCTAATCTAGGTATGTATAAGATAGTGAAAAGAGCGAGGATGTTTTCTCGCTCTCTTCGGTACAGTCTACGCAGGTGCTACAAATTCAAACAACTCGGTAGACGACTTCACTATTGCATTCAGGGCATCACGCACTTTGCACAGGCGTATTACATACTTATCTACATAGGTATTCCCGTGCATTACTCTCTCTTCGCAGTTCAGGTCACTGCACTCAGTAATAGCAGTATTAACATACTTCAACTTCTCTTCGGCGCTATTGCTGAACTCATACATCAGGTCTTCAATGTTCTCGTTCATCGGTATCACCCCCTTTCATAATACAAGTATAGCATAGATAAAAGTGTTAGTCAAGTTCCTTTCTCATTCCGCATTTTTTTAATTGCCTAATTTAGGCTATTAGCGCATAAAGAAACGCGGTGAGTGCCTGGGTATTGCTCGAAACAGGCTTTCAAACTTAACTCACCGCATCTCTCTTTAATCTGACTTAATGGAATAACCCATTACGGTCTTCATCCCTGCAGTTAACCCCCAACGGTTAACGATTTCCTGCAGGATGTAGTGCTTCTCTTTCCATATCAGCACATACAACTTGCTCACTTTTATCACCTCCCTTAGATATTAAAGGACAAGTATCACATTTCAAATTATCGGGACAAAACCCGCAGTATCGCATTAGTAATCCCACAGGTCAAAATCTATTGACTTATCAGGTAATACATTTGCTTCGAAATTAGCCTGTTTTACAAAGTGAGAATCCTCAGTTACTTTATCAGCAGTTATACCGATTTCTGCTAATGCCGCAAGAGCATCTTCTTTTGTATCTACAAGCGGTACTATAACCATTACATCTTCAACATCCGCATCTTTTGACTTCACATAAGCAAGGTACATCATTGTATCCCCCTTTCGTTTATACTATAAGTATAACTGGTCGGCTAAAAAAAGTCAAGTCCCTTTATTTCCCGTTTTCTCGACGACAAACCTAAATTAGGGATGTTAAGAGACCAAAATGCATACTTGACAAAACCGGGTCCTCACGCTATATTAAGTGTATACATATGATTTTCCCTTACTGCTAGTTACACGCCACACAAGAAACAATTATAACACCGTAAGTAATACTTACTCGTAAGCCCCCGACCGATAGGGAAGGGGGCGTATTGTTTTTTATCAGCTACCAACCTAAATTAGGCAAACCATAATTAAAGAAAGAGCGGGAGTGCCTAGTCTCCCGCCCTTGCAATATACAAGTCTCATTATTTCACGCTTATTATAATACCCTCTTTTACTTCTGCAGTAGCATACCAAGTATGAGCCGCTGGGTAATGTGGTCCTTCTAATGCTATCTTACCATTCCTTGGCTCGCTCCCACCGAATGGTCCCGGTTGATGAAATGTTACCTGTTCTTTCTTTGCGACCGCTTCTTTAAGAGCCTTTTTAGTTTTGAAGTCTTTGTCTGTATACATTTCTTTTTACCTCCATCTTTGCAAGTTGAACAGCCGTCATCTTCTCTATACCCTTCATCAACGCATTTAATACACTCGCCACATTCTGGACAGGTACTCTCCTCTTTCTTATGTCCATTTGCACAGCACTCGGGACAACTATCTGGTAAAGTCCCTACATTATCATCTTCCGTTTTATAGCCACAATACAAACATTTTGCTATGTAAACTAACATTGTCATCACCCCACTTTCTAATTATAGTATACATGGAAGGTAATGACTTGTCAAGTACCTTTCTACACCTAACCACGAGCCCGCGTGGACTAACCTAAATTAGGATTAAATAAGCTACAAAATTGCCCGAGCCTCAATACCGATATTCTGTATCTCTTGACCCGGGCAACCTCGTGCGTGTTACACTTTGCGTATGCGAGTTAATACCTTATCGATATTATCACGCACATATGTCTCCTGTTTCAAGAAGTCCTCAAAAGATGTCGGCTTATACATAATGGGATACATCATCACCATTGCGATATCACATACAGCCGTACACCCTTCGTAACTCTCACACCCTACACAGTTAGTATGTGTATCAGTGTGCCTCTTGCAATACTCAGTTCCCTTATCAACACGCACTCCCTCTTTCTTCACTAACTCTTTTACTAACTCTAACGGATTGGGACCT
>Ga0315274_10009504_pt1 | contig 14040 bp, 12 predicted proteins | sample YL17G02_20_MG_FD_203700 | JGI IMG/M metagenome (GOLD analysis project Ga0315274, IMG submission 203700) | Sediment microbial communities from Yellowstone Lake, YNP, Wyoming, USA - YL17G02_20 | ecosystem: Environmental > Aquatic > Freshwater > Lake > Sediment | place: USA: Wyoming | collected...
AGCCGAGACTGGCGTATATCGACCTGGAGCCGGGTTCTATCTCAAGATGGACAACGGCAGCACCTGGACTCCGTCGACCGATGTGTATCTTGCCTGGGATAATGCCGCCGGGGACCTCCCGGTAGCCGGAGACTGGAATGGGGATAGGAGAGCCGAGACTGGCGTATATCGACCCGGCGTTGGGTTCTATCTCAAGATGGACAACGGCAGCACCTGGACTCCGTCGACCGATGTGTATCTTGCCTGGGATAATGCCGCCGGGGACCTCCCGATTGCAGGCAACTTTGTTTAACAATAACAATCTCCATCTTTTTACGGGCCAGGATCGATATATTCCGGAATGCGTATGATCGCTGGATTACAACTATGACAGTACCGCTGATGTATCGTCTTCCGGTATGGAATAACCGGGGACATTCCCCTAGCAGGAGATTAGAAGGGAAATCGTACTTCAGATGCAGGAGTGTTCCGAGACTCTGAAGGGAAATGATTTTGAATTACAACAAAGATACAGCAACCAACAAAAAATGTACCTTTAAAAAAACGGAGATACACCTAGAGGTGAGAAATGGTAATAAATTTTTCGGCAATTTTTTTTTAATAATTGTGCGTTCATTTATAAAAATACATTTTTTTCACTTGTAATATTTCATTGAATTACCCATTTTTTTTAATGACCGAAGAACTTGGGACTTATTTTTTAGATTATGATATTGGCAACCCTTAAGTGAATTGTGAACGAAATTACAATCAATGAAATATTTTGTAACCGGTGGCGCAGGTTTCATTGGAAGTAATCTTGTCGACAGATTACTTTCAAAGGGTGAAGATGTCACGGTCTATGATAATTTTTCCACAGGAATTAACAATTTTCTTGAAAATGCAAAAAAATATCCCGGTTATACATTAATCATAGGTGATCTTCTTAATCCCGATTTATTAAACCAGGCAATGTCCAATTGTGATTTTGTCTTCCACCTTGCGGCGAATGCTGATGTCCGTTTTGGCATAGAGCATCCTGCAAAAGATCTTCACCAGAATACAATTGCAACGTTTAATGTTCTTGAAGCAATGCGGAAGAATTCCATCGATAAGATTGCATTTTCTTCAACGGGTTCCGTCTACGGGGAGGCAAAAGTTATTCCTACCCCAGAAGATGCACCATTCCCCATCCAAACCTCCCTGTATGGTGCATCCAAACTAGCGGGTGAAGGATTGATTGAGGCTTACTGTGAAGGCTTCGGTTTCCAGTCATGGATCTTTCGTTTTGTATCGATCCTGGGGGAACGATACCCGCATGGGCATGTTTTCGATTTTTATAAGCAGCTCCGTGCACACCCTGAACAACTGGATGTTCTTGGGAATGGGCACCAGAAAAAATCGTATCTCTATATTCAGGATTGTCTGGATGCACTATATATCGCCATACAAAATTCTCATGAAAAAGTCAATATTTTCAATCTTGGCACAGATGAATACTGTGAAGTAAACGATTCAATTAACTGGATCTGCGAACATCTTGGATTGACACCCGAGATTCAATACACCGGGGGAGAACGTGGCTGGATTGGAGATAACCCGTTCATTTTTCTTGACTGCACCAAGATCCGCTCCCTTGGATGGCAACCAAAATATTCAATCAAAGAGGGAATTTTCAAAACTCTTGAATTTCTTGAAAATAATCAGTGGATACTTGAGAGACGTACATGAAAATTTGCGTATATGGATTGTGGCATCTGGGATCTGTAATTTCAGCAAGTCTTGCTAAGTTAGGGCATACTGTTGTGGGACTCGATTTCAACAAAGATAGTATAACAAATCTTCAGAATGCCAAGGCGCCGATTTTCGAACCGGGATTGAATGAATTAATTCATGAAAACATTCAGAGAAAAACCCTGAGTTTTACTTCCGAGCCTGAGATTGCACTGGCAAAAATAGATGTGTTATGGGTTGGGTTTGATACACCGGTTGATGAAGAGGATAATGCTGATGTTAGTTCGATAGAGAAAAATTTTGAAAAAATTTCAAAATTAGTTCCGGATCAAACAAAAATTATCATCTCATCTCAAGTACCTGTTGGATTTACCCAGCATCTACGAAACGAATTCCAAAGAAAGTATCCCGGGAAAAAAGTATATTTTGCCTATTCCCCGGAAAATTTACGACTCGGAAAATCGCTGAAAACTTTTTTGGAACCGGATAGAATTATTATAGGGATTAATTCCGATGAAAAAGAAAAATTTCTCCCTGTTTTTATTACTATTAGTGATCGTTTGGAATGGATGAGTACTGAATCTGCAGAGATGACCAAGCATGCAATTAATGCATTTCTCGCAACATCTATTTGTTTTGCAAATGAATTGGCAACCTTGTGCGAACGTGTAGGAGCGAATGCAAATGACGTTGAACGAGGACTGAAAACAGAAGAACGGATCGGTCCCAAAGCATACCTTAACCCGGGAAATGCATTTTCCGGAGGAACACTTGCAAGAGACGTTCGGTTTTTGCAAAATATCGGTAAAAAAAATCTTCTGCCTCTCTATCTTATAAACTCTGTTCTCGAAAGTAATGACTTCCATAAAACATGGATTCAACGGAAGTGCAAGGAGATCTTAGGAGACCTGAACGGAAAACGCATTACCGTTCTGGGATTGACCTACAAACCCGGCACAAACACACTTCGGCGATCCATGTCCGTTGAATTATGCAAATGGATCAAGGATCAAGGAGCTGAAGTGACCGCATTTGATCCCGCAATTCATGAATTGCCCCAAGAATTACTTGCCGTTATTTCACTATCATCTGACCTCGCAGGTTCTGTGGAAACTGCAGATTGTATTATTGTCGCGACGAAATGGCCGGATTTCCAAAAAATTGAAACCGATATCATAACAACGATGCGGGGGAAAACAATTATTGACCCGAATGGGTTTTGGGAAGTCCTTCTGGGGAATGTGCATAATATCCAGTATTTTGCAGTGGGGAGGAGTTGTTTGTGAAATTATCCGGGCGTAACGCGATCATAACCGGGGCAAACAGGGGTTTTGGTTTCGAAGTTGCAAAAAAATTTGTTGCAGAAGGAGCCTCTCTTGTAATCTGCGGGAGGGATGCAAATCAGGTTTCGAATGCTGTTGATGCCTTACAGAAACTTTCTTCTTCGAAACAAACAATTATCGGATTGCCACTTGATGTATCGAAAGAAGAAAGCGTAAAAAATTTGATCGATACAGCAATAGCCAAGTTGGGGCGAATCGATATCGTTGTTAACAATGCCGGGGTATATGGTCCCAAAGGACTCATCGAAGATGTTGATTCCGGGGAATGGATCTCTGCAATCAACATCAACCTGTTTAGTGTTTTTTTTATATGTAAATGGATCCTTCCCCATATGAAAAAGAATAATGCCGGGAAAATAATTAACCTGTCCGGAGGAGGAGCGACTGCCCCCCTGCCAAGAATAAGTGCATATGCAGCATCCAAGGCCGCTGTGGTGAGATTGACAGAAACTCTTGCAGAAGAATGCAGAGAGTATTCCATTGAGATCAATGCGATCGCTCCCGGTGCACTTAATACCCGGCTTTTGGAAGAGGTTATAGAATCAGGTCCGGATAGGGTTGGAAAAGCATTTTATGAAAAAGCTCTGAAACAGAAATCCGATGGGGGAACTCCTCTTGATTTGGGTGCATCACTCTGTGTATATTTAGCATCTTCTGAAAGCAACGGTATAACCGGGAAACTGATCAGCGCCCCATGGGATCCCTGGCAAAACCTCGCACATTATCGGGAAGATCTGAAAAATACTGATATCTACACGCTCAGAAGAATCGTTGAGAAAGATCGGGGAAAAAACTGGGAGACTTAAAGTGAAAGTCGGTATAATCGGTTGTGGAGCGATTGGCAGGAAACGCGCCCTATCATTAGGGAACCATGAACTCGTGATTGCCGTTGATACCTCGCTGGAACGGGCAAAAGAAGTAGCGAAATTGAAAAATTGTTCCACGATAAGTACAAACTATGATGATGCATTGAACAACGATGAAATTGATCTGATTGTTATTTCAACGACGAATGAGATCCTTGCAAAAATTACCTTGGCTGCGGTCACTGCCGGTAAGCATGTGCTCGTAGAGAAACCTGCCGGTAGAACCCCCGAAGAGCTTATTCCGATTATTGAAACAGCGGAGAAAAATAATGTTTTCGTAAAAGTGGGATTCAATCACCGGTATCATCCCGCTTTATTTAAAGCAAAACAACTGGTGGATTCTGGTGGCATTGGACCTCTGATGTTTATTCGCGGCAGATACGGTCATGGAGGCCGTCTCGGATATGAAAAAGAGTGGCGAGCGATTCCTGAAAAATCCGGGGGAGGTGAGCTTATTGATCAGGGAGTTCACCTGATCGATTTGTCACGGTGGTTTCTGGGGGAACTCAGCGTCGTTAAAGGTTTCGCACATACCTATTATTGGGATATGCCGGTTGATGACAATGCCTTCCTGATGTTAAAAAGTTCAAACGATAAGATTGCATGGCTCCATGTCAGCTGCACTGAATGGAAGAATATGTTCTCCTTTGAAATTTATGGGGAAACCGGGAAACTCCATATTGAAGGTCTCGGCGGAAGCTATGGAGTTGAACGGTTATTTCTTTATAAAATGCTTCCAATACTGGGGCCCCCGGAAACAACAATGTGGGAATATCCTTTTCCGGACATCTCCTGGAATCTTGAATTGGATGAGTTTATCCGGTATATCGAATTGCATAGAGAGCCCGAAGGAAATATACGTGACGCAAAAAAAGCACTCGACATTGTCAAGATTGTATATGATGAGTGTAATTACAGGGTGAATGTATGATTATCACGCGAAGTCCTTTGAGAATCTCCCTTGGGGGCGGGGGAACAGATCTGCCATCATATTATCAAAAATATGAAGGCTTTTTAATTTCTGCAGCTATCGACAAATATGTCTATATTAATTTGCATGACACTTTTGTTGACTATCTTATCATCAAATACTCCAAAATGGAAGAAGTAAAAAGTATCAATGAGATAAAACATCCCATCATTCGCGAATCATTAAAATTATTGGGATTTGACGCCCGTTATCTTGAAATTGCAAGTCTTGCAGATATTCCGGCAGGTACAGGATTAGGATCGTCCGGGAGTTTTACCTGTTCGCTTCTCAAAGCTCTCCATACGCATAAAAAAACCATTATCACACCGGCCGAACTGGCAGAACAGGCGTGTCATATCGAACTTGATATTCTTGGTGAACCCGTTGGGAAACAGGATCAGTATATCTCTGCGTATGGTGGGATCAATTGTTTTACTTTCTGTAAAGATAACCGGGTAAAAGCAGAAAAACTCAATATTTCCCAGGAAACTCTTTACAATCTTGAAGATCATCTGCTGCTCTTCTTCACCGGTTACTCCCGATCCGCGTCTAATGTTCTCAAGGAACAGGATGATAAAAGTAAAAAAAATGATGCATCAATGATCGATAACCTGCATTTCGTAAAAGAGCTGGGATGCAAAAGTAAAACAGCATTCGAAACCGGAAACCTTGAGGAATTCGCCAATCTGATGAATGTCCACTGGGAGCACAAGAAACAACGGTCAAATGGGATGAGTAATGACCGAATCAATAGATGGTATGATATTGCCATGAAGAATGGTGCACTCGGGGGAAAGCTCATCGGTGCCGGGGGTGGGGGATTTTTAATGTTCTATGCTGAAGACACCAAAAAACTCCGACACATATTGGCGCATGAAGGACTCCAGGAAGTCCGGTTCCGTTTTGATTTTGACGGAAGCAAAGTGGTGACAACTTCGTAATGCTACCCTTGGTCATTCTTGCTGGAGGGCTTGCAACGCGCCTGTATCCTGTCACCCGGACGATTCCTAAAGCGCTTATCCCGGTCAATGGCCGGCCCTTTATCGATCACCAGCTGGTGATCCTGAAAGAACAAGAAGTAACCCAGGTAATTCTCTGCGTTGGTAATCTTGGCTCTCTGATAGAGGAATTTGTAAGGGATGGGTCGCAATGGGGGCTGGAAGTACGATTATCCTATGATGGGAATGTACTTCTGGGAACTGGTGGCGCAATAAAAAAGGCAACCCTTATGCTTCCGGATTCATTCATGATCCTGTACGGGGACTCCTATCTCGATATTGATTTTAAGCCGGTAGTAAAGAAGTTCTACGCTGAAAAACTTCCGGTCCTGATGACCGTTTATCGAAACCGGAACGCACTGGGTGCAAGTAATATACTCATGAAGGATGGCAGGATTCTCAAATACGATAAGAAAGATCGTGACCCTGCAATGGAATATATCGATTATGGGCTTATTGTAATACGCAAGGAAATTTTTGATAAATATCCTTCAAATGAACCGTTCGATCTAGCGCTTGTTCTTTCTCAATCGGTGGATGCCGGATTGGTTGCATCCTATGAAGTTGAACAACGCTTTTATGAGATTGGATCTGTTCAGGGAATCAAAGAAACCGAGAATTATATCAGGAATCGCACTGTACCCTCATAATATTGGTGAGTTTCATGAAAGACGATGACTATATCTCTTCATATCTCGATGATGCAATTGCCATCATTAAAAAAATTGATCATACTCAAATCCAGAAGATGATCCAAATCCTCCAGGAGGTTCGGACACATGGCGGGCGCTTATTTATTTTGGGAGTTGGCGGGGGAGCAGGCCATGCATCCCATGCGGTAAACGACTTCCGGAAAATTGCCGGGATTGAATCCTATGCACCGACTGACAATGTGTCCGAGCTTACTGCACGTGTCAATGATGACGGATGGGAAACTGTTTTTGAGAGCTGGTTGAAAGGAAGTAATCTCACAGCAAAAGATTGCATCTTTGTTTTTTCGGTTGGTGGGGGAAATGCAGAAAAAAAGGTGAGTGTGACTCTTGTCAATGCACTCCATTATGCAAAAGAAATAGGTGCAAAAGTAATCGGAGTTGTAGGGCGTGATGGCGGGTACACGGCAAAAGTAGCTGATGCCTGTGTCATTATCCCTACCATGAGCGAGAAGACCGTGACTCCTCAGACCGAGGCATTCCAGGCCGTCATCTGGCATCTCATCGTCTCGAGTCCTTCAATGCAGAAGTTCGAAATGAAGTGGGAAAGTAAAAGTAATCTCATGAAGAAAGCCGTATTTCTGGACCGGGATGGTGTGCTCAATGAGTTGGTGCTGACTCCTGATACCGGGGAGTTTGAGCCTCCCCGTTCCCCGGACGATCTTGTCCTATTCCCCGATGTTCTCGAGTCTCTTCGAATTCTTAAGGAAGCGGGTTTTGTCCTTTTTCTGATTTCCAACCAGCCGGATTATGCAAAAGGGAAAACTACCCTTGAAAATATTCAAGTGGTCCACAAGAGATTCGACAGCATTCTGAAATCAGCGGGAATCCGTTTCGAAGAGTATTTCTATTGTCATCATCATGCCCAAGGAATTGTACCGGAATATTCCTTTGCGTGCAAATGCCGGAAACCAAAACCGTATTTCCTTTTGTTAGCTGCCCGGGACTATGGGATCGATCTCGAACATTCATGGATGATCGGTGATCGGGATACTGATATTGAATGCGGGAAAGCGGCGGGAACACGGACGATACTTATTGAAGAGCAGCATTCATCCGGGTTGCTTGGAACCAGTAATCCGGATTTTAAAACAGCGAATCTTAAAGACGCAGTAACAATAATACTTCATAATTAAATTACATAGTACTTCGGAATGTGTACCATGAGTGGCTTACAGCAGTTTAGGATTAAACTCTACGCCGACGGAGCCGATCTCAACGAAATGATCGAAGAGTATAAGAAAGGAATTGTAGGTGGTTTTACTACTAATCCCACACTCATGAAGAAAGCCGGGGTCAAGAGTTACGAGGAATTTGCAAAGGCTGCACTCAAAGCGATCCCCGATCTTCCCCTATCATTTGAAGTATTTTCTGATGATCTTCACGGCATGGAGCGGGAAGCCCGGAAAATTGGGAGCTGGGGTAACAACGTGTACATCAAGATCCCGGTTACCAATACGAAGGGAGAAAGCACCGCACCGCTCGTAAAAAAACTTTCTCAGGATGGCCTGAAACTGAACGTAACTGCGATCCTGACCGTTGATCAGGTGAAAACCGTGGCAAAGGCCCTCTCGCCCACTACGCCAAGCATTGTCTCCGTGTTTGCCGGTCGTATTGCTGACACAGGTGTTGATCCCATGCCTATCATGAAAAAATCGGCGAAGATTCTCAAATCAAATCCAAAAGCTGAGCTGCTCTGGGCAAGCACGCGGGAACTTCTGAATCTCATTCAAGCAGAATCCTGTGGGTGCCACATCATTACCATCACAAACGATATCCTGAAGAAGGTGCAGCTCGTTGGGAAGGATTTGAATCAGTTGTCACTTGAGACTGTTCAGATGTTTTATACTGATGCGCAGAGTGCCGGGTATAGAATTTAACGAACGGCATAAAATTAATTTTTCAAGAAAATATTCCGATCATAGTGCCCTGCACCTTGTATTGGGTCTGTTCATTTTCAACGATACGGGAAAATAATTATGACAAAAAGTGGAAGTTTCGAATTCTTCAACAATTATTCGAGTTCCGTAAAAAATCTCCAGCCGGAGTTATATGATGAGATAGAAAAAATTTTGAATACTGAGTTCAATTCTTTTTTTGAAACAAATAAGAGAAAACCGGTTGTCTTAGATATTGGATCCGCGGGTATCTTACCCTATGATGTAAATTTTACTGAAAAGATTGTAATTTTGGATCTTTTTGATAAACCGGAATATCTGCAGTTGAGTGCGTCGTCTGAATGGATTACCGGCGATATTCTCTCTGATAATGTTATTTCAGAACTTACAAAAAACTACAGATTTGATTTTATCATTATGAGCAGTCTGTTGCATCATTTATGCAACGAAAATAATAACCTCATTAAAAATTTAAAAATCTGCTTTTTCCATTCCCAGTTATTATTGTCAAAAAATGGAAAGATATGCATATTTGAAAGTACTTGTTCAAAATGGATAACAAAATTCGAAGATTTTTTTTACCCTCTATATAGTTGGATATTGCTAAAAGTTTTAAAATTTACGTATGTTCGGATGCTCTCTGTCGATGAAATCGTCACCACATTAAAAGATACCGGGTTACAGACAGAATGGATTCCCTTTAAACAACCCCGATATATTGCCCAGATGTACTGGCGTATTCCGACAAAGATTTATCCCCTCAAAATTACCGCAATTTTTGCGTATGAAAACCAATGATGCTATAATCAATTTTATCCTGATTTAGTAAATACAAAGTTTTTTTGAATTAAGTATCCAATGATAGAACTTAAAATAACTTGAACGAGTTTTGCTTCGATCTCTCCAAGATGAATTATTTCCACGCCCCAGATAAGTATAAGAGTATTTATTATGAAAACAATGCCGATGCTCAGTAAATATTTTGAGTATAACTGAATTCGTTTATTTGATTTATACTGGAATGTCCAGTTTTTTTGCATATAGCACACAATAATTGTTCCTACGCAGAAGGAGAATACATTTGAAATTAAATATTGTATCTGGAAAAAAGTCACTAAAGCTGAAAATACTAAAAAATCTATTATTGCACCGATTCCTCCCGATATACAGTATTTTAAGAATTGCCCGATATAACCCGGTATATTAGTGTTCATTAAATCTAGACCCTCTTCAATTTCATACTTATCAATGAAAATATTTTGAAATTACCTTGTAATAGGCCCATGAGGTTTTTTTAAGGTCAATGCACATCTAATTCCCCAGGGATAGGGCATAGTCTTTCCAAGATATAACTCAAAGAGCATTACCGTAAACAAAATTCTATTAACGATAGGACCACCAAACCGAATCTGAGTTTTTATAGTGATTTGTTTTTGGTTTGAATCAAGGTGCTTATTTTTTCTTTTATTTTGGAGTTTTATAAGTTTAAACGCCGGATATAGGCAAAATCCCAGATGGGTTGATTTGGATAACACAAATCCGCATCCAAGGGACATTTGCTTCAATCCCCTCGAATCATATCTACGGAAGTGTTTCAATTGTTCATCATAAAAATCATAGAGTTGGGAATTTGCAGGTACTTCGATAATTGCATGTCCTCCTGGTTTCAGAATGCGATAGATTTGCTTTAATGCGGCTTCATCATCTTTGATATGTTCGAGCACATTTAATGCCACAACAACATCCACGCAGTTATCCGGCAGAGGGCAATTAACGAGATCAAATTGGATCAGAGGGATGCCTGGCATTTTTTCTGAAATTTTTTCCAGAGGCTCTGGAATACAGTCAGATCCGATGAGATACGATTCAGGGAAGGAGATCTTGATTTCCCTGAGAAGGTATCCCGATGATGATCCTATTTCCAGGATCACGGTGTTTTGATCTTTCTCACTTTTTTCAAGTTCCAGACAGGCATAAAGTCTTGATGCCCGGTCGATGTAATGATTACCCGCTTCAGCTTCTTTCTCGTGAAATTCAGTCAGGTCGGCATCCCATCCTGCGTTACACTGAGTATATTTTAACACTGCAACATTTTCTGATCCAATTTGAAAATCCCGGCCGGTCCAAACAGGTTCCTTTTCATAACCGGGAGGGGTGGGGAATTTAAACACAATCTCACAAATTCTCTGTTTTTTCCACAATATATTGGGGTCGTCGCTTTACTTCTTCATAGATCCGACCGACATACTCTCCCATAATTCCAAGGGAGAGGAGCTGGACACCTGAAAGGAATGTAATCAGTACAATTGTATAGGTTAAACCCGGTGTCAGTTCAACATGCAGTATCAATTTTTCAATCAGGATCCACAATCCCAGCAGGAACGCACCTACCGCGATAATTCCACCGAGAAGTGACGCAAGTTGTAAGGGCCTGATTGAAAATCCGACAATTCCGTTGAATGCGATGTGTAAGGAACCAAAATACCGGTTATAATTGGTAGCTCCAGAAGCCCGTTCATCCCGATCATATTCAACAAACGTCTGTTTGAACCCGACAAATGCAACCATCCCCCGGAGATAGCCATGGGATTCGTTCAATCTTTTAATCTCATCAACAACACGCCGGTCCATCAGCCGGAAATCTCCCGTGTCGGAAGGTATCGAGACATCAGAAATGTTGTTAATTACCCGGTAGCCGAAATGCGAGATCCATGTTTTAAGAAACGTCTCCCCTTTCCGGGATCTTCGCTTGGCATAGACAACCTTGTATCCTTCTCGCCATTTCATAAGCATTTCTTCAATTAATTCCGGTGGGTCCTGAAGATCAACATCGATAACAACACAGACCTCGCCTTTACAGAAGTGGATGCCAGCCATTGTCGCAGCCGGCTGTCCGAAACGGCGGCTGAATTTTATGAGGCGGATGTTCTCATTTCGTTTAATTTCGTCCAGGATGATTTGCTCGGTATTGTCGGGAGATGGATCAAGGCAGAACAGGATCTCATAGGGATAATTTAATTTCTCCAAGACTAGTTCTGCTCTTTTCAAAAATGGATGGATATTGGTTTCCTCACGGTAAACGGGAACAACAATTGATAAAAACGGATTTTTATATATTTCACTCATTTATTTGCTCCTCTTCAAACAAATATTAACGAACAATCTACTATTAGCTTTTCAAAATTATAAGGCTATATTTTTTTGCTTTGTAGAAATCTCTGGTTCTACGAAGTAAATACTGGTAACAAACGTAAAAGTCCAGTGTTTCGCTACCTCGTTATGCATATATATTCAAGAATTCCACTCTATTCATCTAAATTCTTTAAAAGACTAAAAATAATTACCAACTATTAAACCTGATTCTCTTGAAAGAGAACCTGTCAGAAGATTATCGTGATCTATTTAAAGGTACTGACCTCATGAGGGAGATAAAAATTAAAATCGATCTCGAATCAGTCCTTCATTTCACGACTCTTGACAAATTCTCTCAAATGAAAAATTCTTTGATTTTTACTGACTACTGAACTGGTTTATTAAAATGTTCTAGGATCTGGTTCCAAAAACGTGAATTACAACTATAACGCAATAATTGTTACAATTTCGTAAGTTTTGGCTCAGCCCCGACCTTAAACGGTAAAATACTTTCGGACCAAACACGAAATTCCAAATTTTCAGGCTCAGATAAAGAAAACTCCAGCGACGTACCATTTGGTGATGTTAAATTATTTATATCAATTCTCTTTTCTGCGATAATTGTTTTCCCGGTTTGGGAAGCAACATCAATTTTACCAAAAGATTGATCAGTAAAAATAGAATTTTTACTTGAGTCGTTTACTTTAATATCAAAATTTACTAAATATCGGCCCGGACGAATTCTTTCATAAGGTCCATAGAGGGCGAGTCCTTTCCCTTCATTCGGAAAAACCTCCACATATTTTTTTCCTTGCTCTTCAGTAATGTGTCCAACTTGATGATAGATTATTTTTTCAGTCAAAATAGGTTTTTCATTAAATACATATATATCATAATTATTATAGTGAATGATTTTGTTTGGAGTATGAGCACTTAAATAATGTATCATCGAATTTGTGTTTAAAAAAACACCATCTGATTTTACAAGAATAAAATATCCTTTTTCTGAACTCACATTATACCATTCTTTTGAAGAAACCCAATAAAATGGAGTGATTTGATCGTTGTTTATAAGCACGGGTCGTATAATGACTTGCTCGTTTGACAAATATGTTATCAAATTTGAATCCCAATAATCTCCATATCCTGAATACAATTGATTGCTCTTAAGAAAATCAATCATTTCTAACTGTTCTTTATTGGGATTTTGTGTTGTTGAAATTACGGAAAAACTGGCTGTTGCATTAATAATAATAACCATAATAAGCAAGGCTGAAATAATGTGATTATTTTTGCATGCGATTGACAGAACAACAAAAATTAATATACATAAAAAAGTTAGATATCTGGTCGTATCAATATTTATCGAAATCGTTGTAATAAAGATATAAGTACAGCTAGTAACCAGCCCTGAAAAAAAAGCAAAAAAATGAAAAAATGTTAAACCTTCCCTTCTCCAATAATATGAAAAACAAATTAAAATAATACCGGATATTATGATTAACGAATAATCTAAAATAGTGACTTTTTGGACATCAAATAGGATATTATATAAATTACCATTAAATAACAAAACCAATCCTTTGAAATAGAGCGTTAGATGTGCAAAAAATTGTTCGAATGAGGTTACAAAATTTAGTTGGGTATATCCATTAAATAAATTGGAACTGAAATATGATTTATAAAAAAACGTTAGGCTGGATGTGACAACAGCAGATACTAATAAAAGAATATTTTGCCGGTTTAATTGTTCATAAAAACACATATTATACAAAACCCAAGGGATGATAAACCATAAAATAATAAGTGAATCGGAATAAACAATTAAATTTAAGAGGATTATGAAAACAATTGAGTTTATTAACTTATTATGAACATTATACAAAATAAAAACAATAAAAAGTCCAATGAAAAAAATCGTTGCAATGTGGTTTGTTGGTCCAGTAAAAAAAATATAAGAATTAGGTGTCAAATTTAACATTAAAGCAAAAAAAACCAATACGCATATTATTCTTTTTGAAATAAAATACGTAATATAACCAAAAACTGCTAAGGCAAGAATGAATATTACAAATGAAACAATTTTTAAAACAAATGGCGAAAAGTTAGAGAGTATCTGGGGTATTAATTGAAAAGTAATAGTTTCTGAAAAATACAATGGATCAGCAGACGGCAAATAAAATTCATTTAATAGAAAATTATGATGTCTCCAAATCTCCAAACTTACAATTCCTGTTTCAACACTATCGCTGTGAAGCGGAAAATTTATTGAAAAAATGAACTTTGTAATGAGTCCATAAACAGTCAAAATACCCAATAAAACACTAAAAAAAAGGGTAATTGTTTGGGTGTTATTTATCTTAATTTTGAAATTTTGGAATATTGTCTCAAAAAAAAGCATTATACTCTT
>Ga0315274_10009505_pt1 | contig 14039 bp, 26 predicted proteins | sample YL17G02_20_MG_FD_203700 | JGI IMG/M metagenome (GOLD analysis project Ga0315274, IMG submission 203700) | Sediment microbial communities from Yellowstone Lake, YNP, Wyoming, USA - YL17G02_20 | ecosystem: Environmental > Aquatic > Freshwater > Lake > Sediment | place: USA: Wyoming | collected...
GCTCGTCAAAGTCCTCAGACTGTGGGTCCTTCAGCTTCTCCAGCCGACTTTTCATGTCCTTCTCGATCTTGCTGGCATCGGCAAACTTTTTCTCTGCTCCGTGCCCCTTCTCCGCCCTTTTGACTAGTTCGTCGTAGTCAACTTCATATTCTTGGCCTGCTGCCTTGTACTTGTGTTTCTGCTTCTTCCACTCAGGGATCTCAGCAGGGACGCCATCGACAGGGTTGCCTTCTGTGCCTGTGCTGCCTGTGTCTGCCGTTGCCGCTGGAGCTGCCTGTACGTCTGCCATAGTGTGCGCCTTTCAAAGGTTTAAAATAGAATCATTAGGGTCACTGACACAGCTGCCGTTGGTGCTGCCGTGAAGGTCGCTTGAACCTCTAGCTTGCCGTCTTGTGCCATCTGCCAGCCGAATGATAGGGGTGCATTGGCGAGCGGAATAATCTTGGTAATCCAAACGTGTTTGGGAGTCTTCTTCGGGTCTGTGAGCTGAATTTTCTGCGTGATTCCATTCTTCAAGTCCAGTGTCCGTATCTCCGAGTCGAGGTTGTCCTCCACTGTCAGTCGGCCCTTCACTCCTGCCACTATCTGATTGGTGAAGTCGGCGAGGTAGTTCACGAAGTCTGCGAGGTCGCCAGCTCCTAACCGTGTAAAAATTTGGATTGCAAGTCCACTGTCGAACACCCTTGTCAGGTTGAATTTCGGCACGTTCTTTCCTTACTATGACCGGAGCGGAAGCCTCGGCGCGAAGTCGTCGCGCTTCCCTCTCTTCCATTATTTGTTGGTTTCTATCATCCACGCCCTATCCTCTTCACTAGTCCCCTTAAGAGCAAAATACAACGCGCGTCTCTCGTTGTTCAGGTTTGTCATTCTGATCTCTGGGGCTCTAAAGAAGAGATGCCATACCATCAAGAAAAACTTTGCCATTCTTAGCTCCTAAAACGTCCGAACGCCTTGAGTGGAATTCCACCTTGTTGTCCAGACTGTGTATCAATATGATCACGCTTAATGCCGGATGATACATCGACTCCCATAAAATCGTCCATAGCAGAATATGGATTCTCGTGGGTCTGCATTCTGATGCCGTACATCATGGCCGCGATGCCGTCCATGTGACCAAGAGCTATATTCCGATCGAAGTCCGTTTTGTTTTTGTTGAGAATAGCCGATTCAGCTGAGACGATAAGGAACACGCAGCGAGGGTGGATCAAAGCCTTTTTGCGAGCGAAGCGCACGTTCAGCGTGTTCAGGGATGCTCGCCAGTCCAGCTTTTCAGGCAGCTGTGCTGCGTATCCGTGGTCTTGTAATAGGTCCACTGTCACGAGCTGTGGAGGGGCATCGACGTATCGTGCGAAAATTCTATGTGTGCCCTCCATTCGCCTGCATTCTGCTACAATGGCACTAGTCGCTGTGTTCGGTTCAAAAACACGTTCGTCCCAGATCAAGTCAAGATCGGAAAGGTAGTCGTAACAATGAAGCATCGCGCAGGTTTTGTCTCTGACCCCCCCCCAGTCTATGGTCACGGACATGAATTTATCCAAAGGCAATTCAAATTTCGCGACGTTATGGCGAACGTCAAAGTCTGGCAGACAGACAACAGTTTTGTCCCTTACGATTTCGCACAAAAATTCGCGCTTATAGTCTGTGGAGTTTATGCCCCCGCTCAGCTCCGCGCACTTGTCTTTCTGCTCCTGGTCCAATGCGATGTTATCGTCTATCGTGAATCGCGCAATTGCACCTTTAAGCTCTGCATTAGGTATCGTGATAGTAATGAATGGGTGGTTAGGGTATTTCGGCAAAGTTGTCAAATATACTATCTTACCGTCTCGGCTATGCGTAAGCGCGGGGCCAAGGTCCGAACGTACCGAAGTGATGAAATTGTCTTCAGCAACGTCCACTATCTCTTCGACCAAGATTTTGTGGACTGTTTTCCCCCGCTGACTCGATGAGTTTTCATTCATGCCGCCTATCACTATTTCCGTGTAGTCGGACGCCTTGCTATTCAGGTCGTGGTAGACGTGGTAGCGATTGTTCGATTTCATCCGCTTGATAAGGCCAAGGGGCGCTGTGCGCGTCAGCATCCGCATCTTGGGTGCGATGATATCAATTGTCTGCTTCGTGTCAGGTCCCATGATTAGGATGCAACAGTCTCGGTGTTTGATTGCCTCTGAGAGAGCATAGATCACGCCGACCACTGACTTGCCAAACTGCCGAGCGCACAGGACGACGAATTCCACCACATTCTTAGGGAGGTTCTGCAGCTGATCCCAGATAGGTATTTGCTGTGGCCACAACAGGAATTCAAGATCGCCACGCATCCAGAGTGCCGAGATCATGTCATCGTGATGTATGAAAATGTCATTCGACGGCAGCAGAATTTCGGCCACTCTTCACCATTTCTAGTAAAATTGACGAAGGGACACCCTTCAAAACTTTCTGAACAGAGGGAGCCTCGTCGTCGGCCTGGTCAAGCTCAAATGTTTTTGGTCTGCCAAGAACGTAGTTCATGAGAAATTGCGCTCTCATAAAGCAGCCTTCCTGAATCGCCTTCTGCACAATACTTGCGACGACTAGTTGCGCCATAGTCGAACCTGTATCTGCGCTTATCTTTTTGATTTCCTCGCGCGTCATGAGCAGCGTTGTGTTTATAGCGTCAATGACCTCTAGCTTACATACAGACTGCAGTTCCTTTAATTCATACGGCATTTTCCTTCTACCAGCGGGATTGCCAGAAGTGCCTTTTTGAAAATAGCCCAATTCCGTCCTCGCCGACACTGTCATTCCTGCTTACTCCTGTATAAAATTAACTTTTGACGTACTTTGATAATGACTTAATATGCAAAAACAAACTAGACATAATCAAGACAAAAAAATGGGGATTTATGAAAATAGAAATGATGGCTATCAAACTTCTCAAGCCTTACGAGAAAAATCCGCGATTGAATGCTAATGCAATTCCGCAGGTCATGAAGTCTCTCACGGAGTTTGGCTGGCGTCAGCCCATAGTGGTCGACAAGGACCTGGTCGTCATCGTAGGGCATACCCGCCTAGCAGCTGCCAAGCAAATGAAGCTGAAAGTAATCCCTGTCCACGTTGCCGATCTCACTGAGGCACAAGTAAAGGCCTACAGGATCACAGACAATCGTTCGCACGATCGCAGCGAATGGGACATGCCGCTGCTTAGCGGGGAGCTGGATGCTATTTTTGACATGGACGTGAAGTTTGATTTGGAGTTTATGGATTTTTCGCTCGAGGATTTGACAGAAAAAGAAAAAGAAAAAAAGGAAGCGACTGGTTCAAAAGAACTAGACGAAGCAGACTTCAGCGATTTTGCGCACCAATGCCCGAAATGCGGCTTTGAATTCGATGCAAAGGGATGAGGATGACAGCACCACTCAAAACAGGGCATTGGCGTCTTACTGATCTCGCAGACGTTCCCAAAAACGGTCTAAAAGTATTCAGCTGTTTCCATTGCGGCGGCGGCTCGACGATGGGATACAAACTTGCAGGCTATGACGTTTTAGGCGGGGTTGAAATAGATCCGGAAATGATGGCTTTGTATCGCAAAAACCATAGTCCGCTACATTCCTATCTTATGGGAGTCGAGGATTTCAACAAAATCCCTGACAGCGAATTGCCATCGGATCTTTTTGAATTGGATATTTTAGATGGTTCTCCCCCGTGCTCTAGTTTCAGTATGTCGGGATCGCGTGAAAAGAAATGGAGCACGAAAACTAAATTCCGCGAAGGCCAAGCAGTGCAAGTTCTTGACGATCTTTTCTATCATTTCATCGATACGGCCAGGAAGCTAAAGCCGAAAGTAGTAGTAGCTGAAAACGTCAAAGGCTTGATCCTTGGCAATGCTAGAGGATACGTAAAACAGATTTTTGCTGAGTTTAAAAAAGCTGGATACGACTGTCAGCTGTTTTTGCTGAATGCTAGCAGGATGGGTGTTCCGCAGCGGAGAGAGAGAACGGTTTTCATAGCAAGAAGGTCTGACTTCAATTTTCAAAAATTAAGGCTAACATTCCAAGAAGACGAGATTTCTGTGTTTCAAGCCTTCAAAGATATAAAAACCAAAGGACCTGATAGAAGTAAATCTATAAATTTAAAATACTACAATCAATGCGAGCCAGGCGAAGCGTTTTCAAAATACCATCCAAAAAACAGTCTTTTTAACAATTCTAAACTCCCTAAAAATAAACCAGCCAATACAGTTACGTCACAATTCCATACGTTGTTTCATTTTGAAAGCATGAGAATGTTATCACGCGAAGAGTTTTTGGCATTGCAGACTTTTCCACGAGACTATGCCGTCGCAAACTATAAGATGGCAGGATATATTTGCGGCATGAGCGTTCCACCATTTATGATGCAACGCATTGCGGATCAAATAGAAAGGCAGATTTTAAGCGTGAAAGGTCATCCTTGACCCGGATCAAATTACTTGGAATATAAGCCAGTTTCAATTGACTTTACTTCGCCATTTTTCCACAATTTCCAGATCCTGTCCGATACTTGTTTCGATGTTAATTTTGTGCCATCGGCTATTTCTGCAATCGATTTTGTTCCCTTTGTTTGAGCCATGTAGTCACGTATTTTTTGGGTATTGGAAACTTTTTTCGCTGCAGCTTTTTTCTGGACTACTTTTGCAGCTTTTTCGACTTTTTCCGCAATTTGTGCAACAGCTGCAGGCTTGCTTTCCAAGCTGTCGAAAATGGCTAGTAGCTGATCCCTACTTGGCCCGCGAACGTGGATAGTACCATTAGAGACTTCGAATCCTGATTCTGTTTTCTTGATCATGATAGCGTTCATCGTGAGGTCCTTTCGTCGCGGCTAGGCTTGATTGCCTGCCTTATAAACTACTTATCGGACATTTCACGAAAAACTTTAGCTTTTTCTTTATGTAATGATATTAGATAGTTACAAGGAAATTGTGAATCAGCGATATAAGGAAGCAGATACTGCTCCTGACTATACAGTCGAGATCGAGTCAGTACCAAATCTGTAAGAAGATCATTTTATAAGCCGCAAAACAGCTTTTCGTTTGGCAGAGGATTTGATCCGCTCGTCTTCCATGAAGTTCAAATCTTTGCCAAACCCAATGCCGGTGACGAGCTTGTATTTATCGGAAAACCTCGATACGGGAATCTCCAGGAGTTCCAAGATAGGCTCGTTGAACGTGCAGGTGACTCTTTCTGGATTCTCTATGAAAACAACCACTTCCATGTTGCCGAATTGGGCAAGGATCGAATCGCAAAACTCCAAGACATCCTTGACTCTCATGTGGGTTGCCCTCGCTCTAAATTCGGGTTTAGCGTTCTCTATCTATTCCAGTCGGCAGAGCTACACAATCAATCTACAAGGTCACAAGGCACTTGCGCCTTGTGACCTGTTATGGTTTTTTTTACCAAAGAGTGATTCTCCAACCCGCAACTCGAATAGGCTCTATGTCTGCAACATAGACGTCAATACCCTCGCGTTGAGCTATGAGTTCCACAGTTGTGCGAGGAACTGACCCTCGTTTCCCAGATAGACCCGAGAGAGTGATGGTCCTCTGGTCAACGCAAGTCACTACGTTAAAGCCATATTTTTCGAATATGGCCACGACTGCTTCGTAACACTGCTTTCGATGCTTCACGGTCTATCCCCTTCCTCTAGGATTAAGAACAGATAGATGGCCACGGCGAGCAGGACAAAAATCAATACTTGTACAATCATAACCGGAACCTCCTTCCTAGAATCAAAGTATTGTTTGCTTAGTTATAACTGTTGAATCGACCGCGGAAAAACTCAAGCGGCTGACCTCGAAAGGGGTCGCCAACGTCTTCACTTCCTTCACAGCCGATCCAGCGACAGAGGTCGTTGGGATGGGTTTAGGTTTTGGAAACCACTGCCCGTACCTCCTCTGCATACGTAGAACGCTGTTTACGTAACGATAGTTGTTAAACTGACCCTTCGAAGACTTGTATGGGTGACCTTGGTTATAAGCCGAAATCATATTGGCATCGGACTCATAACGGCGTTTCAAATAGGCCAAGTATTTGACGCCATATTTTAGGTTTAGTGCTGCATTAAAAAGCTTCTGGCACACACCCGTAAAACCTAGGTATCTAGCTGTTGAGCACTTCATCTGCATAAGACCGTAGCTAGTGCGCTGTCCTTCTATCTCTGTTTCTAGCGGGATACCGTGCCTCTCTGCAAAAATCGCAGGCTTATAAAGGTATGGGTACCCGTGCGAGAATTCCCGTGCATCGACATGCCCGCCTGATTCTTGGGTAATAACTGCTGCTATCAAAGCCGCGTCCAGCCTATGCTTTACCGATTCAGAGACAATCCTCTCGTAGAGAGCCTCCATTCTGGGCGGCAGGTTAGCAGCAAATAAGCGCGCTGGAAAAAATATCGCGGTCATCATAAATAAACGCATTAGAAACCCCTGTGTTGAAGACATACGCCTCCCCTCCAGCGAGGAGCGTTCTCGCCTATCGCCAAACTCTTGGCTGTTGGTCTGTCTGAAGTATGTGGAAGGTTACGGTAACGTAACCCGTAGATATAAAAGCTGAGGCAGCTTTGGGGCTGCGTCTGAACTTACCGTGCTACAAGCACTGATCTATATGTATTATACCAGAACGCCATTATTGCTGCCTACATATTTTATTAAGCGGTACTAAAATATTGCCAGCACCCTTGACTAGCAGGGACACTGGCAGCAATCTGTAGGTGCATTCGTATACGCCATGATGGTGCTGTCTGTGGAGTGGCCGCCCATTATGGCGGTGTCTTTTGGCCGGACTCTAGCAGTATAGGAAGGTGCTGTCGGTCCCGAAAATTATAATATAGCTGAAGCTGCCGTGATACTGGCTAAGGCCGATCCGACATTAGTTCCTCCCGATGCTGAGCACCCGCCATTGGTATGAACCCCGATGAGAGCACCAGAGTCGTTTAAAATCCCAGAGCCGGAGCTTCCGCCAAGAGTATCAAGATTTGAATAGTAAATTTTTCCGCCTTTACTACTCGCCAATTTCCCGAAGGCTATCACTTTTGGCTTTGCCTCTGGATGCTGGATTATAGCCAGCTTTGTGCTCGCGCGACCGAATGGGGTCGGCGCTACACCAGGATTCTGGTCGAGGCGGATCAAAGCGTAGTCGGGATTGCTACTGCTTTCCACCGCAACGCCGCGCACCGTTATTACAGGACCATCTGGATTAGCTTCATAGTTAAATTCGACTTTCGCTGCAGCACCTTTTGCGAGGCAGTGGCCTGCAGTTATAAATAGATTCGGCTGATTGCCGTGCTTGCCGATAAACGTCCCACTGCAGCCGCGATTCAGCCTGCCAACGGCTTCTTCCCTTGTTTGTACCCAGGTTAGCGGCCCCCTGTACTTGTTCACTGGAGTGAAGTCTGTGGTCGTACCGCAGATAGAGAGCGGTTCACTGTTCTGAGGCTGAGATCCGCAGGCGGCCAAACCACAGAGTAGGGCGGCAGAGACTCCGCAGAGGGTCAAACACTCGACCCACCTTTTTTTCGTGACGACAGTCGAGGCACAACCTGTCATTATTAGCACAGCTATAATCGCATACATAGTCTCTCCAGGGAGGTTTCAGTTATGATAGCAGGTCCAGACGCCTATGTCATTATTAAACACTATGAGTCGCTGCGCCTTGCGAGCTATTTGGACCCGAAAGGAATTGCGACCATTGGCTGGGGGCACACTGGGGGGGACGTAGAACACCCGATGACTGTGAATCGAGAGAAAGCGATGCGTCTGCTTGCCGAGGACGTTCATTTCGTGGAGCACCAGCTGAAGCGAATTCTGATTCGAGAGCCGATCCTGCAGAACCAATTTGATGCAATCGTGTCGTGGGCTTTCAATATTGGTTGCGAACGCGCCAGCAAGTCTACCCTAGTGCGCCTGTTTAACTTAGGCGACGACAAGGAAGCTGCAAACGAGTTCCTGCGATGGAATTCCTGCAAGATTCACGGTCAGACAGTGAGGTTTAAGGGTCTGACCAATAGAAGAAACACAGAAAGGCAGTTGTTTGCTAGTGGTCTGCTAGTTGTTTGACACCGAATTCACTGTCCCGAATACGCTGCCACCTTTGCAGGTGCTCTTGCCTGGCCTGCGCTTTTTTCTGTGTCTTACACTCCTTGGCGTACCGTTTCCAATTTATACGCTTGTCTGGCTCGTTAATGACCATGAATCTAATTTCCACGTTTAAACCTCTCCAGCTCGCTCTCAGCGACCGCCAAAACTTTTAGAGGCATTCCCTTCCTTACATCTGCCAGCGCGTGCTTGCTGATCATTTGAGAGGCCACACGCCCCGCCTTGATTTCGATGCGCAGCTGCCGCTCGTCGATGCCGAATTTTCTCGAAGCTTGGATTACTGTGTACATTTTGACTCTCTCTGACAGGAATGAATATCGTTCGACCAGGGAGCAAAGCTGTTGCCAGCAGCAGGCTCGTTACCATGTGACCAGCATAGTGTTCATGTTCAGCCATTTCACAGTGAACCCATTTTCGCCGAGCACAGGCATAAGTAGCTGCACTTCTAGCTCGCTCATGTTCGGTACGCGCAGCTCCGAATAGCCCAAGTTTGCCTGGCTGACTATCTGAGCAAATATCGCATCCAGATTGACAGGTCGCTTGTTCTCCAGGTCCACTATCCTTTTGTCGTTGTAGTCCTTCACGAGCTTCTTTGCCTCTTTGGCCTTGGTCATTTCTCATTCCTTTGGTTAGGCAAAAACCACGTTTCCCATTTCAAATAATCTGATAGATGCCGTTATATCAGCAATTTCTGCAAAAAACGATCTGTCCACTTTGTCTTTTGGAACCACAAAACGATAGCCGTTTTTTTCTAGGCGTAGCCATTTCCGAGCGGAATTTTCTTCATGAATGATCGTGCATTTTTGACTTGCTATAGCGCCGAGCACGCTTCGATAAGAGTACGCCATTTTTACAATTCCTCTCTGTTTCTAAATTCGCCCCATAGATACTCGAACATGTCCGACCTTACTTTGAGTAGCCCGTGGTAGCCACGAGAGCTGGTAGCCCAATTTCTGAGAAGCTCAGCGGCCTTTATATCGTGAGATCTAATAAATGCTTCAGCCGCAGTATTTGCCACATCCCAGTCATATGAGCCATTTCTGCGCTTTGAGTAGAGGAATTCCATGGACTGCGCATAAAGCACGGATTGCTTAATCGGAGAAGGAACCCCCTTACCCAGTGATGATGTGGATTTCTTTTTTGGCTCACTCGTCGGAGTAATAGCAGTACGAATTAAATCCACATCATCATTGTGGCAGGGATTTTCTGTTTTGGTTTCGGATTGGGGCTTTGGAATTTCGGGAGAAGAAGAAGGGGAGTAAAGGGGGTTCAAATTTACCCTACCCCCTAGGTTCAAATTTACCCTACCCCCCTCATTTGGGCTATCGCCTATCATTCCCATGGATCGCTTATAGTTTGCAGCTTTCAAGCTGATATCGCGCTGAACGTACCGTTCATCAAGGAATTGAGCATAGTCGTCGAACAACTTTTCAGTCAGGCCGTACTCGCTAGTCTCATTGCACTCGTATACGTCGATGTGATTTATCTTTTTGATGTAACCTGATTCTAGTAGGGATTGGATTGCTGTGTTCAGTGTCTTTATTGACACGCAGATAAATTGTGCCAGCGCCTTTCTGGATATTCGGATCGTTTCCGAGAAGCTCTCATTGAAGTTCATCTCTGAACCGAGAAACTGCAAAATGAGTTTTTGGCAGGGGGGGATATTTAGATACCAGATCGCATTCAGCGAACGCCCACCGTTCGTCAGTGACATGGCGATGTGTAAAGGGATTGCCGTTGCTGATTTTGCTTGCTGTGTGCCTGCAGGATTGCTAGTAGTTTGCATATACAAGAGTCCTTTCGTTGGGCACAAAAGTTAGTCGCTTTATGTGCCCTTAATTTTTTTCTGCTAGTCGATTAGTTCTGTAATTATGCCTCCTTAAATATTCCCGCGCAACCATATTCAATCAAACAATCGAACAGCTTTAGTGCTGCTTGATTGCTTTGGCGTGCTTAATCTGTAGACCAGGTGGTCGATGAGTCATTCCACCATAACTGTTTCACTTCCCTCCATGATTATTCGATACGCCTCATCGCTTATCCGATTCTCTAACCAATCTTTGGTAAAATGTTTAGGCACTAGATCAATTTCAGTACCTGAAGGCATATGTTGGAGGTAGCCAGGCAGGTCATCTCGCTTGATAGTTCTCATAAAATTCTCCAATAAGTCATTTCGATGCAATAACGGAAGCAGTTTCGTTGCTGTTTGATTGCTTATGCCCATGCGCAGCCTGCCAATACTCCATGCTGATTTTGCGAATGAAGTACTCGCGCTCCGATCCCTCCCTAAAGCGTGCCTTGAGCCTGCCTCTGCGAATCTCGTGGAGCACCAGCGCAGGCGTGATGCCGAGAAAAGCTGCCGTCTGATCCACAGTCCAGCTGTCTGAGCGAGAATCTGTGTGGTAGCTCATTCGTTCTTCCCCGCATTGACGAAGCGTGTCAGCTGCTCGATTGCGACCGTCATGATTTGGATGACGATCTGTAGGGCATCGTCTCCGTTCAGTCCCATCTCATCGACGAACAGTTTCATGAGCATCGTTTTTAGCATGGCAGCTAGTTTCGCTATGCCGAATTCGCCTTTCACATCGACCTTGTTGTTTATGAGCGAGTCGAGGAATTCCTGCGCGATGACGTTCTTCGGCACGTCCTTTAGGCTGATGCCTGCAGCGCCTGCGAGAAAAAATGACAGGGCATAGGCGACAGTCTTAGCGTCAATTTGATGGTAGATGTGTTTGACCTTGTTATCTTCCATTGTTGATTCCCTGCATTAAAATACTCATGCGTTCAATTAACATAACGATCTGCGATTGGTTCTCGGAGCCTTGCAGCATGAGTCCGTTGTGAGCTTCGTTTATGCGCTTCATAGCCTCGCGCAAAACTGTCACTTCGATCTCAAGATCGTTGGCCACACGCATCCGATCTTTTCTGTCGATCCACAGCGCAGACACTGAGCCTGCGATGGACATGCCGAGCACTAGGGCGATTAGGGCGTTTTCCATTAGGTCGATTCCTTCATCATGCAAGATTGACAATATGTGTTGAGATCCAGCCTGTGCCGAGCAAAAGCGAGAATTCTGCCGCAGACTGTGCAGTCCATAGGGTAAAACGCGAGGGTATTCACATTTCTTTTTGCTGTGTAATAAACGTCTATAGCGTGCAATGCAGCTAGAGAATTTTCACTGCAAGGACTTGCTTCGTTCAAGTCTTCAGCTCTCGCCATTGCTTCTCTTAGTTCTTCAAGATTTGCCATTACATACCTATTCCAAAAAACATGGACGTTGCCGAGAGGATTCGATCTCTCTCCGCTTTAGAAAAAGGCTTCATGATATTCAGGATCTCAGACAGCGCCTCGTGACTATCCACGATTTCAGGGCGCTTGAGCGGAATGACGTTTCCAGGATATACATCCATCTCTGCAGGCCCTACAGGCAGCGAGACGCCTTCCTGCCCTGCGTCGATGCTCAAGCAGATCGGCATTTTGTTTGCGTGCCGAAACACCTCGCGCAATCGCTCCACATATTCCGTTTGGCCTGACAGTCTTAGGCGACTAGCTACATTGTATAGAGTCGCTGCAGACACGTTCGCATGATTCAGCAATCCTCCGATCGTGATCTTTTCATTGTCTTGACGCATAACTTTTAGTCCAGCTTCCAAGTCGTTAATCAAGTCTAGCTGCGTAGGAGTAGGAGGCATATATATCCTTTAAATGACCTGCATTACGATGCGTAATGCAGGCGATAAGATGACGAAGTATGTTCAAACACGCTGAGAGAGACTTTATATAACGAGGAAGCATTTTAAGCTATATTTTTTTTCTGTCGCAGTATATAAACGTGCTTCAAACATGAGGTTTTACAGCTATGTCTAAAGACTATTTCGCTCGGCGCGCCCTATCGAATTCAGGCATCAAACGTATTCTGCAATCGCCTGCTCATTTTAAGTATTATACTGATAATAAAGGCGCAGATACAGCTGCCATGAGGCAAGGCAGAGCGTTTCACCTACTCATTTTGCAGCCTAAATTAGCTCATTTAATAGCTGTATTCGACGCGACAAAAACGCTCGCAAGCAAGGCTGGCACTGCCTTTCTGGAAGCTAATCCAGACAAGATAGTCCTTACTAGTGACGAGCTTCATGAAGTATTGCTATGGACCTCTGCGCTGCTCAATAACAAGAAAATAACGCGCCTTATTGACTCATGCAGCGTGGAGCATGAAGTCTATAATCAGATCGAGTCATCCTTTGGACTCATTGACTGCAAAGCTATGCTGGACGCGCACAACGACCAAGTAATCCTCGACCTCAAGACAACAGATAAGTCAGCACAAGACTTCGTTTGGGAGGCGCGAAAGTACAGTCTGGACGTTCAAGCAGCTTGGTATAAAGCAATGCTTCTAAAACAAGATCAAAGGCATCGCGATTTCTATTTTGTCGTCGTCGAAAAGAATCGGCCTTTCGGCGTTCTAATCTACAAAGCGAGCGAGGAATTTATAGCGAAAGGTTGGGAAAAATGCGAAAAAGCTATTGAGATTTACGGACAAGCAATCGTCACGGACCTATGGCCTGCCTACGATTCAGATACTATCCTTACACTCTGAAAGGTGACTAAAATGAGCGAGATTATTAAAAGCAGTGGACGCAGTCCAGCTGTCAAAGCCAATGCAAAAACAGCCTATCTGCAAGAGATGGCAGAGGCTATCAAACTGCACGGAGAGATTTTTTCTCTCTCTGATCATGAGATAAAGCACCTGCGCAAAGCATTTTTCTACTCAGAGATAGAGAATGGACTAGTGCCCGATGCCTTCAAAGGCGACTACCGATCCATCTTCGTTATGTCGCAGCTGTGCGAGACGATGAAATGTGATCTCATCGAAGTCCTGCAGGGAGGCTACTTTGTGCACGGACGTTGGGGATGGTACGCAGAATTCCAGATCAAACGAGTCCTAGCTCTCGGCATCTATACAGTCATCGACTACGAACAGGCAGGCGATATCAAGGCAGGCACATATCAAGTCAGGGCTGTCGGCACGCGACCTGACGGCACGAAGGCAATCGGCACATCGGTTTCGATAGCAATGGCGCAAGCTGAAAAATGGACAAAAAACAGCAAGTACCAAACTATGCCTGTGCTCATGCTTAAAAAGCGTGCCGCGAGCTTCCTCATTCGCGAGACAGCCCCTCACATATTCGGAGGCGGAACTATTACTGCAGAAGAGCTTGCGGACGTAGAATCGAAAGGAGTCATCACGCAAGCCCCTAGCGAGTCGATGGACTCGCTGCTATCCATGCTCTCAGAGTCAGGCGTCATGCCTCCTGATGTTTCTGTTGACGCTGTGCCTGTTTCTGAGGATGATTCGGTGAATACTACCACCGAAGAGAAAAAGAATGGCCGTGAACGAGATAGTGATAGGTATTGATCCTGGTCTGAAAGGCGCGCTTGTCGTAGTCGATACGACAAGCGGTCAGCTGCTAGTCGCAGTGCCTATGCCCCCTTCTATCATTGACCTCTATAAGTTTTTCCATTCAACCAAAGCAGTGTACCCTTCTGCGATTATAGCCTGTGAAAAGGCTCAAACTATTCCAGGCAGGCAGTCCGTGAAAGGGGCGTTCACGCAAGGCAGAAATTTCGGTGTGCTGCAGGGCGTCATAACTATGCTCCATATGCCCGTACACTATATTCCACCCCTCACTTGGCAAGCAGAGATGCACAAGGGGGCCGATGGACCAGGGCCTAAAGAACGCAGTTTATGTGTTGCAAAAAATCTGTGGCCGTGCGAAAAATTCACGTTCACTGAAAAGCAAATTAAGCCCCAAGACGGTATCGTCGATGCACTATTAATCGCTGAGTATTTAAGGAGACGAGTAAAATGAGCAATCCCTTTGACGAACTAAATAACAAGCTCAAGGACCAGGAGACAAAACTCACTAAGCGAGAATT
>Ga0315274_10009507_pt1 | contig 14039 bp, 11 predicted proteins | sample YL17G02_20_MG_FD_203700 | JGI IMG/M metagenome (GOLD analysis project Ga0315274, IMG submission 203700) | Sediment microbial communities from Yellowstone Lake, YNP, Wyoming, USA - YL17G02_20 | ecosystem: Environmental > Aquatic > Freshwater > Lake > Sediment | place: USA: Wyoming | collected...
CTTTTTTACTCAGTACATAGGCACACATCAGCCCGCCCGGGCCTCCGCCTATGATAGCGACATTCTCCTTGTCCTTGACTATGTTGAATTCCTCTTTCTGTTTCAGATAATCGGTATAGAAATCGGATAAAAACCTCTTGAGAAGCCTCCTCCTGACCGACCCCCCCTTATTCTTATAGTTGCATTCGAGTTCGCAAAGTCCGCAGATATATCCGCAGATGTTGAAAAAGGGGTTTTTATCATAGAGATATTCGCTTATCTGAATTATGCCGTCCTTCGCCTGATTCAAATCCTCCGGGAGGAGAGAGATAAGCACGTTTGTCCGTTGAATATCTTCATTGATAGGACATTTTATTTGACAGGGCGGTAAAAACTGCTTTACTGCCTCCTCAGCACGGGCTATCCCTCGACTTTCAGTCTTCCACATCTTCAGGCCTCCTTCGCATATTTATGTAAGTTATCCTCTTAAAATTGAAATGGATAGGGACTGCACCATTTCTGAGTGGGGGAAATCCAAATGCGTAAACAGAGCGTCAGGAGAAAAGGCAAAGCACCTCTTGTCCACAACAACGCCAGCTGATGCGGATTTTGAAACCTTTAAGTGATATTCTCTGCTATTCCCTTCGGCTCAGGCGCATCAGTAGCAGCCCGCTCATCTGCTACCACTTTGTGAAATTAATCACTATCACTCTCTAATTATAGTATAAATTAAATTGCTCCAAATGTCCAGTTGTTTACTAACATTTGTTTAAAATTCTTTTCAACTGCGCATAAGTTGAGGCCAGAGCTTCCGGCAACACTTTGGTATCGGATAACACCGGCATGAAATTGGTGTCGCCATTCCAGCGAGGCACAACGTGGGTGTGGACATGGCCTTCCACTCCAGCCCCCGCTACCCGTCCCAGGTTTATGCCCATGTTGAACCCCTCGGGTTTGTACACCTCTCTTATCGCTCTGGCACTCCTTCTCACCAGGTCGAAGTGCTCAAATAGCTCTTCATCGGTTAGCTCATCGAGTGTGGCCAGATGCCTGAAGGGCGCAACCATCAGATGCCCCGGATTATAGGGATAGCTGTTTAAAATCACGAAGCTCGTCTTCCCCCTGAAGAGAATGTAATTCTGCCTGTCTTTGTTCTCCTCCGGTTTTTGACAAAAGATACAACCTTTCGCCTTTTCACTTCGTATGTACTCGACCCTCCAGGGTGCCCACATCTTCTTCATTTAGCCTCCTGTTGCCCGAAAGGCCTGACAATGGATGCATTAGGCATTCTACCAGAAGTCAGCATTTTTTTCGAGACCGCTGGCAGACTTGGACAGGTGCTGAAGATGTGATATACTTTAGCTGCTGGATTGTCCGAAGCTAAAACTGGTCTTCAAACGGAGAGGATATGATGATTGCTTTATATATTACATCTATGGGTGAAGCGGCCGGGAAAAGCGCCCTGTGTGCCGCGCTGGGTAAAATATTCAGGGCAGATGGCTGGAAAGTAGGGTTTTTGAAACCTGTAGCTGTTATTGCCGAGAAGGCTGACGTCAGCGATAAGGATACCGAGTTCATGAAACAGACTTTGGCTCTGGAGGAACCGGTCGAGCTGCTTTGTCCTGTCTCTCTCAGCGCCAGGGATTTCATTGCTACTGGAAACGAAAAGGAGCCTGTCTGGCTCAAGAAGGCGAAGGAAGCCTATGCCAGGGTTTCCCAGGGTAAGGATGTGGTCCTATTGGAGGGCGTGAGCGGTTTCAAAGCAGGCAGCGGCCCGGCGCTTGCGGGAAGCCGAATTGTGGAAACGCTGGGGGCCAAGGCGATCCTTATCGTCCGCTATGAGAGCGACCTCCGAGTCAGCCAAATCGTGGACGCAGCCAGAATGCTGGGCGGGCATCTCCTCGGCGTGATAATCAACGCTGTGCCACAGCGCAGAATGGATTCAGTAAAGGCAACTCTCGTACCCTCAATAGAGCAAAGCGGCATCAAAGTTCTGGGGGTGCTGCCCGAGGACCGTGCACTGCTCACCGTCAGCGTGGGCGAGCTTGCCGAGCACCTGGGAGGCAACATTCTTAACTCTCCCGAACGTTCAGAGGAGCTGGTGGAGAGCATAATGGTAGGGGCGATGTCCCCTGACCCTGCGCTCTCGTACCTGAGCCTGAAGCCGCACAAAGCGGTGGTTACCCGCGGCGACCGCCCGGACATACAGCTTGCGGCCCTGGAGACCTCAACAAGCTGCCTCGTCCTCACCAACAACGTTAATCCCTTGCCCAATATCCTGAGCCTGGCCAAAGCAGCTAAGGTGCCGGTAGTTATGGTGAAAGATGACACCGTGCGCACCATGGAGGCTCTGGAAGGGGTTTTAGGTAAGGCAAAGTTCTCCCACGAGAAGAAAGTGGAGAGGCTGGAGCAGCTTCTGGAGCAACACCTCGATTTGAAGCCCATCTACCAGGCAGTGTAGGCTTAACCACATTGGTTTATGGTAAGGTCACGGCATACCGCCCCCTACACACGAAACCGAGTTCAGAAAGTTCCACAATAGCCACATGCACAGGGGTTCGTGATGCTATCAACACTAGCCTAAAATCGCCTGTAGTGCTTCATGGTGTCCTCAAAGGTGACGTACAGTGACCGGCTTGCGCTATCATGCGAATCGCAGTAGAATGTCGCAGCGACGAATTAGGTTACTCAAATAATGAAACGATTTTGCTGAAGCAAGCGCATAAGGACGACTAATGAAAGAGAACAGGTAGGTTGTTTAAGGATGTCACAGTTAGCCATTTACCTAGAAATAATAGCTGCAGTGTTAGCTGGGTTGGACTATCTTGTCCCAGATAAGGTGTACAAAAGTCTGGATAAGCAATTACGGAATCTTCTGAAATACAAAGGCAGCGCTCAAGCTCCACTCGACAAGAAATCACTTAGCCTCAGCTACTTAATTGTATTGGTCATAGTACTTGGATTTATAGGCTGGGGTGCTTATCAGGACATCAATAAAGATACTTTCTCCACATTTGAGATTGTGCGGGCTTCTTTACTTCTTATTGCTGGGGTATTGCTGGGAATGGCAGTACTCGTACTTGTTACCAACCTATTAGAGAAGTTGCAAAAGTCATTCAAGATAACCAACTTCGTGACAATAGGGAGAAGTCAGCTGGTATGGTTCTCAGCGATTGCTCTTATGTTTGCTGGTATTTTTTCATTAGCTCCAACTCCTCAATGGCTGGATGCCCTCCCGGTAGGCTTTGCATTTGGAGCAATAATGCTGGACTTAATGCTTCTTGTACTGCCACTGTTGCAGAAATGGCTTACTTTTCGAAATAAAATCATGGCTCGCATAGCCATACTGGTTTTTCTAGCTGCCATGATTATCCAACTTACCACCCCTACACTGAGTTCTACTCCTTCACTAACGCCAACTTTTGCCCCCAATCCTACAGAGGCAACACTGCCCCAACTCAAGGTTCACTACATCGATGTAGACGAAGGCGACTCGATTTTACTTGACCTGGGAAAAACTGAAGTGCTCATTGATGGTGGCGATAGGTCTCCAGGCATTGTGCCATACCTGCAGCAATATGTAGACGGGCCTATTGAAGCGATGATAGCTACTCACCCTGATTCCGACCATATTGGCGGCCTTATCGCTGTTTTCGATGCTTTCACCGTGGAGAAAATCTGGACCAATGGTCAAACTGCTAGTACACAGACCTACGCCGATTTCATAGGCAAGGTTAATACCGAGGGGGCAGATGTCCAAGTGGCGAGACTAGGAGACACGATTAGTGTGGGTAATTTGACTTTCAAAGTGCTCAATCCTGTTGAACCCTTGTTTAGTGACTACAATAGTAATTCAATAGTGCTTATGTTGAGCTATGGAAATGTAGACTTCCTATTCATGGGAGACGCTCAGCAGGATTCAGAGTCAAGCATGATTGCTGAGGGTCAACTTCACGATATCGACATTCTAAAGGTTGGCCATCATGGCTCTAGAACTTCTTCTTCTCAAGCATTCCTCAACATAGTTAGGCCAGAAGTAACTATATACATGGCTGGGATTGGCAATCAATATGGACACCCGCACCCGGAGACAATCGCAGCTTTACAGGCGATTGGAGCGCAGATTTATGGCACAGACACTTTTGGCACTATTACAGTTACAACCGACGGGAATAGCTATCCTGTAAGTACAGCGAAAAAGGGTGCAACCACTACAGCGACACCAACGCCAACACCTGCTTCTACATCAGCTCCCACTCTAATACCTAGCTCAAACCCTTCAACGTGGGACTGGAAACAAATATTGGTTACTGTAGTTCTAACCATTCTTGGCTCAGCAGTTATTGCCTATTCGACTCTAGTTTTCCAAGATAAATTCACTAAAAGGCGCTTGTTCAAAGCTCTTTTGGTTGAAGTGTGCCATAATGTCTTAGTAGTCAGAGGACAGGAAAAACGGATTAATGAGCTAGGAGGAGTATACGCACCTGCTGGATTAAAGAAGCTTCACACTGCCTCCTACTATAGTTTAAAGGAGCGAGGAATCTTAGCAGATGTGCCTGAAGAGCTTCGGGAGAAAATATTTAGAGTCTATGATACTATTTATAGCATACATGAAGGAAGATTTGACTTAAACCTAGAAAAAGAAGTTATCTCCCCCAGTTCAATGACGCCAGGGGAGAAGGCGATGTCTAATTTACTTGTAGATTTGCCTGAGTTACAGTCACATCTTGAGGCCTTCCTGAGACCTAAAGATAGAGCACCTTTATAGGTTATTTCTTTAGCTGACACAATTCTGGAATTCTATCCTGGCGGTCACCCAATACACGAAAGAGCCTCCCCACCACCCCGTAGTGCTTCATGCTGTCCTCAATTTCCCTGGTTCACCTGCATGGGCTTCTTGTGCTTTGGACGCCATTTTTAAAAAAGGGGGCAAGCTGTCAGAAGTGCAGCTTGTCCCCTTAGGTAAAGGAGAGATACCCCACCGTTAAAAGCACCTAGCTAACTTCAGGAACTATGTTCACCGTACCAGAGCCTGACATTGCCATTATGAGTCGTCATTTGTTTACCTTCTCTTTTCTCTCATCTGAGCTCAGTGGCCTATTCGGTCTATTCCGGGAGCCAGGCCATCGCAGGTATCAACTCGGCCTCGTTGTCCAATATGACTGTCATCTTTCGGCCAGAGGGCAGCGAATACACACATTTCCTTATTATCTTTCTGACATGAACCTCCGCGCGCCTCATTGCCGCTTCTGGCTCCATTGCATCAGCATCCCGGGCTATTTCCTTGTCCATTAAAGCACCTCCCCAGTCTGATTTCATTTGGCGTCCGGTATGAGAAAACGAATGAGCAACTTTTGTCCTACTCTCTATTGTGTCAATGATTCATTAGGCCAAGCTTAGCAACAGTTTAGGAATAGATTAGAGTTTAAACACGAATCATTTCTGGGATTTTGCGAATTGGGGGATACAGAAAAGGGAAATGTAATTGGAGATGAGAGCAAGGTTGCTCAGGGCTAACAAGGAGTTTGTGTGTTTCTGCTGGTGAGAGCCAGGGTAAACCGCTGTTCTACAATGAGGGATCAGGAAATAACCTGGCGATTAACTTTTGCAGGCACCTTTTTATCTCGTCCCTGCACGGTGCGTACGCGTCGCCCCCCCAGGGGTCAGCGATATCGCCAGCTTCTCCTATAAACTCTTTCAATGTATATATTCCTTTGCCGTCGGCCTCTGGAAGCTGGTGAACTCTTTCCTTCTGTTCCCGGCTCATAGTCAGTACCAGGTCTGCTTCTTGCAGGAGGTCCTGATGCCTTTTCAGGTCTCTAGAGCGGAAATTATCAACGGTAATCCCCTCTTCCTTCAGCAGCCATTTCACATCCAATGTAATGTCGCTGTCATCCCGGGCGCGTGGTGCTATACCCGCAGAGTTAACCTTAATCTTCCCTGCTTTCCCTGCGAAATCAGCTAGCATCTTTTTAAGCATCGCCTCAGCCATAGGGCTGCGGCATGTATTCGCATCGCAAACAAATAGGATATTGTGAGGTTGTTTGTTATTTGACATGACAAATATATGTAATCTACATCTATGATAAAACTTGACCGACTCGGCCTATCCCCTGAATCCTAAATATGTACTCTGTTCTCCTGCCCTGGAAACCCCTACAGCAATACTACCACATCGTACTGAATCCGTGAAGTGAACGACTACTTTGTCATTGCGAGGAATCCGCCTCGGGCGGATGACAAAGCAATCTCCGCGTACTCGTTGGTACGAAGGGGTGCGGTGAGATTGCTTCGCTTCGCTCGCAATGACACCGGATTTAGACTGGGGGATACAGGGGGTTGAACAGGAATTAATAGACAACGTGAGAAAGCATTTGTATACATAGCTGGCCTGCTATACAATACCTGTGAAATCCCTTCTGCAGCCCTGTTGGGGGAACGGAGAGAAACATGGGCGAACACAGCGACGCTTATACAATACTAGCCGGGAAGCATGGCTTCGGCACGTCTCAATCATACCTCCGTGTGCTCCGGTTTCTTATGACGCCCGAGCAGGCTAACCTCGTGACCCTGCTGCCGGGCTCTGCCGAAGAAGTGGCGCAAAAGAGCGGTACAGACCTGGCCGCAGTAAAGCGTAACCTCGAGATACTGCATCGCAAGGGCATAGCTGTTCCCAGAGACTACAAGAATCCCAGCTCCTACATGTTCTGCAAGTACGCCGAACGTCTATGGGAAGTGAGCGAGTCTTTGCTGGGCCTGGACATATATTCTCAGGAAGAGATGAAAAGGCTCTTCCACCTCTGGGAAGACTGGAAGGTAACCGATTACGCTGATATGACCGCTGAACGGTGGCGCAATTTGCAGGCAATGGGCATCCACGGCTTGAGAATTGTGCCGGCATACAAGGCGATATTGGACAGCCCGCAGATACTGCCCTGCGAAGACCCTCGTGAGATTGTCAGGGTTCAGCCTCTGATCACGGTTGTCTCATGCTCCTGCCGCAAGCACAAGAAGATGATAGGCAATCCCTGCCGCAAATCAGATGCCGAAGCTAATTGCTTACAGTTCGCCAAGTCAGCGGAGTACTCCCTGAGCAGAGGGCATGGGCGGCGCATATCCGTAGATGAAGCCCTGGCCATCGTTGACAAAAATGAGGATGAAGGACTTGTTCACCAGTGGATGAACCACTCTAAAATTGAAGCCGCTCAACCCTATGCGTTGTGTAGCTGCTGCCACTGCTGCTGCACCATCTGGCATGCCGCCGACATACGCGATGTGCCGAACGATGCAATCTTCGCCAAGAGCCGCTACGAAGCTCGAGTTGAGGCAGACCTGTGCATGGGATGTGAGGACTGCCTGGAGCGGTGCCAGTTCGACGCAATCGAGATGCAAAGGGTAGAAGGCTCCGGGCAACTAAAGGCTGTCGTCGATCCGCAGAAGTGCTGGGGCTGCGGAGTCTGCACCATTATCTGCGAACCCCAGGCCCTCCGAATGCACCTGGTGAGATCGCCTGAACACATCCCCGCTTGAAGGATTCCCTATACCTATTGCTTTGCTGACGTCCTCTCCCACAGGTCGCAGCGACCGCCCCACTGCGCCAGAACCTGACCATTCTCCGAAAGCCGGGCTATCTCACAAATGTCCGGGCAGGCCTTGCATTCAAATGAAGAGGTATGGTACTTGGCGTCACTGATGCGAAACCCCTGGAACTTGGTCGCAAGGCTGCCCCTGGCTACCTCCTCATGCACCAGCAGCGCTGCGCCTATGGCCCCCATGACCTCATGGTTATGTGGGACGATTATCTCGGTGCCCAGTTCCTCCCGGAAGGCTCTTACAATGCCTTTGTTAAAGGCTACCCCGCCCTGAAATACTATCGGCGGTTTGAGCTCCTTCCCCAGGCCGACATTATTAAGATAGTTGCGCACCAATGCCTGGCACAAGCCATAGATAATGTCTTCAATGCAGTATCCCATTTGCTGTTTGTGAACCATGTCCGATTCAGCGAAAACTGTGCATCGCCCCGCAATGTGAACCGCGTTCTTGCTCTCCAGCGCCCGCTGGCTGAACTCAGAAATGCTCATATTCAGCCGGAGTGCCTGGTGGTCCAGGAAGCTGCCTGTACCCGCAGCACAAACCGTGTTCATAGCGAAATCGGTAACCACCCCATCTCTAATGACGATGATTTTGCTGTCCTGTCCCCCGATCTCTATTACAGTCTGTACCTGAGGAATGCGGAATAGTGCAGCCACGGCATGAGTAGTGATCTCATTTTTGACCAGATCAGCACCGAGTATTACGCCGGCCAGGTAGCGAGCGCTGCCGGTGGTAGCGACTCCACATATATCAACGTCCTTGGGCAACAACTGCTGAATCTGTTTCAGCCCGTACTGCACCATTTCAATCGGTTTGCCTTGAGTTAATACGTAGAGATTGGTAACCAACCGGTTATCCCCATCCAGTACGGCGAACTTGGTGGTTACAGAGCCGACGTCGACTCCCAAATAGGCTTCCATGAATTCTCCTCAGACAAGGTATTCACTATACTGCACTAAGAGAGCAAGCGCTTTAGCCGCCCTCTCCGGTGTAAGGAAAGGTATGATGTATTCCTTCTGCAGCTTCTCGTAAACTTTCCCTTTTCTCGGAGTGGGGACGCCCATATTCGCGAAAATTATCGGCTTCTGATATTTTTTCATCAGTTGCAGCGCCTTGTCCACATCGCTCAATTCAGTTAGCTCTGCATCCTCTAACCATTGGTCTATCTGGCCGCTGACTGTGGTAGGAAGACTGACCCATTTGGCGTAGCTGCCTGTCACTCCACCGCCGCCTATCACTAAAGCAGCATCTACGTTTTCGTCCTCCATTAGCGCCCAGAGACATGCATAACTGAACGGGTCTCCACCAGTCTCGACAGGGTTCACATGGGACCACCTTGGCGGCAGCAAAGAATTGAGTTTCTCTATCGTATCTGGAGATAGCTGCGGCAATTCCAGATGCTGCCTCATCAGGGCATCCGCAGCTATCACGGCTGCGCCCCCGCCCGATGAGAGCACCCCTACTCTTCTGCCCCGAGGCAGTGGCTGCCCCAGAAGAACTAACGCCACATCTATTAATTCGCCGGCCTCCTCCACCCTGATCACCCCTGACTGCTTGAATGCTGCCTCGCAGACAACATCCGAACCTGCCAGGGCTGCGGTGTGCGACCGCGCTGCCCTGGCTCCGGCCTCCGTACGCCCCGCCTTCATAATGACTATGGGCTTCTTACGGGTAATCTCTCTGGCTAGCTCAAAAAAGCGCCTGCCTTCTTTAAGCCCTTCGATATAGCCCAGAATGATCTTCGTCTCGTCATCCTGAGCCAGGTACTCCATATAATCTTCGAAGTGTAAGTCAGCCTCGTTGCCGCTGCTGACATACTTGCTGAACCCCAGCCCCAGCTCACAAGCTAAATAGACTATCGACTGGCTTGTGTTTCCACTCTGAGCAATGAGCGCTAACGGCCCCTTTCTCACCGGGGGCAAATACGGTACGGTGAAAAAATCCGCAGAGGTATCGAAGTGTCCCATGCCGTTGGGGCCAACAAAGCGTATCCCTCCCTGCCTGGCAATCTCTACCACTTCCCGCTGGATTCTTGCTCCCTCACTACCGGTTTCGGCAAAACCTCCAGGGATGACAACAGCAACCTTTACCCCTTTCCTGGCACAATCCTTCATAGCTGCGGGTACCTCAACAAAGGGTACAGTTATCACGGCTAGGTCTACAGGTCCCGGCACTTTACCCACACTTGGATAAGCCTTCAAACCTTGTACTTCGGCCTCATTCCTGTTTATAGGATAGATATGCCGTCCGTCTTTGTTGATGAGGAGGCTGAGGACATGGAAACCCCATTTGGCCAAGTTATTGGAAGCCCCTATCAATGCCACCGAGCCTGGATTGAAGAGATAATCTAACTGCTGTGCAAGCTTCATACGCCCCCTCTGTGCCTGAATGATAATTATCCCGGGAGCAATTATTATATCATTCCCGGCATGGAGAGGTCACCAAGTCCGGGTAGCCAACAGTGCAAGATTTGGCCTGTCGAGATAAAAACTGGCGCCATCATGTTCAAATGACGAACCGGTTGAGGAGAACTTTCATCCTCCACGGTATATTTTTCTTTATGGTAATGCTCGCCCGGATAAGTGCATACCTGACAAATGCCGCGTTAGTTATTCTGCGAGCCGGTCCCACCGGTTGTGGAGTGACGCGTCTGGACTCCGTCGCACTCGTGTAGTGCATGATAGAGAGAAAGAATCCTTTCTTAACTCGACTGCCCAGACGGAATAAGTCCATTTCGAGCACATTATCTTCGAATATCACCTCACCGTTCTTGAACTCATAGCATCTAAACTCCAGCTTCTCCAGAATGCTTCGGGTGAGCATCACGCATCCCGCCCCGGCAAGACCCAGGCCGTATTGGCGTAGCGGATACCCGCTGAAAACCACATCGTAGCTCTGCATTTCCCTCTCCATTACCGCTATCACCGATGGCTCAAAGATCATATCGGCATCCAGGAAAAGGATGTATCTTGCCTCCGTTTGGGACAGAGCGTACCTTCTCAGAGCTTCTCTGCCGCTGGCGATATTCCATATACTGCTACGCGCGTGGGCGGGCTTTGTAATCGCACAGTGGATAACTGTTGCCCTCAGTTTTGAGGAGTCAATAAGTTGCTGCAATTCTGCAACGAAGTCTGCCTCCGCCGTAGCCAGGACCAGCTCTGAAGAGGGGTAGCCCCGCTGGATCTCTTTTTGATTAGCCAGGAACTTATCTATTAAATATGACGTTTGGCGGCTTATCGGCGTACCTATCACAACGTTCACAATAGCTACCCCGCGGCTTATACCGCTGCTTCCGGCTTGCAGCAGCGCAGTCTGCGTATGGCTATTGTACTAATTGCCTTGCGTAATGACAACCTCATAAGACCTCGCTTTCTGAAGCAGCCGTGTGGTAGAATCATCATGGTGCTGTCCTTATTTACGTTTAAGAAGCAGGGGGCACGCGCCAAAGGGGCCCCATGTCTGGGGTATGCGGAGGTCGTCATGGGCATTAAGGGATTCGAATCGACAGGAAAAGTGGCAGTGGTACGCGATAACCGTTCGGGAGAGCCCGCTTTATCCGCCATTGTGGTCATTCCGGACAGATATGAAACCGTAGAATATACGATGAGCCGTTTGCAGGCTCAGAGCGCCGCTGAGCAAATCGAAGTCGTTTTTGTTATGCCCTCATATCAGCAACTTGCTCTCAACGAATCCCGGTTTAAATGTTTTCATAGCTGGCAAGTCGTCGAAGTAGGAAATGTCACATTCAAGGCTCGCGCTTTTACAGCAGGTATACGCCACGCACGGGCCCCGGTTGTAGCATTGACAGAAGACCACTCTTTTCCCGATGCAAGGTGGGCCGAGGTATTTATTGCTGCCCACCGGCAACCCTGGGCAGCGGTTGGTCCCGCCATGTGCAACGGCAATCCCGACACGATGCTAAGCTGGGCTGATTTCTATCAAGCTTACGGAGAGTGGACTCCTCCTGTATCTTCGGGACCGGTAAGTCAACTGGCCGGCCACAATAGCAGCTATAAGCGCGACATTCTGCTCGCCCTGGGGGATAGACTGGACTTCATGATGGAGGCCGAGGGTTCTCTTCATCGTGAGTTGAAGGCACAGGGATACAAACTCATGTTGGAATCCGGCACCTGTACTACACATCTCAATTTCGCCTCGTGGTCGTCCTGGCTTCCGAAACGGTATTATACGGGGCGTCAGGTCTCATCTACCTGGGCGAAAGAATGGCCGTGGCAACGCCGCTTGCTGTTTACGGCCGCTTCTCCGTTGATTCCCTGGGTGCGCCTGTGGCGGGTAGGGAGACGTATACGTCGGGGGCAATCCTGCGCCTTTCTCATGCGCATGATACCTGTATTGCTTGTAGGCCTATTGGTAGAAGGCATTGGCTACACGATGGGTTATGCTGCGGGGCCCGGGAGTTCTATAGAGAAGGCAGAGAAGTATGAGTATCACCGCGTCAGCGATACCCAGTCCGTCAATGATAGCAAATAGACCTATCTCTAAAAGAACAGGCAAGATTTTAATGAATGGTGTTATTCCAGAGAGCCTCCTTCCTTTGATTAAACCGGGGGATTGATGAGACTTAGGGACCGTTGGAATTACCTAAGGCAGGCGGAGAAACTGGCCTGGGACATTCTGTTTCGGGGGCAGTATGATTTCACGTATGACCTCATGCCCGTCCACACACCGGATATGCCGCTGAGGAAGCGGCTCAACCTGGTAAGGGCAGGCGCGAATCTAATCCATCGCCGGTCACATGCATGGAGCTGGCCGATTAACATGCACGTGGAACTGACGAACTACTGCAATCTCAACTGTAGAGTCTGCCCCACAGGCACTGACAGACTGGGCAGGCAGCCCAAAGCCATAGACCCGGCCCTGTTCGAGCGTCTTATGGACGAGGTGGGGCCTTATCTGCTGACTGCGAGCCTCTGGGGATGGGGAGAGCCGCTGCTGCATCCCCAACTGTCTGATATTATGCGCATCACGCAAAACCGGGGTATAACCACATTCTTTTCGACCAACGGGCAGAATCTGAACAATGAGAGAGTCCTGCAAGCATTGAGCAGGTACCCGCCAACATACCTGATAGTGTGCCTGGATGGGCTAACGGATGAGACGAATTCGATGTTTCGAGTAGGCGCGAGGCTCGAGCCCGCTTTGTCGGGCGTGCGGCGTCTCGCCGAGATGAAACGCGCAGCAGGCTCGGAGTTGCCCATCCTCCACCTCCGTTACATAGTCATGAAGCACAATGAACATGAAGTACCGCAGATTCCCCAATTCGCCGACGAGAACCAGTTTGACGTGCTGTCGATACGTACCCTGTCCATCATAGATGCGCCGGAAGACATACATAGTGAGCTGATACCGGAAAACGAGAGTTTCAGGGCTTACAGTTACAGAGAGGACAAGCGGCTCAGCCGCGCTGACTTCGTTTGTGAGAAAGCTTTCACATTCCCGGCGGTGTTTGCCGATGGAACCGTGGTGGCCTGCGACCAGGATTGCAGTGCCCAGAAGCCATGTGGCAGCCTTGCTGACGGCTCTTCATTTGCGGATATCTGGTGGAGCAGGAAAGCAGCCGGTATTCGCAAAACAATACGGGACAACCCTAAGGAGTTCAGCTTTTGCAAGAACTGTCCATTCAGGGACCGGCCCGTAAGCACCTGCAGCATTCAGTATCTCGATCTACGCAAACAAAAGAAGTGAACTCTGAGGATGCCGTATCTCAGCACAAACCCTTGATGAAAACACTTAATATACCATGAAGCCGGAATACCAATATTTCTTCATGGAAAATAACAGGGGGTTGTTAACAAAACAAACGAGCGGGTGATGAGATTCGAACTCACGACTCTGTGCTTGGGAATCACCAAAGATGCCGCTCGAAGCTACAGAAGGGGCAAAACCCCAGTTTCGAAACCTTGCCTTTGTGTTTTCTCCGTCCGTTGATTAGGACTAGTCAAAAAGTCACCACCTGAGCTCTCGACCTCGCCCATTATAACAAACGGGGGCTCTTTCTGCAATTTCTGTGATGTGGGTGTGATGAATATGTTATAGATCAGACATCTAGTGAGATGAGAAAAGGTCCCAAATTATCCATTTACAGTTGTCTCAAATCGTCCCATTTTTGCCGACGATTTACACGGTTAAAACCTGAGTCTCTTCTTGGCTGCCTTTAGAAGGTCCTCTCTAAACTTGGGATGTGCAACCTCGATGAGAGCGAGGGCACGCTCTCTTTCATTCAACGGTGCAAGATTCGCAATCCCCCACTCCGTCACTACATACTGCGCATAGTGCCTCGGCACGGTCACCCTTGCTCCCTGCGTCAGATAAGGCACTATGCGTGACTTCTTACCACCATCGTAGGTGCTGGGCAAAATATTAATCGCTCTGCCCCCTTCAGACCAGTAAGCCCCAATCACAAAGTCGAGCTGGCCACCTGTGCCAGACCGCATCGAATCCCCAAA
>Ga0315274_10009509_pt1 | contig 14038 bp, 16 predicted proteins | sample YL17G02_20_MG_FD_203700 | JGI IMG/M metagenome (GOLD analysis project Ga0315274, IMG submission 203700) | Sediment microbial communities from Yellowstone Lake, YNP, Wyoming, USA - YL17G02_20 | ecosystem: Environmental > Aquatic > Freshwater > Lake > Sediment | place: USA: Wyoming | collected...
TCGCTCCTGGTTATGCTATTGCCTGCCCCTCCCTCTAAATAAGCATATACAGTTGTCGTTTGGCCTGAGGTTATGCTGACCTGTTTCGTCCAATCCTTGTAACCGCTCTTGGTCAGCTTCAGGGTATGTGTACCCTCAGTTAACCCGTTGACTGTAGCCCCCCAGTAGTCAGTAGCACCTCCATACTCGCTATCTATATATACGCTTACACCATCCATATGATTTGTATCCACTTGCAAACTGCCAGTTCCCTGAGCTTGGGCAGGCTCCCGGGATACTGCAATCACACTGCCTACCAGCAATATCAAAGTTAAAGCTGATAACAAAACAATTCGCATCACACACTTACAACTTATTCTCATTTAAACGCCCTCCTCATAGTTCGGTGGGGCTTAATTTCACAGAAAGGGCTACTTCATTCGAGGCCGAATCCAAAACATTATGCGGATCGTCACAAGGCTTAAGCCTAAATCTGCTGCGAGCATTCTAGTAGTCACAGCGCCCGTTTGTCAATGGGTTTCAGCAATCGAAGCGGTATGCCCAAGTGAGAAGAATCTGACTGATTTCAAATCGTCGACGTGATTGGTGCTGCGCTCATAGCAAAATCAGGCGCGCACATTCCTCAAGCCAACAAGCTTGGCATCGTCCTGAAGGAAGTGAAAACTTAAACCTTGGCTACCCGCACCATAAAGCGTAAAGACTTTAGATAAGCTATAATTAGTGCCTGCGATATAAAACACCTAGGCACTAAAATAGGAGGCAGCAAGTGGCAAGCATCACAGTCGTAATCGGAGACCCGCCTTATGGAAAACAGAGAGCTTATACTGCCCTGAGGTTCATCCTGGCAGCATTGTATGAAAAACACTCGATAAACCTATTCTTGCTTGAGGATGCGGTCTTCCTGGCCAAGAAGGGGCAGGAACCCAAAGAAATGCCCAGCTTGATGGGGCACGAGACCATGCCTAATGCTGAAGAATTGTTGAAGGCCGCTGTCAAGCAGGGCGCTAAAGTAGGGATATGCGGGGTTTGCTGCTCCGAGCGGGCTTTAAAACAAGAGGAATTGGTAGCGGGCTGTCAAATCTCCTCCATGAAAAACCTGGTGAACTGGGTTGTGGAATCGGACAAGGTGATGTTCTTTTAAGCCAGTTTAGCGAACCGCCCCTACAATTCTGATGCTCTAAAGCGCCCATTTGTAGTATACTGATAGCCGAATACTTGAGGGAGTGACGTAAATGGCCGATGCCAAGAGACCCCGTCTCACCGAGACCGTCCATGGCGCAGGCTGAGCCTGCAAGATAGGTCCGGGTGACCTGGCGAAAGCTTTGGAGGGGCTGCCTTTAATCTCAGACCCCAACCTCATTATGGGCATCGAGAGGGCTGAGGACGCCGGCGTGTACAAGCTGCGCGACGACCTGGCGATAATCCAGACCGTGGACTTCTTCACCCCGATTGTGGACGACCCCTATACTTTCGGCCAGATCGCCACCGTCAACGCCCTGAGCGATATCTACGCCAAGGGCGGCAGGCCTCTCATCGCCCTGAACATCGTCTGCTTCCCCATAAAGACCATGGACATCTCCATATTGCGGGAGATCTTGACCGGGGGACTGCACAAGATGCGCGAGGCGGGCGTGGTGCTGGTGGGCGGGCACAGCGTGGAAGATAACGAGCTGAAGTACGGCCTCTCCGTAACCGGCGTTATTCACCCCGACAGGGTGATCATGAACCAGGGCGCGAAAGCTGGCGATAAGCTCATCCTGACTAAGCCGCTGGGCACAGGCATCATCAGCACCGCTTTGAAAAATGGGAAAGCCAGCGATAAAGCGGTTGCTAAATCCGTGAGCAGCATGTCCGCCCTCAATAAAAAAGCCTCCGAGTTGATGCTTACCGTCGATGTCCATGCCTGCACCGATATCACCGGATTCGGGCTGCTGGGCCATGCCTGCGAGATGATAGAGGGTACGGACGTGGGCATGATAATCCACTCGGACGCCGTGCCCTACTTCACCGAGGCGAAAGAGTACGCCGAGATAGGCATGGTGCCCGGCGGCACGGCTCGTAACAGAGACTTCCGCATCAAAATGGTTGACATAGACAAAAACATTTCTAAGGTTATGGTAGAGATTCTGTTCGACCCCCAGACCTCCGGCGGCCTGCTCATGTCAGTGCCTGCCGCAGACGCTGAACCGCTGCTAAAAAGGATGCGCCAGGAAGGTATCAAAGAAGCCGCTATCATCGGCGAGGTCGTGGCAAAGCCAAAGGCCAGGATTATAGTAAGATAAGCCCACGCTTCTGAAAAGCGTAGGGGCTCAAAATTTTGAGCCCCTACATGTAGCGTCGTGACAGGAGTCACGACGCTACAGTTATCAATACCGTTCGTGGTAAGCCCTTCGTCAAGCTCAGGACAGGCTTGTCGAACCATGAACGGCCCTTCGACAGGCTCAGGGCGAACGGATTGGCTACGTTTCCTCGGAATAACATTTTGTAGGGGCAATTCATGAATTGCCCCTACCCAGTTTCTCCAAAACCTACGGCTTATTGAAAACGGGCTTTCGCTTCTCCACGAAGGCGCGTATCCCCTCCTGGCCATCGCGAACGCCTACACAAGTGCGAATGCCTTCTCGCTCGCGCTCAATGTGCGTCTCGAACGAAGTATTGAATGAATCCGTAAGTAGCTGTTTCGACCAGCCGAAGGAGCTCAGCGAACGGTCCGCAAGCTCTCGCGCCATGTTCTTTGCCTCTTCCAGCGCCTGACCATCCTCCACAACCTTTGTTACCAGTCCCCAGGTCAGTGCCTGCTCTGGAAAAATAGGCAGGTCAAACGCTGCAATCTCCATGGCTCGAGCCAAACCCACGATTCGGGGAAGGTTAAATGTGCCTCCGCCATCAACACAGAGCCCACTCGAAGGATACCCCAATTGCATAGCGGCGGAACGGGCTATAACCCGGAAATCGCAGGCCAGCGCCATCGTGAATCCGGCGCCGGCTGCTATCCCGTTTATCGCGGCGATAACCGGCTTCCTCATGCGGCGGATCTCCAGGACTACCTGGTGAAGTCGGCCCGCCCCCTCGTGAAATATGGGCGGAAGCCCCTGAGTGGCACCCAGTGCCATCTTCAAATCTGCGCCGGCGCAGAAGGCTCTTCCCTTGCCCGACAGGACCACACCTCGCACAGCATCATCCGTGGCAAACGACATCATGCAGGTCAACAATTCCTTGAGCATATCAAGGTCGAATGCATTCAATACTTTCGGCCTGTTGAGCAATACGACTCCTATTTGCCCGTCCCTGGTAATCTCTACAGACTTGGACATCCTGGCCACCTCCATTTGTAGATACTAATTTCGTAACGGTATCCGAGACCAGAATTCTTGCGCCAGTATACTCTTAGAAATCGAATGTCGCAATCGGTTGGAATACATTCGTCTGCTTGAGACTAAAGTCACATACAATATGAAACAGTGAGGCTAATATATGATGAAAAGTAAGGGGGAAACCCCAAAGGAGGTACAAGATGTTTGAGAGATACGCGCTGATTAGAAGGGAACCGTTTACCGAGATAGTGCCCTTCGAGACTGAGGTAGATAGATTCCTCGGTAACGCCTTGAGCATCTTTGACTCACCGGTTTACGCGCCCGGAACTTTCATTCTGGAGCGCCAACTTCTGGCTCCAATGGAGGTCTTCGACAGCGACGGCAATACGGTAGTCAGACTCGAGCTGCCAGGCATGACCATGGAGGATATCGACATCTCAGTGTCGGATGGCCTGCTCACCATTAAGGGAGAGAAGAAAGCAGAGAAAGAGGTCAAGGAGGAAGGCCGCTATTGCTCCGAGAGGGTCTATGGTAGCTTCCGCCGGACGCTCTCAGTCCCTAAGGACCTGGATGAGAGCAAGGTCCATGCCACCTTCGATAATGGTGTCCTCGAAGTTCTGCTGCCCAAGGTAGAGGAAAAGAAGAGACGCAAGGTAAAGGTTCAAGCCAGAAAAGCCAAAGGGTAGAATAGCCCCGAAGCTTGTTGAGCGGCCGTCAAGGGGACTGCCCCTCCGACGGCCGCTTATTGTTAGTCTCCAAATTTCGGAAATGAAAAAGAACATATAAACGCTAATATATTGACTTCATAATATACTATAGAGTCATAGAATATCTGGGTGGTGGAGACAACCCGAATTTCTTCAATAACATGAAGCAGAACGGAATGCCCGGTTGGCTGGTCAAGTGCATCTGGCTTGTAGTATTGCTCCTGCTATTCTACGCATACTTCCCCTTGAACAGCCTCAGAGAGCCAGTTCACTCGCTGGAATTGCCGGTAGACGACCGCATCTCTCCGGTGCCCGCGTTCGTCTTCCCCTATCTCTCGCTCTATTTGCTCCTGGTCATCTCACTGTGGCGTTTTCTCAAAGCCGAGACAAAAGTATTCAGCATACTGGCGTTGGCTATTGGCCTCGACCTCGTGTTAAGCTATTTGATTTTCCTCTTTTACCAGACCCGGGTTGAGCGCCCGGTTATACTCGGCTCTGACATCTCATCCAGCATCCTGAGATGGGTTTATTCAATTGACAAGCCGTTCAATGCCTTTCCCAGTCTGCATACTTCACTATCTACGCTGCTTGTGCTGCTGTGGGGCAGGGTGGGTTCTCGCATTCAGCCAATCATAGCGCTGTGGGCGGTGTTCATCATCGCCTCCACTTTACTCACGAAGCAACATTATATGGCCGATGTCTTAGGAGGAATAGCTGTCGCCCTGGTAAGCTACTACGGCGCAGTCAGACTTGGCTCCTTTGCAGTAGGTGGAGCAAACAAACGCCTTGTATTTTGGAGAAGACGCCACCGGTAGCTTTCTCAGTGCTGCTGTGTTCTACCTACAAGCCCTTCCCTTCAATTCCAGTACCATTTTCCTTATTCGTATCCCCTGAGATACCTATTGCGAGCGAAATGGGGTAGTGCTAGCATTCTACTAGGCTATTCCAACACGACTATTGCAAGGAGGATATTATCCAGGGTTGATACTGAAGGAGCTAACATGAAGAAAGTGCAAGACATCATGGCGAACGATGTTGTGACCGCAAATCCTGAGATGAATGTAGTTGATGCTGCCAAACTGATGCTTAAAGAAGACGTGGGGTGCCTTGTGATAATGGAGGGAAATGAAATAAAGGGAATAGTCACCGACCGGGACCTGATGTCTTGTGCTGTACATGGGCATAACATCCAAGAATGCCATATTTCGAACCACATGAGCAGCCCTGTCATGACCGCACAGCCCGATGTGCTGCTTATCCACCTGGCCAAGTTGATGGCCGCAAAGCGAATCAAGCGAGTCCCTATCACCAAAGGGAGAGAGCTTGTCGGAATTGTTTCCTTCTCCGATATTGCCCAAGATATGGATGAACAGGTTGCGGGCATGTGGTCGGAATGGCTCGAGCTAATAGCTGTCACAAAGACTTCCGCTCAGCATCGGAGGGGGAGAGGGTCCCAAAAGGAGACTTCTGCTCAGTCTCACACCGGCAAGCGATTCGGAGACCCCATTCAAAACTGAGTCGAAGGATTACTAAACCCTCAGGCAAATCTGCGTGCGCCGAGCGAGATTCGAGGCCAGGTGAGTGTTCACCACTGCTGATGCACACACATCCCCAATGAGCCTCATCCATCACTGGACACGCTCAGTTTCTCTTCGTCCTGTATATGACCCAGGTTCCCAGAGCTTTGGCAACAAGCTGACCTCCGCTCTTTATCTCCGACTCCAAAATGGCGCTCTTGCTGCTTTTCTTAATAACGGTCGTATCGCAGGTAAGCATGCCGGATGTTATCGCCTTCAAATACACTATGCTTACCTCGATACTTGCACATTGCTCCCCTTCCTCCAAGGTTGAAACGAGTGCAAAACCCATGCCCGAGTCCGCCATAGTGAAAAGGGCTCCTCCGTGCACGGTTCCGTAGGGGTTCAGCAGCAAGTCATTCACTTTTAACACGCACTGGCTGTAACCCTTTTCCCCCTTGGTAAAGGTCAAACCCGCATGCTTACCGAATCGGTCTAGCCCTTTCAACTCTAAGGTAATCTTCTTCGGCATTCTGACGCCCCCTATTTCCTACCATATCTTTAAGATGCAGCCTGAATACTTCTTGCGGTAGTATAAATACCGCAGTAGAATACCGCAAGTGGTAGGAAACTCGTCAACACCGAGGCCCACCGATGTTTGTGACCAAAAATGTTTATCAACTAAGCGGCATGAGGGGCTTTGGAATCTCAGGCTCAAATGTATTTCTGCTGCTCGATGATAGCATTACGGTGGTTGATGCCGGGCTCAGAGGCGGGTCTGCCAATATACTGAATCAGGTTAGACGGCTGGGCTACAAACCTTCTGACGTCGCTTATATCATCCTCACACACCACCATGCTGACCACATCGGCAGCTTAGCTGGGTTGAAGAAAGCAACTGGAGCCAAAGTCATGGCGCATCCTGCTGACGCTCCACACATAGATGGGACTTTGCCGCAGCCGGGTCCAGCAAGGCCAAAATGGCTAGGTAAAATGCTATCTCCTTTTGGCAGGTTGTGGGCTACTTTACCAGCAGAAGTGGACAAACTGATCGATGACAGTGAGGAGCTTCCCATGCTTGGCGGTATCAAGATATTGCACACCCCGGGCCACACGCCAGGCAGCATTAGCCTGTTCGTGCCGCAGGAAAAGCTGGTTATCGTGGGTGATTTGCTTACCCATAGATTCAGGCTGAGCATGCCTTCACGGCTGTTCACCGTTGACACTGGTCAAGAAATAAACTCCATAAAGAAGTTAGCAGGTCTTGACTTCGATATCATAGCCTTTGGTCACGGCCGGCCTATTCGGCGTGAAGCTCGTGATGCAGTCACCGGTTTTGCACAGAAACTTGAGACCAAGCATAAAGTATAAAGCAAGCCTCCCAATGTAGTGCTTCATGCTACCTGTTAGCTTGACTCTGAAAAGCAGATTGTCTAGAATGTGGATTATGAAAAAGTCATTGGGTTTCTACGCCGTTGTTGCCGGCATAATAGTGGTAGTGGTTGGCATGCTGGTTGGTCTGGGTCTGGCTGGAAAGTGGATTGCCTTCCTTACTATCGCCATCCTTGCTATCCTCATGTTTGTATTTCTCTCCGACATGTCGAGCGAGCAGAAGAAATCAAGATAACTACGCTGCTCAATTGCTGCCAGTACGCGCTGTTCACTTATCGGCTCGACATTCTCTCACAAAGCTGACCATATTCCCCTTACGAAAATCCAGGATACTGAAGAATCTTCTCAGTTGCTCGTCATCTTCTCTCAAAAGCACCTGTACATCAACCTTGTTTTGCTCACAAACCTCGCAAAACTTTTCCACCAGCCTCCGACCTATGCCCAAATGCTGATACTTGGGGTGTACCCCTACCATGTCTATCCACCCCTTTATATCCTTTCCATATTCTACTCCCCGAATGTCTCCCAGAAGGAAGCCCACTACCACCCTGTCTACCTCAGCTATAAAGCTCAGAGCCGGACGATATACTGCCGCCTCCACTTCGGCCGCTACCTGCCATGAGATAGCTCGCTGCGGGCCAGATAACGACCTGTCTATTACTTCTACTTTTGGCATATCCTCGTCAGCCATGCGACGAATCGTGATTTTAGTCTCATCTACTCCCACTGCTGACCTCCGACGTCTGCCTAAATACACCCACTATCTAAATAGGTTATCACTATAGCACAGAGCCAGTTCCTTGTGCTAGTATACATATCGCTTTAGAATATCGCAAGAACAGGCTGCCTGTCCCTTGACCTCCTGTGCGACTGGTGGCACAATGTAAGGTGAACGACAGGGACAAGGAGGGACGCCATGTTATTCGTTACGCTTTTGACCCCGAAAGGCAAAGGACGGGAAGCTGTCAACTATCTGAAGAAGCTCAAGGCTCCCAAAGGCATCAAGATCCTCAATATCTATTTCACCATGGGTCGTTACGATGGGGTAATTATCTTCGAGGCAGCCGATGCCAAAACGGCAATAAGGTTTGCTGCGGACGTGGGCTTTACTACCGACTACTCGGTAGAGACCCTGACCGCTATACCAGCCAAAGACATGTAAGTCACGGTATGCTTCACGGCGTTAACTTCTCAATTTGGAGGCAGCAATGCCAAAGAAAACTCATGCTACCTGTTTGACCTGCGGCAAAAGTGCGGAATACGAAGCTTGCACCCAGAAATGCGCCTCGCCGGAGGATGCCCGCTGCATAGTGCTTGAGGGCTGGCTATCCGTCGCTCACTGGAAGGGCAGGATGGAAGCCGAACGCTATGATTTCTGCTCCTTTACCTGCCTTCAGAAGTGGGTAGAGGGAAAGGTGCCTAAGGTCCCCGAGTCATTCTTCAAGGCTTTCGGTGAAGATTAGAACCAGCGGGCAGATTTAGAGCTGGCGCTTAAAGAATCAGAGACAACAAGATGGCAAAATATAAGTGCACCATTTGTGGCTACATTTACGATCCGGAGAAAGGAGACCCCAAGGGCAACATCCCGCCCGGGACCCCGTTCGAGGAACTGCCTGATACCTGGGTTTGCCCTGTGTGCGGCTGGTTCAAAAATAAGTTCAGACAAATATAGCTGAATTTGACCTGCTCTTTCCACTATACAAAGTCCAGAGACAGGTAGCCTCTATTCCTGGCTTTGCCGTAGACCAGCTTAGCCACGGCTATGTCCTCGATAGCCAGTCCCGTAGAATCGAAAACAGTGATAGCCTTTTCGTCCTTCCTGCCCTGTTTCTTGCCTGCGACTAACTCGCCCAAGGTGGCATGAACTTCCTCGACTTTATAGAGCCCTTTACTTACAGGCACATTGATTTCGCCGGCAACTGACGCCTGCCTCAGGTCATCGACCACCACCACCGCTTTCTTCAGCAGAGAAGGCTCGAGTTCCTCCTTCCCCTCCGCGTCAGCGCCGATGGCATTTATATGCGTCCCCGGGCATACCAAGTCGCTTTTCAGAAACGGCTCCCTGGCCGTAGTGACTGTACATACGATGTCAGAGTCCACCGTTTCCTCAAGGGAGCACGCTTTTATCGAATATGCAGGGAACGACTTGATGAATGTCTCAACAGCGGGAGCACGCTTGTCGAACACCTTGACTTGCCGTAGGTCGAACAGCTCACTGTGAGCCATTAACTGAGTGTAGGACTGGCGGCCAGCGCCCACGATGCCCAGTGTATGTGAGCCCTTTCGCGCCAGGTATTTCGACGCGATAGCTGCCGCTGCCCCGGTCCGATAGGCTGTGAGATCCGTTGCATCCATCACAGCCAGGGGATAGCCTGTCTCGGGGTCATTGTAAATAATGACTCCCATAACGGTAGGCAAGCCCAGAGACTGGTTTTGTGGATGTACATTGACCCACTTCATCCCAGCAGCCCCTGGGATAGCTCCGGGCATGGCTCGAAAATCGCCCTGCTCCAGCACGAGGTATGCCTTGGGCGGCATGCTTGCCCTGCCCAGCGCCCAGTCCTTGAAAGCCTGCTCCACCGCTTTTATGACCTCGGCCATATTTAGAAGACTTCTCACATCGTTCTTATTCAGGAAAAGAGTAGGCATATCTCCTTTACTCCTTGCGTTGACTCTACTGATACTTCGCAAATACAGGGTCACATTGATAATACATGATACCGCCAACGCATCAACGAGGCAAGGCAACATATAGTTTACAGAAATAACATTAAATGTCTTGTGGAGCACAAAACGTTATAAAGTGTGTTATATTGATGGAGTGACTGAGCAGTACGGATATGCCGGCAAAATCCTGAGAGTCGACTTATCCTCGGGAAGCATAAGCCTTATGTCAACTAGGGACTATGCCGAGAGGTTTCTGGGCGGCAGGGGCATCGCAGCCAAAATCTACTGGGATGAGGTGCCCCCGCAGGTCAAGGCCTTCGACCCCGAAAACCGGCTGATATTTGCTACCGGGCCTCTGGCAGGGCTCAAAGGCGTGAGCGGCTCCAGATGGCAAATCTGCGGCAAATCTGCCCTCACTACCCCCGAATACTTCAACTACTGCAACCTGGGTGGAAATTGGGGCGCTCAGCTCAAGCTTGCAGGCTACGATGCGCTGGTCATTCAAGGGAAGTCGCAGAAACCGGTCTATATCCTCATAGAGGATGAAAAGGTTCAAATCAGGGATGCCTCCGCCCTCTGGGGGAAAAGCACTATCGAAGCACGCGAAATCCTGAAAGAGCAGTCGGGAAGCCCGGTAAGTGTTGTTGCTATCGGTCCCGCTGGGGAAAATCTGGTCACATTCGCCTCTGTCCTTGCCGATAACGATGCCAGCGGCTCCAGCGGCCTGGGAGCGGTAATGGGCTCCAAGAAACTCAAAGCAATAGCAGTGAGAGGCAGCAGCAAGGTTAGTGTAGCTGACCCGCAGAGATATCGAGAGCTGGCACAATATGCCCGTAAACTAAGGCAGGGGATAAGCATGGGGATAACGCCTGGCACCGACCAGGGCATGAAGCTAAAGAGAGACTACTGCTGGGGCTGCACCGGCGGCTTCTGCTTCAGGGGAATTTATAAAGCATCCAACGGCAAAGCAGGCAAATACATGTGCGGCGCAGCGACCTTCTACATCCTGCGGGCACGCAATTACTATGGCGAATCGAACGAGGTGCCTTTCCTCGCCAGCAGGCTCTGCAACGAGTACGGCGTCGACACTCACCAGATGGACACCATGATGCAGTGGCTCTCAAAATGCCATCAGGCGGGCATCCTCACCGACGAGAACACAGGTATCCCTCTCTCCAAGCAGGGCAGCTTAGAATTCATAGAGACCCTGGTCAGAAAGATTGCCCTTCGTGAGGGCATTGGAGATATCTTAGCTCGTGGACACTGGAGGGCAGCCGAGGCCATAGGACAGGGGGCAAAGGAGTTGCTCACTGACTACATCACAGATACCGGTCACTTCGCCCTGATCGAGAACCCCAGGATGTATATCACCACGGGGCTGCTCTACGCCATGGAGCCGAGGCAGCCCATGAACCAGTTGAACGAGATGGGCTCTCTGAATTTATGGCTTATGTGGGTCTATAAGCAGGATGGCGCGTTCGTCTCCAACGACGTGTTCCGCGCCATCGCTAAGAGATTGATGGGAAGCGAGGCTGCGGTCGATTTTACAACCTACGAGGGGAAGGCGCTGGCAGCGAAAATGATACAGGACCGCGAATGCGCCAAGGAGAGCCTCATTCTTTGCAGCTATCTCTTCCCTATCATGTTCTCCAGGCAAACCGAAGACCGTGTGGGCGACCCCAGCCTGGAAAGCAGGATACTCTCCGCAGTAACCGGGAATGAGATAGATGAGGCTGGTCTTTACAGGATAGGCGAGCGCATATTTAATTTGCAGAGGGCGATACTTGCCCGGGAAGGCCATCGAGGGAGAGACAGCGATAGGATTTCCGAGTACAACTTCACTAAGCCCCTTAAATTCGATTTACACAATCCCGAATTGCTGTCCCCCGGGAAAGGCAACGAGGTGGTAAACAAAAAGGGCGCTGTGCTTGACAGAGATAAGTTCGAGAGGTTGAAGGATGAATACTATGGCCTCAGAGGCTGGGATATTAGCACAGGCCTGCAGACGCGAGCTAAGCTCGAGGAACTCGGGCTGGGCGACATGGTGCCAGATCTAAAGCAAAGAGGACTCATAGTATAACGCTTGGCAAACAGAGACGCTGAAGATTTAAGGAGGTATTAAATGGAGAGATGGTTTCTCACCGTGGAGAGCAACTGCTTTGACCCGTCGAAGGAAAAGAAGTTCAGCGACTGGTACAACAACATTCACCTGCCGGACATCCTGGAGATCCCCGGATTTATGCACGCTGCATTCTTCGAAAACACCAATCCGTCAGAGGGGCAGGGTAAGTTCTTGGCTACATACGAGATTGAAACTGACAACCTGGCTGGGACTCTGGCTAAATTTGACGAAATCGTCAATAAGAGGGCAAAGCAAGGGCGCATGAGCGAGCTTGGGGTAGCTGTGGGGGGAGGGCTCTACCGGCAGGTAAGCGCTCCCGTAAAAAAGAAGAAGGGGAAAAAGAAGTAGAGGCTTTAGCCTCAATACCTGAATCTTGCGCTAGTGGGCTGTATCCAGAATACAACGGTGAGGCTGAACGATGAAAGTAATCTATCCCGCGCTGACATACAGGGAAATCCCCGAGTCCATGATGATCAAACCCGCAGACGACGCCTGGCATCCATTGAAGGACAGAAACTATATCGAATGGTGGTACTTCGATGTGATGAACGGAGATGGGAGCATTATCAGAGGACAATTCTACATCTCCGGCGATGTTTCCAAGCCCGGCAGGGTATTAACCGGGGTCAGAGCCACCTATGTTGCGCCTGATGGAACAGAGATTACTTTAGAAGAGAAATTTCCCTATTCCTCCTTTAAGGCTTCCACCGAATCCTGCGATGTACAGATCGGTAAAAACTTCATTAAGGGAGACCTCTCACATTACACGCTTCATATCGAGGACAGCGAAAAATCCCTCGACCTGGAGCTTGACTCCAGGATGGGCGGCTTCACCAGCTATACCTGCTTCGGAGATGAGACAAGGCGCATGTATTGGGTTGTCCCCCAGCCGCGCGGCCATGCCCGGGGAACCTTCAAGACTAAGGAAAATAATTTCAGCATAGATGGCTTGGGCTACCGCGACCACAACTGGCTGAATTTCTTTCCCATGAACGTCATACAGTATTGGGACTGGGGCAGAGTCTATGATAAAGAGTTCACCTTTATCTTTGCGGACATCGTTACCACCAGGAGACTGGGGAACGCCCACATAAAACCTCTGGTGATTTATGATTCATCCAAGCTGCTCTACGTCACCAACGAATCAACTAAGTGGAGCCTTCACAAGGCAGATATCAAGCTTGATCCCGACACAAAGCTAGCACTTCCCGGGAGACATCTGGTAAAGGCTCAGGATGGAGATTTATCCCTCGAGTTGAATTTGCACTTGGAGAGGGTCTTTCAGCGAATAGACCTGCTGGCTGACTACAATCCAGTGGTAAGATGGTTAATCCGAACCTTCAAGGCAAAGCCATCAGTAACTTCCTACTTCTCCAAGGGCTCAGGAAATTTGAGCCTCGCCGGACGGCAGAGCGCTTTGACCTGCACCGCAGTACATGAGCTTGTCCGAAACATCTGAGCGCTCAAACATTCCCATAGTCCTTTTCGCACCTTGCGGCCCGATGAAATTGCCCCGCTTATATGAATAAGAGGTCCCCCAAGTAACAGATATTGACACCTGGGTCATAATTCCGTAGATTATCTTCGAAAGAAGTCTCCCCAAGAAACACACGGCGCGCGCGAGCCCTGCAGTTTGTATCTTACAAATTAAAGGAGGCCATAAATGACCATCCCCAACTTTTCGCTAAAGGGCAAGGTAGCTATCATCGCGGGAGGGGGCAGAGGCATCGGTAAGGCGATCGCCCTGGGATTCGCTGAAGCTGGCGCCGATATTATGATCGCGGATATCAACATGGAGGAAGCAAACAAGACCATAGAGCAGATCAAAGCTCTGCACCGGCGTGCTCTGGCGGTTGAGACCAATATCTCTATCAAAAGCCAGGTGGACAATATGGTAGCGAAAGCCCTCGAGGAGTTTGGCACGATCGATATCCTGGTGAATGATGCAGCCATTAACATCATGCGTCCTCTCGTTGACCTTCGAGAGGATGGTTGGGACAGGGTAATGAACGTCGACCTCAAAGGATATTTCCTGTGCAGTCAGGCAGCAGCGAAGGTGATGATGGGTAAACAAACTGGCAATATAATCAACATGGTGTCCACTGGCGCCGTAAAGGCAGCCCCGGGGCTGGGTGCCTACAGCATAGCCAAGGCCGGTGTGGTCATGCTTACTAAACTCCTGGCTGTCGAGCTGGCCGCCTATAATATTCGTGTCAACGCCATCGGTCCCTACCTGGTCAAAACTGCGTTCAGCCAGCCCATGTGGGCAGACCCTGATTCATGTAAGGCTTTGGAGGCCTCCATTCCGCTCGGTCGCAT
>Ga0315274_10009510_pt1 | contig 14038 bp, 12 predicted proteins | sample YL17G02_20_MG_FD_203700 | JGI IMG/M metagenome (GOLD analysis project Ga0315274, IMG submission 203700) | Sediment microbial communities from Yellowstone Lake, YNP, Wyoming, USA - YL17G02_20 | ecosystem: Environmental > Aquatic > Freshwater > Lake > Sediment | place: USA: Wyoming | collected...
GTCGGTTCATCCCCGCACGCACGGGGAACACGGAATCCGAGGCGCACCATACGTTTCATTGGGCGGTTCATCCCCGCACGCACGGGGAACACCTCCAGTGGGAGGAAGATCCAGGTTTTGTTCGCGGTTCATCCCCGCACGCACGGGGAACACCGCGCGGAGGGATACCAGCGTTGCGAGGATCTCGGTTCATCCCCGCACGCACGGGGAACACCATTTGATCTCGTAGCTGAACTCCTCGTCCTGCGGTTCATCCCCGCACGCACGGGGAACACTGGAGAACTGATCGGGGTTAAGATCTCGTCATCGGTTCATCCCCGCACGCACGGGGAACACACGATCGGAGTTGGCACTCGTCCAAACGGCAACGGTTCATCCCCGCACGCACGGGGAACACTTCGAGGATCTGAAGGAAGAGATAGGCACACTCGGTTCATCCCCGCACGCACGGGGAACACCAGCGGTTCGGCCAAACCGCGTCTCTACCGCTCGGTTCATCCCCGCACGCACGGGGAACACTTCGACAAGGCCGGGACGATCAAGAACGAGATCGGTTCATCCCCGCACGCACGGGGAACACTTCGACAAGGCCGGGACGATCAAGAACGAGATCGGTTCATCCCCGCACGCACGGGGAACACCGGCTACGACCATGCCTGTTCTTCGGCACTTTCGGTTCATCCCCGCACGCACGGGGAACACCGCTCCTGGTCCCGGGCAAGGGACAGATCGATCGGTTCATCCCCGCACGCACGGGGAACACCCCGCTGTGGCGTTACTCAGCTATCAAAGATTCGGTTCATCCCCGCACGCACGGGGAACACTGCTTCTCGGACGCGAGCTCACGTTGATTCTCCGGTTCATCCCCGCACGCACGGGGAACACATGTCAAGACAGATTCGGGCCAGCCCGAACGACGGTTCATCCCCGCACGCACGGGGAACACTACGCTCGATAATTCTAAACGCAGAGCTAGCACGGTTCATCCCCGCACGCACGGGGAACACTGCGTCGGCATTGCCTTTTTCGGACTCGCTTTCGGTTCATCCCCGCACGCACGGGGAACACCGCCTCGTAACTGATACCAAATGGACCGGAGTCGGTTCATCCCCGCACGCACGGGGAACACGCTAGTGGGAACTCGGAGCAGGTAAAGGAAATCGGTTCATCCCCGCACGCACGGGGAACACCGAGAGTCGGCCAGCAGGAATTGAAACAAACCCGGTTCATCCCCGCACGCACGGGGAACACCCAGAACGGGGAAGGAGACCCAAGTGTTAATCCGGTTCATCCCCGCACGCACGGGGAACACAGTGCTTCAGTGGGTGCGGAATCACCGCCATACGGTTCATCCCCGCACGCACGGGGAACACTGGGTAACTGGTGGCCTTGGGGGATTCAGAATCGGTTCATCCCCGCACGCACGGGGAACACGACAATCCGACGAAGGCCCAAGAGACGGGCACCGGTTCATCCCCGCACGCACGGGGAACACTGATCTTCGCCACGCTCACGAACCGCCGCTACCGGTTCATCCCCGCACGCACGGGGAACACGTTCGAGAACCCGACACCACCGACACCTACACCGGTTCATCCCCGCACGCACGGGGAACACGACAACCGCCGATGCTGTTCTTGCCATACTTACGGTTCATCCCCGCACGCACGGGGAACACAACGCGACGGCGAGGTAAACGACGCACCACGCCGGTTCATCCCCGCACGCACGGGGAACACATTGGCGGGGATTTCGTTCGGGGCGAGATTAACGGTTCATCCCCGCACGCACGGGGAACACGTTGATACCGCCGGATGCTGATGTGATGGAATCGGTTCATCCCCGCACGCACGGGGAACACAATTTACACCGGAACCGGCAAGATAAGTAACGCGGTTCATCCCCGCACGCACGGGGAACACTTTCGCAATCGGCCAATGAGGATGAAGGCGAGCGGTTCATCCCCGCACGCACGGGGAACACGTGAACCGGTTGGGCCCGACGGCGAGCGCCGCCGGTTCATCCCCGCACGCACGGGGAACACATCGGTATCATCGTCCTGATCGTGAGAATTTTCGGTTCATCCCCGCACGCACGGGGAACACTCAGTGGGAAACGATTTGGACGATTAATTATTCGGTTCATCCCCGCACGCACGGGGAACACGCCGTCAAGCCGGTCACGCAGTCGAATTCCTACGGTTCATCCCCGCACGCACGGGGAACACGCCGCCCAGACGGTCCCGCCGAGCAGATCCGCCGGTTCATCCCCGCACGCACGGGGAACACTCGTACTGCAGTCCGGCGCCCGCCAGTTGCTTCGGTTCATCCCCGCACGCACGGGGAACACCGAACAAGGGCGACGCGATGATGTATTGGAATCGGTTCATCCCCGCACGCACGGGGAACACGCTGACCGGTTTCTCCCGATTTCCATAGCCGACGGTTCATCCCCGCACGCACGGGGAACACGCGTAGTGGACGCGGCGAGTCTTACCGCGGTACGGTTCATCCCCGCACGCACGGGGAACACGTGTGGCAGGCGAGCGACAAAAGAATGTAAGGCGGTTCATCCCCGCACGCACGGGGAACACCTGTAGCCTTCCACAGAGAACTTGTGGACTGGCGGTTCATCCCCGCACGCACGGGGAACACGTCGTCGCATCACCCGCGCCCGTCGCCGTGATCGGTTCATCCCCGCACGCACGGGGAACACAACCCCTTGTATCCTTACGTGATCAAGCTCGCCGGTTCATCCCCGCACGCACGGGGAACACTGTTCGAGTCCGAGTCCCGAACACTTCTCACCCGGTTCATCCCCGCACGCACGGGGAACACGACGCGAGCGAGCTGAAGCCTGATGACCTGGTCGGTTCATCCCCGCACGCACGGGGAACACGTATGATGGAAGCTGACACGAGTAAACTCCCTCGGTTCATCCCCGCACGCACGGGGAACACCACAACCTCAGCGCGAACGATGCTTCCGTCGTCGGTTCATCCCCGCACGCACGGGGAACACTCAGTTCTGTCATCCGCCATCCACATGATTGACGGTTCATCCCCGCACGCACGGGGAACACTGATCATATATTCCCCGAAAGCAACGTCCATTCGGTTCATCCCCGCACGCACGGGGAACACGTCCGTGCCCGAAACCTTCGTCAACTCGACAGCGGTTCATCCCCGCACGCACGGGGAACACTTCATTTGGCGTAGGAATATGAGATAAGTGCGCGGTTCATCCCCGCACGCACGGGGAACACGATGGGACGAGGCGGATGAATCGCGCCTTGATCGGTTCATCCCCGCACGCACGGGGAACACGGTATAGTCCGCCTCATCCAGCGTCAGCACGCCGGTTCATCCCCGCACGCACGGGGAACACCAACGGGAGAGACTACATAATAGATAAGGGCGCGGTTCATCCCCGCACGCACGGGGAACACCGCGACGGCGGAGGATTGCGAGGAAGAAACACCGGTTCATCCCCGCACGCACGGGGAACACACTTTGTCATCGGTGCCATGATAGCGTTGGTGCGGTTCATCCCCGCACGCACGGGGAACACACTTCTTCCGTTTCCCTGTAATCATTGGCCAAAAAGGAGGGTCGCCAGTCTACCAAATGAAAAGCGTTTCATGGCTTGATGTCACTGGATCTGCTCGTCGGCTGTCTGCCCACCATCTGCAGGCATGAAGGAAACCAGCTTCAGGCCATCCATCTCCCTTGGAATCCTTCGATTCTTCCCGAGCGTCATGAAGTCAAAGCCCGATTCCGTATTTGTGGTCCATGCCATGACGGCATTGCCCTCATCCAGCCCCTTATCAACTTGCTCCCATATCATCTCACGCACTCTCCGCGACACCTTGCCGACATAGACGCCTGCTCGCACTTCCAGGAGCCATATGGCTAACCGACCTCGCAATCGAGGCGGAACGTTTTCAACCACGATGACCGTCATCGCCAATAGCCTCCTTGTTGGGAATCGCTATCTCCACCGACTCCACCGGCGCCTTTGGCATTTGCAGACCTCCGGCCGCCAGAACTTGTTCAATAGTCGGAATGATGCGCTCCAAAACCTTGGATTGCCGGAACGCGTCGCGGCATGCCAAGCGGACATCCCGCTCGGGATTGGCGGGATTCTTTGCTGCAATCCTAAATGCCACAGGCACAACGGTCTCGAACTTGAAAATGTCCGCGATGTCGTAGACAAAAGACTGGGGTTTGCCGGTATGGATGAATCCGACGGCCGGTGCATAACCTGCTGCCAAGATCGCCGCCTCACAGATCCCGTAGAGACACGCCGTCGCGGAACTCAGGCATCGGTTCGGCACGTCCCCACTGCCCCATTCCGTATAGTCGTAGTTGCGCGATTTCCATTCCACCTTGTATTGTCTGGCCAAGAGATCGTACATCTTACGCACGCGCACGCCTTCGATACCCCGAAGTTGCTCCACGCTTCGCTTTGCCGGGGGATCTTCCTTGAAGCGCATCGCATACATCTTCCGGACGACCTTTAATCGAGCCTCGTCATCGAGCGCCAACTTCGCTTGATACAAGAGTCTGTCCGCCCTCGCCCCACCCGGCTGGCCCGAGGCATACAGCCGCACGCCTCCGTCTCCAATCCAGACAAGCAGACATCCCACACGCGACGCAAGAGTCACAGCCGCATGCGACACCCGCGTTCCGGGTTCGAGCATAAGGCATGCCACGCCGCCGACAGGGATATGCGTTCGCACGCCGTTCTTGTCGACAATGACAAACGCTCCGTCTAACACGTCGAGGTTTCCCTTCTCGACGAACAAGACCGAGACTCGGTCTTTCATCGGAATCGGTTTGAGCGGAGGGAGTATGGGTTCGGCCACTATTTCTTCCCTTTCAGTTTCTTCCTGCTTTCCGGCTCGGTCAGATAGTTCTCTGGAGAAACGTCGCGGTCAGTTGTGTGAAATCATCGTCGATGTACATCGAGCTCTACTGTTCAACTTCCTCCCTTTGGAAACCGATGCGCCTGCGTTTCGGCTCTGGTAACTGGGGTGGTTCCATGAGTTTTCGCAATTCAGCGAGAACGTAGACGATGGCTTGCTCATGCGAATCAAGGCGCTGGGTGAGCTGCTTTTCCAACTCTTGCAGTTTTTCCAGGAACGCCCGGTTTGCCGACATTGTCTGCCGCATCTTGATAAACGCACGCACAACAAAAATGCTCATTTGGACCGCGCGCTCACTCTTCAGGACGGTAGCAACCATGGTTGCGCCGTGTTCGGTGAAGGCAAAAGGCAGGTATCGGCGTCCACCACGCCCTTCGTCTGAGGTCACAATTTGTGACTTCAAAGAGGTCCACTCCTGTTTTGTTAGTTGAATCAGAAAATCGGACGGAAAGCGGTTCGCGTTACGTTTTACAGCCTGGTTCAGCTTCTTCGTCGAGACACCATACACTTGGGCGAGATCAACATCGAGAATAACCCGCTCACCACGTATTGTGTGGATGACCGAATCGATATGAATGAACGGTATGAGTTTGTTCCGCTTTCGTTTCAACGGTTTCACTTTTAAGCCAGAATATTGTTCGCTGTCAGAGAGCCCTCATCTGTTTTGCCGGAAGTTCCGGGTCTTCGATCTCCTGCATTCGTTTGTATCCGACCTTAGCAGGCCACCGTTTGAACGGTTCAGCTTTGGGCGACGGGATGGATTGGATGACGCGGAAGAGGCCTTCAGCGTTGGCACAATCGGTTTCTCTCAGCTTTCCGTCGGGGGCAGTCAATTTCAACCCGTGACAAATCGTCACGACTTCACTTCCTTCCTCATTCAGCCGTTGTTTCAGTTTTCTCCAGTAGGCCGCTGCGTCGGCGCTCTCCGTGAGGACAGCACATACATCAACGATGGAGAACCACCACTCGTTGTTGTGGAGCGTTCTTCGGATTGTCTTCCCTTTGAAAACGGCGATACTTTCGTCCATCCGCAGGTCTCCTCCTTGTTTCGCAAGTTACGTGAGACGCCTAATCATCATAAGCCCGCAGCCGAAACCTTTGGCGGGGCCGATGCCTTTATATAGACATTCTTTGATAAAAACGTCGGCATCGGTCACGGTGAGGATTCCATTGAAATCAAGAGTGCTGAAGGTGATCGGTTTTGTTGCTTCTCGCTTAAACAGTCTATGCAGAACGTAACCATCCGCTCGCACCGTCGGCGTTTCTTTGTGATCCTCTACAAGAAAACCATAGGCCACATCCCGATCCTTCAGCCAAGCTAGACCTGCTTCCTGAATAAGAGTTGCAACATGAGGTCTTTGCTGATGCGGCAATCTGTTGAATCTAATGCGGGTCTTGGCGTCCATGACCACATCATGCCGCTGCTGTCGGTCATTCGCATCTCGCTTACTGCGAATTGGGTTGACTCGTAGTGAGAAGGCCAGACGCTCACCCTTTGAGATTTTAGGAGTATATTGCTTTGAGTGAATTTCCCAAAGGTCGCTTGGGTCATTCGGTTCTCTCTCTGACACCGTGTAGAATGTCGGCCAACCATCAACAGCTTCATAACGATACAGAAAATCCCGCCTTCTATCAGGTCCATCGCTGAACAAATTCCAGATCAACTTGTGCAACTCATAGCCATTGCTCGTTCCGAGGCTAACCAGATCTCTGGGTTTCACGTCTTGCCGGAGTCTAACTACGCTAAAATACATGGTTAATCCTCCTTCGGCCATTGTGCACATTTGATCAAGCGCGATGAAAAAGTCCACGATGTTCGCGACACTGGCAGATCGTTATGCATTCTCGTCATGATCGGCACGCTCGCAAGTGGATGTCCCAGTGAAATACCTTCTTCCCAGTAGACAACGGACTCTCTTCGGTCGAGCAAAGGTTTCACGCTGTCAAATTGTCTAAAACGAAGCTCACCAGCTATAAAAGCTTCCGACAGCGTATTGCAGTGAATTGCCTGAGGTTCGAGCGGCAACCCCGTGGGACAAGATTTTCTCCCGAGATAGAGCGGAAACCTTGGGCATGTTAACTTTTCTGTGACTGTCTGAAATGCCGGGAAGCTTTCATTTTTTCGCCATATAACAACTGTTGCGAGGAAATCAAGAACATAATACCGGCTCGTTAAGATAAGTGAATTCTTCCAGTCATCTTTTCTCTGCCTGAGTTTTTCCCTTATGATACTTATTTCATCATGGCGTGAAGCACACAACTCCTCATCTTGCTTATAAGTGAACACCGTATGATAGTCAGCGAGCGGTTGATTCGCTAAATGGTCAACTTTCACAGCCATGCCAAACGATGCAACAAATTCGATCCAGAAACCTTCCGGTTCAGTTCTTCGCAGTCCCAGCGCGGCCCCCATGAGACCAGCAATTGCCGATTTGGTTGGAGCATGGAGTGTTGGGCGCCGCCTTGTGAGAGTCGTATCGCCCCAAGATGCCATCGGGCCGAATAATCTGAAAGCCAAGAATTCCATTGCTCACCTCGCTCTTAATTCAGTTCGGGAAGATCACGGCAAAATTTGGCAAGGTCTTCGCATGAACCGACACGTTTGTGAATATCAAAAATGTATTCACCTGTTTTCTCATCGGGCTTGGCGAATGAGTAAGCTGTATCGAAATCTGTCTTAACCTTTCTGAGTGCCTCAATCGAATCATTGATGATGTCCTCGCTCCGGATTGGTTTCAGGAATGCTGCAGCAAGGGAACGGGGTTGAATCGACCCTTTTTCGGCCAGTACGAAAGATGCGATTGCCCTTGATGCATGTGAGTTTTGTTTTCCTCCTGGTGAAACATAGACCAAAGAGCATACGAGTGCTTCTACAACATCTTTTGCAAGTTCACGGTCGCCCTTCAAGTTTGTCAAAAGCGTTTTTGTGTCGAGGCATACATACAGGTAGTAAACACCAAAATTGAAACCAGCGGAACTGACAAGCGCTGCCCCTCTTTTGTTAATATCGTCAACCGCCGTGAAGTAGTCGACTTCATTAACAATGGGATGCACCGTCAAACTATGGGCAACCTGACATGCTGCTTCAACATTCCAGTCGGGACGTGAGGCTGACATACGACCAAAAAGCGAAGTGTCAATCGTAGCAGGAAAGTCCTTAGCATAGAAATCGATTTGTTCCGCCAGCTTGTCAGCGACGGGATTTTTTTTAGCTTGACTTTTCCTTTCCCTGTTGCCCTTGTCAGTCTTTTCTTTCTTTTCCTTCCTTGATGCTGCATCCTTACGCAATTTCAGGATTTCATCAATATAGGCAGGATGCTTCTCTTTCTTCACATAGGCGGCGATGTCCTCAGCAATTTTCTCAAGCGCCTTGACTTCACCGGCCTTAATAACAATCACCTGCTTGTGGGAGAATTCGGCCCATTTGCTTGCGTCTTCTTCCGGCTCTGTTTCATCAAGATTCTCGGTGCCTGGATCAGCTGAATCTTCCGTCGCCTTGCCTCCAAGCAGGCTGAATACATCCGTAGACCAAACTTTGATGTCTGCGTCTGGAACACCAAGATTCTCCAAACGTGCAGCAAATACATCAGAAACGTACTTCCTCGTGCGCAGGCTCTTTTTCGTTTCGTAGTCAATCAGGTTTCGAAATACGTCACCATTTCGATACCAGTATTTATTGCACTGTGAGGAGATCCTTCCACGATTGACATTGCCGAATTTCGCGGTTTTTGGCATCCCTGATTCGTCACGATTCAAGTTTGACGGCGGATAAGCCGTAAGGATGTGAAGTTGCAGGAAAGTGTTTTGCTTCTTGAGTTCCATGATTGGGTTCTCCTTATTATTAAATGTCTGTATTCCCATAATATCTATAAAGCCAATCGCGCCGTGTCCAGTCATTCCAGTTGACAACACCATCTGCCATGTCAGTAATGTTTGCACGGTCTCCCATTATTCGAATGACTGATGAAAGTTCTCTTATGATGTCCTCATCTTCTTCTGCTGCTAGGATACGTTTCAAACGGATCTTGGATATAAGGGGGGCGCCCCTTCGTGGTTCCGACATTTGTTTGGCAAACGTGCTATGCCCGTTGTGGTATCTGAGTCTTGCAACAAGCGCGGCTGCAACCGCCACCCTATCTGAGTTAAATGAATTCACGCTATAACCTGCTTCTCTTAACCTGCGAATTAAGAGATGGTAAAATCCAACTTGCGCAACATCGAAAGGCGTTTGTGCTCGTTTAAGCTCGGCCCGCGCTGCTGTGTGCTTCGCCAATTCTTTGCGCCAAGTCATTAGAATTTCGCAAGCCCGTTCACCATTCTTGAACCTTAATCTCTCCACTTTTGTCCTCCTTTCTCGTCCTGTAAAGACTATTTAACTTCTTCATCAAATCAGCTCTGTGCTCGGCGACGATGCTCATCGTTTCTGAACTAAAAGCATCAAAATCAATGATCGAATCAAAGATATTGATAGCATGGTTTCTTACTCGGTTGCTCCAACTTAGCAATACTTCGTCCGAGCTTCTGAGCCCAGAAACAATATCCTGCAGTCCCTTTACATGTGAATAGAAATCTTGCTCTGAAGCCTGCCAGAAGCGAGTCGAAATTGGCTCCTTATCTATTTTCGGCCAATTCACCTTTCTCCCCTTCTCACCTTTGGATATCAGTCCTATCGCCCTACCTGCGTATTTCTGCAAATGTTCTGCGGCTTTCGTAGCAATGTCCATTAATTGATGTACCACATGCTCTGCATCTTTTTCTGCTAATTTGTCTCCAGTGGGGAGAGAAATAATAGAAAACTCCCCATCGTCCCAAAAAAGAGCCATTTTGGAGCTACAAACATATCCAAACGCCCATAGTTTCTCTGCTTTATTTCTTTGCTTCGCAGCAATTACGCATGGTGCAGGTTTCGTGCGCGTCAATGCAAGCCAATGCTTGTAGCGCGCACCATATTCGTTGTGGTGAAATAACTCGTAAAACGGTTTCTCTTCTTTTATTGTTAGCGGCGACAATGGATGAAACCAATTCTCGCCGGTCTGTTTTCTGCCCTTTGAATCTATGCCGTAATAGTGCACACCTCTTGGGCTTGAAACTACCTTTGTCACACATATGTCCTCGCCATGACAAAGCATACAGTTACCTTTATTAGTGCTTTTCAGAAAAACCCTCCGAGGCATTTGCCAGTAGCAATGAAGAAGTGACACATCGTCTGATTTCAATTCGATCCCCTCCGTTGATGTTAGAGCCCAAGGGAATATATCATCAGGCATGTTTTTCTGGCCGTTTCCATACTTTTCAAGGGTACTTTTCCCCATTACATTAAGCCAGCAGGTTTCCCATAATGTCTCTCCTTTAACGAGAGTTGTAAATGCGTTTGCCGTGCGGAGATTTTGCCTGTGGCCTCGTCCGCCGGAATTTGCTCTGACCTGTAAAGTGTAAAGCACGGCAGTCATACAAGAAAGGCATAAAGATTTGACGTGTCGCTTGGCAAAATGAGATTGACCGGCATCAAAATCAATCAATAGAGCCCCAGCATCAACCGCCTCTGCATTGTCAGAAGTCGATCGTTCTTGCATGAATCTGATACCGTCACCAAGCAGATTGAAATAGGGAGCAAAGGGTTCAAAAGCAGCACGCAGTTTATCAGAATCAGGAGGATTATTATAGATATAGTTCCAGTCCATCCCCTTAACACGCTCATCTGGACAGTAGAATGTTTGTAGCATCCCGATAAGCATTTCGACGACGGTCGCATCAAGATCCGGCCGGTTAAAAGCGAGGGAGATCGCCGGGTTGCTCCTGAGGTTCTTCGTTACCTCATACGGCGCAATCTTCGTTCTCCGGCCGTCCCTCAGATAGACTGGCAGCCAATCACTCAATAGAATATTCACACATACCTCCTCAAAGTCTGACTCAATCTCATTGTTCGGTAACCTGCAGTCCTTTGTTATGGCTATATTCGATTTTGACCGGTTTCCCCTTCTTGTTTACTGCCTGACCGTACCACTGTTCCCCGTTTTCCGACAGGACAACAAACACACGTTGTTTCCTTATGTTCTTAACAGATGCGATCTCTTCCTTCTCGGAGGGATTTTCTTCATTGATAAGGGCGCTCCTTATCGTAATGCTGGACGCATCCCATCCATGTTTCCCAATATCGTATAGAGGGCAAATTTTCCCGCTTTCATCCCTCTTGCAGAGAACGACGGTAGTTGTAGGTGCGCCGAGTCTTGTCGGAGCGCTCTCATCATCAAGCCATGTTTTCCATCCTTCCGGCGAATAACCCTCATCGAAGTCAAGGGCTTTCAACTTCCCCATCTGCGCGTCAGCTGCATCATCCCCAGCACTCCGGATTTCCGATGATAAAAGCGGTTTTGGTATTTCAGCATCACCTCCATAAACAAACTCGATCATTTCACGGGCATCATTTGGCATCCGAAAGCTTGCATGCTCCACAAGCCAGTGTGCAGTCAACCATAGCTGTCCCCAATGTGGATAGACATAGTGGGCAGCCCTTGGGAACATAGATGAATACCAGTCAGCCTTCTCAACATTGTTTGGATCGGGCATAAGGACATAGAGAATGCGCTCATCTCTAATACGATGACGATGGAGCCTGCCAGAGCGCTGAATAACTGAATCAATGGGCGAAAGGTCTGTGATCATAACGTCAAAATCAACATCGAGAGACTGTTCGACGACCTGTGTTGCGATCACCAGCTTTCCTCTCCGTCTTCTAGGTGATGTCTTGATTCCGAACAAAGTTTCCACTTCCATTCCAATCCGTATCCGGTCATTGAGAGTGAATCTCGCATGGAATAAGAGGGGGTTAAACTCAAGACATTCTTCATAAGCATCCAAGGCATCAATTACCGTATTTCGAACCCAACAAACACATTGGCCAATTGATATAGATCGCTTAATGACTTGTATTGCTTGATCGACACTGTAGATCGCTATTACTTTCACTCGGCGGTAAGAAGGCCGTTTGTCCATTTCAGCCTTCTTCGGTAAGGGTATTCGTACCGGTGGTTTTACATTTTCATCATACTGTGTGATAAGAGGAAATGAACCTTCTTTCAAGATGACAGCACCATTACCTCTTCCCTTCGCAAACGCATTTACGAGCTTCATACGTAATCCAGTGGGAATTGTCGCCGACAATAGTATTGCGCTTCCGCCCTGAGCCGCATGGTAACCTAACAACTCCTGAAGTATCTCCAGAACGTACGGCTCACAGGCATGAATCTCGTCGATCACAAGTATTTTTCTTGAAAGCCCAAGCAGCCTCATAGACTGGTGCTTGACTCTGAGCGCACCCATGAGAGCCTGGTCTATCGTTCCTACCCCGACATGGGCCAGAAGTGCTTTCTTGCGGCTATCGGCCATCCATGTACTGCAATCAGTACCCGAGTCCTCATCATTGTATTGTCCGGTCGTGATATAACGTTCCAACACAAGTGCTGTTGCTCCCCCGCTGTGAGCAAGCACAATACTAGGCTTGCGGCCTCTGTAAAGTTTCCTGTACACCTTTCGTATTCGTTCATACATTCTGTTTGAAGTCGCCATGGTGGGAAGGGCAAAGTATATTCCATCGCCACGGCCAGCCGTCATCAGACGATGCGCTATCACAATCGCAGCTTCGGTTTTACCTGTCCCTGTAGCATCTTCAATTATAAAAAGAGTTGGCGCTGCGGCGATTTCAACAGTTTGTGCCAGCGTTTGCAATTCTGTCGGCTTTTTAATGGTTGGGAAAAGACGTCGCATACCTATTTTCGAAGATACTCCAACGGGTTTCAATCCGCATTCACTGAGGGCGCTTTTAGCGTTTGGCAGAGCTTTCTTCTCCCAGTACATTTTCAATGTGTCAATGGGCTGAGTGCTGGTCGGTAGATCTGAGTATTGAAACCAAGTAGGATTTGAGCCTATCCAGTCAGAAACTATCATAATCCCCGCAATAATCCATGATGCGTGATTATAGTCAGCCTTTACTTCGCTCCCTATGACAGGCACCTGCTCCTCTAAGAAGATCTTTGCAAGATCGCCGACTAATTGCGTTAGCTCATCACATCTATCGGGTGGGAAATATTGTCGTAACATCACAGAGGTTCCATCCTGCCGAGGAGGACGACCGTGATGAGCAAGAGAAGCAAAGCACCATGTATCAAACCAGTAGCTCAAGTTAATCGTATCACGAAGGTGCTGCAACGAAGGCAGTTCGTTCCAGATACGCCATCCCGGCAACACGTGACCGATAAAAGATCTTTCTTCATTCCGGTTTTCAGCCAGGGGATTCTGTATGGATATGGACTTTTGGAAGGGTACGCTTAATTTCCCTATATCATGAAACGATGCAAGAAATGTGACAACATCAATAATATCATCTGGCGTTGCTTTCAAAATGGTGCTCAACGAAACCAATAGATTGCGATGCATCTTGAGATAAGTTTGCGCGACCGCCGCCACGTCCAGACAATGATAAACCAGCGGATGCCATTTCGGCTCACCCGGATAGTTTGGGTCTGCTTTCCCCCAATACTGAAAGTAACTCTTCGAGTCTTGCTCCATTCTCTTTGATCACTCTATGCTGGTGATCTCTCGTATTCAATCTCTATGTGTTCTCAAAACAACCTCTCCTCCAGAATTCCAAGCCGCAGCTCCTCAACCCGGATTGCTGCTGCGGAACGGCTCACACCGAACCGCTTCGTCAGCGCAGCAGTAAGCCCGTCCGAACGGCCCGGCCGGGCGGGCTCTCCGCGGCTTTTCCCTTCGCACTCATGCTCGATCCGCTTGCATTCCTCCATCGGCATCAGCAGCTCGGCGGCGAAGAAATTCGCCTTGATCTCTTTAAACTTCTCCTTCTGCTCCCGCCGCAATTCCACGAGCAATTGTTCGCTCTCTTTGTTGTTGATTTCCACAAGCTCCGGTTCACCCTCGCCGAAGATATCGCGCTTCGTACACCTCGCCGAAACGACCTGGCGCAACTGGGCGGTTTCTTCCTCTTGAAAAAGAGGAATCGTGTTACTGCTCTCGTACTTCAGATAGACCGGTCGATAGTAATCGTTGATGAAATGGCCAAGCTCGTGGGCCAGCGAGAATTTCTGCCGCTCCTCAG
>Ga0315274_10009511_pt1 | contig 14038 bp, 17 predicted proteins | sample YL17G02_20_MG_FD_203700 | JGI IMG/M metagenome (GOLD analysis project Ga0315274, IMG submission 203700) | Sediment microbial communities from Yellowstone Lake, YNP, Wyoming, USA - YL17G02_20 | ecosystem: Environmental > Aquatic > Freshwater > Lake > Sediment | place: USA: Wyoming | collected...
ATCAAGCTTGAATCCTTCGGAAATCCGCATGATTCTTTTGGGAGGCGTTCGATTCATCTGCCGCCTGAAGGCGGCAGTCTTCTCGAACGAACATCATAAACGCAAGCTCCTCATCGGGGCCATCCTGTTTGTCGAAGCTGGCTTCCTCATCAGGTTTGTCAGGATTGTCAATGTAGCTCGCCGATGGAATATGCAGACCGGCCGCTTCGATTGCCTCGCTGATCGATCTCGGGGACAAGGGCGTGGAACATCCATTCTTGACGGCAAGAAACATCTTTTTGGAGACATCGACAAAGAGTGCCTTCTTAACCTGATCGTAGGCAACTATCTTTCCAAAGGACGAATTGTTGTCGTCGAGACCTACGACCTGGCCAATCTCGCAAGGCCCATGATTCACAGCCTTGAGCCATTTCTCGTCGCAGCAAATCAGCATGAGGATCCTCCTGGGTCAATCATACACGCCCAGGAGGATCCCGGCCAGAATTCATTTTTTAGCCAGAACCATGTCCCCCAACTTGGTCCAGGAGAAGTTCGCCAAGCCACCAACAGCAAGGGCGGCGATCTGCTCCCTGTTGTCCCTCTCGAATGCCCTGACGTACTTCGGAACGAGGTCGGGATAAGGTTGGTACAGGGCCAGGCAGAATACGAACCTCTTCAGGTCGAGGATGTCCCCAGTCCTCTTGGCCTCGCGCCCCGAGCGATACAGGCTCCCCTCGAGAAAGGATGCCAGGTCCCGACCCTTGTTCTTTTCCGCCCATTGGCGGAACACGGGCCATTCAGGATCGTTGCGGCAAACCTCGAAGGCCAGGCTCTCTATCGGGATGGTTTCCCCTTTCGCCTGGACGACCATCATCGGGGCGACTCGCTCCGAGCCACGGGCCATCATTGACGACAATGCCAAGACCACCGCCAGCATGATTGTTCGCATCTTTTTGCCTCCTTCTTGCTCGCGGGACTTCTCGGCCAACAATGCGCGCGAGCATGGCGCATCCTTGCCGTGCTTTTATGCCTACTGCGCCGATGGCGCCGTTGGTCTCTACCACTCTTGTGCGGTGGGGCTTGTCTCGGGATGAGAGGATGTGATAGGAGGATTGATTCCTAGTATCTTATAGAACTCTTCCGCTGATTCCTCCTTGGAGGACATGAATTCCTCGGACGACATCTTGCAGGGGAACGGCAGGTCCTTGGCCTCCGGGACCTTCTCGAGCATGCAACCCTCGGAGAGGACACCGGTCATGCCGCATTGCTTGACGAGCGCGATCATCGGCCTCAGCTCCCGCAGCGGGAGGTAATAAGAGAGGCTGGCCCAGGGACAATTGGCCGGGTCGGTGATCCTGTTGCCCTTCTTGGCCAGGAGGACGTCCTGCCTGGAGGCCCATCCGATGAGCCAGGACTCGCCGGTCCACTTGTCGTAGAGACAAAAGACGAAGGCGTCAGCCAGGTCATCCCCCTCCCTTATTATCATCTTGTCGTTCTCGTGCCACATGGACCGCGTGGCGATCGTCATGAGGCCGACCTTCCGATGGGAGGGAACGTCTCCGACGTCCGGGGCGACGCCCAGGACCGCCGACAATGCCAGGTCGGCGGATGATATCTTCCTCTCGTGTTCCGTGGAGGTCCCCCTGCGTTTCCTCTTGGGGATTACGACCTGGATGATGGCCTCCTTTATTACCTGGCACGTGATGGCCGGGGTCGATCCCTTGCCCGCCAGCTCGGCCATTCTTTTGCGGGCGAAGGCCTTGACGTCCTCCGGCCAGCTCCTCTTGATGTCCTCGAACTGGGACTGGCAATGGTCCTTCTCGTACCGGAACTCTCCCGTTCTCGTCCGCCTTTCCAGGTCCAGCATGTGGGCCGAGTATTGCTCGGCCGTCAGGCTTATGATCTTGCCCCCCAATGAGTATAGCTGGGTCTCGCTGGGCATGGCTCGCTCTCCTTCTTAACCAATTGGTTGGCAGCATTGGCCGCCAGTTCGCTCTCCGCTCTGAGCAGAGGCATCAGGCACTGAGAAAACCCCCTTCCAGTGCTGTTCAATGATAGGGGATGGAGATTGGAAATCAAGAACAAAATCAAAACATTCCAGTTATCGCGCCCAGGGCGAGGACGATGACGCCCAGTATGACAATCGTCAGAATCGTCAAGAGGAATTCCTCTAAATTCGAGTCCGGGTTGAACATGCCTCTCGCGAGCCCCCTGGCCAGACGAATTGAGTCTTACACGTGTTTGCCCTCAAGCCATGTTCTGAAAGATTCAACGAGACTTGGCCCATTCCTTCTACAATTTGTGTTTGAACAAAAATAAATAAAATTTGTTGCAGGAATCCGGCGCCTTGTTGTATAATCCAAATTGAGGCGCGCCACTGCCTTGAAACGTGGCAAGGTTGCTGACGGAACCTGGCCCGATGGCCAAGGGGAAGTCAGCGGAGCGAGAGAGAGGAGAAGGTCATGTCAAGCATCCCTTCCGTTTTTTCCCAAAAGGTCCAGAAGGCAGCCAGGGAGATTGAACCCTCCTTGCAAAGGGCGAATGGCGAGGCGATCGGGACAATACCTGACGCTGAGGCCTACATCTGGGCCAGACTCACCACGCTCGGGATATATCAGGACGAGGGGAGTTATGACATCCTCATGTCCTCGGATTGCTCCGAAGGCGACGCCCGCAGGGTATTCTGCGAGAACGGGGAGCCCAACCTGCCCGTGGCCAGGTTTAAGAGGATGTGGAGCATCCTCAAGGGCGAGGCCAGGCAGGAAGCCGAGACCTTGGGCGTCGGCGAGGCCCTGGACAAGGCTCTCAAGGCCAACCGGCCGATCGGCCAATGGACGGACGAGGATCTGCTCAAGGCGTACTCGCCGGACTGCAACCCCGAGGTCATCGAGAACCTCGACAAGCGAGCCAAGGAGCGCTCGTTCATCGTCTTCTCCAACGAGGAGGCGCATGAGGTTGATTCGGCCGCGACGGTCGACCTCCTGAGGATGATCCGGCGGGGCAAGCCGACCCCGGTCCATTACCCGGTCAATGGCACCTTGAGGAAGCTTTACCGGGCAGGGGACTTCCCGAACTCTACGATGCTGGAGTGCCCGCTGCACCCGGGGACGCTGCTGGTCAACGGGTATTGCGACCAGTGCGGCCAGACATGGGACGTGTCCGACTACGAGAGGCTCCAGCTCGCCAGGATCATCCGCGACAGGGACGAGGGACCGGAGACCCCGGCCGCCATCAAGGAGTTCATCGCGGCCATGACGAAGGGCGATCTGGCCAAGATCGGCGAGACCTATCCCAAGGCCATGGTCGAGTATAATGAGCGCAAGACGGAGGAGGACCTGCCCCGCCTGAAGGTCCGGCAGGCCGCCCGAGGGGTCTCCGACCCCATGAACCCATCCTTGCATCGGAGGTTCTAAGAATGCCCAGAAACGAATTCTTCGCCGTGGGGATAACCAAGGACAAGGGCCACGTCGAGGAGATGGAACACAACGGCTTCAAGGCCAGCCTGATGCGGGCCGAGAGACTCAAGAACGTTGGTGGGGCGCATGGGCTGCCTCCGGGCAGCCCAATACCCGTCTATCCCATGTCTGCCTTGCCGGGGGCGCCCCATGACTGGGTCAGGGGGCCAGGAAGCTATGTCTGCCCGGTAGACCCGGACTGGGGCCTGTGGTTCGACTGGACCATGAACGACGGCCTCAACACGGCCGTGTTGCCCAGCGTCAAGGGGATGAACCCCATCACCGGCCGGAAACTGGAGAGCCTGGCCCTGGAGCAATACTCGGACAATTGCCCAGTACATAACAAGCCCCTTGGCCATGGCAAGATGTGCGAGGAGTGCGGGTTCAAGTGGCCCCCGCAGAACTACGTCTGCCATCCATCAGTCCTTTGGTGGGATGGTTTTAGAACCACGGACGGCAAAGTCAGACAGTTCTTCTTCTCGGCCGAGGACGAGAAGGACATCCCCTCGCTGGTCATCGGCAAGAACAACGTGGTCCCCGCCTTCGGGTTCGCGTTTTTCAGGCCCAAGAACCCCAGGCAGGCAATGACTTCTCATACTCGGGGAGGATGGATGTCGTCGCCCGGGATATCCGACGGGTATGATCATCTCTACAAGAAGTACGTACAAGGTGGACATGGAGAAGTTTATACATCCGGCCACATCCCCATGTCGGCGACCAATGACTCATCGGACTATTCCGATACGGTGGTCTTCAGTTGTAACGCATGCGCCTCGGCAGAGCCCTTGGCCGTGGAACAAGAGCTCAAGGACCTGTCCATGGAGCGGGAGGAAAAGACCTCCGGCAGGATATTCAAAAACTCCGAGCAGGTTCGCGAGCGAGGCGGCCGAGGCAAGATGTCCCCGACCAGGGCCGTCTCGGTTGGCGCGGGGGCAGAGATAAGGCAGGACCTACGCCAGGACAGTCTTGGACTGGATGGCTGGCAGAAGGAGCCGAGCGGGATCATTCGTCTATACTTCTGCTTCGAGGCCCAGTTCCACAAGATCGTCAAGGATGGGGGCATAAAGGAAGTCCAGCAGGTCAAGGAGGGATATCTCAAGGGCCTCCCCGTAGGATAAAATTGTCTTGTATCCTGCTCCTGGCTGGCTAGAATGCCAGCCAGGAGCAGGAGCATGAGCATGCACATACTGTATTATACCGACCTTCATGGATGCGCCTGGAAGTATGACGCCGCCCTTGACGCGGCCAAGGCCCTCAAGGCCGAGGTCGTCGTCAATGGCGGGGACCTCTATCCCAAGAACGTTGACGACCTGATGGAGCAGAGGTTCTTCCTGAAGTTCCTCGACGAGCACTTCTCCAAGTACGCCAGGGCCGGGATTGCCTACCTGCTCATGCCCGGGAATGACGACCTGGCCATCTTCGATGACCGCCTAGACGAGGCTTGTCGAAGACACGAGAACGTCCATTGCATCGCCCAAAGGAAAGTCAGCATTGGGGGCCATGACTTCATTGGGTTCAACTGGGTTAAGGATTACCCGTTCCGGCTGAAGGATCGCTGCCGGCTGGACTATGAGTCATGCCCCCTGGACAGGCAACTGGGGACCGGCCTGCTGTCGACTACCAATGGACTCAGCGAGATAGACGACTGGTTCTCGCACGTCTCCCAACTCCCGACCCTGAAGGACGAGTTGGCCAAGCTGCCATCGCCCAAGGACCCCTCCAAGACCATCCTGGTAACCCACATGCCGCCCTCCCGCCTGGGCCTGGACGTCTGCTCCGGGGGCCAGGCGGTCGGCTCGGACTCCATCCGCCTGTACGTCTTGAAGACTCAACCCTTGCTCTCCCTCCACGGGCACATTCATGAGTCCCCCTGGGTCAGCCAAGGGTGGATGGCCCCCCTTGGGAGGACGACCTGCATCCAGCCCGGGCAGATGAGCAACTTGTGCTACGTAATGATAGATACCGACAACATGGCCATCGAGAGGATTGAAAAATGACCCAATCCTCGCGACTGGAGCGACGAGGGCCATGTCCTACTCTTGGTTCCAAGGAGAGAAGACATCCTCTTGGACGGGTTGTAGCCGATCCCACTCCTGGACGCAAAGCGTTTGGCGGAGCCGGCTGTCAGGGCTCTCCTAGTCTTGGTCTGGTTGGTTGGGCTTCATGTTCCGGCTTCATGTCCCGAACCCTCAAGGGATTCCAGGATTCCCCCCGAATCTATGTCTAGGCGGGGGAAGGTCAATGCGTCTCACCGGGTGGATCCAGGACAACTGCAAGTTCCTGTCCGGGGCGAGGTCCAAGCCCCCCCGGACCGTCAGCATCGCAGCGTTCCGGGAAAAGGACGGCGAGTTCCAGGTCCTGGTCGGCTTGCGCTCCCGCAACCCGGAGGCGGGCAAGTGGGCGCTGCCCGGCGGCCACGTCGACGAGGGGGAGAAGCTCGTCGAGGCGGCCAGGAGGGAGCTCAAGGAGGAGACCGCCCTCGACCTCGCCGACCTGATCTTCGTGGAGAAGAAGCTCAGGAAGATCCCCTCTGGCGAGAGGATTGACACGATCTTCTGCGCCAAGGTCAAGGACGGGGACAAGGCCAGGGCCGGCTCGGACCTGAAGGATACCAAGTGGGTCTCCGCCAAGGACCCCCCCGACCTGGCGTTCAACCATGCCGAGTCCATCAGGAAGGCCCTCGAGATACTTTCCCTCAAGAAGCAGGCCGGGAAGGATGACCAGAAGGGCAAGAGAGGGTTGCTCGTGGTATTCGAGGGTCCTGACGGCTCGGGAAAAAGTACCCAGGTAAACAAGCTGGTCGAGAAGCTGGAGGACAATGGCTACCCCGTCTCCACGACCAAGTGGGCCTCCTCCAAGCTCCTGAAGAAGACCATCCGGAAGGCCAAGGACAAGAGGATCCTGACGCCCAAGCTCTACTCCCTGCTTAACGCGGCCGACCTCATATATCGCTATGAGCACGAGATCGAGCCCAGCCTGAGCAAGAACGAGATCGTAATCTGCGACCGGTATGACTTTACGAGCTTCGCCAGGGATGGCGCCAGGGGGATCGACAAGGGCCCGGCCAAGAAGATGTACGAGGACCTGCGCCGGCCGGACCTGGTATTCCATTGCAAGGCCCCGGTATCCGTAGCCGCCTTTCGCCTGTCCAAGGACAAGGGCTTGTCCTATTACGGGGCCGGCCTGGACCTGGGCCTCGCGCCCAGCAAGGACCAGAGTTGCATCAAGTACCTAGAGATGATGGACAAGACCTACAACGAGATATTACCCGAGGAGGATGGGTACGTGAAATTGGACATGACGCAGACCATCAACCAGATACATCGGGAGGTGGTCAGGGAGATGAACGACCGGTTCGGGTTCTCCATCGAGGAATGACGGCCTTTAATCAAAAACAAAAATGGGCGCAATCGCCCCAAAGGGTACGATCGCGCCCGGGATGGGTACGAGCCCTAGCGACCGATGGCTCGGGCCTTGGCCTTGTAGAGGCCAGTCGCCACCCGCCTGACCAATGGCCACTTGGCGTAATGGGCGTCGTCGTAAAGAGTAGACTGCAAGAGCTGGCTCAGGTAGCCTCGGGTCCGACCGCGAGGAATCCTCAGGGAGCCAGTCTGAACGCCCCTGACGGCGATGTCCTCCGGCGCCAATGGCCTGTTGCCATTGCCCAGGATGATCCTGACCGCCGTGCCAAGGATCGTCCTGTTCTTCTTCGTAACGGCCGTGCTTGACATTTTTTTCTCCTTTCCTGACCTTGTTTCGGTTTCGCAACCGACTGTCTCAAGTCAATATTATACCTCGGAGGTCGCACTTTTCAACCCCAAAAAGGCACTTTAGAAACACATTAAAAAGCCAAAAATCAGTTGACAAGCGATGGCGAGAGACTTAGATTTGCCTCCAGGAGCAAGCAACTTATGTCCTCGCTGACCGTCAAGGAATTGATCGCCAAGTTGGAAGGCATGAACCCCAACGCCCCCGTCGTCATCGGCGAGTCTCATTCCGACATTGGTCACGTCGGCCAATGCGAGATCGCCGAGTTCCCCTTTGACATGGGGCGAGACATGGCCAGTCAGGCTCCAATTGCCAACCCCGAGAAATTCAGGCCCAAGGTCTTCTCGGCCGTCCTGATCGCCAGGCACCCTCCCAAGAAGGGAAAGGAGCAAGACAATGCCCAAAGCGAAGCCCGCCCCCCAAAAGGGCGTAAGGAAGACCTTTGCCCGGTTTTGCTTGGGCAACAGGTTCTTCACGGAACACATTGAAATTGAGGTTAAGAAGCGGGACATTGGCTTGGCAGTCAACAAGTTGCGAGCGGACAACGACGGGGATATCCCGCCGGGAATAATCGCCGTGGACTTCCATGATTGAGGACGAGGCCGAGTACCAGTCCGTCGTCCGCATCCTCGAGGCGCAACGAGGGCGGTTGGGCAAGTGCAAGGCCAAGCTGAGGAAAGAAGGGCTGACACCAGCGCAACTCAAGCGGGCCCTTGATCCCCTGGTCTCATTCCATCTCGGGCTCGAGGAGGAGGCGGCGGATTACCGGCGGCGTCAACCCCCCGAGCGCGCTCCTGAATCCAAGAAAAAGCGGTACCCGCGGCCAAGTAACCATCGCGGTCTCGGAGCCGAGGACGAGAACGAAGTGGGAATTTGGACCAAAAAACATGAAGCATTATGTCGTTGGCTTCTTCTTTGGCCCCAACCATGAGGATGTCCTCCTCATCAGGAAGAATCGCCCCGAGTGGCAAGCCGGCTTGCTCAACGGCGTCGGCGGACATATCGAGGATAAAGAAATCCCCGTTGAGGCGATGACCCGCGAGTTCAAGGAAGAAGCGGGACTAGACATCCCGGAGCATAGGTGGACGAGAGTAGCCATCCTCGAGAGAAAAAACGTGTTCGAGTTGTCCGTCTTCTGGGCATGGGGCAGCCAGGAAGAGATGAAATCGGCCAAGTCGATGACGGACGAGAAAGTCGAGATGGTCCAGACTGGGGACCTGAGAACAAGGGGCGTGGTTAGCAACCTAAGTTGGCTCATCCCCCTTTGCCTCGAGGAGGGCCTGTCCCTCCCCGTGAGGATAAGATATACCGACGAGAGTGGTCCGCCAGGCTAAGGATCTTCTTCCAGCTCGATTTCCTCGTCCTCATCGTCATCGTCGTCGCTCGGAAGGGAGTCATCGCATTCGACCTCGCAAAACGACTCCTCCATCCTGTCAGCCAGCCAAGCGGACAACTCCTTGATTATCTTGTTCTTGTCCCTCTTCCGGATGAGCAGGACGTGCTCCTCTGACCCGATGTCATAGTCACTGGTAGGGGGATCAGAGAACAGGTCATCCAGGTCTAGTCGCAATAGCTTGGAATTCATGCTTTAATTTTCTTCGTCGCCTTGGCCTTTTCCTTTCTCCTTGGCCTCCGACTTCTTCTCCGGGAGGATCCCGGACGCGTTCGCGACCCTCTCCAGCTCCTCGGCCAGCGCGATCCACTTGCCTGCCGGCTTGATCCATTCCGAGGGGATGCCCCCCAGTCCCAACCTGGCCCCCATCAAGGCCCCGACCAGGGAGGCCGTCGCCTCCGACGAGTGGCTCGCCGTCTCCACCGCCATCGAGAAGTCCTTGGGGAACAACATGCAGCACCCGAGGGAGGAGGTCACGATCCCATGGCAGGAGCCAAGATTGTCCAGGGACATGGGATCCTTCCCGTTGGCGACCAGGGCGACGGCGTCGTCGACGCACGAGTCAAGCCGCTTGTCAATGCCCCGCATGACCATCATGAGCTCATGGGCCCACGTCCCCATGGGGGCCTCGGACATCGCCACGGAGACGAGGATCGCGGCGGCCGCGGCGGCGCAGCCCGCCGACTCGCCCCGATGGGTCAGCTCGGAGCTGGCGACGGAGAAGCGGATTATCTTGGGGACGTTGTCCAGGAAGTACAGGCCGACGGGGACGGCCCTGGCGACGACCTCGGCCCCCTCGGTCATTCCCGGGGTCATCCCGGCCGCCAAGGTCTCGCAGGCGGCCCTGACCTGCATGGATGGCTTGTCGTTGCCTTCCTCGTCCTTCGACCACTCGATGAGTCTCTTGGCCATCTCCCTGGAGAACTGGGGCAGGTCGCCGGCCTCGATGTCCTCGCTCAGGTGCTGGCTGGGCCTGCTGGCCATCAGGGCCTTGGTGACGATCTCCGCCATCTTGGCGTGCTCCCCGGGAACATGAGCGTCGTTGCACCGGGAGCTCCCCACGGCCAGGCCAACCAGGCAACTGGCAAATCTGGTATTCTTGGGCATGATATTCCTCCGCATGTATCATACAAGAATGAGGGTCATTGATCTGAACTGTCATGCCGGGGGGTTCCTGCTGGGCCTGAAGCAGGCCGGGTTCGAGCCCGTGTTCGCCTCTGGTAACCCTCTTGCTTGCAAGGTAGCCGAGCTGAACTTCTCCATCCCGACCATGGACGTCGTTGGGGTTCCCTCCGACAAGATACCACACGCCGACTTGATCGTCGCCTCGGGGGTCTCGTTGGACCGGAATGAGTTCTTGAGGATATCCCTGGGCATCAGGCCTCGGGCCATGGCCATTGAATTCCAGGGAAGGGATGAGCCATTCCTCATCAGGGGCTATTACTCGTACCTGGAATCGCTAGCACCATCTGACTTTGGGCTGCCGATGAGGGCGAGGAGGACCATGATGGTCGCCTTCCGGGAGGACGTCAGGAAGAGGTTCCTGACCTTCCAGTTCCCGGATCCGACGCGCCAAGGGGCCAAGCTGGGCGAGATCGAGATCTCGGCCGTCACCAAGGAGCCGGCGAGCCTCACCATGGGCCAGGCCTCGCTGGACAGGATGTCCAGCGAGGCGGCCAGGAGGAGGCAAGCGGGAATGGGATTTTCATTCAAGGTCCTTGGCAAGGAGGACCAATGCCCCTCGCTCTCCCGGTACCACAAGGACGGGAGCGAGGCCATCGTTGACTTTGGCAACGGTCCTCGTAGGCTGTCGACCATGGAGGTTGGGAAAATCATGGGGTTCCCGGAGGATTGGAACGTCCCTGGCCCCAGCACCAACGCCTACAGGCTCCTGGGCCGGTCGGTTTGCCCGCCGGTGGCCAAAGCCCTAGGAGGGGAGATTGACATGTGGCTCTCGGACAAGCTGTCGGGGATATCATGATCGCCATCCTGGCAATCGGCGCGAATAATAGCTGCTCCAGATCTTGGTCTGGAGGCCGATATTGGTCCTGTTTCATGGCCAGAACCCTTTTTAGGTTCGAGGCTGGCCCCTGGTCCGGTTCCTGGTCCAGGGCTTGTCCCTGGTCCAGCTCCTGGCGTTGGTCCTGTCCCTGGTCCTATTCATGGGGCATTCGATGATTGCCATCCTGCATGCCGGCTCGTTTTATTCCTGGTCCAGATATAGGTCTGGATCCTGGGCGTCTCCCTGCACTACATCTTGGTCCTGGAGAGAACATAGGCCTGAATTCTGGGTAGAGTTTCGTCGAGAACTACTCCCTATCGCGTCTTGGGGCGTCGGAGGGGAGACTCCATGATGGAGCTGCGCTGGCTGGGCCCCCTGTTGGACTGTTCCGGGTACTCGTCGGCGGGCCGGGGGTACCTGAGGGCCTGCGAGGCCGTCGGCATCCGGGTCAGAGCCAAGGACCGCAGCCGCTCCATCGCCCTCAAGGACAAGGGCATGGACGATGGCATCCTCGCCATGTACGAGAGGCTGAGCCGGAACGAGGTCGCCCCTGACTGCCCTACAGTCCAGCATCAGGTCCCGGACATGTTCTACGAGGACGGGAAGTCCCGGCTGTCCATCGGCTACACGATATTCGAGATGACCCGCGTCCCCGACCAATGGGTGGCCCCCTGCGACATGATGGACGTGATCTGGACCGGCAGCGAGTACTCCCGGCAGGCGTTCCTGAACTCGGGGGTCAGGACGCCCATCGAGGTCCTCCCCCATGCCATCGACATGGGCCTCTTCTCCCCCGAGGCCAGGCCCTGGAGGATATCCAACCGCCGGGGGTTCGCCTTCCTCTCGGTCTTCGACATGACCGAGCGCAAGGGCTGGCGGGACCTGCTCCTGGCCTACTGGTCGGCCTTCAAGCCCGGGGAGGACGTCTGCCTGGTCCTCAAGGCCTACTTCGGGGAGTTCAGCAAGCCGGCCCGGCTGGACATCGTCAGGAGGATCGACCGCTACAAGTCCGACCTGGGCTTCTCCCGGACGCCGCCGATATTGGTCTATGGTCACGACGTCCCCAACAAGGACATGCCCGGCCTCTACCGGTCAGCGGACTGCTACGTCGGGGTCTCCCGCGAGGGGTTCGGCCTGAGTTATTGTGAGGCCATGGCCTGCGGGTTGCCCTGCATCGGGCCCGAGGTTGGGGGGAACCGGCAATTCATGACACCAGAGAACTCATTCCTGGTCAAGTGCTGCGGGGAGGAGCCGGTCGCCAAGGAGGTCGTCCAGATGTTCCCCTCGTTCAGGGGCCTGACCTGGGCCCGGTACTCGTGGGAGCACCTCGCCAGCCTGATGCGCAAGGTCTTCGAGGACAAGGAGTTGAGAGAGGGGATCGCGCTCAGGGGCATGCAGGAGACAAGGGATTCCCTGTCTTATGAGCGGATCGGGAATAAAATCAAGTCCCTGCTTCAAACGGAAGGCCAACGGGATATCTCTCCTTCAACTCTATCTCGGACCAGGACGAGGACCAGGTCCAGCAAAGGGATTGGATTATCCCATGTGCCCAGGAACTAGATCTGCCAAATACCTTCTCCGCCCTTTTCAGGAACAGGATGCCCCCCAGGTGATCATGCTCGTGCTGGAATATCCTGGCGAACATCTCCGTCAGGTGCAACCTGACGGGGCGGAACCCGCCGCCATCGAAGCCTTCCCCGCTGGCGATGACCTCCCTGAACCGCCTGACCTGTCCGACCAGCCCTGGTGTGGACAGGCAGCCCTCGTCGCCCATGACCATGTCCTTGCTGACGTTCTCCAACCTGGGGTTGGCCAGCGCCAAGGGTCCATCGGGACCCATCATGACCAGGAGCCTGATGGGCAGGCCGACCTGCGGGGCGGCCAGGCCGACCCCCTTCTTCTCGACCATCATGGAGAGCATCTCGTTGACCAGGTCCTTGAGGCCACGATCCCCGACGAGGTCGCCGGCCAACTCCTTCTTGGTAAGGGAGCGACAGGCCCTTTGCAGCATGGGATGGGGATAGATGACGAGGGTCAGCATTGTTATTAGTTTCTCGATTTTGATATACATTGCGTCCAAGATAGGGATTGGGGGGAATTTTGTTCCCAAGACCAGGAACTGAACCAGGACCAGTCTGGCCTTTCAGGCGTTGACCATGATCGGGAGCTAGAACAGGCCCAGGACCAGGAGCAGGCCCTGCGAGTATCCCAGGATTTTGTCGGCCCCCACGCCTGGGCCGTCAAGGGTTGGGCGCCGGTAATCAAGGGGGCTATCATTTTAATCTCCTACTCGGACCAGGACCAGGACCTGGACTCGGACCTGGACCCGGACCATACAGGATGGGGGTCATCTTGTCCTCCTACCGGACCAGGACTCGGACCAGGCCCAGGATCAGGACCAGTACTCGGACCAGGACCAGGACCTGAACCATGACCAGGACCAGGACTCGGACCAGGACCAGGACTCGGACCAGGACTCGGACCAGGACCAGGACTCGGACCCGGACCAGGACTCGGACCCGGACCAGGACCCGGACCGGGTAGCCAGCGAGCCGACATACAGGATGGGGGTCATCTTGTCCTCCTACCGGACCAGGCCCATGACCAGGACCAGGACTTGGTAGCCAGCGAGCCGGCATACAGGATGGGGGTCATCTTGTCCTCCTTGCCTACCAGGACCCGGACCTGGACTCGGACCAGGACCAGGACCAGGACCAGGACATGGACCTGGACCAGGACCAGGGCCAGGACTGGGACCAGGCCTGGGACCAGGACCAGGAACAGGACTTGGTAGCCAGCGAGCCGGCATACAGGATGGGGGTCAGGATAGGGGTCATCTTGTCTCCTACTGGGACCAGAACCTGGACCAGACCCTGGACCCGTACTCGGACCAGGACCAGGACCCGTACTCGGACCAGGACCAGGACCCGGACCAGGACCTGGACCAGAACCAGGACCTGGACCAGAACTCGGACCATGACCAGGACCAGGACTTGGTAGCCAGCGAGCCGGCATACAGGATGGGGGTCATCTTGTCCTCCTTGCCTACCAGGACCAGGACCAGGACCAGGACCTGGACCAGGACTGGGACCAGGACCTGGACCTGGACCAGGACCAGGACCAGGACCAGGACCAGGACCAGGACCCGGACCCGGAATGGAACCTGGCTCCCAGCGAGCCGGCATACAGGATGGGGGTCATCTTGTCCTCCTTGCCTACCAGGACCAGGACTGGGACCAGGACCAGGACCCGGCCCAGTACTCGGACCAGGGCCAGGGCCAGGACCCGGACCAGGACCAGGACCTGGACCAGGACTGGGACCCGGCCCAGGACCAGGACTTGGTAGCCAGCGAGCCGGCATACAGGATGGGGGTCATCTTGTCCTCCTTGCCTACCAGGACCAGGACTGGGACCAGGACCAGGACCAGGACCAGGACCTGG